>Ga0074198_1000139_pt1 | contig 105251 bp, 104 predicted proteins | sample EPASupsiteSAE323_FD_64527 | JGI IMG/M metagenome (GOLD analysis project Ga0074198, IMG submission 64527) | Bioremediated contaminated groundwater from EPA Superfund site, New Mexico - Sample SAE3-23 | ecosystem: Environmental > Aquatic > Deep subsurface > Groundwater > Contaminated ... | reverse complement strand
AAGATAGCTCATCTCCCTCTGTATTGCGTGATAAGCCTCGATTAATCCCCCCGGCTTGTCCGCATACTTGGCGATGATCTCCTTGTAGTGATGCATTTCTCTTTCCCTCCTTCCTGATTTCTTTTCCGGGACTTCATTATATGGACACTCTTTGCCCATATTATAATGAAGCTAATTCCTGACTATGATAAAGATAATACATGCAGTGACAATATGAAAAGCCCATAAACACTGGAACAAGCCGGATTTAGAGAAAATAGCTTGGCAAGCTTGTTTTATCAGGCTATAGATTAGATTTAAGCCGATTATGCCCGTCCTGTGAAAGACGTCCAAGGACGGAAATATAGGCCAGCAGAACAGAGTAGAATGAAATTTTTATTCTATCTTATAATATTGGTAAAACTAATGTGTGCAATTCATTAAAATTACGGCCGGGCAAGGCCTTGGATATGAAGAAAGGGGTATAACGATGGAGTTTTCAGCTAGAGAGATGGATATGCCGGCCTGGTATGAGGTGCCTCCAGGGTTCGAGATGCCGGAATATAAAGATGGCATGAATTATTTAACAGAGGGAGAAGTGCTGACTTGGAGCGGAGATGGGGTAGAGGTCAGGTCGCCCCTGCTCTTTAACGACGGTTCCAGAATAGTAGCTCCCACGATCGGAACCTATCCTGCTCTGGACGAAAGGGAAGCGATGCGGGCAATGGCCTCAGCGGAGCGTGCCTACGGTGGAGGGGCCGGCGCCTGGCCGCAGATGACCGTTGAGCAGCGCATTGAGGCTGTAAAGGGCTTTGTGTGGCGGATGCGTCCCCTGGAGCGGCAGTTCGTCCTGCTGCAGATGTGGGAGACCGGTAAACCATTTAAAGCATGTCTGGACGAATTCAAACGCACCCTAAAATATATCGAAGATACCATCGTACACCTGCGGAAACTGGAAGGGGAGAGCAGCGGTATCTCCAAAGTAGATAATTACATGTTTCAGGTCCGGAGGTGCCCGCTGGGCATCAGTTTATGCATGGGGCCCTTCAATTATCCGCTGAATGAGACCTTCGCGCTGGCTATCCCGGCCTTGATCATGGGCAACAGTGTGATCATAAAACCTCCCCGCTATGGGGCCTTATGCACCATTCCACTGTTAGATGCCTTTGCCAGTTCCTTTCCCCCTGGTGTAGTCAACGTAATTAATGGCCATGGTCCAACTATCATTCAACCTATCATGCAGAGCGGCAAGATATCCATATTCGGTTTCACCGGCAGTACGTCCGCCGCCCGGCAGATCGTGGACCAGCATCCTGCCAACAACCGACTGCGGACCATCCTGGGTCTGGAAGCCAAGAATCCGGCGTTCGTTTTTGCCGATGCGGATCTGGCGCTGGCAGTAAAGGAGTGCATCAACGGAGCGTTGGAGTTCAACGGTCAAAGATGCACAGCCATCAAACATATCTGGGTCGAAGAGTCGGTAGTCGATCAGTTCCTGGCGATCTTCAGTGCCGAGATCGAAAAGGTCAAGTGCGGCATGCCCTGGGAGGAAGGGGTTACCATTACTCCGCTGGCAGAAGGCAACAAGTCGCAATGGTTGGCTGAGCTGGTGCAGGATGCCCTGGACCATGGTGCCCATATTGTCAATCCCAGCGGCGGCAAGATCAACGGCAACCTCTTTCATCCGACCATCCTTTATCCGGTCGCCGGAGATATGAAGATATGGTCAGTGGAGCAATTCGGTCCGCTCATCCCAGTGAGTTCCTTTAGCCATTTGGATCAAATATGCGATTACATGATCAACTCCGAACATGGCCAGCAGGCCAGTGTCTTTACCAGCAGTGCGGATAATGCCGCGAAAATGATCGATATGCTGGTCAACCAGGTGTCGCGGGTAAATCTCAATGCCCAATGCCGCCGCAGTCCCGATGAACTGCCCTTTACCGGGCGCAAGGATTCTGCGGAGGGGACCTTGTCGGTGATCGATGCCCTCCGTTCCTTCTCCCTGCGTTCGCTGGTGGTGGCCAATGAACAGGGTCGCGAACTATTCTTCCGCACCCTGGAAAGCGGACAATCAAAGTTCCTGAAGATTTAAACCTTGGAACGCCGGGCTTCTGCCCGGCAGCCCGGCAGGAGCCTGCGTTCCAGTTTCCGCCGAACGATCCGGTAAAACAAAAGATCCGGGCGGGCATAGCATTGCATTAATAAATGGGTAACCAATATCATTTTTCCAGGTTAGCAAGGATCCTCTCCAGGTAGCCTTCAAAGGCAGCGATCTCTTGGGAATCAAAACCCTCATAAAAAAGTTTGGTCATCTCCCGGGAAACCAGATCATACTCGGCCTGGTGGCGGCGGTCTTTGTTAGTCCGGGTAATCAGAGTTTGCCGGCGGTCACTGCCAACTGCACCTCTTTTGATAAACCCCGCTTTTTCTAAACGATCCAGCATGCTGGTGAGGGTGGATTTGCCCAATGAGGTTTTGCGGGCCAGTTCCTGGATCGGTATATTATCCTCCTGCCATAGGACAAACAGAATTCGGCCCTGGGCGGGGTTCAACTCATCCAGTCCATGTTCCTTCATCTTGCGGGTAAGTATTCGACCGGAGAGGTGATGGATTCGGGAAATAAGAAATCCGCCTTGACTGGATTCAGGCATAATGCTATTCTGCCTCCTTGGTCGACCATTTCAGATACTCCAGTTGATGATAATAGGCTGCGGAACAGGGTTGGAATATCAGTACGGAATAGTCAGGATCGCTGAAACCGCCGGGATAGTACATGGTCCAGTTTTCCTGCCACAGGCGCTGTTTCAGTTCTGGGTCATCACTGACGCTCATAGTCCCGCTGAGGTTCAGTCCTCGCCAGTCACCCGGCCGGCAAAAGTAGACACTGGTCTTTTTGTTGTTCTTAATGTGGCTGACCTTACTGGATGAGGTGTTGGTAGTAAAGCAGAGCAGCAGATCATCGGCAAAACAATCAGTCAGATCGGGAAAGAGTTCCTGATTGCGCAGGTTGAACATGGCCCGCGACTGCGGGAAGCCTTCCTGGTCTATAGTAGTAACGATGGCAATCTCGGTAATATCAACGAGATCCCGACTCAATCTCTCAGCCTCGGAAATATTCATGGCTATCCCTCCTTTAGTTCTATATAGAATAGTACTATATAGAACAAAATCACACAAGCAGGTATTCAATTTTTTCGAGCCATTCCCTATTGCTCTTTGGTAAGACCTGACATATGATTTGGATACGAGGTGCTCCCGGAGAGGGGGGGCGGGGAACGGGTCGATGACTTCTCGTTCCCGGAATAATAAATGCTGTAAAGGAGGTATTCTATGCCGGCAATTGAAATCAAAGACGGAGTTTACTGGGTTGGGGTACGAGATCCCGAACTCAGGATATTTGACCTGGTGATGACCACCGATGTTGGCACAAGTTACAATGCCTACCTGATCAAGGGCAGCAGCAAAACAGCCTTGATTGAGGTCTGTGAGGACAAGTTTTTCGATGAATACCGGGAAAAGGTTCAGAGCCTGGTCGATCTGGGATCGATCGATTACCTCATTATGAATCACACCGAACCGGATCACTCGGAAGCGGTAGCTAAACTGCTGGATCTGATACCGGACATAACGGTGATGGGCAGCGGGACCGCGCTGGGGTTTCTAAAGGAGATCACCAATAAGAAATTCAAGGCACAGGAGATCAAGGATGGGGACCGTCTGGAGCTGGGCGGCAAGACCCTGAAGTTTCTCTCGGTGCCCTTCCTGCACTGGCCGGATACCATTTATACCTATCTGGAAGAGGACCTTATCCTTTTCCCCTGCGATTCCTTCGGCAGCCACTGGCCCGATGAGCGCTTGTTCAACGATTTGATGGAGAGCAACTTCCTCTCCTCCTACAAGGAATATTTCGACGCCATTATCGGACCATTCAAACCCTATGTGTTAGAAGCGCTGGACAAGATTAAGGATCTGCCCCTGGAGGTGGTGGCCCCCGGGCATGGTCCCATTTTGCGCAAGGACATCGATCGCTATATTGATCTCTACCGTCAATGGTCTACTCGTCCAGCCCCGGTCAGCGGAGACAAACCCAAGATCGTGCTGGCCTACCTCAGCATCTACGGCTTTACCAAGATGCTGGCTGATGCCTTGATTGACGGCATATCCAGCATCGGTGATTTCGATATCCATACCTATCGTCTGGTAGAAGACAAGCTGGATGATCCCGAACTGCTGGATCGGGTGGCCGAGGATCTTATCGATGCCAGTGGTTTCCTGATCGGTTCCAATACCGTAAATGGTGATGCACTGCCACCGGTGTGGCGGCTATTATCCCGTCTCTCTCCCATCAGCCATGGCGACAAAGTGGCGATGGCTTTCGGGGCTTATGGCTGGAGTGGGGAAGCGGTGCCATCGATCGAAAACCGGCTGCGGGCTCTGCGCATGCAGGTCCTGCCAGGGCTTAGAGTCAATTTCAAGCCCAGTGAACGCAGCCTGGAGGACGCCTTTAATATGGGTATGGACTTCGGTCGGGCCATCCTGGAGAGAAAACAGGATAAAAACCAGACCCGCTGGCGCTGTTTGGTCTGCGGCCATATCCATGTAGGGCCGGAACCGCCGGGTGTATGTCCCGCCTGTGGTGTGGGTGCGGATAACTTTGTGCGGGAGTCCATGGAGGATGAATTCAGCAATGATACCAGTGAGCGTTTCGTTATCATTGGCGGTGGAATAGCGGCCCTGTCAGCTGCTCAGGCCATTCGTAAGCGCAACCGGACCGCTGAGGTTGTAGTACTCAGCGAAGAAGGTTACCGACCCTATTACCGGCCTGCGCTCTCTGAACTGCTCAGTGAAGACCTACCGGACAAACGCTTGTATATTTTCGATGAAGCCTGGTACCAGGAAAATGATATCAAGCTGTTGACCGGTACCCGGGCAGCCCAAATTGATACTGCTGCGAAACAGGTGATAAGCGAGCAAGGGGAAGCCTATCCCTACACCAAATTGATCATTGCGACCGGTGCCCGCAGCAATATACCGCCTTTCAAGGGGGGAGGGCAGAACGGTGTGTTTGCCCTGCGCAGTTTGAGTGATGCCCTGGCCCTGAAGGAGGCTATCAAATCAGCGAAAAGGGCAGTGGTCATCGGCGGCGGCGTACTGGGCCTGGAGGCGGTCTGGGAGATGGTGTCCAGCGGGGTCGATGTCTCAGTAATCGAGCATAATCCGCGCATCATGCCCCGGCAGTTGGACGAATCGGCTTCATCAAGGCTGCAGCAGGCTATGAGTGATAAGGGCGTCAAATTGTATCTGGGCCTGGATACCGAAGAGATAGTAGGAGACGGCAGGGTAACCGGGGTGAAACTCAATGACGGACAGGTGCTGCCCGCTGATCTGGTCCTGCTGTCGACCGGGGTAAAACCCAATGTAGAATTGGCCCAAGCTGCCGGTTTGGAGATGGCCCAGGGGGTAGTGGTGGATAGCAGCATGCGTACCAGCATGGCTGACATCTACGCTGCCGGAGACGGGGCTCAGTTTGGCGACAGACTTATCGGTCTCTGGCCGGTGTCTCTGGAGATGGGAAGAGTAGCTGGAGCTGCCGCGGCCGGAGATTGGGTGGAGTATAAGCCGCCGGTTATTTCCACTATGCTGGTGGCTTTTGATATGGAAACCTTCTCTATTGGTGAAGTCAATCTGCCCTCGTATCAGTGCCGTGTGGTCGAAGTAAACGACCCGGTAGAGAACTACTTCAAGCGTACTTATATCAAGGATGGAGTGCTGGTCGGCGAGATCATTATCGCACCCAAGGTGGATGCCAGTGAGTCAATGCGCAACCTGGGCCGGGACAAGAGCGGGAAGAAACACCACAAACGGTGGAAATGCCGGGTATGCGGTTATGTCCATGAAGGGCCGGAGCCCCCGGATGAGTGTCCGGTCTGCGGAGCTGCCAGGGATATGTTCGACCCCATAGATTAATAATATGAAGAAAAACGGCCTGGAAAAGGCCGTTTTTTAATAGGATAATCGTCGCAATTGTACGACAATTTATGCTAAAATAAAGGAAAAAATGAGTGAGTTGATAAGCAATGAAAGCATTTGAAGCTATGAATGAAGAGCCTCTCTTTTTCCGTGAGGACGATAGCATAGGTCAGGCTGCCAGCACTTTAGCCAAACAAGGGGTAAATGCTGCACTGCTTATCGATGAACAATCTACCATGCTGGGCATTATCACCAAAGATATGCTGCTGCTGGCCTTAGGCAAAGGAACCAGTTCGGAAACCGACCTGGGTACTTTAGATTGGTCTGCACTGGAGATGGTAGATATTAGCAGTGAATTGAATCCTCCGGAGGAAGCCCATGCTGTCCAGGTCGTTATGAAGTATGGCCGGGTGGCCGGGATAATTGATTGGGCTGATGTGAACAGCAAATACGCCCGCCGAGAACGCCAAAGAAAGGCTGAATTGGAGTCGGCTATTGATGCCGTGGCCACACCCATTATCGTGATCGACAAGAACAAACAGATCACTTTGCTATCCAAGCAGGCCGGCAAGGTACTGGGTATCGATGCCCGGCAGGCCCTGGGGCGTCAATTGGAAGAAGTGGTCACTGATAAAACCATAATAGACCTGTTGAGCAGGCCTGAGTTGCTGTTGGGCGGAAAGCTCCAGCTGGACTCCCGGAGCTTCGTCCCGTTTTCCAAGAACGTAATCAAGGATCAAGAGATAATAGGGCGGGTCCTGGTACTGCGGGACGTATCCGAACTGGAACATGTGCTTCAGGAATCGGAGTTTATGAAGGATCTTAACAAGGAACTGGAGGCCATTATCGAGTCATCCTTTGACGGCTTATATGTAACTGATGGCGAAGCCAACACCTTGAGGTTGAACCAGGGCTTCGAACGCATCATGGGTATTACTAAAGAACAATGCGTAGGGCGCAATATGGCCGATCTGGTGAAAGACGGCGTTTTTTCCCGGTCCGGAACCCTGGTGGCCCTCGAAAAAGGGGATCGGGTTACTCTGGATCTGGTAGCCAGCACTGGCAAGGAAGCCCTGGTAACCAGCACGCCGATCTTTGATGAGGATGGCAAGATCATCCGGGTGGTTACCAATGTACGCGACATGACCGAACTCAATCAACTGCAGCGTAAGCTGGATCTGGTGCAGGGCTTACGGGAGCGGGAGATGGAAGCGGTTATCGAGTCATCATTTGACGGTTTGTATGTCACCGATGGCCAGGCCAATACCCTGCGCCTGAACCAGGGCTTTGAGCGTATCATGGGTGTCACTGCCGCCGAATGTGTCGGCCGCAATATGGAGGACCTGGTTGAGCATGGGATATTCTCAAGGTCCGGTACCCTTCTGGCCCTGGATAAAAAGGAACCGGTCACGATTACCCTGGTTTCCAAGACTGGCAAGGAAGCGCTAGTCACCAGCAATCCCATATTTGATGAGGATGGCAATATAGTTATGGTGGTAACCAACGTCAGAGATATCACTGAGCTTAATGAACTGCAGCGCAAACTGGAGCATATGGAAGGCCTGCGTGAGTGGTACGAGACGGAGTTACAGCAGTTGAAACTGGAGAGTTCCCACCAATTGGTGATAAATTCGGCCAAGATGAAAGAGGTCCTCAACCTGGTGCTGCGGGTTGCGCAGGTGGATTCCACCGTGCTGGTAAATGGTGAATCCGGGGTCGGCAAGGAGTTGATCGCCGGGATAATCCATTCCAACAGCAAACGGAAAGACGGCCCGTTCATCAAGGTTAATTGCGGCGCTATACCGGATAACTTGCTGGAAAGTGAATTGTTCGGTTATGAGGCCGGTGCCTTTACCGGAGCCAACCGCAAGGGCAAGGTGGGCTATTTCGAACTGGCCGAGGGGGGAGTGCTGTTCCTGGATGAGATCGCCGAACTGCCGCTCAATCTGCAGGTCAAGCTTTTACGGGCTCTGCAGGATCATGAGATCGTGAGGGTAGGCGGTGTACAGCCGATCAAGGTGGATATTCGAGTGCTGGCCGGCACCAACCGCAACTTGATGGAGATGGTGGAGAAGAAGCAGTTCCGTTTGGACCTGTTCTATCGCCTGAATGTCATTCCCATCTATGTACCGCCGCTGCGGGAGCGCAATGAAGACATCCCGGTGCTGGTCAAGTACTTTCTTAAAAATCTGAACAACAAATATCAGATGGATAAGCATTTGGATCAGCGAGTTATAGAGCGGTTTATGGATTACGCCTGGCCCGGCAACGTACGTGAACTGGAAAACCTGGTGGAGCGCCTGGCCATTACCAGTATTAATCAGGTTATCACCCTCAAGGATTTACCGATAAACATGATAACCGGTACCTTTGAAGAGAAAGAACCGACCCGAATCCTGCCTCTCAAACAGGCCCTGGAGAAAACCGAACGGAACCTATTGGAGACGGCGTATAACCAATTCAACTCCACTTACCAAGTGGCCAAGGCCCTGGAGGTAAATCAGTCGACCATAGTCCGCAAAGCCGCAAAATACGGCCTGAAGTTCGAACACTAAAGTGCAAGGCACGGGGGCAAGTCGGGGACGGTTCTTGCTTGCGTTTTATATACGCAAGCAAGAACCGTCCCCGACTTGTCCCATATGGTTAATTTTAACCCTAAAAAAAGAGGCCCGGTGATTTCTCACCGGGCTTTTGTCGGCTAATATTGGATTCTTAGATTCTTAAATGAAGCACTCTTCAGGAATGTCAATGGCGCTCTTGTCGCCGGCCTTCATGGCCTTCTCAAATCCAAAGACATCGGTAACATGGTTCATCACATAGAACTTGGCACTGGCAATTTTGCCCTTATAGAAATTGGCGTCGAAGTGGCTTTCGCCCAGTTCGGCCAGCTTCTTGGCAGCCATGAGAGCCTGGGACAGCAATAGCATGCCGCAGTAAACTCTCGCGCCTGAATGCATGGTCCGGGTAGCGAAGAGCTGTTTCATTTGCTTGTCGCCGGCGGTCCAGGCAGCGTTCATATCAACTATATTTTTGAAAGCAGTCATGGCATCGGCCATCATGGCAAATTCAGCCGCGAATTCGTCAGTCTTCTGACTGGAGACGAAATCGTCGATTTCTGCCACCCATTTCTTGAAGGGTTCACCGCCATTCATGGTGAACTTGCGGCCGGTGTAATCCTGTGACTGGATGAAGTTGGTGCCTTCCCAGATACCGTGGATTACGCAGTCTCTATAGAGCTGAGCCCCGGCATACTCTTCCATGAAACCGTAGCCGCCGTGGCATTGGATACATTCCCCGGTGAGAATTCTGGACATGTCGGATGAATAGGCCTTGCACAACGGGTTATTGATCGCGAACATGTTAGCGTAATATTCTCTTTCTTCCTCTGTAGCAGCATCTACTTCAAGGTCGCGGTAGAGATAGGAAGTGTAGATCAAAGCCCGGATGGCTTCCATACCAGCCTTCTGGTACATCAGCATGCGGCGGACGTCTTCGTGTTCAATGATCCGAACACTGGGGCCCTTGGGATTAGTGGACTTTTTGCTCTGTACGCGAACTTTGGTATATTCCAGGGCTGCGTAGTATCCTGCAGAGATGCAGCCGAGTGTAAACAAGCCGGTATTCAGGCGTTCTTCGTTCATATACGCGAACATCTGGGACATACCTTTGGCGCGGCCGTCTTTCACTTCTACCTCGCCTACCATCCAGCCAAAACAGTTATCGTTTTCACCCATGGACAGGGTAAGGGTGGAAGAGCCGTGGATGCCCAACTTGTGCTCGATGCCTACAGAGGTTACGTCATTCCACTTGCCCATGGAACCATCCTCGTTGACCCAGAACTTGGGTACGATGAAGAGAGAGATGCCGGCGGTGCCTTCCTGGGCGCCCGGGGTTTTGGCCAACATCAGGTGGATAATGTTTTCCGCCAGGTCATGGTCGCCGGAGGTGATAAAGCATTTCGTACCTTTGAGCTTATACAGGTGAGGAGTCTCGGTGGGGACTGCTCTGCTGGCGCATGCGCCAACCTCGGAGCCTGCGCCCGGTTCGGTCAGACCCATGGTGCCGCCCCATTCACCGGTATACATCTTGGGCAGGAAAATGTCTTGTTGTTTTTGTGTGCCAAAATCCTGGAGCACAGTGGTAGCACCCTGGGTCAGACACCAGAACATCACGATAGCTGCAGATGCAGCGGACTGCATTTCCAGAATGGGAGCGTACCAGGAAAGGGGGATCTTACCATCGCCGCGGAAGCCGAACTGGGGTCCTAACTCAGCTTCGCAAACTGTTTTGTAGACACTCTTGTAAATGTCGGGGGTGATGACGGCATGTTCATCGCCGCCCACATAGGTGCAGCCGATTTCATCGGCATCTTTATTAGCGGGGCAGAGTACGTCGCGGCAGATCTTGAAGTTAACATCGAGGAAATTATCGATGTCATCGATTCCATAATATTCGTTGTAAGCGGGCAGGGACAGGAGCTTGTCCATGGGGAGCCATTCTTTTATCACGAACTTAATATCACGGGTATTTAAAAGATAATTATTATGGGGCATTTTACTACCTCCCTTTTATTATTGAGATTTACTGAGTTATATAAAGTAGGGGTGTTTGACAACACCCCTACAACATTATAGAGCCACCCGCTGGGCGTCGATTTTACTGGACCGGCGCCAGATCTTCATAGCTTCGGCCTGCTTGATCAGTTCATCTCTGAACTGAGGATCTGCTACGCTGATTAAAGCCTCGGCTCTCTGCCAGGTGCTCATGCCTTTTAAGTTGACTTTGCCATATTCTGTTACTACAAACATGGTTGTCGTCCGCGGGTCAGTGGCAATAGACCCGGGTTGTAATGTAGGAACTATGCGAGATTTGGGAGAGCCAGCTTTACCATAAGATGAAGAGAGGCAGATAAAGCTCTTTCCGCCCTTGGAATAATAAGCTCCCATCACAAAATCGAGCTGTCCGCCAGTGCCGCTTATTTGTTTAACTCCGGAAGATTCGGAACTGACCTGGCCAAAGAGATCGATTTCCACAGCGTTGTTAATGGACATGAAGTTGTCGATCTGGCCAATTACCCGGGGATCATTGGTATAATCAACAGTGGAGGCCATAATTTCCGGGTTATCATTGATGAAATCATAGAGCTTCTGCGTGCCGGCAGCAAAAGCATAGGACTGGCGTCCTTTGTCGATGCTCTTCTTCAAACCGTTGATCTTACCTGCTGCGGATATATCTACGAATCCATCAACATACATCTCGGTATGCACACCCAGATCCTTTAAATCTGATGTTGCAATCAGAGAGCCTACAGTATTGGGCATTCCCCCAATTCCTAACTGCAGACAAGCCCCGTTGGGGATCTCCTCCACAATCAGCTGGGCCACCTTTTTGTCTACGTCACTTGGGTCACCACCGGAACCTAATTGAGCCAGTGCCGGATTAGGGCCTTCGACAACGTAATCCACCTGAGAGATATGAATGCCTACCTCAGTGCCGCCCATAACACGCGGCATGTTGGTATTGACCTCTACTATGATATAATCAGCCTTTTCGAAGGTGGCCATTTGATGTGACGGCGAGCAGCTGAAATTGAAATAGCCATGTTGATCCATGGGGGTCACCTGGCATACTGCAACGCTGATCCGGTCTACATTTTCACGGTAATAGCGGGGAACTTCGGAATAGCGGATTGGCATATAGTAACCAAAGCCCATATCGTTGATCTTACGGTCTACACCGCTGCAGTGCCAGGAATTCCAGGCAAAGTGATCACCGGCATTTTCCACCTTGGCAATTGCCGGCATCCACATGGTAACGCCGCCCCTGAACTTTACATCGGTCAGTTCTTCCGCCCGTGCGGCTATAGCCTGGTCTACAGCATAACTAGCACATACACACCAACCATAGTCAACCCAGTCTCCAGACTTAACTAATTTAGCTGCTCCCTCGGCACTGATGAGCTTATTCTTATATTGTTCCATGAAATCTGACATATTGATACCCTCCTTCCCATTAGTTGAAGAAACAACTATATTAAAATCCCGCGCGAAACCTGTACCTGCGATATCTCTAGCTGCGAAACCGGCCCCGGGCTTCGCGCAGGAAATGGAATTACTTAGATGCGTTCTACGATCAGAGCAGTACCCATGCCGCCGCCGATACAGAGAGTGGCCAGACCATATTTTGACTCTCTCTTCTGCATCTCGAAGAGCAGGGTGCAGAGAATGCGTCCGCCGGATGCGCCTACGGGATGTCCGATAGCGATGGCGCCGCCGTTTACGTTAACCTTTTCCATCTTGTCAGCCCAGCCCATATCGCGAGCAACGGCAATGGACTGTGCAGCAAATGCTTCATTAGCTTCGATGAGATCCAGGTCATCTACAGTCAGGCCGGCTTTTTCCAGAGCTTTTTTGCTGGCCGGTACCGGGCCTACACCCATGATTTTGGGATCTACGCCGCCGGAGGCATAGCTGACGATTTTGGCCAGGGGTTTCAGGCCCAGAGCGTCGGCCTTTTCTTTGCTCATAACTACGAAGGCTGCTGCGCCATCATTAATGCCGGAAGCATTGGCGGCAGTTACGCTACCGTCTTTTTTGAAGGCGGGTTTCAGGGCGCCGATCTTTTCCAGGGTAGTGGCTTTGGGATATTCATCGGTGTCAAATACTACATCGCCTTTTTTGCCAGGGATAACAACCGGAACGATTTCATCCTTGAACTTGCCAGCAGCGATGGCGGCTATGGCTCTTTCCTGACTGCGAACACCAAATTCATCCTGTTCTTGTCTGGTGATACCATATTGTTCGTTGACGTTTTCTGCGGTGATACCCATATGGTAATTGTTAAAGGCTTCCCAGAGGCCATCCTTGATCATAGTGTCAACCAGGGTGCCGGGGCCCATGCGATAGCCGTAACGAGCTTTATCCAGAGCGTAGGGAGCTGCGCTCATGTTTTCCATGCCACCAGCCAGGATCATGTCGGCGTCGCCAGCCTTGATAACCTGGGCTGCCAGGCTGACGGCTTTCAGACCGGAACCGCAGACCTTGTTGATGGTGAAGGCGGTTACTTCCTGGGGGATGCCAGCTTTGATCATGGACTGGCGAGCTACGTTCTGGCCTTGAGCAGCCTGGATTACGCAGCCAAAGATAACTTCATCCAACTGAGCGGCGTCAATGCCCGCGCGTTTAACAGCCTCAGCCATTACGATACTGCCCAGATTAACTACCGGGGTGTCTTTTAAGGTGCCGCCAAAACTACCTACAGGTGTACGGCATGCTGATACGATAACTACTTCTCTTGACATTAGTTCATCCTCCTCATTAGAAATTCATACAACGAAATTCATCCAACAGTATTTTTTAGTATTTGAAGAAACCTTCGCCGGTTTTGCGACCAAGCTTGTTAGCGCGAACCATCTTAACCAGCAGCGGGCAGGGACGATATTTGGGATCGCCAAACTCTTTGTACAGGGTCTCCATGATCTTCAGGCAGATATCAAGTCCGATCATATCAGCCAGTGCCAAGGGGCCCATCGGATGTCCCGCACCAAACTTCATGGAGGTGTCAATATCAGCGGCATTGGCAACGCCTTCCATCAAGCAGTACATACCTTCATTCAGCATGGGGATGAGTAAACGATTTACCACAAAACCGGGTGCTTCATTTATTTCTACGGGAGCTTTGCCCATCTTCTCGGACATTGCTTTAATGGTGTCATAGGTCTCCTGGCTGGTGTTGGCGCCACGGATAACCTCGACTAATTTCATGGCCGGTACTGGGTTGAAGAAGTGCATACCGATGACCTTGTCGGATCTGCCAGTGGCAGCGGCGATCTCGGTAACACTCAATGCGGAAGTGTTGCTGGCCAGAATGCAGCTGGGTTTGCAGATGGCGTCCAGCTCTTTGAAGATGGTCTTCTTGATGTCCATTACTTCCAGAGCAGCTTCAATAACCAGATCGCAGTCAGCTGCGGCAGCCATGTCAACCGTGCCGGAAATTTTCCCCATAACAGCGGCTTTGTCTTCGGCAGTTATCTTGCCTTTTTCAACGTTCTTGCCCAAAAGTTTGTCGATGCCGGCGATGCCTTTGTCAACATACTCCTGTTTGATATCGCGTACTATTACTTCGAAGCCAGCCTGGGCCGCTGTCTGTACGATTCCTGCTCCCATAGTACCTGCGCCAAGTACCATTATCTTCATCCAAATTACCTCCTACAGCGTTTAATAAATTTCCTTCAGGATTATTTACCAATAAAAGTTGCTTTGCGTTTTTCTAAAAAAGCTGTCATCCCCTCCTTCTGATCATTTGTGGAGAAGCATAATCCAAACAGATCAGCTTCTATAGTCATAGCTCTGTCAATATCAGTTTGGGCTCCCTCGTTGGCTGCTACCTTGCTGTACCTGACGGCAATCTGCCCATTGTTAACAATGCGGCGGGCGATTTTCTTTACCGTATCCATCAAGTCTTCTGAAGCAACTAATTTGTTTACCAGACCGATCCGCAGGGCTTCGCTGGCATCAATAACCTCGGCTGTATATAATAGCTGTTTGGCCATCCCCGGGCCGACTATGCGGGGGAGACGTTGAGTGCCGCCAAAACCGGGAGTTATTCCCAATCCGACCTCAGGCTGACCAAATCTTGCGTTAATTGAAGCGATTCGAAAGTCACAGCACATGGCCAATTCACAACCGCCACCCAGGGCAAAACCATTTACTGCTGCAATAGATGGTTTTTCCATGGCCTCAATAAAACGGAAAGCAGCTTGTCCCACCGCTCCAAATACTCTACCTTCCACTGCAGTCAAGGGCTGCATGTAAGCGATATCAGCACCGGCTACAAAAGCCTTGTCACCTGCTCCGGTGATGATTAGGAGATCTACATCGGAATCGGCTTCAACTTCCATAGCGGCTGCTTGGATCTCCAACAGGGTATCCTTGTTAAGTGCGTTGAGAGCTTTGGGACGATTAACGGTAAGTATTGCGATCCGATCTTCTTTTTCCAGTAAAATATTTTGATAGGTCATTTACACTCTCTCCAATCGTTTGAGTTTATTCTGTGTAACCATTTCCTTATATATGCCTCGACTCACCCCTCCTTCTATTTCCATCAAATGGTAATGTTAAATACTTTGTGCAGGCAATCGGATCATAATTGGGTTATATGTATTAATGATTCAAATAACTTCCAGACCAAAATAGAATCCTCCTGACCCATAGCCCCAATTGATGCAAGTGGTGCGGAAAAGTCTGGCGGATTCAAGTGCTTAAATGTAAGGGCTCATTTATAATTGATTATTTTTGAGTTTAAAAAAAAGAGGGGAGGCTACTATTCACGAGGAAACAAATTGCCGAGTACTATTAAACTGGAATCACAATAACAACAACCTCAATGAATAGTAGCAAAATATATAATTAAAACATTTAAGGGGGTTACGAAGTTGGTGTATTATTAAACCACAATGGGTTTTAAGTTGTCCTGCCAATATAATTGCAATTAGTGTGCCAAGTTTATTGGAAAACCATAAATCCAGAAAGCCCGAAAATAAGGGATGGGATTTTTTACCGATGCGGAAAAAGACATTATTTAAAACACCACAATGCGATAAGGCATTGGCAAATGATGCGCATGAGCATTAATGGGAATGCCGTATTATCGGAGATAAATCGTCAGAATTTTCAGAATAATGTTAGGGTAATAATATTTAATGCGCTGGTGCATTAATAAGCGCCAATAAACAACAGATTCTTAAATATTCTTTGAAAAATAACATGTGAAAATAATAGCTTGAGGGAAGTAAAAGGAATGGTATTACTAGATTTCACCTTTTTGATGCAAAAGTGATAGTTCAGTCAAGTTTTTTATTTATATTCCGATATAATGGGAGATAAGAATAATATTACTGAGGAGAATAGAATTGAGCTTTATCGACGGACTCAGGGAAAGCATAAGAAAAAATGACTATCTTTGGATGGCCGTCTGGCTGCTGGTCATTATTAACCTCTGGTTTGTTATGTTTTTGAATCAGGATGAATTCAGCTTGTGGCTATTCCTGGGCTTTGCCCTGCTGGCGGCGGGCGGAGTATGGATGCTCAGACGCTTTTCTTCATTCCCGGTTCCCGAGCCGGAGCCCGTCACCGAATATGATTCGAAAATCAGGGATTTTATGCACGATATAAGACCGCTCTGTGAAAAGATCTTTCAGGATGAGATAAACGATCTGACCCGCCCGACCATTGAGGGAATAAGGGCGGATTTCACTACCAGCCTGGCTTGGTTATGGGAAGAGACCGATGACTACCTGGCCCAGGTTGAAGGGGCCATTACCCGTCTTAAATTACTCACCAGCCCCTTGGATTCTCTCAATGAGACCAAGACTACTTTTGTGCAACAGCTGCTGACCGATTGCGAATTATTGAGCACCGGCGTGCGGAATATGCACCGCAGCAAAGAGAATAGTCTCATGGACCTTGAGGAATTTCTGGACAATCAGGTCTTAAGCCTGAAAAATGAGATGGAGAAGGAGATGGATGTCTTTAATGAGTACGTTAATCGCATGTTGTCTCGTCTCTCCAAGAATAAGGATGACATTGATGTTGATGAATACTTTGATCTTAACAAACTAGGCCAGCAGTTTCGGGTGATCCTGGAAAAGGCATTGGAAGCCAGGCAGATGGCCTTTCAGGATTCGGTTATCCGGGAACTAGAGGATTTTTCCGGAGACATCGTGGGTCAGATGCAAAAGAATACCAACCAGATGCTTAATACCTTCCAGGACATCGTTGATGTATTGGAACGAATGAAGCAGGAGAACTGGGATGCCACCAACCTGTCCCTCCGGCAGTTGAATGAATGTCTCTTCCTGGGCGACGGCCTGCGGGAAAAATCCAGTGAGATCATGCTTACCCTGGCCTGGCAGGATATTCTGGTAGAGAAACGCTGGCAGGATATGAGTGAGCGATTATTTGCAATCCGGGAACGGGTGAAAGCCAATGTAGAAGACTATGTGGCAGGATTTATCAGCAATCGGCTCAATGAAGATTATCTGGGATACAGCGCGATGGCCAACAATATGGAAAATGTGGTTATATATAAGTCTCTGGTTGATGCCGAATTGATATACCAGTTATACAAGGGGGAGAAGCTGATCAATATTATTGAGGATGGCATCTATGCGTTACTGGAATATGTCAAACCGGTGGAAGCGGTCGCGGCCAAGAATATACGACTAACCGAAGAGGGTATAAGAACCCTGAAAAGTATGAAGAATGATATTAAGTCGGGGGAATACCAGGACTTATTTGACAGGGTGAGATCGCTGGTGAATGAATATTGTCCGGAGGCTTCTCCCTATTTGCGGGATGTTTTTCCGCGCTCGTTCTATGCCTTCAGTAGTTATCCTTATATCAAGCAAAAGCCGGATAATCTTAATCAGGCTGCCTGGGCGGTTTTCTTGGAAATAACCCGTAACCGCAACTTTGAAGAAGAAGTCTATCTCCTGGTTGGGTTGCTGCTAGCCATCCACCAGATCAGAAACAAATATATCCATCCCTTGAAGAACCTGCCCCTGGAACTGGAGGATATTGACGATCTTGAAGCAACCCGGGCCGCTGCCCTGAAGGCCGTTAGCGTTATGCTTACCGTAGATTTTCGGGGACTTTCCAAACTAAGCTTTAAAGCTTAATAACAGGAGTTAAGATATGATACCGCTGCGTGATAGTACGCCCAGTAAAAGCTTTCCGCTAGTCACCATTCTTTTGATCATTATGAATTTATATATCTTTTATCAGGAGGTTTTAATGGGGGCCGCCCTGGAAGGCTTCATTAATACTTTCGGCTTGGTGCCTGCCCACTTTCAAAGCTTCAACCTGTTTACTTCGATTTTCCTGCACGGCGGATGGATGCATGTTATCGGCAATATGTGGGTGTTATGGCTGTTTGGTGATAACGTTGAAGACCGGATGGGGCACTTCAGGTTTCTAATATTTTACCTCTTGATGGGATGTATAGCTGGAGCTACCCATTACCTGGTCAATCCGTCTTCAACCGTTCCCGTAGTGGGTGCTTCCGGTGCGGTGGCCGGCATAATGGGTACTTATTTTGTGATGTTCCGACAGGCCCGGGTTTTCACCTATATACCACCTATCTTTCTGGTAACTATACCTGCCTGGGTATACCTCGGCTTTTGGGCTCTGTCCCAGGTTTACGGCGGAGCCGGCAGCCTGGTCGGTGCCAATTCGAGCAACATAGCCTTCTGGGCCCACATCGGCGGCTTCGCCGCCGGCATGATCCTCTACCGCTTCTTCCTGAACCCCAATTACGAGGAAAGTTACGAATAGACGGGGGTTCATAGACGCAGATTGACGCAGATTTTTTATGATTAACGCAGTTTTTTATAAGCTGAATTAAAATGAAAAGAATGACCGCACAAGATGAAAGTGTGGTCATCTGTCTTTTAATGCTGTTTTTAGGCACTGGCAAGGGAACGGGTCGAGACTACTGAAAATGCTCTCCGGCCAACATAGAGGCCAATAATGCCAAGAACCAACAAGGAACGTCAGACTGTTGACCTGTGGGAACGCCGAGTGCAACTCATGCACCCTGGCGGGCACTATTAATGACGCTACGTCCAATCGTGCCCCCAGAAATGACTACGGTATACCGGTCCGGAGATTAGCTTTCATCCAGCATTAACCCAGATTGATAAAGCGTATACTTTTTCATCATTCACGGACGCTTTCCTTGCCATCTAATTACAAAATGTCTGCGTCAATCATAAAAAATCTACGTTAATCACCCTTCGGGTACAACTTATGTGCCCTGCCGGGCACCATTAATGACGCTGCGTCCATTCGTTGCCCATGCGTATATTCGTTCCCCCGTTCCCATTCGCTATCCCTTCGTCGCCGCTGCCTCTTCATAAGCCTTACCGCGTTTCAGGAGTTGGTCGACCTGTTCGCCGGCGGTGCGCTGGTTATCGGTTCCGTGCTGAAGAAAGTGAATGGTGTTCTCAATTCGCTCCTGACTGGCCTTGATCTCCGACCAACGGGATTCCTCCTCGAACAGGTTCATGCAGTCCTGGATGCTGTGCGCTCTTCCGGTTTCCAGGTAATAACGGAAGGTGGACAGGGTCCTGGTGTCCTGGTAAGTGGAGTTGACAAACGATCTGACAATTATTGAATTGTAGATATGCAGGCTGGCCTGGGCCTGTCGCAGTTTTCCCTCGGCGCTGGCTATATCCTTATTACACAAGGCCAGGAATTCCGGATAGAAGGTGCTCCAGTTTTCAAGAACTGCCTTGTAGCGGTCACAGGCCTTCTCGTATTCGCGGTATCTTATGATGTAGACCTTCATGTCATGATTGAAGTTGCCTGGCCGATCCGGAGCTTTGCGCCGACGCCCCAGTAGGCCGTTCAAGGAGATCAAGGTGCCGGCTGATGACGCCTCGGACTCATCTTTACGGGGTTTTTCCGGCAGGCTGTCCGGCTCGCCGGGCAGTAGTTCCATGGTTTCTACCAGAGCATAACGATTCTGCAGGTGTTTGTTAAGAAAGTTGATATGGCGGTTGATCTTTTCCACCTCCCGCAATGAGGCCAGGCACATAGTAATGTCTCTGATTAGTTCGCCTTCATTGCGGGCGGTTTTTTTCCCGCTTTTACGAGTTTTTTGATAGGCGGCCAGCTCGCTGTTAAGAGGATATTCCGCATTTAAGCCCTGCATGATATCCATATCATGACCGGTCAGTATCCCGCTTTCACTGATGTTGGTCTTCACGAAATATAATCTGGTATTGCTCAACGGATAATAGAAGGGGCCGACCCCTTCCAGAAATTCATTATTCTGCAGATTTTCCAGATCCGTGCTCACCTTCAGATCATCAAACAGAAAATCCGACCACTTCCTGATTGGCGCATCAGGATTTCCTTCCTCCCCGGCGATCTCTCGGATCTCCTGGCAGAGGTCTAGCGGTATCTTCAGGAATGAACTGTAATAATAGAATATGACCTGGCGGGGTTCATAATTGACCACCAATGAAAGATCCAGAAAATGCGGGTCATCTTTCTGCAAGAAACTAAAAAACACCGTTCTTCATCCCCCTCAATATAAATACACTTGTATGCTTATTTCTATATATTACCAGAATATCCTGCTAAAAGGTAAAAAAATTATTAATAAGTTCCACCTAAAAAATCTGGCCCATCACTTTTACGGTATAATAAAAACTGAAATATTTTAGGGGAGAGCAGGTTCCAATGCAAGAGATCGAAAGAGTCCGAGACTATTTGCAGCAAAGAAATCCGCGTTTGAGAATCATAGAACTTGATTCTGACACCAGTACCGCACCTCTGGCCGCAGCTGCCCTGGGCACCGAAGTGGGACAGATCGCCAAATCCATCCTGTTCAAGGGTAAGAACGACTATTTTATGATTGTGGCTGCCGGTGATATCCGAGTTGATAACAAGGCTGTGAAAGAACTGGCCGGCTCACGGGTGCGCATGGCCAATGCCGATGAAGTAAAATCCGTTACCGGTTTCCCGGTGGGGGGGGTTTGCCCCTTTGCGCTCAATCAGCCGGTGAAAATCTATCTTGATGAGAGCCTGAAGCGCTATGAAGTGGTCTATGCGGCGGCCGGAGCTGGCAATACTGCTCTGCCCATCACCTATGAAGAATTGCACGAGATCACCGGGGGCGGCCCCTGCGATCTGGCTGACAGGAAAAGGGACACACCTCCTAGCGAAGGAATGTCCCTCTAAGGAAAAGGGACACACCTCCTAGCGAAGGAATGTCCCTTGGCGATCTAATATAACAAATAAAATATTATTTAAGCATTGAGGAGAGTTTTGATGCCAGGTTTTGTGCATCTGCATAATCATTCGGAATATAGCCTGTTGGACGGGGCTTGCCGGGTCAAGGAACTGGTGAAACGGGCGGTAGAGCTGCAGATGCCCGCAGTGGCTATTACCGACCATGGTGTGCTATATGGCGTTGTCGACTTTTATCGAGAGGCCAAAAAGCAGGGGATCAAGCCCATCATCGGCTGTGAGGTTTATGTTGCTCCGCGCAGCCGGTTGGACAAGGAGAAGGCCTTTGATGACAACCCCTGTCACCTGGTCCTGCTCTGTCGGGATCAGCAGGGTTATAATAATTTGGTACAGTTGGTCAGCCGGGCCTACCTTGAAGGTTTTTACTACAAGCCCAGGGTGGATCGCGAACTCCTGGAAGAGTACAGCCAGGGCTTGATTGCCATGTCAGCTTGTGTTGCCGGTGAGATCCCCAGGCTTTTGTTGAACGGTCGATATGAACAAGCCCGGGAAACTGCCCGCTATTTCGAAGGGATTTTTGGGACAGGTAATTTCTATATCGAACTGCAGGATCACGGCCTATCCGAGGAAAAACAGGTATTACCGGACTTGCTACGGATAAGCCATGAAACCGGCATACCAGTAGTGGCTACCAATGACCTGCATTACCTGAAACGACAGGATTACACCATGCATGATGTTTTATTGTGCATTCAGACCGGCAGTGTCGTCAACAACCCTAATCGTATGCGCTTTTCCGGCAGTGAGTTTTATATGAAGAGTGGCGGCGAGATGGCCGAACTATTTTCCGACCATCCTGAAGCCCTGGAGAACAGCCTATTAATTGCTGAACGCTGCAACGTTGAGTTTACCTTTGGAGAATTTCACCTACCGCATTATGAACTCCCGGCAGGCTTTACCGCGGAGACTTATTTAGAGGCGATGGTTCAGGAAAAGTTTAGGGAAATGTATGTAGATCCATCCCCCGAGATAGCGGAGAGATTGGATTTTGAGATCCGTATGATAAATGCCATGGGTTTTGCCGCCTACTTTTTGATCGTACAGGATCTGGTCAACTGGTCCAAACAGAATGGGATCCCGGTGGGACCGGGCAGAGGTTCTGCGGCTGGCAGCCTGGTATCATATGTGCTGGGTATCACTACCATAGATCCCCTGAAATATGATCTGCTCTTCGAACGTTTCCTCAATCCCGAGCGGGTAAGCATGCCGGATATCGATATCGACTTCTGTTTCGAAAAACGCGACCGGGTCATCGAATATATCATCAGTAAATATGGGGCGGATCGGGTGGCCCAGATCATAACCTTCGGCACCATGGCTGCCAAAGCCGCAATTCGCGATGTTGGCCGGGCTATGGATATCCCTTATGCCGAGGTAGACCGTATCGCCAAAATGGTGCCCGGCGAATTGGGAGTGACTCTGGAACGGGCCCTGGATATTTCACCCGAATTAATACAGGTTTATGAGAATGACAGTACCGCCCACCGTCTGATCGATCTGGCCCGGGGTCTTGAGGGGATGCCGCGCCATGCATCTATCCACGCGGCCGGGGTGGTCATCGGCAAAGAAGCCTTGTCTACCCTCCTGCCACTTCAAAAGACACCTGAAGGTCATGTGGTCACCCAGTTCACTAAAGAAACCGTTGAGGATATCGGCCTGCTGAAGATGGATATACTGGGCTTAAGAACCCTTACTGTACTGGACCGGGCAGTGGATATCATTCGCCGTACCAAGAATGTTGAAATTAACCTTAATGCCTTGCCGTTGGATGATGACAAGGTTTACGATCTCCTATCATCAGGTCAGACCATAGGGGTGTTCCAACTGGAAAGTGACGGCCTGCGCCGGCTTCTGACCGAAATGAAGCCCAACCGTTTCGAGGATTTGATCGCAGTGATTGCGCTTTATCGCCCCGGCCCCTTGGGCAGCGGCATGGTGGAGGATTTTATCAACCGCAAGCATGGACGCCAGGCTATGGAATATGTGCACCCCCTGCTGGAGGATATACTGAAGGAGACATATGGGGTCATACTCTATCAGGAGCAGGTTATGCGGGTAGCCAGCGATCTGGCCGGTTTCAGCATGGGTGAGGCCGATGTACTGCGCCGGGCTATGGGTAAGAAAAAGGTTTCAGAACTTATGGCGCAGCGAGATAAATTCGTGAGCGGTGCGGCCAAAGACCACCATATAGATGAGAAGGTGTCCGGGCATCTGTTCGATCTGATGGAAAGCTTCGCCGGCTATGGCTTTAATAAGAGCCACTCCGCCGCTTATGCCATGATCTCATATCAGACTGCCTATCTGAAGACACATTATCCGGTGGAATACATGTGCGCCTTTCTATCCAGTGTGATCGACAACCAGGACCGGGTGGTTTATTACCTCAAGGAGTGTCAACGCATGGGTATCAAGGTTCTGCCACCTGACATCAATGAGAGTTATGAGAATTTCACCGTCACTGGCGGCAGCATCCGCTTCGGCCTGGGAGCCATCAAGAACGTCGGGTTGAACGCGGTCAAACAGGTAGCGGACGAACGTAAAAACGAGCCCTATCAATCGTTGTTTGATTTTTGCCGGCGGGTTGATTCCAGCCAGATCAACAAACGCATGCTGGAGAATCTGATTGTGGCCGGTTGTTTTGACTCCCTGGGCAAGACCCGCAAGCAGAATCTTTCTACCATGGAGGAGTGCACAAATCTGGCGTTGCAGATCAAGCAAAGCGAATCCAGCCAGCAGATGTCGCTCTTTGGCGATAGTCAGGAGACTATCGAGGAGCCGAAGCCGCTTTTTAAGGATGAATTTGAGCCTCAGGAGAAGCTGAGACGGGAAAAAGAGGTGCTGGGCTTTTATGTTTCATCCAATCCCCTGGACCAATACCGACAGATACTGCCCTGTGTAAGTACGCACCAGTTGGCGGATCTACAGCAGATAAATGAAGATATCTATGTGCGGGTAGCCGGTACGGTGCTGAATCTTAACCGTAAGGTCAGCCGCAAGGGCGACAGTTATGCCCGCTTTGATCTGGAGGATCTCTCGGGCCGGATGGAGATTATGGTCTTTCCTTCTGCTTTCCGCAACAACTTTGACAGATTAGGAGCTGAGCAGGCGGTACTGGTGGAGGGCTTCCTGGATACACGGGATGAACAGCCCAAGATATCGCTTCGAAGGGTGCAGACATTGCCCTCCCGTCTGCAGGAATTGCATGTGAGGATTTCTGGGGACAATAATGGTGCTGATGATAGTAAACAGGGGCTTCTCTCGATCTTGCAGGAATGCCCGGGCGATCTTGAGGTGTTCCTGCACCTGCCCGACCGCCGGGTGATCGCTCTGAAGCATAACTACCAGGTGGCTGCTGACCCCAACTTAAAAGACCGCCTGGCCGATATCTGTGGCAAGAACAACGTATGGTACAGTTAAAGGGAAAGGGACACACCTCCTGCCGGAGGAATGCCCCTTGGCGATCTAATAAATATTGTTTGCATATTTGTGTTAATCTGAGGCAATTTTAAATATCTTTAGAGGGGGATTAGTGCATGAATGAAGGGTTTTCGGGAGATGACTATATTGTGATTAAGGCCTTGGAAAACGGGGTGACCATAATGGGTTTGACCCGGGGCAAGGACACCAAGTTTCACCACACCGAAAAGCTGGACCGCGGCGAGATCATGGTTCTGCAATTTACCGAACATACCTCGGCGGTAAAGATCCGCGGCAAGGCCGAGGTTTACAACCGCTATGGCACGGTTACCAGCGATGGCAACGGCAAATAAGCCAAAACAGCCTTAACCATGAAATAATCATCAGGCAGGGAGGGCTCAAGTGCACAGTATTGCTGTACTTACCAGCGGCGGTGATGCCCCCGGTATGAATGCGGCCATCCGGGCCGTAGTTAGGGCCGGAATCTATAGCGGCTGCAAGGTATACGGTGTTTATCAGGGTTTCGAAGGTCTGATTGCCGGGCAGATCCAGGAAATGTCCCTGGGCTCGGTTGCCGATATCATCCATCGGGGGGGGACTATTCTGCGCACCTCTCGGTCCGGTGCGTTCATGACGCCGGAGGGACGGGTAAAAGCCAAGGCTAATCTGGACCAGGCGGGAATCGGCAATGTAGTGGTCATCGGCGGCAACGGCAGTCTGCAGGGAGCCCTGGAACTTTCGCGTTTGGGCATCAATACAATAGGAATACCCGCTACTATAGATAATGATGTAGTATACACCCGCTCGATTGGATTTGATTCAGCTGTGAACACGGCCCTGGATGCCATCAACCGTATTCGGGACACCGCTTCAAGTCATGGGCGGGTTTTTATTATCCAGGTGATGGGTCGCCGCTGCGGCGAACTGGCTCTTTTTGCCGGGGTGGCCGGCGGGGCTGAGTCTATTTTGATTCCAGAGATCGAACTCGATTTCGATCAGATCGTCCGTAAGATCGAGAATGGCTTACAAAGAGGCAAGTTGCACAGCATACTGGTGGTGGCTGAGGGGGCCTACCCGGTGATGGAACTCAAAACCATAATTGAGGAGCGGACCGGTCAGGATACCCGGATAACCATCCTGGGCCATGTGCAGCGGGGGGGCACACCTACTGCGGTAGATCGCATCATGGCTTCTTGCATGGGCAAGGCCGCGGTGGATTACATCCTGGAGGGACGGGTCAACATGATGGTCTCCGGTATGGAAGAGAAGACCCACGCCATTCCCCTGGGCGAGGTGGTCAAAGGCGTCCGTACCCCCGAACTCAACATCCTGGAAATTGCAAGGATCTTATCGATATAGGACTTTAATAGAGCAGAAGCACGCTGATTTTTTATGATTTACGCAGATTGTGATTATGATGATCTAGCTTAGGCGATTGATATAGCTAAATAATTTTTCAGTGATAAAGATAAATGTTTTAAGAATCAGTAAAAATCATAGACGATCTGCGTGTGAGCGCAGCGAACCAGCGTCTATTTTGTGAGGTGTTGTTATGCGCAGAACTAAGATTATTTGTACAATAGGGCCGGCCAGCGAGGAGGTTCCGGTACTCATTCGGATGATGGAGTCTGGAATGAATGTTGCCCGGCTCAATTTCTCCCATGGCAGCCATGAGGAACATAAACACAGGATCGACAACGTCAGGCGGGCCGCGGCCGAGTTCGGGCAGCCGGTGGCCATCATGCTGGATACCAAGGGCCCGGAGATCCGTACTGGTAATCTGCAGGCCGGCAAGGTTCAGCTTAATGCCGGTCAGCGTTTCGTTTTAACCAACCGGAAAGTCGCCGGTGACGAAAACGAGGTTCAGATATCCTATGCGAACCTGCCCGGAGAGGTATCAACGGGAGCGCATATACTGCTGTCTGACGGCCTGATCAATCTTCTGGTGGAGAGCACCAATGAGACCGACATAGTCTGCACAGTGCTTAACGGAGGAGCCCTGGGGGAGAAGAAGGGAGTAAATGTACCCGGAGTCCGGATTAACCTGCCCTTTTTAAGTGAGAAAGACTGCCAGGACATCGAGTTTGGTATCGATCAGAAGGTGGACTTTATTGCTGCTTCCTTCGTACGAAGTGCGGAAGACGTGTTGGAGATAAGACGTATCCTTGAGCGGCGCGGGGCTGATATCGATATCATTGCCAAGATAGAGAGCCAGGGGGGAGTTGACAACCTGGCGGATATCATCAAGGTGGCAGAGGGCGTAATGGTGGCCCGCGGCGACCTGGGAGTAGAGATACCCGCTGAAGAAGTACCCCTGGTCCAGAAGACTATTGTTGAGCAGTGCAGTATGGCAGGGAAGATCGTGATTATTGCCACCCAGATGCTGGACTCTATGATAGTAAACCCCCGGCCTACCCGGGCCGAGGTTTCCGATGTGGCTAATGCTATATTTGAAGGGGCTGACGCCATCATGTTGTCAGGAGAAACCGCTGCCGGCAAATATCCGGTAGAGGTGGTGGAGACCATGGCCCGTATTGCCACTCGCACCGAGGAGGCCTTGCCCTATGCCGATATTCTGCGTCAGCGCCGCATGCGTGGAACCCTGTCTGTAACCGATGCCATCAGTTACGCGACCTGTACGGTGGCGATGAACCTGCGGGCCTCCGCCATAATCAGTGCTACGCGGGGCGGGCACACTGCCCGCATGGTTTCCAAATATCGGCCCCAGGCTACTATTATTGCTGCCACTCGTCATCCCGAGGTATTAAATAAACTTTGTTTGGTATGGGGAGTTAAACCGGTGCTGATCAAAGAGACGACAGGTACTGACGAACTGTTGGATGAGTCAATAGAATGCAGTCTGGCGGCTGGCTATATACAGGATGGAGATATGGTGATACTTACCGCTGGCGTGCCCAGTGATGTGGCCGGCGGCACCAATACGCTGAAGGTTCATGTGGTGGGCAGAGTCCTCCTGCAGGGAATGGGCATAGGCCAGAAGTCCGTTTCCGGGAAGGTGAGAGTAGTGAAAAATCAAAGCGAGCTGGGGCTGATCCAGCAGGGTGATATTGTGGCCACTACCAGCGCCCACAGAGATCTGGCTCCGCATTTGGATAAGATCGCCGGGTTGATCGCCGAAGAGGGCGGCCTTACCTCCAATGCTGCCATTATCGGTCTTAATGCTGGCATCCCGGTTATTGTTGGTGCCAGAGACGCCACTCGGCTGCTGGCCAATGATATGATCGTTACCATGGACACTCCCCGCGGTCGGGTCTACCAGGGCATCGCCCGCGTTATATAAAAAACCAGGCACGGGGACGGTTCTTTTGCCCGCTTTTAAGCGGGCAAAAGAACCGTCCCCGTGCCTGGAAAGAAAAAACCGGGGGTTTAGCCCCCGGTTGAATGATTCCGTCCTATATCATTTTCCCATTTCAGCTTTCCTGCCGACGATTCAACGGATCTGCATCAGTGTAGAATAAAACGTTGTGAGTGGTTTATTCTCCGCTATTCCGTTTTCAGAAAGTGAAACAGGTTATGACCACGACAATGGTTGATTATTTGCCTTTGAATTCAGCTTTTCTGCTCTCCAGGAATGCGCCCATGCCTTCCTTCTGATCTTCAGAAGAGAACAACATTGACCAACCGATTTGTTCCGCACGGCAGCCGGACTTGATATCCATGTTCATGGAGTTGTTCACGGACTGTTTGGCGGCTCTCAAAGCCAAGGGACCCTTGCGGGCGATTTTTCTGGCCATCTTCTTGGCAGCATCCAGAACCTGATCTGCAGGGACTACCTGGTTGATAAGTCCCATGTTGAGGGCAGTATTGGCATCGAAGAAATCGCCGGTGAAGATGAACTGTTTGGCCAGACAGATGGAGATATTGCGCGGCATTCTCTGAGTAGCGCCAGCACCGGGGAAGATGCCCAGATTGATTTCGGGCAGTCCCAGAGTTGCGTTATCAGCCACAACGCGAATATCACAAGACAACACGATTTCTAAACCGCCGCCCAGTGCCAGACCGTTTACGGCAGCGATACACGGCTTGTGGTTGTCTTCTACGGCAAATATAGCTCTGTGCACCTTGTCCAGGTAATTGCGAGCCTCGAAAGCGTTGTAGTTAACAACTGCCTTAAGGTCCGCACCAGCGGCAAAGGCTTGAGCATTACCGGTATAAATAATACAGCGGACTTCGGGATCTGCTTCGCATGCTACGGTGATCTCCCAAATTTCGTCCAGGAATGTTTCATTAACTGCATTGAAAGCCTTGGGACGGTTAAATTGAATAATCGCAATACCCGGATCCTCAAAGCTCAGCAGCATTGTTTTGTATTCTTTATCTCTATATGACATGAACTAACCCCCTTCAACCTTGTGTGCGTGTTTAGTTAAACTATTTTGCGCTGTAATCGTACCAGCCTCTGCCGGACTTTCTTCCCAACCAGCCAGCGCGTACATACTGTTTCAGCAGCAGTGAGGGGCGATATTTGCCGTCGCCAGTCTCGCTGTACAGGGTGTTGCATACTTCCAGAGCGATATCGATTCCGACCATATCGCAGAGAGTAAAGGGACCCATCGGCCAGCCAGCACCCATCTTCATAGCTTTGTCGATATCTTCTACAGTGGCGAGGCCTTCCTGCAGAATGAAAGCAGCTTCGTTCATGCCGGGCAGCAGGATTCTGTTGACTACGAAGCCAGGGCCTTCTTTAACCTTGATCGGTTTTTTGCCAATGGCTTTTGACAGTTCCATAACGGTCTGCAGAGTATCTTCGGAGGTCTGCAGGCATGGGATAACCTCGATCAGAGCCATAACCATTGCTGGATTGAAGAAATGCATTCCTACAACCTTGCTGGGATCTTTGTAGATAGCAGCAATTTCAGTGATGGAAAGGGAAGAAGTGTTGGTGGCAACGATGATGTCGTCGCCCAGGATAGCGGACAATTTGGCATAAACGTCTTTCTTAACCGGCATGCTTTCGTAAACGGACTCGATGATGAAGTCGCAATCTTTGATGTCTTCCAGTACAGCGGTGCCAGTGATGTTGCCGGTGACGAAATCTTTGGCGCCAGCAGGAGCCTGGCCCTTTTCTTCAGCCTTGGCAAGTCCTTTGCCGATTCTGGCGATGGTCTTGTCGACGATTTCCTGCTTTAGATCATAAAGAACAACCTTTTTGCCTGCTCCGGCTACTGCCCAAGCAATGCCCATTCCCATAGTACCTGCGCCCAATACCGCGATTTTGTTGATTTCTGCCATTAAAAGTAACCCCCTTATATCTTTTAATTATCTCTTTTTGTATCCGTACTTGATCAACATAGTTCACACTCAGACTTTGTTCATGACCACCCCCTTGTTTTAGTAAATAATCACTCTGGCTCTTGCATATAAATTATGCAATAAATGTACCACCTCGCATAACCAGCCAGAGTTGAAGCAGGCTCCCTCAATACAATGCGGATTACTGCTGGTATACAGGTTTTCTGTCACGCGCCCCCGTTTGTCCTGAATGAGAGACGCTGAGAAGGAGAATGCCAGAAAACCGTATTCTCTGTGGTGATACAATAAAGCTACAATGTTGCACGAACGAGACAACTAATTGGAGCTTATTTTGTATTTGCTCATTTTACGATACAGAACCGACCGATGTATATTAAGTGTCTCGGCGGTCTTTGTCCGATTACCGCCGCATTTTTCCAGAGCTTTTTGAATGACTTCTTTTTCATGTGCCTCAAGCAGCTTTTCCAGGGTCCCGCCCGGTGACTGCGATGGCAATGGATAAACCTTTGAAATAATATGATCCGGTATATTGGCCAGAGTTATTATATTTCCATCACAGAAATTGACGGCTCTCTCGATGGTGTTTTCCAATTCCCGTATATTTCCCGGCCAGTTGTAGTTACAGAAGTGGGTTATTACTTCGGGGCTGATGGTATTGACCCGGGTGCCCAACTGCCCGTTCAGGCGCTGCAACAGGGTTTGGCTGATCAAAGGTATATCATCGCGTCTCTCCCGCAGCGGGGGGAGTTCAAGAATAATGACGTTCAAACGGTAATAAAGGTCCTCGCGGAACTTATGCTCCCGGGCAAGTTTAAAAAGGTCCTGGTTGGTGGCGGCAATCACCCGAACATCCACCTTGGTGGTGTTGATGCCGCCTACCCTTTCAACTTCTTTTTCCTGCAGGACCCGCAAGAGCTTGGCCTGCATACCCAGAGACATGTCCCCGATCTCATCAAGAAAAATCGTTCCGTGGTTAGCCAGTTCAAATTTACCGGGTTTGCCGTCCTTGCGGGCTCCAGTAAAAGCCCCTTCGGCATAGCCGAACAACTCCGATTCCAAAAGGGTTTCTGGTACTGCCGCACAGTTTACCTTGATAAATGGTCCCCGCCGTCGGGGACTTACATTATGAATGGCGTGTGCGAAGATCTCTTTGCCGGTTCCGCTCTCGCCCTTGATTAACACCGTGGAAATGGTCCGGGCCGCTCTTGACGATAATTCTTTTAACTTCAAAATGGTCGAATCGCGGCCTACAATATGGTCAAAGGAATAACTGGCGGTCCCCATATTATATTGTTCTACCAGCTGCTCCCAGGTTCGTTCCTGACGGAAGACGGGTACTGTCTTGGCGATGACACCAATTGCCCGGCCCTGTCTAAGGACCGGCAGATAAAGTATCTCTAACATTTGGCCCCGAATGGATACCATTTCACCGGCCATAGGCTTGGCCCGGTTCAGTGAATCCTCCAGATTGGACCTGGCCACTATGGGGTTCAGCTCGTTGATTAGTTCATTTTTGGTTTTGCATTTAAAAAAGCGATAGCATACTTCGTTGGCATAAACCGGGTAGAGGTTAAGGTCAAAGATTACTATACCTTCATAGGGACTTTGCAGGAACGAACTCAGTTGAAAATCCTCCAGGCGCTCATCCTGCTGCAGTATCGCATAGCAGGCAAATTGCCCTGGGGCCAGTTCCAAAAGCCCTTTGGTAATGTCTATTTGTTTTCCGTTAATAAATTCCTTATCTTCAACCAGCCGCTGCCGATTTTCAATCATCTGTGAGAAGTGGAGATGTGGTTTAATGGTATCAATATGCTTGCCGATAATGCTGGCTGCGGTCAAATCATAAATGCACTCGGCTCTCTCATTAACAAATACCGTAGTTTGCGAGGTATCAGTCAGGATAATGCCTTCATCAATATTCCGGAGAATCGGATACAATAAAAGTTCCTTGGCATAGAGATCCATATTCAAGGACATTTTTACCCGTCACCTCTTAGTACTAATAATAACATATAGCTGGCGCGAAATGGGATAGATTTTTATACTACAATTTGATGATGATTATAATGAAAGGGTAAAACTCTGCTGGTTATTGGTCGAAAAACGAAGGCCTCTTCGCTAAAAGAGGCCTTACTGGGTTCATATTATCGACTGCCTATTGCAGTTGTCTGGCTTTCTGTTCGGTAGTCTTGTTGATAATGATCCTTAATGTACAGGAGTCCAGACTGCCGGTGGCGGGAATGTTCTGCTGCTGCTGAAATTCCTTGATGAACTGATTATAGTCTCCGCCCTGGGGCATGCCCAGTTGGTGAAGCATATCGGTAATCTGCGCCTTCTCTTCGGGGGTGACTATCATGATATCGCTGTTGGTGGATGTGCTCGTTACCACTGATGAAGTCCCGGAAAGGGCGGATGGTTGAGCCTGGGGCTCGGGTGTATCTTTTTCCGCAGGGGGAGCCGGAGCGGTGACGGCCTCTTCGCCATCGGCAATCTCCTCGTTATGGGCTTGAGCTTCAGAATTCATAATATTGATACGATCAACGATTATGTCAAAATTACTGACAATACCCATTGTGGCACCGGCGATTACCGCTGCCATCAGCACCATAATCATGAAGAACATGTTTTCTTTCTTCAAGTGTGATTCCCCCCTCACAACCTACTATAATATTAAAAGATTACCCGGTATTTTTCAATAATCTACGAAAAATCAGGACCAATAACGCCAATTTTTTCATACTCCATAATCCCGCCGCGGGGTTTTTGAATCCTTGATCAGGGTTACATCGGTGGAATTGAACATGGTAAAGACCTCATCACCCTCATGCAGGTTCATATCCTTGGCCGCACCCTGGCTGATAGTGGCGGTAACCGCAAAATCCCCGATATCCACGATTACCTCCACCATATCGTGTCCAGAATCAATCTTCATGATCTTACCCACAAGTTTGTTGGCTTCACTGATCCGCATCTGAAAACCTCCTTGATTTTTCTTTTAGCTTGTTCAGATAAGGAGGCTTTTATCAGTATATGCATATTCTGAAACATAATATTAATTGCTTCGACATTGTATGACTTGGAAAAGGGAAGCGGAATATTCTTCATGGGAGCCTATAAACCCGGAGTTATTAGCCGGAGCTTTAAGCTTGCTGGATAAGGTACTTGTCCTGAAAGAGTAACCAGCAGGGCCCAGGAAGACATGGGAGGTTTGCCGCCAGGAGTTGATGTGGAATCCCAACGGCCGTAAATACGAAAGATCTGCGGCTTAATGGAACACGCCCATCAACGCCCGGAATCACGCAGAATTGCGTTGACCAAGAGGATACTGCTTCGTTAACAAAATGAAATACTGTGATTTCAAGAGCTATTGGGTGTAAAAGAAAGGTTATTAAGGAAAGGATCTAGGTGAAAATTTTTAAGCTGCTCCTGGTAAATGCAGGACTATTGGGGAAAACGTAACTGTTGGCAGATACCGAACTCCGAATGCAAAAAACGTACAAGAAATGATAATAAGCCTTTGTGTATGGTTACCTGTAGCCAGGGAACTCAGGGAAAAGTACTTTATAAAAATCGTATCCCTGGCTCCCGAGGTGCTCTTGATAAATGGCAAGCCTTCGGATCGGTGGACAAGGGATATGGATGTATTTGATATCTTTTGGCCATACTTTTTTGCAGTGATATAAAATATATCCTGTGCTAAATATCTGCGAAAACCCTGGCCAGGTTTATTTCAAGGCCCGGGAAGAGTTCGCACGGCAGGTTATCGGCAGCGGAATAGGCGCCGGTTTTGTCATAAACTCTTGTTTCATTCAGATGATATACGTTGAGAACCTGGTCCTTCGGAAAGACTACCCAGTATTCTTTTACCCCGCTTTTTTCGTAGAGAGAGAACTTTTCCGCCAGGTCTTTTTTGGCGGTGGCGGGAGAGATTATTTCCACTACCAGGTCCGGAGCGCCCTTACAGCCGCGAGCATCCAGTTTGGCGGGGTCGCATATAACGCATATATCCGGCTGAACCACCGTATTTATTTCATCGTCACTTTCATTTCCCCGAGGCAGGCGGACATCAAAAGGGGCATGAAAGACCCGGCAGGATTTGTTGGTAGCGAAAGCAATCAATTGTCCCAAAAGTTGTATAGAAATGATCTGGTGATCGGTTGACGGTGCCGGGCTCATATCATAGGGAACACCGTCAATTATTTCCCATCTTTCTTCATCAGGCCAATGCAAATAATCGCCATAAGTGTATTTTCTGTCTGGTTGAGGGGAGGACATGGACATAGCATTACCTCCTTTGGAGCTGAATTATACTTGGGACCAATATGGCTGTAAATATTTACAAACCCTATGGTTTAATTATACTTGAGTACCGGAATTCAGGCAAGGCGGGTTACTATATACCCTTAAGACTAATATAATCCCACACAGCATAGTGTTTTTCGCCGGCATGGTGAAGGGGTTGGATACTGTTCCCCTGCAAACGACTTATTTCGCGTCTTTTTGAAAATCCGTCTGATATTCATACAGGAATCCGTATTTCTCGGTCAATTCCTTTTCCAATGTCTTTATCTTTCTATAGGCGCCCTGGGATTTCTGGATCATGCTGCCCAGTTCAATAGCTTTTCTGCTCAACCACTCCCCACTCCAGCTATTCTCGATAGTCACCTCAAACAGTCCGTTTACCAGCGCCGAGTATCGAGCCTTCAATGTGGACAGATCGGCCAGTTGTGACTTCAAATGGTTTATTTCCGAGAAAAGCCGGTTAATATCAGTAAGATTTCTCAGGTCGATGAAGTCGGTATTGGGTTCCTCTTGTAAGCCGATTTCGTTTCTAGCGATTTCCAACGCAATATCCCCCTAATCTGGTCACTCTTTTTTGTAGGAATCCGATAGTGCGTATGGTTAGCCATATTGAAATTCGATTTGACAAGAATGACAAATAAAATATTTGGATCGCGTAATCCCCATAATCTACGAAGATTACTCCACAGAAACTTAATATTTCAGTCCTTTAACCACTTCATGGTCCAAGATCCTCTTGCGTTCCTTCCAATCAGGCATATGAACGGTAAGAAACGCATAGAAATCCTTGTTGTGCCTTGGGTATAAAAAGTGCGCCAGTTCGTGCAGAACAACATATTCGATACAGGGAGGGGGGGCCTTATACAGGTAATAATTCAGATTGACTTTCTTTCTTGCTATTGAACAGCTGCCCCACAGCGTTTTCATTTTCCTAACCTGCAGATCGGGTTTATCATGACCATATTTAGCTATGATGGGATACAGCCTATCAATAACTTCCATAAAATAAAACTTGCATTGTTTCTGCCACCAGCGCTCAAACTGTTTCTGCACCGCCTCCTGATCATCGTTGGCCGGAGACTGAATATAGATATGGTCTTCCTTTTGCTCAATTCTATAAGAGTTGGATGGGTTTACTGTTATCCTGATCTGCCTGCCTAAAATGCGAGTAGAGACCCCGCTGCGAATAAGCGTTTCGAACTCGTGAGCCTTGGCTTCTGCAAAATAGTCTAAAGACTTCTCGATCCACGCACTTTTATCCGTCAGGAACTTATCAATCCACTGGTTTGATACACCATAAGGTACCGATAGTTTCAAAGTCCCGTCCGGAAAAACCTTCAGCCGGACATTTTTAATCTTCTTACGTTCTACTGATATCTCTACATGGCCCGCTCGACCGGTCAGATGCAAGGTTCTTGTGGTCATTGATCAGTACCTGCTGACAGCTGTTTTCATCAGGCCGTCCAGTATCAGATCAATTTTAACAACTGACAGATCTATGCCGTATTCATCAAGGAAGTCCCAAATCAGATCATCCAGGGCCTGGGTTATATCCCGGTTAACCGCCACGCTGAAACGCCAATCCACCTTGGCACGGGCTGAAATGGCCTGCTTGATCTCAATAGCCAGTTGGCCCATGGCCGCATCGATTTCCGGAGAGATTTCCTTGACCTGATCGCTGATAATATTTTGTATAGAACCGTAGAAGGCCTTGGCATCGCTGTCGTTTTCAATACAGAATGGATAATGATGTCCCGTATAACCCTGTTTAAAATCATCAGCCATTCTTTCCATGGTAAACAGATAGGCGTCGTCGTTGCGGGAAGCCTTATATTCCGCCAGGGTTTCCTTAACCTGTTCGGAGAATCTCTTATAGAGCAATGGGTCGTCATAGCGATAGGTTTCCAGTTCCCCGGCCATGCGGGTTCGGATGGCATCGCCCTTGGCTGCCTTGCTGTCGAGCCGTTCCAGTTGCTGCTGCATTCCCTCATAATCATGGATGGAAACGGGATCGACAATGATCTGGCTGGGTTCGGACAGTACAAAGTTATTCAACAGGCTCCTGATCCCGTCCTCGTATTTGCTGAAATCGATCTTCTCACTATGGCGAAGCAGAAGTGCTCCCCGCAGCTTCTGGAAATGCAGCAGGTCCTCTTTATATTCCTGAATTCTTTCGAAGCCGACCGCCTCGAACAGGGAAAAGCTGCCCATGGCCAGGCCCAAAAGGCGGGAAAAGAGCGAGAGCCGCTCGTAAAAGGCCTTTCTCGTGTCACCCTCCGCCAATACGCTCTGCCATCCTTCTGAACTATTGCGGTCAAATGCCCGGTCGGTAAATAGCGACCATAAATCCTGATGAGCCTTTTCCAGCTTAAGTTTTTGATCCTCGGCCCCCAGAACCGCGTTCTCGATATCCGCCTGATCGTATTCCGCCATCCCCGACTTTTCGTCGGAATACATATCCAGAGCGCTACTAAGCTTGCCGAAAATGCCCCAGTAATCAACGATCAGTCCGAAGTCCTTACCCGGAAACACGCGGTTTACCCGGGCGATGGCCTGTAACAGCGAATGCTCTTTCATGGGTTTGTCAACATACAGAACGGCGGCAACCGGCGCGTCAAAACCAGTCAGCAGCATATCCTTGACGATGAGCATGTCCACATCCTCGCCGCCGATGAAGCTGTTCTTAGCCCAATCCTCATATTCCTCGTAGTTGTTGCCGAAGAGGGGTTCCACCTCCTCTTTGAAGAAGGCCCTGATTTTTTCCCGGTTTTCCGTGGTCAGTTCCTCGTCATCCTTACCCGATTCCGGCGATATAACCACCGTGGTCTTAACCCCGCCCAGCTTGCGGATGGATTTATGCAGATCAATGGCCGCTGCCCGGGACGAAGCCGCTAGCATGGCCTTGAAACCTTTGGGCCGGGCGTAGCTCATAAAATGCTCATGAATATCGAAGGCCACCATATCGATCCGCTGGCGGGTCTGGGCCAGGGGCAGCAAACGGCTCCATTTCCGCTTCATATCCTCCTGCTGCTCCGGGTTCAAAGGCGCTATTATATATTTCAAATAATCGTCGATCCGGTCATTGGGAACATCCTGGGGAATGATTCTGCCCTCATAGACCAAGGGGACAATCACCCCGTCTTCGACAGCCTTATCAATAGGATAGCTGTCGATCAGGGGACCGAACCGTTTATAGGTATTGAACTTGTCCTTCTTCAGCAGAGGGGTGCCGGTAAACCCAATTTTTATGGCGTTGGGCAGCACATCGTTCATAAAGGTATGAAACTGACCATATTGGCTGCGGTGACTCTCATCCACCAGCAGAAAAACGCTGTCATCCGGAATCTTGACCCTGCTCTTGGCCGCCGCGTCGAACTTATGAATCAATGTGGTTATAATGGTCTCATCCTTGTTATTGAGCAGAGCGATCAGGCCCTTGCCGGTCTTGGCCCGCGCCGGGCTAAGGTGAGTCCGGGCGAAGTTATCCCGCAGTTGCTTGTCGAGATTGATGCGGTCGTTGACCAGAACAAAGCGCGGGTTTCTAATCTCAGGATCAGCTATGATCTTTTTCACCAGCATTACCATGGTCAACGACTTGCCGCTGCCCTGGGTATGCCAGATTACACCGCCGTTGGTATTGGTGCCGTCTTCGCCCTTGATCCTGCGCATAGCCTTCTGAATCCCGAAGAACTGCTGGTAGCGGGCAATCTTCTTGATATTGTTGTCATAAAGGATAAAATAGCGTATCAGCTCCAGCAGTCTTTCCCGTGCCAGCAACGAGACGATAGCCCGGTCCTGTTCAATAACCGCTCCCTCGGTAACCTTGTCACATTTCTCCCCGTGCCATTTATGGTCTTTTTCCCGCCAAACATTGAAATACTCGGCCAATGTCCCGCAAGTGCCGTATTTTACCGAGTTGGCGTTCATGGCTATAACGATCTGCACAAACTTGAACAAGTGCGGAATATACTCGGGCTGCCAGTTGCGAATGTTTTGCAGGACCCCCTGTTCCACATCGACACCGGACTTTTTGCATTCAATAACTACCAGCGGTATACCATTGACCAGCACCACGATATCGGGCCGGGCATATTTACCATTGGGGCGCTCAACCGAGAATTCGTCGGTAAACTGCCAGATGTTATTGCCCGGGTTCTCCCAGTCGATGAACCTCAGATCAAAGGACTGGCGGCCGCCGTCATAGAGTTCCTCTTCATAGCTGTTGCCCGATACCAGCATGTCATATATAGTCTTGCTGGCTGACATCAGACCGGAAACCAGGGGAGCATCGATATCGTTTATCGCCTTGCCGATGGAGCGGTCGGAAAATGGCGTCTGCTTGCCCCGGTAAACAAATGATTGGCGGCGCAGAAAATCCCGCAAAACCTCCGGAAAAATAACGGTGGATAATCGTCCCCGCCAGGCCTCGGCCTGCGAACGAGGTATGTATTGGTAGCCCAGCTTTTCCAGTACTTTTATGGCCCGTTCCTGGCTCTCGGGACGTTCATTGAATATTGTGTGATCCGGCATTACTATGAAACCTCGATTCAAAATATAATCGAACACTTATGATTTCACTGTTGCGAAACTCGCGTACATGTCATAGCTAAACATCATCATCGTGTCATTGCGAGCGCAGCGCGGCAATCTATTACGGAATTAATTCCATATTTCTAACCATCAAGACACCTCCTGTACGTTTACTCTCATAATTCCGGTTAATAAAAGTTGCATAAGAGCATTTTTTTGTTTATTAAGAGTATCCAAGTATTCTTCACTGAGCGCTATTTCCCTATCCATAGCAGATAAAACACTTGCTATAGCTGCCTGTTCAGGGCGAGGAGGGCATAGAAATGATATTTTTCTTATACTATTCTTGTTGATACCATATACAGATGTTCCGTTAGCTAATGTTGAAAACTGCCTTTGAACCAATTCTGAACAAAAACAAAAGCGCTTGAATTCGTTATCTATTAGGTCCTTTCGAGGGCGGGCAATAATAGTATGAAGGCCAGCAATAAAGGGAATATTTTCTCTATTTTTTATTACGACGTATTTACCAGTGCCTTCATAATCCTCAGATGCATCTACGAAAACAATATCTCCATCATTGAGTAACCAGTTTTTATTTAATTTGTTGTAGTTAATGAGTAGCTTTGGAAGATCTGAAGCTTCTTCCTTAGCGTCAATATAATTCTTACGGGATTTATGAATATCACCATAATGCAAATAACAAATACCTTCGTCCATCTGCAAGTTCTCTCTCGAAACTGATAAACCACCTTCAAAAGAAAAGAGATCTCCAAAATGTAATCGCTCCCATTCTCCACTAAAACCAGTAAGCCGCTTCTTTCCAGTTAATAGATTTTGCATCAGCCACTTCTTTTGTTTAAGTTTCTGATCAACAAGCTGATTATTCAAATCTATTGCTTTATCCCAGACAGAGAGCAATTCAACTATTCTTCGTTGCTCATCAAGACTTCGAGGGATACACACAGCAATCCGGTTAAACTCATCTTGTCCTAAAGTCTTGTTTCTTCCCGCTCCTCCCGGTGAAGCCAGTTCAAGCAGGTGTTTGCCGAGTGGGGTCAGGAACAACTTATGGAGATATTTCAGGTCTACTTCTCCCTTTGATTGCCACATAGGGAAGCGATGGGAGGCGATCATTCCTTTTTCCTGGGCGGTGGTCATAGCGACCGCCTGTTCCCAGGCGAAAACGATGTTAAAAATCAGGCAATCTTCTTCTATCCAAAACACCGATTTGTTCCCCAAATCGCTGCCTTTTACCGGTTCCTTGTAAAACAAACCCTTTCCGTGCGAGCGGATGCCGATTTCCCGGTATAACCGATCCGGCTCTACCTGCACCGGTTTCTTTATTCTTTTTAACAAATCACCCAACTCGGCGACTATCCAGTCATTCGGGTACCCTTGGTAAACCCCGCTTTTTTCAATAGCTTTTATATTAGTTCGCATAGTCCAGAATCTCCATTTATATAGTAATTGCTAAGTCTATTACCGGCGGCGGAAACCTACAACCCTAGCTCTTTCAAATACTTAGCCATTTGCGCCTCTACCTCGCTTAATTCGGCCTGGATGGCTGCTATGTTCTTCTGTACTTCTTGAATATCCACCATCTCTTCATCATCGAAGGTATCTACATATCGCGGTATATTCAGGTTATAATCGTTGGCCTTGATCTCATCCACATCGGCTACATGTGCGAACTTCTCGATATCAGTTCTATTTATATAAGCCGAGACAATATCCTCGATGTGTTTTCGCTCCAGCTTGTTCTGGTTTTTGTCCTTTTTAAAGCGCAGATGGCCGTTTTCGTCTTTGCCGGACGCGTCGATGAAGAGAACATCGTCCCGGCTGCGGTTCTTCCTGAAAACCAGGATGCAGGCAGGGATGCCGGTTCCGTAAAAGAGATTGGCGGGCAGGCCGATAACCGTATCCAATAAGTTCTTGTCGATTACCGATTTCCTGATCCGTCCCTCCGCCGCCCCGCGGAACAAAACGCCGTGGGGAGCTACAGCCGCCATCCTGCCGCCGCTCTTGAGGCTGGCCAACATGTGCAGTAGAAAGGCCCAATCGCCCTTGCTGGCGGGCGGCACCCCCCAATCGAAGCGGTGGTGTTTATCCAGGGAGGCCTCCATCTTGAATTCCTTGCCCTTGCTGTCGGTTTCTCCGCCGGTATTGAAACCCGCTGCCCACTTATCCTGGGAAAAGGGCATGTTGGCCACTATTACGTTGAACTGCATCAGATTGCCGTCCGAGTCCAGATGAACGGGATTGGCCAGGGTATCGCCCCAGGCGATTTTTGCATCATAGATCTCATGGAGAAACATGTTCATTTTAGCCATGGACCAGGAGGAACCGTTCATTTCCTGCCCGTAGAGCGCGAGCTTCTTGACCAAGCCGTTTTCCTTCCCGCTGGCCCGTTGCCCGGTCTTGATCAGCAGGGAGCCGGAGCCGCAGGTCGGATCATAGATCGTATCGGTAATAGTGGGATCGACAATGCAAGCCATTAATTCGGATATTTCCATCGGGGTGAAGAATGAACCGGCCTTTTTGCCGGCCTGGCTGGCGAATTCTCCGATCATGTATTCAAAGGCGTCGCCAATGGTGTCCGCCGCCACTTTCCCTTCCTCCGGCTTGATGGAGGAGGGCTGCAGGTCCAGCGGCTCAAAGTCCTCCAGCAGTTCACGCAAGCGGGTGTTCTTCTGCTTGTGATTGCCCAGCATGGCTTCACTATTGAAATCTATGCTGCGGAAGATACCCGAAAACAGCGAAGGATTGTCGTCTTCTATGCCCCGTAGGGCTATATTGATAAGCTCCCCCAGGTTATCGCTATATCTCTTCTCATACAGCCAGTCGAAGCTGTGCTCCTCTTTCACGATAAAGGGCAGCCGACCGATCGCCCGCTCCAGGCGTACCGGATTATCATATTGCTTTTTTCGTTCATCCACCTTTTCCTTGTACGTATCACTGAGATATTTGACAAAAAGCATGGGCAGAATGTAATCCTTGTAGTTGCCGGCGTCTATGGCTCCTCTGAAGGTGTTCGCTCCCCTCCAAAGCGCCGCCTCGATATCACCACGGGTGGTTGCCATCAATACTCCTCCTCGTTACCTTGATGTTATAGAATTCATTACTGCGGTAAACAGTTGCTGGTCCTGCGTCTTGAAATCTTCCAAAAGCCGTTGGCGTTTTTTGTGCAATAACCATAGATGCCCCACCGCCTGCTGCCTTTCATAAGCGATGTCGGGGATGTCCAGTTCGGCCAGGGTTTTCAGGGAAACCGATCTGATAGCGGAAAAAGAGCCGACCAGATTGCTGTTCAGCCAGGTCAGGCTCTCCAAAAAAGAGGCTATATAGGGTGCATAGTAATTATCCCGCACCCGAATTACGAATAGATTGCTGGAGAAAATCGTTTGGGCCGGTGCTGTATCAACTATTACCGCGTTGTCCGGGTTCAGCCGTTTTAGCAGAATATCTCCGGTGCGAAGCAGATAATTGTGATTAACCGGGACCGGCCGTTTTAGCACCGAATAACCCTGTATATTATTGTAAGGACCCAAATGGTTGGGCTGAATCAGATTATAGGTAATAGAGGGGGAGGTGGTATACGCCGCCGGCTTTACGTCGGGTATACCATTGATAATATCGGCCAGTTGTCCCAGCTTGATATGCTTGCCACCGGTCATCCTCTATTGCCCCTTCATGTGTTATAACGAGTAAATCTATGTGGATTCGAGTTTTTCTTAAAGTCACGTCAAGACTAATATCGGGAGCCGCCTGAATCAATCTCCTTTGGATAATTATACCTTTAGGCGCGGTAATGTCAATAATATTTTTATTATTGTAATACCTTAACAATAAATAATTTATTAAAAATATTAGTTTAATTATCTTGTCATGAGTCTTATTTACTGTTTGCGTAGAAACATTATTGGATTTGTTCTTATAAAACAGGCAGCATTAATCCATCAGCCTATTCTGGAAAGGAAAGGAATGAAAATGTGACGAATTGTCATGCTTTGAAAATATGTTTAGAATTATTGAGACAAGGAGGGGGTAGGAGGATGTCATTTTCAGAAATTAGTATTTATCAGGTAAAGCCAGATAAGACGAATGAGTTTGAAGCTATTATGAAAGATGCTGTTAAAATGATGAAAGTAATAGACGGTTGTCAATCTCTTCGACTTATACAGCGTACACACTATATAAAGGATATGAAAACTATTAAGGATGGGCTTCAACCTGACAAACTTACTCGTATTGTAAAATGTGTTCGCTATGCGCTCTACTGGGAATTCGATACGGATAAAAATTATGGTAAAGCTCAAAAACAGTTGTATGAAACTCATTGGAAAGCGATAGAAAAGTGCTTGATTGTTCCGCATGACAAAATCTTAGGTGAAGTAATCATTTAACAGTACATGCACAGGCCTCTCATATCTGTGCAGGAAAAGAGAGGACGGCCAATAACACTTTCAATATACTTTGATTGTTGGGAGGTGATGGAATGGAATGGCTCAGTTGCCTGAATGAAGCGGTAAACTACCTGGAGGAACACCTGGAGGACGAAATCGACCTGGAGCGCGTCGCCCAGATCGCCTGCTGTTCATCGTTTCATTTTCAGCGTATGTTTTCCTATCTCGCGGACCTGCCTCTTTCCGAGTATATCCGCAGGAGGAAAATGACCAGAGCGGTATTCGATCTGCAAAATGGCGATGAAAGAATTATCGATATTGCGCTCAAATACGGCTATGAATCGCCGACGGCTTTCAACCGCGCTTTTCAGAGCGTTCACGGTATGGCCCCGTCCGCCGCAAGATCGGAAGGCGTTATTCTAAAAGCCTATCCGCCCATCAGCTTCAAAATAACTATCAAAGGAGAGGCGGAAATGAACTACAGAATCGGTTTATATGGAGAAGACTGCAGTCAAGTAGAATTATAATGTTAATTTAACGGAGGACACCATGAGTAAAGTTGGCAGAAATGATCCTTGCCCTTGCGGCAGCGGCAAGAAGTATAAAAAATGCTGTATCGATAAACCAGCGCTGGAAACGGCAAAAAAAAGTTTTCCTCAGCACATCGATAGCATCTGGTCGTATGAGAAAGCAAATGAAATGACCACTGAGGAAATTATCAGCAAATTGCATGGTATGGGTGTTACCTTTGATGAGGCAGTGTTTTTACGAGAAGTAGTAGAGTATTATTCGGCGCTGCAATTATCTGAGAACTGGTTTAAAACTCTTGATATTAAAGCGATAGGCAGGGATAAAACCTTTCCTTGGGTTGCCGCGTGGGTTTTATGGGAGCGGCTGGCCCCCAATAACGTTTTATCAATGGAGCAAATGGCTCATTTATACGATAAAGGATTTGAATACTTGGCCGCAAATGATTCAAAATCAGCTTGTGATGTCTGGCTGGGGGTTTGGAACGGCATAAAACTTAGAATTAAGCCAGAGTTCCAGGACACGGATTATTTAGACCAGCAGTACAAAGGGAGCTTCTATATTTCAAACTTCTCTCAGGATTTAGAGAACGAACTATACAATGCCGGACTTGATGATCCATCCTATCTTGAAAAATGTATCGAATACTGCAACGACTTCTGTAATTATTTCCCTAATGAGAACGAGTTGATAATTCATAATATGAGAAGATCGATTATTGATTCATACATAGGGTTGAAGAAAACTAATGAAGCCAAGAAAGAGTTAGATAGCTTGATAAATGCATATCCCAATAATCCCTGGAGCTATATTGCTTATGGAGACATGTATTCACATATAGGTGACGAATCAGGCAAGGCCAAAGAGTATTATGAGAGAGCCCTTCTATATGCAGAGGATGAATATGATAAAAAATCCATTGAAGAAAGATTGGAAGATACAAATAATTGATCCGCTGTTTTTAATCCTGCTGAATGGTTATTTCCAAAAACCCAGAAGGCGATTACATTAAGTCTATAGCCGAGGATTTGGGGCAACATACATATAAGTTCTGTGATTTAGGCGAATGGAAGTATGGAAAAGGGTTGCCTTTCGGAATTTACAAAATAAGAGTCTATTCCTTGATTGATGTTATCGTATACGATAACATGGTGTTGGGGTTAAAGCATATACTGAAATTAGAGGTGTAAGTTGTATCATGGATTGGCAGGTAGAATACTATAAAAAGGAAAACGGAGATATTCCTGTACTGGAGTTTCTTCTGTCTTAAATGCAAAAATGCGGGCGAAAGCCTTTAGAGAAATAGAACTGCTGGAAAAGCATGGGCCGGATTTAAGGGAGCCTTATGTAAAACCCATAAAAGGTAACGGCCTCTTTGAACTGAGGATCAAGTTTGCCTCGGATATCAGTAGGATATTCTACTTCACATACCACCAGAAGACTTTTGTGCTACTTCATGGTTTCACCAAAAAAACTCAAAAAACTCCACAAGGAGAGATTGAACGGGCACTGCGCTATAAAGAAGATTATGAAAGAAGGTGTGACAATGAGTAAGGTAGGAGCAAAGTCTTCCGAAGTGAAAGAGCTTTTGCTGAAGGACGAGGAATTTAAAGCTGAATACGAAAAGCTGAAACCGCGCTATGATGTGATTTCGCAAATCATTGAAGCGAGAACCAGCCAAAATATTACCCAGGAAGAATTGGCGCTTCGGGTTGGAACTCAGAAGTCAAATATCAGCCGCCTGGAAAGCGGGACGTACAATCCATCTCTGGACTTTCTGTCCAAGGTTGCTCGTTCCCTTGGCAAAGAGGTACAGGTTACGTTGAAATAATTATTGTGAGAAGCTATAAAGAAGTACTCGACAGTACGGTGCGGATAGCAATAAAAAGCAGGGGTAGTTTGTTAATAACCAAACGGCAGTAAAATTGGTAGTAAATTTTCCGAAACTGAAGATCAGAAAATAATTAAGGGGCCGCAAAGCCCCTATTTTTCGATGGTGCCAGAGGTGGGACGCTGACTTATCCAAACCAGTTCGTTTGGTTAGAGTGGGTAGAATAGCATTTCTACAACCTCAAGACCGGCTCAGTTCTTGCGATTGAAGTAACAAATATAATCGTTTCACCAGGGTGGTGTCAAAATGGAATAGATGCAATGACCAATAACGTATTGCTGGTGAGATTCAATTCAGGACATCATCAAAATTTTCAGCCGTAATATCCCAGCCGTTGGTTGTGGCTTCGCTACCGCCAGATTGGTGGGAATATCCACTCACCTCAAAAAAAGTTCATAATCCGATGATCAGTTTTCTCATAATGAATAAGCAAGTCCAGGCTATTCTTTCTTGGCCCGCAGTCCCCGTGCCACCTTCCGAAAGAGAATGACCGCCATCTGGAATTCCTCTTCCGTCAAAATGCCGTTCATCTTATCTAAGAGGAGGGATACCTGGTTCCGGTATTGCTTGATAAGCCGTTTGCCCTCATCCGTCAGATGGACCGTTACCACGCGTTTGTCTTCCTTGGTGCCGTACCGGCGCAGTAGCAGCTTCTTTTTTTCCAGGCGGTCGACCACACCGCTGGCTGTACTCATGGGCATAGCCAGGTTGCGGGCCAGAGTGCTCATATTCATTCCGTCATAGGTCTCGTCGATATGCATCAAGGCCAGCAGCTCTGGCCGGGAAATCTCCACCTTGCCCAGTTCGCCCGGGTCAGCCAACTTATACATGTTCTCCAACAGGATACGCAGCTCGCCAAAAACCGTATCATCTAATAAATATTTTGAGTTTATAACTGGATTAACTGAGAATTCGTAAATTTCCACGGCCCAATACCCCATTTCCCGGTCCGATATAAAATCTATCTGTAGCCTAACATATAGCCTGCTAAAGTCAATATGCCGAATTGAACCAAGCTATGGGGTAAAGCGGTCAATATCAAAAAGCGTCATTGACCATGTTCAGCATTGAGAGATCCGAGTTTTTGATAGTTGTGGCTATGCCGTCCGCTGTGGGCAAAACACTTTTAATGTAGTAGCGGGCTGTCTTGAGCTTGGCGTCATAAAAGGTGACATCCGGGTGGCCGGTGACAAATCCGTCTGCCTGTGCTTTATCAATACTATTGGCATTTAACAGCCGCTGGAGGCTGGCATGGGCCAGGCCAGCCTGCCAAAGGAGCAGCCAGCCCAGGGTGACGACGCCGATTAGATTTAAGAAGGGATAGGCGTGGACGAAGGGCACCGTCATTATGCCTTGCTCCGCGCAAGTTCCCAAGAAATTCGCGGTCTCAATCAGCAGTTCGGTCCGAATTGTCAGGTCCTTGGCCAGATCTGCCAGTTCTTCACGACTTAAGGCGTCCTCAACAGTTCTATTGATCTCTTCCAACAATAAAAACAGGCTTTGGCATTTGGTTCCCAGCAGGCTGGCGGTCAGGGCCAGGGCTTGAATGCCATTAGTGCTTTCATACAGCGATTCCAGCTTTATATCCCGCAAGAACTGCTGGGCAGGAAAATCCTTGAAATAGCCATAGCCCCCATGTACCTGTACGGCAGTTTCACATACCCGAAATCCCATATCGGAACAATAAACCCGGCAGATGGGGGTGAGCAAGCTCAGCAGTCCTTGCAGCCGCGACCTTTCTTCCTCATTTCTGGTTGTTGCCGTCTGATCGGCTGTTACACCGCAGAAATAAACCAGTGCCCGCATACCTTCGACATGCGCTTTCATCCACATAAGCATACGTCGCACATCGAGGTGTTCGATGATGGGCACTCTGGGAGCCTGGGGATCTGGGGCGTCCGCCATGCGCACCCCTTGAATACGTTCTTTGGCATATTTGACGGCGTGCAGATAGGCCGAAGATGCCATGCCAGTGCTGCGCATTCCGATTACCAACTGGGCGATGGCCATGCTGGGGGCCAGCAAGGCCATCCCCATATTTTCTTTTCCCAGCAGTTCGGCGTAGCATTCGCCGTTCCCGCCAAAATAAGTCGTGCAGGTGGCGTAGCCCTGCAAACCCATCTTGTCTCCCAATTCACCGATAGTATAATCATTGCGCCGGCTCAGCGAACCATCTTCGTTAACCAGGAATTTAGGGACGATAAACCAGGAGAGGCCCCCCGCTCCGGCTGGAGCGTTCTCGATCCGGGCCAGTACGGCATAAACCATATTCTCAAATAGATCCGAGTCGCCATTGGTGATTATCACCTTGGTTCCGGAAAGGCGATAACTGCCGTCGGGCATTCTGGCTGCCCGGGTCCGGATTCCGTTGATGTCACAACCGGCATCGGCCTCGGTCAAGGTAATGGGACCACCCCACTTTCCCGCCGCCAATGGGCCCAGGTAGCGATCCTTCTGCTCATCGCTGCCGTAGCGGGAAATAAGATCGCCGGCACTCAGGGGGCGATTCAGATAGGAATAGAAGGCTGCGTTGTGGGCGATGGGTTCACAGCATGCCAGGTACATGGCAATGGAAAAACCCTGCCCGCCGTCCTGGCGGGGGAGGGCCAGCGAAGTCCAGCCATTTTCGTCAAACAGTTTTTTCACCGGATGAAATGCCGCTGGAACTGAGATGCTGCCGTCCTGCAACCGGCAGCCCTCATTATCCGCTGTCAGCAAAACGGGGTACAACTCCCGCCAGGCCAGAGCCAGAGCGGTATCCAGGGCCATGCTGAACTCTTTCCGGCTGAACATGACATAGTTCTCGGATTGAAATATCTTCTCCAGCTCCAGCATCTCAAAAAGGGTAAATTCCTGATCTCGTTGATTGATAAGTAAGTTTTCCATAAATGCCTACTCCTCTCATAAGCGGATTTCGAATTGAAGTATTGCAGTTGTTCCAGATTACAAATACTGAAAATATCACCCCCCCTATTGATTCTGAAAAAATTACCCGGCAGCGTCTTAGCTATAAATATATTACGCGATACGAAATAAACATCATCGCGCAACCACCAGGATTATTTCACGAAAGAATGGTGCCCTAGAAATTTTTAAGAGAGAGCACAGATGCAGCCCGTAATTGTATCGGACAAACCGGGCTGAGAATAAGCGTTTCCGACATCAATCAAGCGGACATTCCGATAATGACGGCTTTACGGCAGGATTTATTCTGTTATTAAAGACATAATAAATGCAATAATCAGTCCCTGGACTATATTTCGACAGGCGAAATATAAATCTATTCTATGTAGTCCTCAGTTATCTGTCAAGAAAAAGAAGTGAAGGGATTGATTGATAGTGGATTGCCGGGTAGGCGAACTATGACCATTCCTGGTTGACTTTACGGGTTGTCAAAACAGAGGGTATAATCCCGATAGCATTCGCCATCGGTATGCATCATACAACGTGTAACCTGCGGGCTTACTGACCACTTGACTTCCAAGGCGTTCAGCCAGCTGTCGATTCTTTCGAAAATGCCGCATTCGTAACTGCCGATAACTCCCATGCGGGTGATCCCCAAATGAGCGAAACAGGATTGCCAGGTCATTCGTACCTTGTTTTCTTCCGGCAGAAAGATTAGGCTCCCCTTCATAAACGGAGCGCTTATCATACCAAACATCTGCGTAAGCAATGTTCGCAGTTCTTCATAAGTCTGGGGATTTTTGTCCGGGTATCCCAGCATTTTTTTCAGTCTTTTGGCCTCATACAATGCCATGTCTCTTACCGCCGCCCGGTTGATCTTGTTGGTGAGTTCCATGCCGATTTCGTTGGAGCAATGATAGAACCACATCGCGTCATGCCGCATCCAGGTGCTGCACAGGGCATCCCGTAGTTGGGACTTGTCAATCACTTCCGGAATCTCGGCCATGCTCATGATTGTTTCCATAAAAATCCTCCTCCTAAGACCCATCGCCTTTTAGACCTTTAGCGCCAGCCAGATAGATTCACCGATCTGAGCCACAGCTTCAGCAAGATTGATGTCGCAGTTCCTGGCTGTCATCAAGTGGGCGCATTGCTGACAGGGTCCCAGGAGTAGCGACAGGCGGATATAAGACGGCATGTTTTTTAGAATTCCGGCTTGCACGAAAGGTCGGAAATAGGTTTCCAACTCGGCAAAAAAGATCCGGTTGGCTTCTGCGATGGAACGGTGAATCTCGGAAGAAAAATCATCGCTGCGTGATTGTATAAGATAAGCTGACCATTCCGGATACTCATATACCCAGCCCAGGTGAAATCCTACCAGTGCCAGTACGCCGTCCCGGGGCTCGGCTTGCCCGATTACCCGTCCGAGCAGACCGGTCTGGTAATCCAGAATTCCTTCCAAATATACCGCCGCCGCTAACTGATCCTTGCTTCTAAAATGATGATACAGGCTGCCATTACTGACGCCGGCCTTCCGCTGAATTTCTTCCATGGTGGTTTCGATCACGCCGTTTTGCGAAAAACAGGCCAAGGCTGCTTCGATGATCTGACGCCGCCGCTGACTGGTTCCTGCTCGTGGCTTTCTGGTTCGTTGCTGCATTGTCATTCACCACTTCCATTTGATTGATTAGAGTATATATCTAGAGTATTACTCTAGTCAAGCGTATTTGCCATGATTCACGAAGAATGGATATGCCAGCACTGGGATTATTAGAGCAGAACTTATCGGAATTAAATAATTATCAAGTAGTTGAAATGAGATATCAGAAAAACTAAAGGGGCTTTTCAGCCCCTCAGACCGTCAAAAATGTTCAATCGTGATTCAAGCTTAAGATTGCCGCGTCGCTCCGCTCCTCGCAACGACGCAATATAGCTTAGTTGTCATTGCGGGCGTGGCAATCTCAAGAGATCATTATATACTTGCTTATAAGTGCTTTATAGACACCCTGAGGGGCTTTTATGCCCCTATTTTTCCTATGGTGCCAGAGGACCGACGCTCTCAGGTGTGTCAACATGGGCTCAGCCTTGGCCGGATGCCATATTCTTTCATCTTCCGTTGCAATGTCCGGCGGGAAACCCCCATTTCCTGAGCCGTTTTGGTAACGTTACCATGGTTTTTAGCCAGTGTATTGATGATTTGAAGCTTCTCCGCATCCTTGATAACGCCCTTTAGATTGCTTAGCGCAACATTGGGTAAAGAAGGTATGGCCCGGGCTGTATTGCTTGCCACCTCCGCCGGGATATGATTGACATCAAAGCGCGGCATACCTTTACTGGCATTCACCATTCTCTCCACAATATTTTGCAGTTCGCGAACATTTCCCGGCCAGTCGTATTCCTGTAAGCGACATATTACCGCAGAGTAATTGTGGTCCCTTTCTACTTCCATATGGGGTGCCAGCTGTTTCACAAAGTGCTCAAACAGGATGGGTATATCTTCAACCCGCTCCCTTAATGGAGGTATCTTAATGGAAAACACATTCAGCCGATAGTATAGATCCTGTCTGAAGTTGCCTTTTCGGACTTCCTGCGCCAAATTCTTGTTAGTAGCGCAAATGATACGTACATCAACCCGGATTATCTTTTTATCTCCTATGCGCGTGATCTGTTGATCTTGAATAACCCGCAACAAGGCCACTTGCTGTTCAATCGGCATATCGCCGATCTCGTCCAAAAAAAGCGTGCCTCCGTCAGCCAGTTCGAACTTGCCCGGGTTACCCCCCTTCTTTGCCCCGGTAAAAGCACCTTCCGCGTAGCCAAATAGTTCGCTCGCAATAAGATCTCGGGGGATAGCGCCGCAATTTACCGCAATAAATGGGCCTTCCCGCCGTCGGCTGGCATTGTGGATGGCCTGGGCAAAAAGCTCCTTGCCAGTTCCGCTTTCCCCCTCGATCACAACATTGCTGTTGGTTTTGGCCGCCTGATTGGCCAGCTCTTTCAACTTCTCAATTTCTAAATTTGCGGTGCCGATATCAGCAAACGTAAAGGTTGCGCGGGCGCCAATAAAACGGTTGACCAGGTCATGAATCTCCTTGATTGGCCGTACCATCAGCATCCACACGGTTTTTTTCCCCGCTTCGCTGCCGATGGGTACCCCGGATACCAGAAAACTCAAAGGGAGATCGTCAGTAGAAAAGGTCAATTCCCGATCCCGAAACCCCGACCCCTTTTCCAGCAGCTCTTTCAGAAGTGAAGTCCTTCTTGAATTGAGGTCGTTGATCAGTTCTCTGCGCAGTTTATTGATGAGTCCTTCGTATTGCTTCTGCGCTCCGAGATTCATGATCTCAACCTGGTTTTGTTCGTTGACCAGCAGAACAGCATCAGACATATTAGCCACAATGTTATTCAGAGTCCGATTCAAAGCCGCCAGTTCCTGGTTATATTTTTGCAGTTCAGCGGTTCTTTCCTGTACCTTTCTCTCCAGTTCGTCATTGGCATTTTTCAGCTGCATCTCAGCCAATTTACGCAGGGTAATATCTCGTCCCACGACCTGGTATTCAACGATATCCGCGTTTACATTTCGGACGGTCTTAATAACCCATTCGATCCATATATCGAAGCCGCAGTCGGAGGTGGTGCGTTTTTGTTCAAAACGCAGGTAGCTGTCAACATCCTGTATCTTGGCCAATATTTGATCCAGGGATTCTTGTTCATTCAGATTGAGCAAGGTAGAAACAGGCTGGCCCAGGAGATCTGTTTTTTGAATTCGGAAATGGCGACTGACAGCTTCATTCACAAACGTGATCACACCATCCGCGGAAAAACGAATCACGGTTTCGTTCTGTTCGTCGATGATCAGCCGATAACGAGCTTCGCTTAGCTCTAACTGCTCTTCCATCATCTTTTTTTCAGTTATATCCAGGGCTGCCACCAGCAGTATCGTTTCACCATCGATCTCGAGTTTGCCAACGTAGATCTCGATCCAGCACTCGCTGCCATCTTTTCTGATAGCAATGACTTCGTAATGGGAAGGGACATCCTCGCCACGCAGTCTTGCCATCCCCATGTTGCGGATCTTTTCCTGGGCATCCGGATGCACTGTTTCCCAAAACTCTTTCTGGGTCATTTCCTCCTCGGTATAGCCCAGAACTTTTTGAAACACGGTGTTTATATAATAGTATTTTTTGTTCCATACAACGTATAAACCGATCGGGGCCTCATTTACAAAATCCCGAAAGGTCAGCGAAGGATACAGCAGCTGGTTTAGAGGATCCTTTCCCGTCGAGGTTGAATGCTCCACTGGCGACAGCCTCCAAATAAGTGGTCTAGTTATATTATAATTGAGAAGAGTCCATAATTATTTTTTTTCATGTCTTAGCCGACATCCAAACGGTTTTTACCCCAGTTTGTATAAACTGATTTTTTCAAACTAGCGCGCAGTTCTCCCCGCAGGTCGGGATGTGCTATCGAAATCAGTTCCTCCGCACGTTCACGCACAGATTTGTATTTCAGCTTGGCGATGCCATATTCCGTAACAATCGTCTGCGCATATATTCGCGGCACGGTGACTGGTGTTCCCGGCGGAAGCTGGGGCAATATACTTGACACCAATGACCCATCCGGTCTTCTGGACGCGGATTTCATAACCGTGATTGCCTCCCCGCCTGGTGAATAGTGAGCTCCCATCACGAAACACAGATGTCCGCCGGTGCCGCTGATGGTACTGTAGCCAATGCCTTCTGCGGTATATTGACCGTTAAAATCGATCAGCAGTGCGTTATTGATCGTCTTCATGTTGGGATGCTGCGCGATAATGGCTGGATTGGCGGTATACGATCCGGGATACAGTTGGACCGCCGGATTTTCGCTCACGAAATCGTACATGTCCTGATCACCCACACAAAATGTGCCGATACTGACCCCCTTATTGATCGGCTTATATTGGTTGGTCACAATACCGTTTTTACACAGATCATATAAGCCGCCCGGCAGCATTTCTGAATGAACGCCCAAATCCCGCTTGCCGTCCAGCTTGCTGACTACCGCCTCGGGGATTCCTCCGATGCCTAGTTGAATGGTATCGCGATCATTGATCAGATCCACTACATACTGACTGATGGTTTCCTCGATTTGACCGGGCTTTTGACGGGAAAAAGCCGGAACGGTCCAGGATTTTTCCACCAGATAATCGAATTCGGAGACGTGCATCCAGTTATCCCCGTAGACTACTGGAAGCTGGTCATTGACCTGACCGATCAGCAGGCGCAGTTTCCCGTTTTTACGTCCGTTACGGATGGTATCAAGGGCGACCAGGTTACACAAGCTGAAGTTGACATAGCCTTCCTTATTGGGGGGAGTTACCTGAGCATAGAGTATATCCACCTTGTTTGACAACTTCATATAACAATCGGAAACACTGACCGGATAGTAATCGCTGTGTCGGCATAGAGCTCGTGAAACTGGGGTGCCAAATACCACCAAATAATTGATGTTGCCATCCAGCGGCTCCATAAAAGACGCGTCCCACATGGGCTGAAACCACATCTGCACTGCGTCCGACAACTTCACTGCTTCCAGTTCCTGATAGCGATCCAGGATCGGATTAACCATATCGGGGGTGAAATTGATGGCTCCTCCGGCACCAGCCACATAATCTCCCGACCTGACTAATTTGGCGACATCTTCAAACGATGTTAGTTTGGCCTGGTATTCATCTTTCCAATGGGTATCCATCTCTTATCCTCCAATCAATAAAGCTTAGTTCCCCTGAAAATTCGGTCTTCTATTATCCATAAAAGCCGTCATTCCTTCCCTCTGGTCGTTGGTGTCAAATAGCGCCGAGAAATACTTCTTTTCCTGCAGCATCAAGGTGGCTCGTTCGATATCAGAAGTGTTGTTAATCAATTCTTTGGCTGCTTTTAAAGCAAGCGGTGGTTTACGGGCGAACCTGCGAGCGGCTTTTTCTGCCTCGGGCATCAAATCCTGGAGTGGAACCACTTTATTCACGAGACCGATTTTGAGTGCCGTTTCGGCATCGATTGTTTCTCCCGAGAAAACCAATTCTTTGGCTTTCGCCGGTCCAACTACTTTAGTCAGCATCTGGGTGCCCGCGCCTCCGGGTATCACGCCAAGGTTTATTTCCAATGCTCCGAAGACCGCATTATCTGCGGCGATACGTATATCACAGGCAAGTACTGTCTCCAGACCGCCGCCAAGAGCCAGACCGGCGACCGCAGCAATGGTGGGTTTGGGCAAATGGTAGATTGAGTTTATGGTTTCGTGAACCAGTAAATCGAAATTCTCCGCTTCTAATGATGAGTATTCAACCATTTCACGGATATCCGCGCCGGCTGCAAACAGATTTTCATTGAGACTTGACACAATTACTACCTTAACCTCGGGATCATGGGCAAATTGTTTGAACATATGGGTCGTTTCAGTTAAAACCTGTGAATTGATGGCATTAAGCGACTCCGGCCGATTAATCTTAACTGTCGCAATTCCGTTAACAATTTCGTACAGCATTACTTTATAATCCTGATATCCCTGCAATTCTATCTCCCCCAACTCAAGTTTTTTTTGGACGATTTATTCTCCTCACTTCATTCAACAACCAACTATGCCATTCTCGTCGAGGATCTGCCCTGGCGTCTTGTCTAAAGGTTGATATAAACCAATCCCATCAAGGATTCTGTATATACGTGTCGACCAGGCTGTAGACTTCTTCGTAAAGGATCTTTTCAAATTCTGTCGTGTTGGGTACCGGTCTACTGATCATTTTCTGGATCGCTTCCAGTTGAGCGCCGGTATTGATCGCCTTCCCGTAAAGATCTACGGCAAAGGAGGAGAAATCCCGTACAAAGACATCAAAGAGCTGATTAATGATTACATCATCAATACCTTCAATTTTGGCGCTCTCGATGATTAGCTGGCCATAAGCCACCATGGTGAAAAGTTCACCTACCGCCAGCAGATAATCAAAGTCCTGCATCTGCTTGGCCAGGTCTGCGCCGGACACCGCTAAATACTCCTGGTAGGCGGCGATCTGTTCCCGGAAAACCTTGATATTGGGCAAATGAGCCACCGTATTGTAAGCAAGGTTAAAATCATGGAACTTGGTCTGGGCATAAGCCCGGGTTTTTCCTTGCCGGAACATGAAGTCGTCGTTGCGGTCGTCGGCTATGCGGCCGACTTCCTCGAACTCACCGGGCATAAACATATAACTGGGTATCAGCTTGGCTATCAGAGCCATGTTTACGTGCCGGGTACCCTCCAGCTTGGGGAAACCTTTCAGTTCCCAAACGGCTTGCTCGAAATAGATATCTTTCTCAAAGCCTTTGGCAGCGATGATGTCCCAGAGCAATTCATGGACCACTTCACCTTGAATGGCCACCTTCATTTTCATGATCGGATTAAAGAGCAAATACCGCTTGTCATTTTCATTGGCCACCCGCATGTAGTCAGTTGCTCTGAGTCCGAAGAGCTTCATTCCTAAGATCCGCAGCCAGGCATCGGCAAAGAGCCGCTTAACATGGGCAAATTCGATAACCTTTTTACCATAAAGATCCCGGTGGGCCGCGTGGTTCAATGCCTCATAAAACGAGTGAGTGACTATGCCGGTCGCTCCTGACCCTATGTTAAACTTGCAGATATTGATGGTGTTCAGCATGTCGTCCCAGGCTTTGGGCCCCCGGGTCAGGATCTCGGCTTCGGTGATGGGATAATCGTGCAGGACAAATTCAGCAACATACTGTTGATTAGTGTCAAGAATATTCTTAACACACTCATAATTGGGATGGGCCGAGTCGACCACGAAAAAAACATACTCATCAGTATCCGCCATCTTGCCGAATACCGTCACTGTACTGGCCACATTGCCGTTACCTATGTAATACTTGCTGCCGTTGGCCACATAAGTTCCATCGCCTTTTGGGTACAGCTTCATTTCGGACGAATAGATATCGGCGCCGTGTTCCTTTTCGGACAGTCCGAATGCGCAATACGCGTTTTCTTTCAGCTTGGCTGCTGCCTTATGCTTGGCTTCCTCATTATCCCCGAGTAGGACCGGGTCCAATCCCAGGGTGGATACATGGTAACAATACCAGTAAGCGGCTCCGTAGAATCCGCATATCTCGGAAAACTCATACATCCGATAGGTACTGTAGTACTGCTTGGGATCCGAACCATAACCCTTCGGCAAAAACAGGGTCTCAAAAATGCCTTCCTCTGTGACGAACTTCTGAAAGTCTTCGGCGAATTCTCTGGAATGATACTGTTCCTTCTCTTTAGCCAGGCCCTTTTGCTCAAACCAGTCGATGGTTTTCAGCATGATTTCTTTTGATCTGGCATCAGGATAATTCCTGTCTTTGTAGTTCTTAGGGTTCAACAGAATATTCATCTCTTCCACTCCTTCTGATTTGCTTAACGATTCAAGTCAGCGGTGTCATCATGAAAATGGGCTGCCTGCTAATTTTCCGAGCATCTAATTTTATGTTGAAATATTCGGGGTCTTCATAGGCCATCTTGTCCAGGATGTGTTTATAAGTCCTTTGTTTCATTTCGACCAGTGTCGTTCGGGATTTGTTGAAGGTTCTGGCGAAAGCGACCGCCTCTTCGAGCGTCTTTTCCGCGTTTTCACAGGCTTTTACTATGACACCGTATCTCTCCAACTCCTCGGCGCCGATTCTTTCTCCGCTGAGCTGCATACGGACAAAAAGGCTATAGGGCATAATGCGCTTCATCCATTCAATCATGGAGGGGGCGAACTGTATGCCCATATCTATTTCCGGAAAGCCGAAATAGCCACGATCTGCCCGCATAAACCTGAAGTCGCAGGCGCCGGCCAACATGGCTCCGTTTCCCAAAGTATGCCCGGTAATCGCCGAGATGGTAGGAACCGGCGCCATCAGCATTGCTTTAAAAACCTCGCTGTTTCGGTAACACCAATAGCTGATCTCGGTGTATTTTTCACCCATGACCGCGTTCATCAGCCATTCGGTATCCACGCCCAGACAGAAGTTTTTCGGGTCACTCGATGTTAAGACAATGCTTTTTATCTCCTGGTCGGCAATGATTTCATCGTAGGTATCAAGCATTGCCTCGGCCCATTCCGGGTTCTGCCGGTTTTCACCATTATTCATGGTCATTATGGCAACGGTACCGTCCTTTTCCCAATGTACAATAGGCATGATTAACTCCTTCCCTTAAACAAATTACTTTTAAGATGCTCATTGAACACCTAGTACGCCACGATTCCTATCCAGGGGGGGCAGTTTGTATGGCCTTATCGCCACAGTCAGCACACTGTGCATGATATCCTTCACCTGCAAAGAAACAGCTCATATTAGTTCGTGCCAGGCAGTCACCCTCAGTAATAAGAATACTTCTGGTATATGGATACCCTCCGCAATACCACTAATTGCAATTTGTATGCCAAAATTTATAGGGGTTCCCGATTGCCGGAAACCCCTATAAATACCGTATATGATGTGTGACAGGCTTGACGCTATTGGTGTGACACGGGTGTCGGGCGTGTCATTCCTGTCTTAGTTTGGTCGGATGGTATATTCTTTCATCTTCCGAGAGGCTCCACAAAAAGACGATTCCCATATGGGTTGAAACCACTTCTGTACTGCATCCGACAGCTTCACCCCTTCCAGTTCCTTATAGCGATCCAGGATCGGGTTAACAGGATGAAATTGATGGCCATAATTGAAAGTAAAACCTTGAAATCCGAAGATCAGAAAAAACTAAAGGGGCTTTTCAGCCCCTATTTTCCTATGGTGCCAGAGGTGGGACTCGAACCCACACGCCTCGCGGCACACGATTTTGAGTCGCGCTCGTCTGCCAATTCCGACACTCTGGCTTGTTCTTTTAAGCAGAATTAATTATAAAATGACCATGGCTGATTGTCAAGGATTGACCGGTATTTCGGCTGATGACAAAGCGACCGGGCGGAGCTTATCCACCCGGTCGCTAAAATTTCCCCTTTGTTATATGAATAATTAATAATTATTCTTCTTTATATAAGACCTTACCTATTTCATGCCCATGCGGATTGCGCCGTCGAGGCGGATTGCCTGTGCGTTCAAATAGGGATTTTCTACGATAGCACATACCAGATGAGCAAACTCTGGGGGATCGCCCATGCGTTTCGGGAAGGGAACCTGAGCGCCCAGGGAATCACGAGCAGCCTGCGGCAGTAATTGCATCATCGGGGTATCGAAGATACCGGGGGCGATGGTGTTGCAACGGATGCCATCTCTGGAAAGGTCACGAGCGATAGGCAGGGTCATGGAAACTACGCCGCCCTTGGAAGCAGCGTAAGCAGCCTGTCCCATTTGGCCATCGAAAGCAGCTACTGAGGCGACATTGATCAAGCAGCCTTTTTCACCCTTATCATTGGGTTCGTTCTTGGACATCTGCCATGCGGCGATTCTCATAACGTCAAATCCGCCGACCAGGTTAATGTCTACAACCATCTTGAACCATTCCAGGGGGGAGGGGCCGTCCTTGCCGATGATCTTCGCGGCGCTGCCAATGCCAGCAGCATTGACCAGGATGTCCATTTTTCCGAACTTCTCAACAGCAAGTGCTACTGCTGCTTCGTTTTCGGCGGTAACGGTTACATTACACTTTACGAATACTGCCTTGTCACCAAACTGAGCTGCGAATTCCTTGCCCTTTTCTTCATTCATGTCGGCAATGACAACTTTAGCTCCCTTGGCAATCAGCATTTCGACTGCTGCGGCGCCCAGTCCGGATGCGCCACCGGTTACGACTGCTACTGCACCATTAATGTCCATCAGAATTCCTCCTCTAAATAATTTAGTATCTGTTTGGATTATATCAGGGAATCCAGCAACTGTTAAGGTATCTGGGAATAAATAAACTATATTGAAAAGCGTGAATATTCAGACAAAAAGCCGGGTCCCATAATGAACTGGATGGAAACAGGCAACAGAGGAAGAGATATCACTATCTGAAATAACTAGGACTTTCTCAATTAAAGGATTTTGGGTTAATCTGTTGAATGATTGATATAGTATGTATTTGTACTTTCTGGCAAAGGAGTGATCCGATGCAAAGCGAGGAGCAGCTCTTGAAAAAGAGCTTATCCGGCGATACCAGAGCCTTCGAAGAACTAGTAGCCCAATACCAGGGTAAGGTCTATGCTTTAGCCTTCAGATATATGGGCAACGAAGAAGATGCCAGCGATATGGCTCAGGAAGCCCTCTTAAAAGCATATAGATCGTTGAGATTATTTAAAGGCAACTCAAGTTTTGGAACCTGGCTTTATCGAATAACCACCAACGTATGCCTGGATGAGCTGAGACGACGAAAACGACGAATAACCCCGTTGTCACTGGATGAGCCACTGGCCACACAGGACGGGGAGGAAATGGAAAAGGATATACCGGATCAATCACCTGGAGCCGACATATTATATGAACAGAAAGAGTTTTCCGATTACATACAGACCCTGTTGGATGAACTTAGACCCGAACATAAAACGGCCATCGTGCTGCGGGATGTCATGGAACTAAGTTATGAAGAGATAGCACAGACGTTGGACTGCTCATTAGGTACTGTGAAATCGAGGATCAGCCGGGCTCGGGAGATGCTCAGAAAAAAGTTGGTAAACCGGGAACTTCTACCTTAAAGCCTCGTCTAAGTAATCAGGAGGAGATACCATGAGGTGTGAAGCATGCAGGGAACTGCTGTCCCCTTTCTTAGACGGGGTATGCAATGAAAAAGAGAATAAAATGGTTCAAGCTCATCTGAATGTGTGTTCCGGCTGTCATGATCAGCTGGAAGAAATGCGTCGCATGGCTGAGTTTTTGCATCATATGTCCCTGCCGTCTTTACCGGAGGGCTTTGCCGAGTCTTTACACAGAAAGCTCGATGCGGAGAACCTCATCATGTTCACTCCACATGAGTTCAAGGTGCCCAGAAAACAGAGCTGGATCGCAGCTGCCGTTGCCGGTGTGGCTTTGGTTGGCGGGATTTATGCCAGCACTGTCTTGCCCCTGGGATCGATGATCGCCTCCTGGCAGGAAAGAAACCAGGACAATGCCAAACCGAAGGTGGCGGTTAACGAAATCTTAAAACATATTGATAATGAGCAAACGGCCCAGGTGGCTGACAAGAATGCAGTCACCAAGCCGGATCAAAAGGCTGTTGATACATTAGATAAATCCGCTCAGACCGAGCCGAGGGATACCTACGATAAAGCAACCAGCGCACCTAATACGGATAATTCCTTGCTCTCGACGGCTGAGCAGCGCTTGGCCGATGCCGCAGCTATCAGACTGACAGTGGCTAATGCCAGCGAATCCCGCAAACAGGTAGTCCAGATTGCGGCGGCCAATGGGTTGAGCTATAGCTACAATAATAATGGTTGTCTGCAGGCTCTTTCTGGACCTACCGCCCAGGGGGTTACCCTGAAGGTTGAGCCTCAGGATGTTGATAAAGTGCTGCAGCAGTTGGCTGACCTGGGTCAGGCCGTTAAACCTACCCGGAGCACCGTAGATATGAGCGAGCAATTCAAAGAAGTACAGACCAAAATGGAGCAGGTACAGCAGGAGAGACAAAAACTCACAGCCAAAGTTGTAATATCTTCGCAGGAAATTGATCGTCTGGACGAATTGAACGCCCAGCTGCAGTCTCTAACCGATCAACAGAGCCGACTGGAAAAGGAAGCCCGGCTGGTTACAATAAATGTCTACTTTGTCGAAGCGGTGAACCCCTAAGAATTGAATAACAATTGAATTTGAAAAACGCAGGGAAAGCACGAGCTTTCCCTTTTTGTTTTATCCACCTCTAATTGATATAATGGGCTAAAGCTTGTGGAATTGAGGGTGGAGTAATGGCGGACAAAAAAAAGCTGATGCTGATCGACGGAAACAGCTTGTTATATCGGGCGTTTTATGCCTTGCCTCTGTTGCAGAACAGCCAGGGACTCTACACTAACGGGGTCTACGGTTTCCTGACCATGTACAATCGAGTGGTAGCCGAACAGCAGCCCACCCATATCGCGGTGGCCTTCGATATGGGCCGCATTACCTTTCGCAATGAGGTATATAACGACTATAAGGCTCACCGGAAGGAGCCGCCCAACGAACTGATTCCTCAATTCTCCATGCTGCGCGAGGTACTGGTCGCCCGCAATGTGGACTATGTGGAACTGGCGGGATATGAGGCCGACGACCTCATCGGTACCTTAAGCCGCATGGCTGAAGAAGCTGAGATGGAGACCATCATACTCACCGGCGATGGCGACAGCCTGCAGTTGGTCTCCGATCTCACCCACGTACTTATGACCAAAAAGGGCATCACCCAGATCGAAATGTACGATCCACTTGCGGTAAAGCAGAAGTGGGAAGTCGAGCCGGACAAGATGATAGAGATTAAGGCACTGATGGGTGACCCTTCCGATAATATTCCCGGGGTACCGGGGGTAGGGGCCAAGACTGCCGTCAAGCTGATCAAGGATTACGGCAGCCTGGAAAACTTGTATGAACACCTCGATGAGGTGCAGGGGAAGAAATTGCTGGAAAGACTTACGGAGAACCGTGAATTGGCCTTTACCAGCCGTCATCTGGCCACCATCGTGAGAGATATCGAACTGGATTACCAGATGGATGATTTTAAGGTCAAGGAACCGGAATGGGAACGCCTGGTCGAAACCTACCGGCGTCTGGAATTCAACAGCCTAATAAGTGCCCTGCATATCCCGGCTACTGATGCGGTGCAGCCTTCTCCGGAGGAAATACCAATGGTGCAGCTGCACAACCAGGCAGAAGTAGATGGATTTATAGCTGCACTGGTTGCCGGTGAACCTCTGGCCCTTTATATTCAAGCCGATTATCATCACCCCATGTGGGCTAAACTGATGGGAGTATTTATAGCCAAAGGCGATCAGGTTTGCCAGCTGTCTCTGGGCGAAGATGCTGAACAGCGCCTGAGCTGGTTGAAACCAGTATTTGAAGAGGAAAAGTATCCCAAGTATTTTCATAATGCCAAATTTGTCGAGGTTATGCTGCTCCGTCAGGGGATCAGACTGAGTGGAGTCGTCGGTGATACTCTCCTGGCGGCTTATGTAGATGATCCTTCCTTTGATGGGGATGAACTGCCGGCCTTGTTCCTGCGTTACCTGAATATGGCGGTAAGCAAGGACAGTTATGCCATACTGGTTTCCCATATCCAGGAGATATTTAAAATAGTAGAGGAGCGCCTGGACTCCGCTCAATGCTCTCTGCTGGAGACCGTGGAGATGCCTCTGGCCCGGGTGCTGGCCGCTATGGAGTTTGCCGGCATCTCGGTGGACGCCGATACCCTGGCTGCCATCGGACAAGAATTGGAGGCGGGGATTGAGCGGGATCAGACACGGATTTTCGAACTGGCCGGCGGTGAATTCAATATCAATTCGCCCCGCCAACTGGGACAGATCTTATTTGAGGAATTGGGGCTAAGAACTGTTAAAAAAACCAAGACTGGCTACGGGACCGGGGCCGAGGTATTGGAAGAGTTATATGATGAGCACGAGATCATTCCCTTCATCCTGGATTACCGCCAGCTGACCAAACTGAAATCGACCTATGTGGATGCATTGCAGGGACTGATCCAGCCCCAGACCGGCCGGGTGCATACCATCTTCAAACAGGCGCAGACCGCCACCGGCCGTTTGTCCAGTGTAGAGCCCAATCTGCAGAATATACCCATGCGCATGGAAGAAGGACGGCGGATCAGACGGGCCTTTACCTCCGGCGAGGGACGAGTCCTGCTCTCAGCCGATTACTCCCAGATAGATCTGAGATCCCTGGCCCACATCAGTGGAGATGAAATACTGATTGAGACTTTTTTGCAGGACATCGATATCCATACTCGCACGGCTGCAGAGATATTCGGGCTGCCTATCAGCCAGATCAGTAGCGAACTGAGAAGGCGGGCCAAGGCTGTCAATTTTGGCATCATATATGGCATCAGTGATTTCGGTCTGGCCAGAGATACCGGAGTCAGCCGCAAGGAAGCCCGGATCTATATCGACAATTACCTGGACGGCTTCCCCGGGGTCAAGAAATACATGGAGGACGTAGTGACCTTCGGCCAGGAGCACGGCTATGTGGAGACTATTTTAGGGCGGCGGCGTTATTTGCCCGACCTCAATGCCAAGAATAAGACGGTGCAGGCATTTGCCCGGCGTATGGCCCTGAATACACCCATACAGGGTACTTCGGCCGATATTATCAAACTGGCCATGATCAAGATCTATCAGGAACTGCGAAGCCGCAAGCTGATGGCCCGCATGCTCCTGCAGGTGCATGATGATGTGGTTCTGGAATTGCCGCGCCAGGAACTGGAGGTCGTGGCAGAACTGGTGCAGCAGTGCATGGAAAAAGCCTATGACCTGAAGGTGCCGCTGATCGCCTCGCTCAAGGTGGGCAGTGACTGGTATGATATGCGTGAATACAAAGTTGCCAGACAAGGGGTGCTGGATTTCTGAATAGACGCAGATAACGCAGATGGGGATCGGTTTAAAACCAGATAAAAACAATTGGGGGAGGTATTACGGTGAGCAGTAACTGCGCTAATTGCAAGATGCGACTGGAGGCCGAGAAGAACCCGAACAGTTTCAAGGCCAGATTATGGAAGTGGCACACCAAATGGTGTCCGGGCTGGAAGGCCTACCAGAAGGAACTGGCTGCCCAAAAAGAGAAGCAGGGGGTTTAGCTTGTGCCCGAATTGCCAGAAGTAGAGACCATCAGTCGGAGTATGGCCTGTAATGTGGGGGCTAGCATTGAACGGCTGGAGTTTCGTCGAACAGATATCATAAGACTGCAGGATTTTGCCCCGGAAAGGCTTGCAGGTAAGACTATCAAGGCCATTTACCGGCGGGGCAAATTCCTGGTTTTCGTTTTTCCCCGGGGTCATCACCTGGTGGTCCACCTGGGCATGAGCGGCCGCCTATATATGCTGGACCAAGATGAGGAGGCCGCTGGCAAACACGTCCATCTGGTGGTACACATGGACAACGGACGCAGACTGGCCTACCAGGATGCCCGCCGTTTCGGCGGGGTGTGGCTGGTGGCTGACATCAGGGCCTTCTTTTGCCGCATGGGGCCGGAGCCGCTGGGCGATGAGTTCACCGCTCTTTACCTGGCCCAGATACTCTCCGGGCGCCATACGGCGGTGAAAAACCTGCTGCTGGATCAGAATCTTATCGCCGGTATCGGCAATATTTACGCGGATGAAGCCCTATTTGCCGCCGGGATCAGGCCCGACCGACCGGCCGACTCGTTGTCTGAGGCTGAGATAAGCCTCTTATGGCAGGCTATCCGTGACGTTCTGGAGAGCAGCATCGAGGCCCGGGGGACGACGTTTAGAGACTACCGGGACGGTTTCAACCAGTCTGGCGGGTTTCAGCATCAGCTCAAGGTATACGGCAAGGATGAGCAACCCTGTTCATGCTGTGGTGAGTTAATTAAGAAAGGACGTATCGGGGGCCGGGGCACCCATTTCTGCGAGAAATGCCAGCAATAGCCGGGTAACACTTCTCAACTTCTATCCATATAGTAGCTATTAACAGCAGCAAAAGTGTTTAGTTTGGATAGGAGTGACGAAGTTGGAGTTCCTGGCTATTTTATTGTTTGCTCTGGCCGTGAGCAATGATGGGTTCCTGGTCGGCTTGGCCTATGGCGTGAAAAAGATCAAGATACCCGTTGCCTCACTTCTGCTGATTGCCTTCGCTTCAGGCCTTGCGGTCAGTATATCCATGATCTGCGGCAAGGGACTGGCCACCTTGCTGCCGCCAGCCATGACTGGCAAGATCGGAGCGGTATTCATCTTTTTGATAGCTCTCTACTTCCTGATGCAGGCCTGTCGCAATCGACTGGAAGAGATGGAAGGGGACGCACGGGAGCCCCTGATGGCATTCACCATAAAACCGCTGGGTATCATCATCCAGATACTGCGGGAGCCATCCTCTGCCGACCTGGATTGCTCCGGCGAGATTAGTCTGCGGGAGGCCTTTTTCCTGGGTTTCGCCCTGGCGGTCGATGCCCTGGGGGCCGGCTTGGGAATGGCCATGGCCGGGTATGATATTTTTTGTACTGCCCTAATGGTGGCTGTGTTAAAATTAATACTGGTTAGCGGGGGCATGGCACTGGGGAAAATTGTATCGCAAAAGCGCTGGCAAGTATGGCTTTCCTGGGTCCCCGGCATCATACTCCTGGTAATAGCGGCCAGGGAGTTCTTCTAAGCGCTGAATAACTCGATAACAAGGGCGGTGGCCGGAATGTATATAATCGGGCTGACGGGCGGTATCGCCAGCGGCAAGAGCACAGTCTCCCGGACGGTGGCCAGTCTGGGCGCGAAGATCATAAATACCGACGAGATATCACATCAGATAATAGAACCGGGTCAACCGGCCTGGGCTGATATAGTCAAGTTTTTTGGCAATGAAGTAGTCAATCCGGATAATACTATAAACCGTGTCAAGCTGGGGGCCATAGTATTTCAGGACCCCGCCAGCCTGCAGCAGCTCAACAGCTTCACCCATCCGCGGGTGATGGAGCGTCTGCGCACTGATCTGAGGCAGATCGAAGATGAGCAGCCCGAGGCCATTGTTTTTATGGAAGTGCCGCTGCTCTACGAAACCAATATGGAAAAGCTATGCCGGGAGGTCTGGGTGGTCTGGGTCGGCAGTGAGACTCAGGTGGTTCGTCTGATGGCCCGGGACAATATTAGCCGGGATGACGCCATTCGCCGCATCAGTTCCCAGATGCCGCTGGAGGAAAAGGCTAAAAGGGCCGATAAAGTCATCGACAATTCCGGCACGGTTGAGGAAACAATAGTGATAACAACCAGATATTTCAACGAAATATTACAGCATAACGTCGTATAAATAATAGTAGGAATGGACGAATAGACGCAGAAGGACGCTGATTTTTTATGATTGAGGCCAAAAGATTCGTATTCTAATTGAGCTGATGCTGCTTGTGGTTTGCAGAATGGTGCGAACCGTTAAGCTTTATTTTATCCAGTATTGATATACGACCTGATGGCTATGGGGGGAACCCATCTTACAAAAACTGCGTTTTCTGCGCCCGAAGGGTCTGCGTGCGGCGTAAGGCGTCAGCGTCTATTAATTTCCTGCATGGAGGCTAATAATTTGAAGACGAAAAAATCATCGCGTTTTCCCAACCTTTTATGGATGATCATATTAATCTTAGTTATCGTGATTGTTACTTTCCCCCGCTGGATAATTGTGTTTTATCCCCAGCCCAATCGCGACCTGGTCTTCGCGGCTGCCTATGAACATAATGTTGATCCTTACCTGGTTTTTGCCGTCATGCGGGCCGAGAGCAGGTTTGAAACCAGTGCCCGCTCTGCCAAGGGAGCCCGGGGGCTGATGCAGATCATGCCGGACACCGGCCGTTGGATCGCTTCGCAGCAGGGCATAAGCGACTTTGATCCCGATATGCTCCATGATCCGGAGACCAATATTCGCTTCGGCTGCTGGTATCTGGCCAGTCTCAGCCGCGAGTTTGACGACCGCCTTCCGCTGGTAGCCGCCGCTTATAATGCCGGGCGAGGCAAGACCCGGCAGTGGGTGGCGGAGGGAAAATGGAACGGCGACCCGCAAAGGCTCGATCAGATACCATTCCCGGAAACCCAAGCATATGTCGGCAATGTATTAGCTAATTACCGGGCTTATCGGGCTATTTATGCCCACTAATATCTAATCCAGCCGCTGCCATGTCGGCGTCCTGCTTCCCGGGCCGACCCCGTCTATCCGCAGTAATAAATATCCCGCTTAATTCATATATTGTCCTCAACCAACCAAGAGGGGGACATACATATGCAATTGAGATCACGGTATCCGGGTCTGCTGTCAGCGCTGACGGCTATTGCCATCCTAAGCGCTATATTTATTTATCATCACCGCCAGGCAGTCTATACCGCCAGCCTTTCCACCCGGCCTTTTAGTATCGGACTTATTGGAGATATTGCTACCCTGGCACCGGGCGGAGTTGCACAACACGACGAAAAACTGCTGGCCTCAACAATCTATGAGGGGCTGGTTCGCTATGATGAAGAAAGCGGTCAAATCAAACCCTTGCTGGCCCGAAAGTGGAAGTATTCATCCGACAATAAGACCCTGACTCTGGTGCTCGATACCAATATACGCTTTTCCAGCGGCAAGAAGCTCTCCGCCACTGATGTAAAGGCCTCATGGGAGGCCAATTTCGCCCAGGGGCAGGACTGGTCCAATCTCGCCAACCTGTTTTTGCCGGTCTGCGGGGGATTCGAGCGCATTGAAGGCAAAACCAAGGATATCTCCGGCATTCAGGTGGTCAATAACCATACTATCAGGATTAACCTCAAACAGGCCAATACTGCTTTTGTACATACGCTGACCAATCCGGTATTCTGGGTCTATGACACCGCTACCGTTCCGGGGAACCAGCCTCAGCCCGGGACCGGTCCCTTTATCCTGAAGGAGAACGAAGAGAACAAACACTTCATATTCGTTCGCAATAACCACTATCATGGTGAAAAACCCCGTCTCTATGCCCTGGAGGTAAGAATGTATGAGGATGCCGTCCGGGCCATAGCGGATTACCGCCAAGGTAAACTCGACTATCTGGATCAGGTGCCGCAGGATCAGATCAAGGCTATCCGAAATGACCCCGCTCTGAAAAAGCGCTTCATATATAAACCGTTGCTGTATACCTACAGCCTGGGCTTCAACATATCTAAAGGACCCTATGATAACAACTACTGCCTGCGGCGCGCCCTCAATTATGCCATAGACCGTAAAAGCATCGCCGATAACCTGCTGGGCGGGGCTTACCGTCCCCTGAAAGGGCTGTTGCCTGCCGGCATCCCGGGCTATGATTCCCATATTCGCGGTTACAGCTTTGACCGGGAAAAGGCGCGTCAGCTCCTGGAGGACGCCGGCTATCCGGAGGGGCAGGGTCTGGCTCCGCTGATCATCGCCTATGACAACAATCCCGGCAACCAGGCGGTAATGGAAGCTATCGCAACCCAATTGGAGCAGATTGGGGTGAGGGTGCAGCTGCAGCCAATGGACTGGGATTATTATCGCAAACAGGTGGGACGCATGGAGATGAGTTGTTTTCGTCTGGGCTGGCAGGCCGACTATCCGGAGGCCGATTCCTTTCTCTACAATCTGTATCATTCCAGCCGCATCGGTATCAGCAATTACCATTCATATAACAACCCCCAGCTGGATAAGGTGCTGGACGCCGGACGCCGGGAGGATATTGACAGCGAGGAGAGAATACAGTTGCTCCGCCGGGCGGAGAACATCGTGGTGGATGACGCGCCAGGCATCTTCTTATTCCAGAAGATGGCGGCCAAGCTGGTGGGGGAAGGGGTCAGTAATCTGCAGGTCGACCGCATGGAGATGATAGACTGGAGCAGGATTGAGCTGTTCAAACCTGCCATGCAAACTACCGATCAGGTCGAATCAAAGAGTATCTGAAGACCGGGATATCCTGTATGATCTATTAGGCAAGTCGTCCCGGATTCATTGACGTTGCCACCAAACTATTGTATAATATCACACGTTGGGAGCCTGAATAACAGGCTTACAACCCTGTGCGGCGGTGGTGGAATGGGCAGACACGTACGTTTGAGGGGCGTATGCCGAGAGGTGTGCGGGTTCAAGTCCCGCCCGCCGCACCATAAATTAGAATTATCTAAACCTCTGATTGTATCGTACAAGTGCGATAGGTCGGGGGTTTTTTAATGCTTTTTTGCTTGTCTGTAACTTGTCAAAAATATTCACTTCTAACCATTAGACTACACAGTTGCTACACAGTAAACGCATCTAAGATGGTATACCCCATATGGGTTTAAAACTTGTTGGCAGTTTCATTAAGTTTTACTGCCGTTTCATCTTTTCTTGTTTTTCGTATGTGAGTATAAATATTATGTGTCAGCTTGATATCAGAGTGCCCAAGCAGATCCATAGCATCACGTTCAGGTATTCCTGCCTCAAAGAGCATGGTCGCGAATCCATGGCGCAGCTGATGTGCTGTAAGAGTTGCCCCAGCTTGCTGTTGCCACCGTTTCCAGTTCTTTTCATACTCCGCTTGTCTCATATGTGACCCATCCCTACCCGGAAACAATAATCCTATTCCCTTTGGGAGTACTGCGGCTAATTTGTCCAGCAGAATGATTTCCCTGGTACCAGCTGCAGTCTTAGGTTGCTTGAGGTAGGGTCGCTGGTTATCATAGCCTACCGACTTATTGATCGTTATTATTTTTCGTTTGCGATCGATATCTTTGTGAGTGATAGCCAGTGCCTCACCGCGGCGGCAACCGGTGTAAAGGATGAAATAGGGTAGTAATCCGCGTGGTTGGCTCCAGCCTTCTTTAACAATCTTTAATTCGTTTTCAGAGGGCAGTTCTCTCGGAGTATACTTTAAACCTTTAGGTACCCGCACAGGATCACAGGGGTTTGTCCGAATCGTGCCCGCTAATGCTGCCGATCGGCAAATTAAATTCACCACCAATAACTGAGTAGTCACTGTTTTTCGGGCAAATTGCTGAGCAGCCATCAGCTGGAGCAGAGAATCAATATCAGTCGGGGTCAGTTCCTTGATCGGGAGATCTTTAAAGCGTTCCTTGGCCCGTTCTAGGGCGGCTTTATATGTCTTTGCCGTAGATGGTGCTATAGTCGGAAAATGTTCGCCATGCCACTTCTCCGCTATGTCTACAAACATTGGACCTCTTTCTAATTCTTCATGGTAAGCAATCATTTTTCTTTCTACTTCTGCATCACTGTGGCCTCGAAAGGGCACTCGTTTGCCATTAATAACTCGAATAGCTTCATGTAGACCATCTGGCCTGACATAATACTTGGGTTGTTTTTTTGCCATAATTGATACCTCACTTTATTGTCCGTCTAATGCTCTCCAGCACTTTTCCTATACACTCGCATTCCTTCGAATACTCCTGAACTGGAAACTGTTTATTATCTGGAACTAAATAAACTTTGCCCCCTTCCCTGGCCAACCGCTTTATTGTTGCTTCATCGCTATTACATCTAAATACGCCTATTTCGCCTAATTCGATAATAGGAGTCTTTTTTACCAGCACAACCTCGCCAGCATGGACAGTCGGCTCCATGCTTTGGCCAACGATCTCAAGAGCAAAATAATCACCAATTTGATTACTGTTTATTTTATTAATTCTAGTATCAATAACAATATAGTCATTTGTGTTTTCGATAGCCAGAGCAGGATTACCGGCAGCCACTTTGCCAACAAGAGGTATTCGCCTGAGATATTCGGAATCGAATTCAATCATGCGAGAATCACTATCAGCAAGAGCTTGTTTGAATTCTTCAAGTGTCTCTTGAGGGCCTTCATATAAGGGTATTTCTTGTCTAGCCAATGCCGCTCTTAGTTGCGCTGCCGGCAACCCGATTACTTTAGCCACTCGTGTAATCCATTCGTAACTTTTATATTCACCTATTACTGCATCCCAATCTAATTCGTGATCTTCAACGTCATCTTTTCCCGGGATAAAATCATCTAAATTCTGAAGCCATTGAAAAGAAACACCTGCTTTTTCAGAAACCGCCTCCAAAGACATTCCTATTTCTTCTAACCTATCATCAATGATACTGGTAGCCGATTCACCAATTAAAGTATCGATTGAAACTTTTAATCCTCTTGCTAGTAAATCAAGTAAATCAAAATCTGCTTTTCTTTTCCCGTTTTCTAATTTACTTATAGTTGATTGCGAGATACCGGTCAGGCGACTTAGTTCATTGGCGGATATATCTTTTTTTTCACGAATTTTTCTAACCCTTTCACCGGCGGTCATGCCATCACGCCCCTTTCCATTTCAAAAAAGAATATTTTTTTCTATCATAATTCCAAAACAGAATATAGTCAAGCATTAGCGAGAATAGTTGCAAAAATCGACTAAAAATATTCAAAATAATTCGATATCGGAATAGACATGCCAATTATGTTAGTCCAAAATGGAATACAAGGTGGTGATGTGTATGACAAATTCGTTAGGCAACAAAATAAAGCAAATACGTCAATTATGCGGGATTAGTCAAGGGGATTTAGCCGAAAAACTCGGATATCTCAATCAAGCGCAGATTTCTAAAATAGAAAATGGCAACAGAAAAACAACAGCTCAGGATCTTATTGAAATAGCTAAAGTTCTCGGGGTAACAGTGGAAGATATTGTTGCCAACAGTAAAACCGCTTAGGAGGTAAAACCCATGGCAAGAGAACCAGAAGGCTACCGGATACAACTTGAGCACCTGACTCAGCGTTATCCTGGCCGGGAAGTAATCTCGCTTCAGGAAGTCTGTGAAATGCTCAAATGTGGTCGGCGGAAGCTGTTGGCTGACAAGACTTTCCCCGTAAAACAGGTCGGCGGCAAAGGTAAGTACTACATACCTGTCGTGGGGCTAGCCCGGTGGATGACAACTATATGAAGGAGGTAAACATGACAGATCTACAGGTATTTCAAAACTCGGAGTTCGGTGAACTCAATGTACTTATCGTCGATGACAAAGAATATTTCCCGGCCACGGACTGCGCCAAAATATTGGGCTACGCCAACCCGCAAGAAGCCATTCGCACTCACTGTAAAGGGGTGCGTGAAATCCTCACCCCTACCAACGGTGGAGAGCAAAACGTCAGATACCTTCCCGAAGGTGATCTCTACCGTCTTATAGTCAAATCCCATTTACCGGCTGCCGAGCGATTTGAAGTCTGGGTTTTTGATGAGGTTATCCCTTCCATCCGAAAACACGGAGGCTACCTTACCCCTGAAAAAATCGAGGAGGCCCTGCTTAATCCTGACACCATTATCCGTCTGGCTACTGACCTGAAAGCTGAGAGAGAAAAACGCCAAGCACTTGAACATCAAGCTCAATTGGACAAGCCCAAAACCATTTTTGCTGATGCCGTCACCTGTTCCCAGACCAGTATTCTTATCGGTGACTTGGCCAAGCTGATCAAACAGAACGGGTATGACATCGGACAGAAGCGGCTGTTTGAGTACATGCGGGTAAATGGTTACCTGATTAAGGACGGCAACAGCAAAAACATGCCGACGCAGAGATCAATGGACATGGGGCTGTTTGAGGTCAAAGAGAGCGCCATCACCAATCCAGATGGGAGTATCCGCGTAACCAAGACTACCAAGGTAACCGGGAAAGGCCAGATCTACTTTGTGAATCATTTCCTGGCCAAATCAGCTTAATTAGACCGGAAGTTTCAACGAGAGGAGGTGACAGTGTTGAAGAAAAATCCAGGCCGGAAGGACAGGCGAATTAAAGCCAGATCCAACCGAAGGGCAGCAGGCCGGGCCAGAGCCAAGCAAAATGAACAGGCTCAGAAGAACACCAAAAAGGCCAAAAAAAAGACCGGATAAACCGGCACAGTTAATTTAAAAGTTCAATCACATCTTATCATGAACCCACGGAATTATCAATCATATCGAGAGGAGAGAACCATTCTATGGTAAGAAAGTGGACCCAAAAGGAAGAAGACAAGCTCCGGAAGCTCTGTTTCCAGGGAAAATCCAACGCTGATCTGGCCAAGATATTCAACTGCGATGTCAAGGACATCCATGCCGCCCGGTCCCGCCTGGGGATCACCATCAACAAGGTCAAGGCTGCTAAGGCCACCGAGGTCAAGGCAACTCCTAAACCGGTCAAAACCACCCCGAAGCAAGCCGACAACAGATCTGCAGTCGAGATAGCGTTCGATGATCTGGATCTCGTTTTACTTAATACCGCAAAGAACAATGCCAAGAACGCCAGCAAATACCGTGCCGCGGCTGCCGGGATATCCACCATGAAGTCCTTGCTCCTGGGATCCCTGAAGTAGAACCCCCTTACAACTCCCCGGGTCGTGCTTCTGGTAGGCGGCCGGCCCGGGGGATCTTTATAAAACCATGAGAGGAGAATTGGATTGATAAAAGGATTTAAAGGTTTTACCAAAGACCTGAAATGCCGCGACTTCCAGTTTGAAGTGGGCAAGGAATATGAAGAGGCAAAGGCCATTGCATGTGAGACAGGATTCCACTTCTGTGAATACCCGCTGGATGTTTTCAGATACTATGCCCCCGCCGACTCACGCTTTTGTGAAGTTGAGGGCGATGGTGAGATAGATAAGCATGATAGTGACAGCAAAGTGGCTGTAACTAAGATCAAAATAGGTGCAGAAATCAAGTTGCCGGGACTGATCCAGGCCGGCGTCCAGTTTATCATGGACCGGGTAAGCTGGGGCGATGATAAAGGCTCAAACAAAACAGAGGCGTACTCCGCAGCCACCAACACCGGTGATCAGAGCGCAGCCACCAACACCGGGAATAGGAGCGCAGCCACCAACACCGGTGATCAGAGCGCAGCCACCAACACCGGGAATAGGAGCGCAGCCACCAACACCGGTTATCAGAGCGCAGCCACCAACACCGGTGATCAGAGCGCAGCCACCGTAGAGGGTGAAGAATCTGTCGCTATATCTCTGGGCATTGAAGGTAAAGCGAAGGGTGCTTTAGGATGTTGGCTCACCTTGGCTGAATGGAACCGTGATGAAAATTACGATTGGCACCGGATTGATGTCCAGACTGCCAAGGTTGACGGCGAAACTATCAAGGCCGACACCTGGTACCGGCTCGAGGATGGCCAATTTGTTGAGGCAGTTGAGGAAGAAGAGTAAGGGGGAATCGCCGTGAATCAGCAATTCGAGATACGATTCCGCCACTTCAAGCGCGGCCGCCGATCGGAGAGAACCATCAAAATCAACGCCGACACCCGGGCCCAGGCCGAAGGCAAGTTTCTCGCTGGCATCCATGGTACCCAGGTCCATATCATATCAACCAATCTGGTAAAGGAGGCGTGATCGATGAGAGAGATTACCCTGGATCAATTCAACGTCAATCTATTCCTGAACCAGTTGGAGCGTGAACAGTGGCTCATCGAAGTATGGTCCACCCTTGGAGGTAAGCCGTAATGGGCCGCAAGAAGCGCCGGTGGCGCAAGAAGAAGGACAATTCCTGCAGGCAGTATTACGGCAATATGTACCCTGGACACCTGGTAGCCTGTGCGGACTGGACTGAGTAAGCCATGGACACCAGGATCAACTACTACGGACTGCAGGTTGCCCTGGAGAGGAACTGTCTGCCGGAGAGTGCCTTCGCCAAGTTGTTCAAACTGCCCGAACCGGATTACGGCAACCTGACTGACCTAGCAGCCATACGCCTGTTTCGGGAAGAAGAAAAACTACCCTGGAAGGAAATCGCGGAATTATACGGCGTTAGCGAGGCCACAGTATGGCGGCTAGTCAATAGGAGGACCAAATATGCAAGAGCGATGTGATATCGAAAATCAAGCCATTGAAAAAGCCATGTTTTATATCTACATGATAGCCACTTACTTACTGCTGATGCCGGCGCTGATCGCCATTGGCATCAAGTACACCGGCTGGGCCTACGTGGCCGCCGGGCTTCTGACCAGCATTGTCTGGAATATCTACAAATATGTGAATGGGGAGGAATTTATAAATGTTGAAATCAACTGGAGTCGTCCGCAAGGTGGACGAATTGGGACGGATAGTTATACCGAAGGAACTAAGATACACCATGGATATCAATGATAAGGATCCGCTGGAGATCTTCACCGATGGACAGAGGATAGTGCTGCAGAAGTATCAGCCAGGCTGCATCATTTGCGGCGAGTATCGGGATGACCTGGTGACCCAGGCCGGCAAGGAATTCTGTCCGAGCTGCATCAAAGATCTGATGAAGAGGGCCAAGCTGGACCAGATGGTCGGTCAAAGAAAGGCAATGTAGGAGGTAGTAATGGAGCAAGAACGTAAACTGGCGGAAGATCTGGAACTGCTAAAGATCCTCATGACACAGAATCTGGGTGTCCAGGGTACTGAACTGCAACAAATAGCCGGCTATTGGATACCTGAATTAATCCGAATTAACAAGGCTCTGGTCAAAGTGAATTCCTGGGGCGGTCAGTATGCAGTCAATGACGCTTACCGGCCAATAGCTCAAGCCCTGGCCAACAAGTATGAGGAGATCAGCCATGTAAAAGTAAATGAGATCCTGTTCATCGACAACACCACAGGCAGCGGTACCACCCTGGACAAGAGGAAGAACGCACAGATCAGCAAGCTACCAGGAAAGTGGCGGGAGCTCCTGACCCAGATGACCGGCCGCTCCTTCTATTACATGATGGAATTCTATAAGACCAATATCTTCGAGATGTCCCGGGAACAGGTCACCACCCTCATTTATCATGAGCTGCGGCACATTGATGCTGACGGGGATCTCCGGCACCATGACATCGAGGAGTGGGCTGAAGTAGCTGAAAGACTAGGGGTTGAATGGAGCCGGCCCCATCTATCGATTCCGGATCTGCTGGATGATGATGTTGATTGGGACAGCATTCAGCGCCGTGACGGTTTATTCTCTGACCCCGAACCTACTCTGAAACTTGTGAAAAACCAATAAGGAGGACTTATTACATGGATATCAATATCAAGATCGATGCCCCGGAATTATCAGCTGCTATAGCCGCCTTGGCCTATTCGCTTGATGGGCTGACCCAAAAGACCCCGCCTCCGGTCAACAATCAGACCGCTGCCACTGTTACCACGGAAGCCGTTGCCGAAACTGTCCAGGCAGAACCTGAACCCCCGAAGCCCGAAGAAAAACCTGCAGAGACCAAATCCGCCATAACCTTTGAGGATCTCCGGAAGAGGCTGGCCCCGATCAGTCAGTCCGGGAAACAATCCGAAATCAAAGCCCTGCTGACCCAATTCGGAGCTGCCAAGCTTAGTGATGTTCCACCGGAGAAATACGAATCCTTCCTTGCCGCGGTGGAGGGGCTATAATAATGAGTCATGCCTTATTATCCGCGTCAGGATCTCACCGGTGGATGGCCTGCCCGGGCAGTGTCCAGCTTGAGACGCAGTTTAAGGATCAGTCCAGCACCTATGCTGACGAGGGAACCTTTGCCCACGCCCTGGCCGAGTTGAAACTTAGCCGGGCAATAGCAAATACCATCAAGCCGACAGCTTTCAAAAAGAAGCTGGAAGAGATGCGCCAGGCGCCGCTCTTTTCTCCGTCCATGGAAGAGTACATAGATCAATATGTAACTCAAGTGACTGAGATCTTCATGGCGGCCAAGAAAGACTGCAAGGATGCCCTGGTGCTCCTGGAGCAGCGCTTAGACTTCTCCAACTGGGTACCGGAAGGGTTCGGGACCGGGGACGTTGTTATCATCTCTGATAAAGTCCTGGAGGTCATAGATCTGAAATTCGGAAAAGGGGTCCCGGTATCCGCTGAAAATAATCCGCAGACAAGACTTTACGGACTTGGGGCCATAAACACCTATCAGCTGCTTTACGATTTCAATCAGGTGCGCATGACCATCATTCAACCTAGACTGGACAACACCTCAACTGAAGAAATGATCATGGAAGACCTGTTGATCTGGGCAGATGATGTGCTGAAGCCTAAAGCGGACCTGGCCTATTCCGGAGAGGGTCCAGTAGCGGCCGGAGACCACTGCAAATTCTGTAAAGCCAGGTACACCTGCAAGGCCAGGGCGGAGCTCAACCTGGAGATGGCCAAATATGACTTCCAGGATCCATTCCTATTAACTGATAGAGAAATATCCGAGGTGCTGGCAAGGGTAGATCAATTGAAGACCTGGGCCTCAGATGTTGAAACTTATGCCCTGGAACAAGCCCGGGACCATGCGAAGAAGTGGCCGGGGTGGAAGCTGGTAGAGGGCCGCAGCAACCGTAAATATTCTGATGATATCCAGGTCGGTCAGGCTCTGATCAGCGCCGGCTACCAGGAAGCACAGATCCATAAGGAGCCCCAGCTGCTTGGTATCACTGATATGGAGAAACTGCTCGGCAAAAAGAAATTCGGAGAACTTCTGGGTGACCTGGTGGTTAAGCCGGCCGGCAAGCCCACCCTGGTACCGGCAGCAGATCCGCGCTCTGAAATCAATTCCCTGCAGTCAGCGATCGAGGACTTCAGCGAGTCCGCATAAATGAGAGGAGAGTAATAAATTGAATAATCAGCCTGTTACCAATCAGACCACCAAAGTTGTTACCGGTAAAGTCCGGTTGTCATATGCCCATCTGTTCAAAGCTGTGGCTATTTCCGAAGGCCAGGAACCGAAGTACAGCGTGTGTTTGCTGATCCCGAAAACCGATAAAGACACTCTGAAAAAGATCAATGCCGCAATCGAGGCCGCCAAGCAGGGCGGATCCAGTCTGTGGGGCGGGAAGATCCCGTCCAACCTGAAGACCCCGTTGAGAGATGGCGATGAGGAACGGCCGGATCAGCCGGAATATGAGAACTGCTTTTTCCTCAACGCCTCCAGTAAGACGGCCCCGGGAGTAGTTGATAAGAACGTACAGCCGATTCTGGATAGCACTGAAGTGTATTCCGGGTGCTTTGCCCGGGCCAGTATCAATTTCTATCCCTTCAACCAGGCCGGTAATAAAGGTGTGGCCTGCGGTCTCAACAATGTTCAGAAGATAGCTGATGGCGATTACCTGGGCGGCCGGAGCCGGGCTGAGGATGATTTCGATGCGATGCCGGATGACGATGAAGACCTGTTGAGTTAGTTTATGAGAACGCTTGCAATTGACATTGAAACCTATAGCAGTGTAGACCTTAAGAAATCAGGGGTCTATCGGTACACCGAGGCGGAGGATTTCACGATCCTCCTCTTCGGGTATGCCTTTGATGATGACAATGTGCAAATAGTGGATTTTGCCAGCGGTAAAGTATTACCGCCGTCTGTAATCATCGCTTTGCTTGATTCGGATGTGATCAAGACAGCTTTCAACGCAAATTTCGAAAGAACCTGTCTCGCCAGATATTTCAACGAACCTATGCCACCGGAGCAGTGGCAGTGTACCGCTGTTCAATCTCTCAGCATGGGCTTGCCTACATCACTTGCTGATGTAGGCCGGGCCCTGGGGCTGTCCGAGACTACGCAAAAGGATTCAGCTGGTGCGGCACTGATCAGATACTTCTGTGTACCGCAAAAGCGGCGCCCGGCTGCGCAGAATACCACTCTCCAATTTGAGGGTGAAGCCCGGCAATTAAATCCAAATCGTAACTACCCTTGGATGGCTCCGGAGAAGTGGGAGAAATTCAAAGCCTATTGTATTCAGGATGTCGAGGTAGAACGTACAATCCGGAACCAGCTGGTTAAGTATCCTGTATCTCAGTTTGAACAAAAATTGTGGTGCCTGGATCAGCTGATCAATGATACCGGTGTCCAGGTGGATACCACTATGGTTAAACATGCACTGAAATGTGACGCCAGCCGGCAGTCTCGGCTGGAGAAAGAGGCCCTGGGCCTGACTAGGCTGGATAATCCCAAGAGCGTACAGCAGTTGAAAGCATGGCTACTGGAGAATGAAGGGGTCGAGGTGGAAAGCCTGACCAAAGATACAGTACCGGGCCTTCTGGCTGGCACTGAAAACAAGACGGTCAAGCGTGTACTGGAGATCCGGCAGGAGTTATCCAAGACCTCTATTAAAAAGTATGAAGCTATTGCCCGTTCAGTATGTAAAGATCGGCGGGTCCGCGGCCTATTCCAATTCTACGGAGCCAGCCGAACCGGGCGCTGGGCTGGCCGTTTGGTTCAAGTACAGAACCTTCCGCAGAATAAGCTTAAAGATCTTGACCTAGCCCGGCAGATTCTCCGGTCAGGTGATTACGATACTTTTGAACTGCTGTTTGATAATACCGCGGAAGTGCTGTCTCAACTGATCCGGACGGCCTTTATTGCCGGTAAGGATAAAGAATATTTAGTTGCAGACTTCTCTGCCATCGAGGCCCGGATCATAGCCTGGCTGGCCGGGGAAGAGTGGCGGATGGAAGTCTTCCGGACCCATGGCAAAATATATGAAGCCTCCGCCTCTCAGATGTTTAAGGTACCTATCGAGGAGATCACCAAGGATAACCCACTCCGGCAAAAGGGTAAAATCGCGGAGCTGGCCCTGGGTTATGGCGGGGCAACCGGAGCCTTAATAAACATGGGCGCTCTTAAACAGGGGCTGGTAGAGAGTGAGCTGCCGGATCTGGTCAAGGTCTGGAGAACAGCCAACCCGGCCATAACAAATCTATGGTGGGATGTTGAGAACGCAGCCATGGGCAGCATCGATGACAAACTACCAACAAAACTTCAGCACGGATTATTATTCTCCTACGACTCAGACATGCTTTTTATCACCCTACCCTCTGGCCGGCGCCTGACCTATATGCGGCCGCAAATCGAGCTGGACCATAAACACAGGAAATCCATTATCACATATGAAGGTTATGAACAGGGTAAGTGGTCACGGCTGCATACCTACGGTCCGAAGCTGGTGGAAAACATAGTCCAGGCCATCGCCCGGGATTGTTTGGCCGAGGCAATGCTCAGGGTTCATGCCGCTGGTTATAAGATCGTCATGCACATTCACGATGAGGTGGTCCTGGAAACCCAGAAGGGTGAGGGTGATCTTGACGCCGTGTGCAAAATAATGGCCGAACCGCTTGACTGGGCTCCGGGATTACCACTGCCGGCAGCTGGATTTATTACCCCATATTATAAGAAGGATTAGAGGTGAGCGTATGCTGACATACATTGATACATCAAAAATACAACCGCATCCGAACAACCCCCGCAAGGACCTCGGGGACCTGACCGAACTGGCCGAAAGTATTAAATCCAACGGGATCCTGCAGAACCTGACCGTGGTGCCATGGTTCAGCGAAATAACCGGGGCGCCGGCAGATAACGATTCAATGGACGGTTATTACCGGGTAGTCATAGGTCACCGGCGCCTGGCAGCTGCTAAGTTGGCCGGACTAAAAGAGGTACCTTGCATAATATCTGAAATGAGCCTGCGGGAGCAAGCCGGGACCATGCTTCTCGAGAACATGCAGCGGAATGACCTAACGATCTATGAACAGGCCCAGGGATTCCAGCTGATGCTTAACTTCGGAGATTCGATCAATGACATTGCCGAGAGGACCGGCTTCTCTGAGACAACCGTCCGGCGCCGGGTGAAACTGCTGGAACTGGACCTGAAGAAATTTCAGGAAGCAGTTGTCCGGGGTGGCACCCTTCAGGATTATGCCGAGTTGAATAAGATCGAAAACATTGAAGTCCGCAACCAAGTGCTGGAGACTATCGGGACACAAAACTGGAAGTGGAATCTGACCCGGGCTATAGAAAACCAGGAGATGCCGCAACGAAAACAAGAGCTCCTGGCTTTTCTTGAAGGCTGGGCTAAGCCTGTTAAGGCTGCTCCCAGTAATTCATCATACGAGCATGGCTTTTATGGTTACAAACTGGATAATTACAACAAGCCGAAAGACGCTGGTAAGGTTGAATATTGCTATGTTGACAACGGTAACGGTGTAACACTCTATCAAAAGACACCTGCTCCGGATAAGAAAAAGGTCAGTAAAAAAGAACAATCATTTAAGGAACGCGATGCTCAGATCAAGGAACTGAGTAAACGGGCATACCAGCTACGGAGTGATTTCGTAAAGAGTTTTTCCGGAGGGAAAAAATACACCAAGGAAATCATGGGTTTCGCCATGATAAGGCTTACTAGATATGGCGGAGCTGACCTGGATATTCTCATTAAATTGCTTGAAATTGAAGTTCCCGAGGATGATGAAAAAAGAGATTACATGGAAAAGGTCAATCTCAAGCGTGATCTCGTCTACAGCAAATACCTTGAACAGCCAGAACGCACTTTGTTGTTGGTTACCTGGTCATCTTTAGACAGCAACGAAAAATATTACGATAGCCATTCCTATAATTTCACTATCAATCATACCCCCAACCCTACTCTTGACGCGATTTATGATAACCTGATCGCCCTGGGCTATGAAATGTCTGACGAAGAAAAAGCGCTGCGGGATGGTACCCATGAACTGTTTAAACCTTTAGAAGGAACTGTGCATGAATGATCTGATAGCAACTGCTCACCAAATTGCATATGATGGTGCTCTAACTATAGCTACCGGCCGCAGCCGCAAGGATACCGCATGGAAAAACCGGGAGCTGCTCTGGTCACAATTCCTGGATAAGCTCAGCCAGACTACCCGGACCCATGAGACCTATGAAGAGTATAAGAAGATGACCAAGCCCCAGCAGGATGAGCGGAAGGATGTCGGCGGATTTGTCGGCGGTACGCTTAAAGGCGGACGCCGGAAAGCTGATGCAGTAGTCTGGCGCCAGATCGTGACTCTGGATGCAGATTTCGTCCAGGGTGACCTCTGGGCCTCTGTAGAAATGTTCTGTGATTTCGCCTGTGCCGTATATTCAACCCATAAACATAACCCGGGCAGCCCCAGGCTGAGGCTGGTGATACCACTTGCCCGGCCTGTTACGCCGGACGAATACCCAGCTATCGGCCGGCGGCTGGCTGCTGATCTGGGCATTGATATGTTTGATGATACAACGTATGAGCCGCACCGGTTGATGTACTGGCCTTCAACCTCCTCAGACGGAGAATTCGTTTTCCGGTACCAGGACGGGCCTTGGCTGGATCCTAATCAGGTTCTGGCCAGGTACCCGGACTGGAAGGATCCATCATACTGGCCAGAGTCATCCCGGATGCAGCAGGAACGGAAAAAGCTGGCCGATAAACAGGGAGACCCACTGGAGAAGTCCGGGATAGTCGGCGCCTTCTGCCGTACATATTCCATAGAGGAAACCCTCGAGACTTTCCTCAGCGAGATATATGAGCCCTGCGGTGATGGCCGCTATACATTTATCCCGGGCAGCTGCGCCGGCGGCCTGGTCGCTTACGATAACGGCAAATTTGTTTACAGCCATCACGGAACTGACCCGATTGGTGGCAAATTAGTTAACGCTTTCGACCTGGTGAGGATCCACAAGTATGCTGAGCTGGATGAAGATGCAGAACAAGGCACCCCGATAATAAGGCTGCCCTCCTATACAGCAATGCAGGAATTCGCTATGGCAGATGAAGAGGTAAGGGTCACCTTAGGAACAGAGAAGCTGGCGGCAGCTCAGGAAGACTTCCAAGGCTTCGAAGATCAGGACTGGCTGAAGCAGCTGGAATACTCCAAAAGGGGTGAGCTGCAGCCGTCACTGAATAACCTGGTCCTGATCCTGCGCAATGACCCCAACCTGCAGGGTATTGCCTATAACGCCTTTCATGGAAATGTTGTTTTGTTGGACCTGATGCCCTGGCGGAAACCAGGGGACTGGAAAGGGCCCATATGGTCAGATGATGATGATGCAAGTCTCCGGGTGTATCTGGAGAAGGTCTATAATATCTGGTCGCCGGCCAAGCTGGCGGACGCCCTGGCTGCTGTCAGCCATGAGCGATCGTTCCACCCGGTCAGGGAATACCTGGAGAGCTTGCCCGAGTGGGACGGCCTGCCGCGGCTGGAGGAGCTGCTGATAGACTACCTGGGCGCAGATGATACACCGTATGTCCGGGCAGTCACTAAAAAGACGTTCACCGCTGCGGTGGCCAGGGCCATGAATCCCGGCTGCAAGTTTGACTGTATGCTGGTTATCAGCGGACCGCAAGGGATAGGTAAAAGCACCCTGTTTCAGAAGCTGGGCGGTAAATGGTTCAATGATAGTTTGAGCCTTAATGATGCAAAGGATAAAACCGGTGCGGAGAAGCTACAGGGTTACTGGATCTTAGAAGTCGGGGAGCTGGCCGGAATAAAGAAGGCCGAGATCGAGGCAGTGAAATCCTTTATCAGCCGGCAGCATGACATATTTAGACCCGCCTTCGGCCGCCGGACAGTAGAATACCCGCGGCAGTGCATTATAGTAGGCAGCACCAACGCTGATATGGGATTCCTCCGGGACAGTACCGGGAACCGCCGGTTCTGGCCGGTAGTAGTTAAAGGGGTGTACGCAGATAGAGCCCCCTGGAACCTTAATGCTTATTCAATAGAACAGATCTGGGCGGAAGCCCTGGAGGCTTATAAAGCCGGAGAGCAGCTGTTCCTGATCGGGGATGTTGCCAAAGAGGCTATTGAGCAGCAAAAGCTGGCTATGGAAGCCGATGAGCGCCTGGGCCTGATCCGTGAGTATCTGGACCGGCTGCTGCCTGAAGACTGGGAAGAAAAGAGCCTGGCTGACAGGCGCCAGTTTATTCACGGTACTGAATTTGGTACCGCTGAGGGGACTGTGGAAAGGGACCGGGTATGTGTAGCAGAGATCTGGAGTGAATTATTTTGCAAAGATATTACCGCCGCTAAGCGGTTTGATTTTGAAGAGCTCCATAGTCTGATGCGGCAGATGGGTGAGTGGAAAAGGTATCAAGGTAACCGGGATGGCAAAATGAGATTTTCATTATATGGGGTTCAGAGGGCTTATATTAGATTCTCTGATGATCGGCAACCGGAATAATAAAATTGCCGAGGGTCGGCAACCAAACATCAAAAATAGTTGCCGTGGTTGCCGATTAAAGCCAATGTCGGCATCACGCTAAAAACCCCATTATACAAGGGTTACGCGTTATAGTTGCCGTAGTTGCCGTAGTTGCCGATAGTTATAGTCAGTTTTATTAATATAGAAAATAACACCCCGTACACGCTACATACACGCGCGTACGCCCGCATGAGAGATTTTCAGGCAACTTTGGCAACTCGGCAACTGGATAAAAAATGAGGTGCGAAATGCAAGAAAGTAGTTTGGAAAAAACTTTCAGGAACCAGGTGCAAAAAAATGGTGGGCTTGCCTGGAAATTTATCTCACCGAGTAAGCGCGGGGTGCCTGACCGGATTGTTTTAGTCCCGGGCGGACAAGCAATATTTGTGGAGATGAAAGCGCTAGGTGAACCTCTGGAGCCTTTGCAGAAGAAACGAAAGACTGAACTCGAGGCCCTGGGATTCCAAGTTTATAAAATTGATTCAGTTGACGATATTGGCCAGTTCATACAGGAGGTTTTCAAGTGATCTATCAGGCCCACGCTTATCAGGAATACGCCACCAACAGAATACTGGAGCAGGAGGCAGTTGGACTGTTCCTGGATATGGGCTTAGGCAAGACCGTTTCCACCCTGACAGCTGTTGACCAGCTGCTGTATGACAGATTCGACGTGAGCAAGGTATTGGTCATAGCACCGCTGCGGGTGGCAAAAAAGACCTGGCCGGATGAGGTTAAAAAGTGGGATCACTTGAAGCACCTGCGGATCAGCCGGGTACTGGGAACGGAAAAAGAGCGCATGGCAGCGCTGAGGGCCCGGGCAGATATCTATGTGATTAACCGGGAGAATGTTGAGTGGCTGGTAGATCTGTACGGGAAGGAATGGCCGTTTGATATGGTGGTCATCGATGAGCTGTCCAGTTTCAAGTCTACCAAGGCCCGGAGGTTTAGAGCCCTACGCAAGGTGCGGCCATTTATAAACCGGATCGTGGGTCTTACCGGGACGCCGGCGCCGAATGGGTTGATCGATCTCTGGCCGCAGGTCTATCTCCTGGATCAGGGTCAGCGCCTGGGTAAGACGGTGACCGGGTACCGGGACCGGTATTTTGAACCGGATAAACGGAACAAGACTACGGTCTTCAGCTGGCGTCCGAAAGATGGAGCTGAAGAAGTGATATACAACAAGCTGGAAGACCTTTGCATGAGTATGTCAGCTGAAGACTGGCTGGATATGCCGGAGAGAATTGACCGGACTATCCAGGTACAGATCCCGGGACCGGCCCGGGTTAAATACGATCAGCTGGAACGCGACCTCTTGCTGCCCTTTACTGACGGTGATGTTACAGCTGATACTGCGGGAATTCTGTCAAATAAGCTTCTGCAACTGGCGAATGGAGCAGTGTATGACGAATTTGGCGGAGTAAAAGAAGTCCACCAGGCCAAGCTGGAAGCCCTGGATGATGTGATCGAGGCTGCCAACGGGCAACCGGTCCTGGTTTTCTACTGGTACCAGCATGACCTGGACCGGATCCGTCAGCACATACCGGCGGCCAGGCTGCTGGATACCGAGGATGATATTGAGGAGTGGAACCAGGGCCAGATACCGGTAATGCTGGCCCACCCAATGTCAGCCGGGCACGGCTTAAACCTCCAGGGCGGTGGAAATATTATTGTTTGGTTTGGCCTGACTTGGAGCCTGGAACTCTACCAGCAGGCCAATGCCAGGCTGCACCGTCAGGGACAAGAGAAAAGTGTCATAGTCCACCACCTGGTGGCAGAGGGTACCATCGATGAAGACGTCATGAAGGTTCTGGCCGGCCGGGACTTAGCGCAGAAAGCACTGCTGGACGCCGTGAAGGCGAAGATTGATAGATACCGGGAGGAGTTGAATTAAATGTTTGACGTAACCGTTGAATACAAACGCCTTGGCTGGAATCAGGCCAATCAGTGGGACAAGATCGGGGAGGAATTGGGCGAGGTCGTGAAGGCCATCGTCATGAACAATCCGGTGGAGATCATCAAGGAGAGCCTGGACGTCATGGAGACGTTGTGGACCCACGCCAATATAATTGCTGATGACTATGGTATGGACATCAATATTTTTATCCGGGAACATAACGAGAAATTGCTGAAGAAGGGGTACATACAGGATCCGTATGCAGGGCACCTGGAGGTGGATTGATTGTTAATCTGGGTAAAGAAAATTATGGCTACTATTTGGCTATTTATAGCGATTAGCTGGTGTTGGACCGGCTACGAAAAAGAGGGTCTTATACTTGGGGCAATAACCATCGTTCTTATTGAGATCCTGACCCAACGGCCAGCCAAGAGAGGAGGTCAATAATGGACCTCAAAGGTTATCAGGCCATTGAATTGGTACCCGGGGCAAATACCTATGTGACGCCCAAAGAGGAAGACCCGGGGCCGCCTCCGGGATTCGTGGATAACACCGTCTATCGGTACCGGATGGTAAACGGGGTTAAGGTACCGATCGGAACCATGCCGGCCTTCCCGGAAGGGTGGGACAGGGCAAGTGAATTTAATAAATCTATTAAAGAGGAGAAGGGAGAGAGTGAGGATATGGCAAGTAGCAATATCGATAATTGGCCGGAGATCATAGCCTGTGGATTGGAACTACTGGAGAACGGCCAGTCATTATACAAAGCCTCTGCGCAGCTGGTGGAAGAATTTAAACTGTCGGTCACCCCACAGAGCGTATATCCGAAGCTAAAGAAAGCAGCAGAGGAGAAGGCAAAAGAACTTAATCAAGGTGAACCGCCCCGGCAGGCGGCCACGATTAATACGGATTTCGAAAACTGTTTGAAGCATCCGCTGACTCCTGGAGAACCCGGTGATATGGATTTCAAAGAGGATAAGTCTGATCCGAATATATGGCAGAAGGTATGCAGGCACTGCGGGGCTGTGTTGGGTGAAGAAAAATATTTTTATAAGGGCTGGCTTTGTCCCAGTTGTTTTAAATCAGAAATACAGTTATCACCCCTGGGTCCGGCCGAAGAGATAAAGCCGATATCTGCACCTTACGGTGTGGAGATTCCCAAAGGTGAAGATCAGCTGAGCCAGTACACACCTGATGACAATGATTTCTCGGAAGAAGGCAACGAGCTGAACCTTCACAGGGTGATGAATGCAGATAGACTTCATGGTCTTTTACAGATATGCCTTAAGCCGGATCTGGGTCCGACCAAGATCCAGTTAATAGCCACTCTCTTGGCTGAGTTCCGGGATGGTGCCATCGATGCCAACGTAGTCCTGGGCCTGACTAGGGGGATCCTGGATCTGCAGTTACCGGAGGTAGGATAGATGGCCAACGTCAAGGGAGCTACTGCTGATAGCGTGACTGTTCCGGAGATGTGCACCGGTTGTGGCTGGAACATGATTGATTGGTGCGATGTAATCCTTGATCCAACCTACTTCTGGGAGAAGCATGGCGGATGCTTCGCAAAGGCCAGCCGGGAACGAGTCAGGGAGATTGAGCGGGAGATCCGAATCAACAAGGGCGACATCAAGGGGGTTGGGCGATGAAAAATATGATTCACCCCGCAATAATATTTGGCATCGGTGTTATTTATGGTTTTATGGCGGCAGCTTTTTTGGCTGCTGGCCTGAAAGGGAGGCGGCGACGCAGATGACCATTAAGCAGGAGATCGCCCGGGCACAGGACCAGCTGAATCAGGCCTGGCAGAATTTCGAATATGCGGAACCGGCATTTGTCGGAGTGGCCATCGCGGAGCTGGCCGCGGCAGAGGAGAGGTTGAATCTGTTGTATCAGCTGGCCAAGAAGGAAGCGGCATAAGGGGAGATATGATATGCAGGCAGACTTAATAAACCAAATAATTGCTGAAGTATTAACCCTTTGTCCGGATATTGACAAGGAAGGTCTGCAAGTAAAGCTGCAAGCCCTCTTAGCCGGATATAAAACCGAACTGGCTGCGGGAATGTATGACCACACTCCTCTAGCTGAAAAGGTCGAGATGTTTATTAGTGCAAAAAAATTAGAAGGGCTAAGCCGCTATACCTTGATCAATTATCGATTAGAATTAAAACATTTTTCCAAATACACTTGTAAGCCGGCTGACCAAATCACAACTTCGGAAATTCGAGCTTATCTAAGTCAGTTTACGGGTCTTAAAAATACATCAATCGCTAAGAAAATATCGATACTAAAATCCTTTTTTGGTTGGCTGAGTGACGAGGAGATCATTTCTAAAGATCCTACCAGGCGGATCAAGCCTCCGAAGAAAGAGCAGCGACTACCTAAAGCACTGACCATCGAAGAACTGGAACTTATAAGGGAGAGTTGCTTAAATTCCCGGGAACGAGCTCTTATTGAGGTGTTATATGCTACCGGTGGGAGGCTATCTGAAATTCAACAACTGAATAGAGCAGATATTGATTACCAGGCAATGAGTACGCGGGTGATTGGTAAGGGCAATAAAGAAAGAGAAGTGTTCTTTTCCTATAAGGCCCGATATCACTTACGTAAATATCTTATGACCAGGTTGGATGATGAACCAGCCCTATTTGTTACAGAACGTCAACCGTATAGGCGATTGAGTAATCGGGGTATCCAGAGAGCCATTAAATTGATTGCTGGGAGATCGGGTATTACAAAGAATATCCATCCTCATACCTTCCGGCACACTTTTGCTACCCTGACGCTTAACAATGGAGCTGATTTAGCTGAGGTCCAGGCTCTCCTGGGGCATGTTGATCCGTCAACTACCCAGTTGTATGCACAACTGTCTGAAGAGAGCAAGAGAGATGCTTACAGAAAGCATCTAGTGCAATGAGTACGGTAAACCATGGTAAAGATGCGCAGTAAGTTAGAGCTGATAATTAATATTTAACAGTTGCTTTTTTAGATCCCAATTTAATGGTTTGCATTTTGGGTAAAACCAAACAGCGCCTTTATCAAGCCAAGACTTTCTATATTCGTCGAATGAAATCCCCTGACTCCCGTCATCAAAACCGAATTCAAAACCGCAGCAAGAGCATATTTCAAAAGAACTATACCCGTGTTCGTCGTAGGGAGGTTCAGTCAATTGGTCAAAACCACACACAAACACAAAGCAAATATACGTCATATCATCACCATTGTTAAGAGATAACTGATGTGTTGATTATAGGTCATTTCCAATATTTTAACAAAGGTTAGTGCGCATCACACGGATGATGAACGACAGAGAGGGAGTAATAAAATGGGATATGTGCCAGCCCCGCCGCCTCCATCGAAGGAGGAGTTTTTAAAGAACCCTGAATTTTATTGGAATGAACTAAGAAGAGATCAAAATAAACAGCTGAAGATGGATCTTATTCGAATAGGGACACTAGGGTTTGGATTAATCGGGGTTATCTGCTTTATAGTTTTAATTGCAATAAAAAGCCTGTAATCACACGAAAGATGAAGGGAGAGGTATTTAATGAAAAACAAAAAGAAGGTTGTTGGTTTAATTATATTGGTGATGGTGATGGCCTTTGCACTAGCGGGATGCTCACAGGCAGAACGGGTATCGACTAATTTATCGCAAGAAGCCGACAATTTTAATATCGTTCGGCAACTAACAGTTATTAATGCCATACAGGGTGATGTTTTGTTTCAAATGACCGGGAAAATGTCAATTAATGCTGACACGGCAGACAATCAGCTTGAGGTAACCATTGAAGACGAGAACGGGCAATATCAGAAGCATTTCATTGGATTAAGCGACAATGTGACCTATGTGGTAGAACAAAAGAGCTATAAGAATGTTAGCAAATACAAATACTCGCTTAACTATAACCCAAAAATGTGGGTTCCCATTGAAGTAAAAAATATTGATTAGTTATGACACAAAGGGAGGAGAGATCAGATTGATGATCGTAGCCGGCCAGAAGGTTTGCAGTGTCTGCCTCACTCACCTGGATCAGGATAATGTTTGCCCGAAACATGGGCCGCGGACCAAGCCAATCAACGATGCCCAGACTATGCACCATAATCCTGGGCCTGGATATGCCCACGCTGGATCAGGTGGCAGCAAGGCCGGCCGAAAACGTAAGAAGCAGAAGAGGCAGCAGCCCTGGTGGGCGAAAGATTTTACCGGGATTTAAAAAGTGGGTGTTCAAATGCCCATTGACAAGGTAATATACTAATTGATCCGTACGCCCTGGGGGAGGTACGGATCTTTTTGTTACCGAAATACATACTATTGGTTATTTACTCCAATTGTTGTATTATAGTGAAAAATACGACAAAGGAGTTGGCTTTATGAATGTTTCGATCAAAAAATTTAATGTGGAGATGGAAGTAAAGAATAAGGGTATTGAGTTTGAAATTCGTACCCCGAACGACGAGCAGCACTTGGGAGATATGATATTAAGTAAAACCGGGCTCACGTGGTGTGAGGGAAAGAAAGCTAAAAAAAACGGGGCGTTCAAATCATGGGAAGATATTATAGAGATTTTTAATAAGGGCTAATATTGAATATTAATAATTTATGGTTATTCAGGCCTGGCATAATGCCGGGCTATTTTTATTGGAGGTTTAATAATGGGTAGTTGTTCCAAAAGTGTGCCGCCGGCACAACATAAGGCTCCAGATCCACCGCCTCCGCAACACATTAAAGGTTTGAATGTGCAAATTGACCTTAAGAACCTGGAACTGTTTAAGGCTGTGCTTGCTGTGATCGGAGAGTTTGTCATGGATGACAGGATACCGGAACCGATCCGACTGGAGTATGTCAGTAAGATGACGGCTATTAAGGATTAGGAGTAGATCCTATGGCACAGGAATGGGCCAAGGCTTTCTATAGATCAATAGCCTGGCTGAGGTGCCGGGCCAGTTACATTGCGAAACGCATAGCCATTGATGGCGGGATGTGTGAGGAGTGCGGTGAGCAGCTGGGGTACATCGTTCACCATAAAGTTTTGCTGACTCCGGAGAATATCAATGATCCTGAGATAGCGCTGAACCATGACAAGCTTAAGTATGATTGCAAGCAGTGCCATGACAAAGAAGAAGGTCACTTCCAGAACGAGGATGAGCTGCCATATAGATTTGATGAGACAGGGCAGCCGGTATGGGTAGCCCCCCCTAAATAAACCCCCATCTACCTCTCAGGGGACCGGTGCAAGGGAGGACGGAAGAATACGCAGGAGCTTTCCATAGGGGGTGTAGTCTACTGAAAGGCAGGTGATAGCGGTGAAAGCAGTCAGTAATTACACAGAGGAAGAAAAAGGGAAACTGATAAAAAAGGAGATAGCCCGATTAAAGCGGATATTCAAGAACTTGGAAAAAGACAAATGGGACACTGCTCTTTCCCTGATTCGGAATGCTGCTTTCATGACTGTCACCCTGGAGGATCTACAGGAGACCATCAATCGGGAGGGTGCCGTCAGCGAATATCAAAACGGTGAGAACCAGTGGGGCACCAAGAAGAGCCCTGAGATTGACATATACAACACGATGATCAAAAACCATATGGCGATCATCAAACAGCTGACAGATCTGCTGCCGAAGAAGGATCCCAAGCCGGATGATGACGGATTTGACGGATTCGTCAGTGGTAGGGATGATTAAGTACCCCCTGGCTTATAACCCTATACTGGAATACTGGCAGCAGATCGAGTCTGGCCAGGAAATCGTCAGCGATAAGATTCGCCGGACTTACAAGAAGATTGTCTATGACCTGACAGATAACACCAGCGAATGCTTTTATAGCCCGGCCAGAGCCAACCATATTATCGAATTTGGTGAAAACTTTTGCCGGCACAGCAAGGGTAAATTCGGCGGTCAGCCGGTAGTCCTGGAGTTGTGGGAGAAGGCCCTGCTGACTACGGTATTCGGCTTTGTCGATATCGAGGGAAACCGGAAATACCGGGAAGCCCTACTGATTGTCGGTAAGAAAAATGGGAAGTCATTAATCGCCTCCATCGTGGGGCTTTATTTATTGGTGGGTGACAATGAGCCCGGGCCAGAGATTTATGCGGTGGCCACCAAGCGGGATCAGGCCAAGATTATCTGGCTGGAAGCTAAGCGCATGGTCAAGAAGTCACCGGCGCTCCGGAAGCGGATTAAGGCGATGGTGGCTGAACTGAACTCTGATGATTTCAATGACGGAGTGTTCAAACCCCTGGCCAGCGACAGCGATACCCTGGACGGTCTGAATATTCACGGCGGTCTCATGGATGAGATCCACCAGTGGAAGAATGGCAAAGCCTTGTATGACATCATTGCCGATGGCGTGACGGCCAGGGAGCAGCCGCTGATATTCATGACATCCACTGCGGGCACAGTCCGGGAGGATATATATGATCAGAAGTATGATGAAGCTGAAAGAGTAATCAATGGATACTTCGATCCTCAGGGCTATAAAGATGAGAACTTTATAGCTTTTATTTATGAGCTCGATAAGCGGATCGAGTGGACCGATCCAGCCTGCTGGAGGAAAGCTAATCCGGGACTGGGTACGATCAAGAACGAGAAGACCCTGGCCGCAAAGGTGGAAAAGGCAAAAGCCAATCCAATGCTGGTCAAGAACCTGGTCTGCAAGGAATTCAACATCCGGGAGACCAGCTCTGAAGCTTGGCTGCCGTTCGAAGTTATAAATAATACCGCAATCTTTGACCTGGCAGCATTGAAACCCAGATATGGGATTGGCGGGACAGATCTATCCAGTACAACCGACCTGACCGCGGCTAAGGTGATTTTTATGGTGCCAGGAGATTTGCACATTTACGTACTGCAGATGTACTGGTTGCCAGCGGATCTGCTTGAACAGCGAACGCGGGAGGATAAAATTCCATACGATCTCTGGTATGAACAGGAGCTGCTCAGGACTTGCCCCGGTAATAGCGTGCATCCAAAGTATGTCACTGAGTGGTACCGGGAGGTCATGAACGACATGGGGGTATACATACCCTGGGTTGGTTATGACGCCTGGTCCGCAAAATACTGGGTAGAAGAGATGCAGGGTTATTTCGGTAAGGAGGCCATGATTCCAGTTTATCAGGGAAAGAAAACGTTATCCGGACCCATGCAGCAGTTGGGAGCCGACCTGGGGAGCAAACTGATAGTTTACAACAATAACCCGATTGATAAATGGTGCCTGGCCAACACTGCGGTAGACATTGATAAAAATAACAACATCCAGCCCATAAAGACAAGTAACTCAAGGCGGCGTATTGACGGTACAGCCGCCTTACTTAACGCTTATGTGGTGCTAAGGGATAAATACCAGGATTACCTAAACATGATTTAGAAGGAGGGCTGAGTCTATGAGTTACGAGGCTATAATTCAGGAGCAGATAAAGAAACTGCAAACGCTTCAAAGCAATATTCCTAATATTCCCGGTTATGCTGAATTATCTTGTGAAGTAGCAAAAACCATTTTATTACTTTGCACGGAAGCTGCAAATTTGAAGCACGTATAGAAGGAGGGCTGACATTGGCATTATTGCAGAAGCTGTTTCGGAATAAAAGCCCGACCGAGCAAACAAATGAGGGGTATCGTCTCGAACTGGTAGTAGAACGCGGCAACGGGTTTTACTCCTGGCGCGGGGATCTGTACCAGTCCGATATAGTCCGGTCCTGTATCAGGCCGAAAGCCAAAGCGATAGGTAAGTTAGTGGCCAAACATATAAGGGAGGCCACTAATGGTCCGCTGATCAATCCGGAGCCTTATATGCGGTTTCTGTTGGAGGAACCCAACCCATACATGACCGGGCAAATGATGCAGGAAAAGCTGGCCACCCAGCTGGCCTTGAACAATAATGCTTTTGCTCTGGTCATCAGGGATGAAAACGGGTACCCGTATCAGATCTACCCGATACCCTGCGTATCAGCCGAGGCGCAGTATGACAAGACCGGTAATCTGCAGCTCAAGTTCTGGCTGAAGAACGGCAAGAGTAAAACTTTTGATTACCGGGACATCATCCACTTACGCCGGGATTTCAATGATAATGATATCTTTGGAGACCGGCCGGCTGAAGCGATAACTTCGCTCATGGAGATAGTCAACACCACCGACCAGGGCATAGTCAAAGCGATCCGGAACAGCAACGTGATCAAATGGCTGCTCAAGTTTAAGCAGGTGCTCAGGCCGGAGGACATTGACAAGAACGTCCAGGATTTCGTGAAGAATTATCTTTCCATTGATTCGAACTCTGGCGGTGCAGCTGCAGCTGACGCAAAGTATGACATTGAACAAGTGAAACCGGAAAGCTATGTACCCAACGCAGCGCAGATGGACCGAACGCTGGCGAGGATATATAGCTTTTTTAACACCAATGAGAATATCGTCCAGAGTAAATACTCAGAGGACCAATGGAACGCTTACTATGAAAGCGAAATCGAGCCGGACGCTACCCAGATGAGCGGTGAGTATACGCGGAAGCTTTTCACCCGGAAGGAAAGAGGTTTCGGGAACAGGATCATATTTGAGGCCTCAAGTCTCCAATATGCCAGTATGTCCACAAAATTGAACTTACTGCAGATGGTAGACCGTGGAGCCATGACTCCCAACGAATGGCGAAATGTGATGAACATGGGGCCGATCGAGGGAGGAGACAAGCCAATCAGGCGGTTAGATACCGCGGTTGTAAATCAAATAAATAGCCTTATCGAAAAGTTAGGTGGGGACAACGATGTGGCTATTTTATCTCTTATTGATCAGTTGTTAAGGGTTCAGATAAAAAGGGGGTGAGGCTAATTGAGGGTCGATATAAAAGGTGTCATCGTCAGCAACGATGACAAATGGATCTATGATTGGTTTGAGTATGATGCCACCTGCCCGAATGATGTAATCAAGGCGATTGACCAGGCCAGAGGAGACGTTCTGGAGGTATACATCAACTCCAGAGGGGGAGATATCTTCGCCGGATCTGAGATCTATTCAGCCATGAGGGCTTACAAGGGTAAGGTCAACATCCATGTCGTGGGCTTTGCGGCCTCAGCTGCCAGCGTAATAGCCTGCGCTGGCAAAAGTGACATATCACCAACCGCTATGGTGATGGTACACAATGTGGGAAGTGGTGCTCAAGGTGATTATCACATCATGGACAAGGAAAGCCAAATCCTACAGACGGCCAATAGGGCAATTGCCGCGGCCTACATGGCTAAAACCGGCATGAGTGAGCAGGAAGCCCTGGAGATGATGGATCAAGAAACCTGGCTCACGGCTCAGCAGGCGGTGGACAAAGGCCTGATTGACGAAATAGCCGGCAACCAGAACCTGAGACTGGTGGCCGCCTACCAATCCCCTCTATTGCCGCAGTCGGTAATAGATAAAGTCAGAAACTCCATAAAGAACCCCAATCCGCTTGAAGATCAAGCGGATTCTTTTTTGGCCGGGAAGGCCAGAGCCCAATTGAATTTAATCAAACTGAAGGGAGTAATGATCAATGACTAAACAGGAATATCTCGCCAAGAGAACCACTCTTTTTGAAGAGGCCCAGGCCCTGCTTGATGGTAACAAACCGGAAGAATGCGAAGCCAAGCTCAAGGAAGTAGAGACCCTGGACGCTCAGTATGAAGCCGCCTGCCTGGCCCAGGCCAACATCAACGCGATGAAAGACAGTACTGTCCCCGGATCCGTCCAGGATCTGCAGACCTGTGGTACCGGTATCATCGATAAACTGCCCGAAGCCGGCAGTGAAGCCCGGAAAATCGCCGAGGACCGCGGGAACGCTCTCAAGATGCGAAACACCGTCACTGTTGGATCAAGCAATATCCTGATGCCCAAGCACCAGGCTACTGATATCAGACCTGCTTTTAACCCGGTATCAAGCCTGATCGATCGCGTATCTGTAAAACCGCTGATCGGCGGGGAAAGCTTCCAGCAGCCCTATGTCGCAGGATATGGAGATGCGGATTACAGCACTGAGGGCAGTGATTACAACTCTGCAGAGGCTACTTTTGGCTATGCTGACATCAACAAGGCCAAGGTGACGGCCTATGCTGAGGATACTGAAGAGGTCGAAAAGCTGCCGGCTGCTGATTATGATGCCGAAGTCATGAAAGGTGTCACTATCGCATCCCGGAAGAAGATCTCCAGAGAGATCCTGGTTGGTACCGGTGCGACCAATCATATCGCAGGTATCTTTTCCACTGCCGCTACTGCGATTGATGCGGCCACGGATATCTCCATTGCAGAGATCGATGAAATGACCCTGGATGAGATCGTCTTTTCCTATGGTGGAGATGAAGAGGTCGAGGACGCCGCAGTTCTGATCCTGAATAAAGTTGACCTGAAGGCCTTCGCCACCCTGCGCGATGCTGACGGAAAGAAAATCTATGATGTCAAGAGCAATGGCAATACCGGTACCATTGATGGAATCCCGTTTGTAATCAACAGCGCATGTAAAGCAATCTCTGCCGCGGCTACCGGCACCGGTAATTTTGCTATGGCTTACGGTCCCTTATCCAATTACCTGTTGACTGTATTCTCTGACACCGATGTGCAGCGGTCCACTGATTACCAGTTCAAGAAGGGCATGATCGCGCATAAGGCCAGCACCTTTGTCGGTGGCAATGTCGTATCCAAGAACGGATTCCTGCGTATCAAGAAAGGTTAAGGTGATCTGATGAGAGCTGGATATGACCCCAAGTTAGGAAGGATAAAAACTGACGCCCCCGGGGTGGTAATAGACCGGGCATTCGGGGCCCATTTCCAGGTAGCCGCTGCTGACGCAGTGGCTGCCAGCGCTGCGGGAGTTATGGCTCTGACCAATCTGGGCGCAGCTGTTCAGGATATTGCCGCCAGCCTTACTAACCCCGCAGTTCCACGGTGTTTGAGTATTGTTGGCAACGTCTCCGGGATTACGGGGAATGTGGTTGTTACCGGCGCCAATTTCGCCGGCGAAGTGATCACCGAAACGCTGGCCTTAAATGGCACTGGAACTGTTAACGGATCCAAGGCATTTAAAACCGTGACCAATGTGCATCTGCCGGTCCAGGTTCATACGCCGGCGGCCCAGACCGAGACCCAGCAGATTACCCACAAGGCTGATGCTGCAGGGACTATTACAATAGCGGTTACCGCAACCGCCCTGGGAACAGCTTCACCCAAATCTGTTGCCCTTGAGGTTGAGCTGGACGATACCGCAATAGAGGTGGCAACCAAGATAGTAGCTGCCTTGAATGATGATGGAGACGTAAGTGCTCATTTTATTGCTTCGAATGTTGACAGCACCAGCGCAACTTATACCCTGACTGCATTGACGCCGCTGGCAAATGATGCGACTCTGGCCATGGCGTTCACTGATACTGATACCACTGGTGTCACTGCCGGATCCTCTACCAATGGGACTACGGGGGTACCTTATGACAAAGTATCGGTAGGCTGGAATGATAAACTGGGTCTGCCGTATTTACTGTCCCACAATACAGTAATACCGGGCATGACCTTCCTGGGCAACACCCGGGAGAGTACTGAACCGACTGTAGCCGTAAGTGCTACAGCTATGGAGTCAAATACCATTGATCTCAGCAGCGCCCTTAACGGGACTATAGTGGACAGCTATCTATTGGTTTAGGGGGCGGTGTGATTGGCTATCCTGGACGATGTTAAGGCGGCTGTGCGGATAGCCGCAACCACCACGGCTTTTAACAGTGAATTGAATGATCTGATTGCAGCGGCCCAGGCGGATCTTGCCCTGGCCGGTATAGTAGTGACAGATATAACGGACCCGCTTTATAAGCGGGCCGTTGTCACTTACTGTAAGGCCTATTTCGGCTATGATAATCCGGACGCTGATCGCTTGATCCAAGCCTATGTAATGATCAAAACCCATATGAGCCTCAGCAATGAATACCGGGCTTATGCAATCACGTTTACTGTCACAACAAGTACGGGGGCAAAGGTAGACGGAGCAACTATTGAGATCGAAGGCGAAGCTATTTCGCTGGAGACAAATTCCCAGGGGGTTGCCGTTTACTATGCTACCGCTAAAAATGTGGATGTTCATTACGCGGTCAGCATGTCCGGATATAAGACTGTTGAGGGTTCGGTCTACGTTGATGGGATCATGACTGTGGGGGTGGTGCTGAGTGCGGCATAACCAGGTTATTAATCTGATCAGTGTGACTATCACAGAGGATGATATAGGCAACCAGTTGGAGACGCCGACCGAGCGCCAGGTTTTCGCCAACGAATTCTCAGTCAGTTCAGCAGAGTTTTATAACGCAGCAGTGGCGGGGTTGAGACTGGGGAAAGTGTTCGAAATCTACTCTTTTGAGTATCAGAACGAGAGTAAATTGAAGCACAACGGCATCACCTATCACATTATCAGGACTGATACTCGAGGAGAGAAGACTCGGATCAGTTGTGAAAGGGTGGCTGCTGATGGCTGATATTCCGATTGATGCTTTAGCGGAAGAGATTGTCAATGCTTTCCGGGAATATACCGAGGATGTAAGCGAGGCTATTGAGGCGAAGGTAGTTGACGTTGCGGACCAGGTACTTAATGAGGTGAAGAGAACAGCGCCGGGACCCAATAGAAACTATGCTAAAGGCTTTACAAAAACCAAAAAGGCCCTACGTGGCGGTCGATATTATGTAATTTGGAACAAAAAAAATTACCGCCTGGTCCACCTCTTGGAATTCGGGCATGCGAAGGTTAATGACAAGGGTGAGGTTAAGGAGCGCCCGCACCTTGTGCCGGCGCATGATAAGTACGCTTCACAGTTACCGGAACATATTAAACGGATCATAAAGAATGGGGGTGGGCCATGACCGATGCTGAATTAGTTACGGCCTTGAAGGCATTAGGAATGCCGGTGACTCAGGGCAGACCTATAGATACTCCGGAAAACCCGGCACCGGCGCTGCCATTCATAACTCTGCGATACGTGAATTCTGCTGACCTGATGGCAGACAACCAAAATGCAATTGAAGCCGGTTATCGTCACGTAGAATTGTATACCAAAAAGAAAGATCCTGTATCTGAGAAAAAGATGCAGGATCTTTTGAAATCGTTGTCCCTGCCGTATTTGAAGCTGGAGGCTTACATTGAGGCTGAAAAATTACGGCAAATCATTTATGAAATCAATTTTTAACAGGAGGATGAGAAAATGGGAAAACAAAAAGCCTTAGTTGGTGTTGATTCCGTTTATTACGCGCTTTTGACCGCAGATTCCATATCTGCAGCTACCTGGCAAGCTGCTGTGTCTCTGCCCGGCATCACTGAAGTTGGGGTCAATCCCAACGGGTTTGTCCAGACGTTGTTTGCTGATAACGGCCCTGCCCTGTCCGCCAATGGTATTGGAGAGATCGAGGTTAGCTTGAAGCTGGCGGACCTGACTCCGGTGGAACGTGCCGTTTTGCTGGGGCATACCCGAACCGGAGGGGTAACCAAATATACGGGCAGCGACATTTCCCCTGATGTGGCCATTGGGTTCAGGACATTGCTTTCTGATGGTTCCTACGGGTATGTATGGCTGCACAAAGGAAAATTCGCTGAGACCCAGGAGACCTTCACCACCAAATCTGAGAAGGTTGACTTCCAACTGCCTACGCTCACCGGTAAGTTCAATGTCCTGGCGTTTAACGGGGAATACAAGCGTACCACCCGGGCAGATGATCCGGACTTTGTCCAGGCTACGGCGGATAACTGGTTTACCAATGGTCCGCTGGGGACCACCGATACTACTGCTCCTACGGTTACTACTGTGCCGGTTGATGGTGCATCTACCGTATCTGTATCTGCTAATATTGTGTGGACTTTTAATGAGGCGATCCAGGCATCTAATGCCACTCTGGCAAACTTCATGGTGGTAAAAGCCTCCGATGGTTCTGTGGTTGCCGGTGCTTTATCTTTGAGTTCTGGCAATACCGTGGTTACCTTTGACCCTACGTCGAACCTGGATTCTTCCACGGCTTATATCGCCATAGTGACCACTAACGTCCACAATCTTGCGGGTATCAGTCTGGCAGCCAACAATATCACCAATTTCCAGACGCAATAATAAAGGGATGAGAGGAGGGGGCGGTTTATACCGCCTCTCCTCAATTCCTATTTAAGGGAGGGAAAGTATGCGAACTGATACAATGCCGGAGATCAAGGCTAATGGAAAGAAATACGTCATGCCAAAGCCCAAGATAAAGCTTTGGAGAAGCATTATTAGGTTTATGGAAGAGAAGGAAAACGGGGGCAAAACATCAGACGAAGTATTTGACGGAATGCTGGACCTGGTGGTGTTGGCCTTCAATAATCCGGAGGTAACCAGGGATTTTATTGAAGAAAACTTATCTCTTGATGATTTAGTGGACATCTTTAACCATCTAGGTAATTTAGTCATGAATATTGCGGAGTTTAAGGCCGGGTTACTCCCAAACCAGGAAACTCCGGCAAAGATCTAAAACATTTGTCGGAGTATCAAAGGGTTATGTATTTTTGCCTGTCATTTTGCAGGCTATTTCAAAAGCTCATGCGGGATATTGATGAGGAATACATGGAAGATATGTTTGATCTTCTTATCATAATGAATTTAACCGATGACGAAGAGGAAAAACCAGCAAAGGTATATGCGGATCAAATAGGTTTATGTTAGGAGGTAGGGCTGATGGCAGAAACCATAAGAGGCATCAATGTAGTAATCGGAGCAAATACCACGGCTCTAACCTCTGCGTTGTCGGATGTTACGAAAAAGAGCAAGGATATTCAAAGTGAATTAAAACAGGTTGAAAGATTATTGAAGTTGGATCCTACCAACACTCAACTTTTGACCCAGAAGCAGCAGTTGCTGGCTTCAGCTGTTGAGAATACCAAAACTAAGCTGAAGGCTTTGAAAGCAGTTCAGGATCAAATAAAGGAACAATTCCAAAAAGGCGAAATTAGCGAAGGCAAATACAGGGCCTTCCAAAGAGAAATTATCGTCGCCGAAAACAGCCTCAAGAAATTTGAAAGCGGTATGAAATCGGCTAAAACTACTGCTGTTGATGTCGGTAATTCTATCGAGAAAGCGTCACTGGCTATTAAAGCTGCCATTACCGGGATTGTTGTTGCAACGGGTGCAGCTATCGGGACGGCCATTAATACTTTTGCAGACTTTGAAGCTCAAATGGATTCCGTAGGAGCCAAAGCAGATGCTTCAGCAGAACAGATTGAAGCCATGACAGATCAAGCTGTTGAGCTAGGAGCCAAAACTTCATTTAGCGCCACCCAGGCGGCCGCAGGTATGGATGAGTTGGCTGCAGCGGGCATGAATGCAAGTCAGGTAATGGATGCTATGCCAGGTGTTCTTTCAGCGGCTGCAGCTTCCGGAGAAGAGATGGCTTTAGTCGCTGAAACTATGGCCAGCAACCTAAATGCTTTTGGTTTAGAAGCGAGTCAGGCTTCCCATGTAGCTGATGTTTTAGCGAAATCAGCTAACATGAGCGCGGTTAGCGTGGGAGATATGGGAAATTCCCTGAAGTATGCGGCCCCTGTTGCCAATTCATTAGGATACAATCTTGAAGAGATCAGCGCAGCACTGGTGGAAATGGGCAACGCAGGCATAAAGGGTGAACAAGCTGGTACCACGTTAAGGGGTGCTTTAATCAGGCTTGTGGATCCGCCGAAAGAGGCTGCAGAAGAATTAGACCGGCTTAATATGTCGGTTATCGACAGCAGCGGTAAAATGAAGCCCTTGGCCACAATAATTGCAGAACTAAATACCAAAATGAAGGGCATGACAGATGCCCAGAAATCAGCGGCATTGGCTTCAATATTTGGGACTGAAGCGGTATCGGGGATGTTGGTTCTAGTCAACAAAGGTCCGGAGGCTTTCGAAAAGTACACCCAGGCATTGATTAATTCAGGTGGTGCAGCAGATGAAGCTGCTGCCAAAATGCGCGACAATCTCAGGGGATCACTGGACGGACTATCCGGGTCAGCTGAAAGCCTATCCATAACGCTTATGGAAAAGCTTGAACCGTCTATGCGGAAAATAATTGATACCGCCAGTTCAGGCATGGATAAAATAACGGGATTTCTCAACCCACCTAAACAGAATTATGGAAGTATGGACGTACAAAAAGGCATACGAGTAGAAGCAAAAGAAACCGGGTTTGATGCAATTAATTGGGAAGATATTGGACAAAAGGCTGGAGAGGTCATTGTTAAAGGCCTCACCAAGATTGGAGATGTACTTGGACAGGTAGATTGGGTATCTATCGGAAAAGATTCAGCTACAGCCATGATTGGTTTTGTGGCAGGTTTGGTTGTTGCTCTTTTTAATCCGGTTACCTGGCTTAATTTTATTAAGGATAATTGGGAAGTTGTATTAGAACTATTTTTAACTTTCGCCTTTATGCCAGCAAAGTGGGTAAAAGGAATAGCAACTGCCCTTGCGAAAATACCGTTAGCCGGCAGATTCTTAGCCTGGGTCGTTGAATCAATGAGTAAAATTGGGAAAAAGGCGATACAGCCATTAAAAGAATTTGGCGAATCGCTTTTGGATGGCATAGCGAAGGGCTTGGGTAAGGGCGATAAACTCTTTCCAATTCTCAAAAAAACTGTTGATGACGCAATAAAATCAGTAAAAAATAAGGCAGATAACTTTCGCCTGGCCGGAATGGAGTTCCTTGAGAAGATTGGACAAGGATTCGGCAGTGGACTTGGTAAACTGAGGGACAAAGGCATAGAGCTTGCTAACAACATTGTTGATGGATTAACCCAGGGGATTGTTAAAAGGATTGACAACGTAAAAACAGCAGCGGGTGAGTTGGCTGAAACTATTAAAAATAAAATTAAGAGCATATTGCATATATCTTCCCCATCAAAGGTGATGGAGGAGTTTGGCGGTTATGTGTCTTTAGGTTTAGCCCAAGGAATCAAGAAAAACAAGTCCAAGGTTGAGGAACAGATAGAAAAGGTAGCCCAAGCCGTTACTACAGCTAGTCAGACTATGCTTAATAATTTGGGCCGGAATACCGAGTCATCTGCGGCAAAATTTAACCTAATGAGGAGCAGGCTTGGGGATACCGCAGCTGCATCTGAAAACCTCAAGATAGATCTGGCTGAGCTTAATCAAAATATCCAGGATAACGCGACCCGGGTGGAAATCCTTGCTGCTGCATATCAGACGGCCAAGGCAAAGCTGGGTGAAACCAACGAGGTAACCAAGGATTATGCGCAGCAGCTGGCTATGGCTAAAATCGAGCAGGAGAATCTGGCTGCCACCGTAATCAATAAGCAACGGGCTATTACTGCAGCCTTGAAAGCGGAAGAAGAGGAGCGGCTGCAAAACGCTCAAGACAGTTATAACTCAAGGCTGGAGGCGGCTAACGACGCCCAAGCCAAAGAGGAAGAGGCAGCTAGGACTACTTATGAAAACATTAAACAATATTACGATGATCAGGTAACCGCCGCACAGAAGGCATATGATGCCCGGATGGCTATAGCTCAGACCAACCGGGATGACACTGTGGCCATGTATCAGGCACAGATAGATGCGATCGATGAGGCCGAGGCTGAAAAATCCAGAGCCGAGGAAAAGGCTAATCTTGAAAGTAGCATTAAAAATACCCGGAGTAAGAAGGCAAAGACCGAGGCCCAGAAGAAGCTAGACGAATGGCTGACTAAAGAGCAAATCCGTATCCAGAAGGAAGGCCTGCAAACGCAGATCAAGCAGGCCGAGGACAGATATGATGCTGAAGAAAAGGCTGCCAAGAGTGATCTGGACAGGGTGAAAACCAATGCAGAGACCCAGGTGGGCATCGCCCAGACCGCTTATAATAATCAGCTGGCCTTGGCTAAAACGCATTATTCAGATGCCATTAAGGCAGCCGGAGCCTATTACAACACCCTGGGTTATCAGATCGACACCGCAACGAGTAAACTCAAGGCTCAAGAGGCAACGCTGCAAAGCGTTGTTAGTTTGTTTAGCCAATTGGGCGATTTTGTTGGGGGAAATACTGGCGGAGGTACCAACACCGGTACTCAAACGCAAAACCCCAGCTATATGTACTACACGGATAATACCGACATGCTGAAATACCAGAACGGAAAATACTATATCCGATCAGATGTATTCCCTGATGAACTAAAGAGTACGTCATGGCAGCAGGCTTTCCTTGATGGCGGAATACCCTATATTACTGATAGCGGCTGGTCATGGCTGGCGCTCCGTGAAGCGTTTGAGACGGCGGGACGAACCGTATCATCGCCGGAGGGCGGAGCAATAAAGGTATATGCCAAAGGAACCGACTATCATTCAGGCGGCTGGGCCATTGCCGGAGAGAAAGGGGCCGAACTTCTTAACCTGCCCAGGGGCACCCAGGTATTGAAAGCCAGCATGACAGAACGTTTGGTAAATGCCCTGAGTTCTCTGACTTCGAGCGGATTTGCGAATGCTGCAGCCGGTGCGGCTGGGGGGAATGTGGAATTGAAGTTCAATTTTACAGGACCTATTCACGTTCGGGATGCCGCTGATATAACCCTTATATCGAGGGAGATTTATAGCCTGGCTGAAAACGCCTGGCGATCAAAAGGCCAAAAGAGGTGATGCTATGGGTGGGTTATTATTCAACGGCTTACATAGCCAAAACGACCTCGGACTAGTCATGCGATCAAAAAACCGCATGTGGCTATCGACCCGGAAAAATGAATTTGTAGACATCCCGGGTAAAGATGGCAGCATAGTAATCCCTGGTGCCCGAGAGGATAAGGTCTGGGAAGTTGAGCTGGCGACCTCCCAGATACCTTTGGCCAGTTTACGCAAGAAAGGCCGGCAAGTAGCCGCCTGGCTGGATACCAATGGCGCCAGGGTAACCATGATTTTTGACGATGAGCCGGATTTATATGATATGGCTGTTGTGGTTAACCAACTGGACGTGGATGAATCTATTGCCATGACAGGGCGAATAACCGTGCAATTCCGGTGCCTGCCGTACTCGATAAGTGTTGATGAATATACTTTCCGCCAACTCATCGATACGGGGCTATTTAGCATTGATTACGGCGGAACAGATATCTGCCCACCGATCATTACCATAACGGCCATCAACCTTGGCGCCAGCGGAATGGACCGGGCGGTGGATGTAACGGGGGCCTGGGATCCTAATGAATCAGTGGTATCAACCATGACAAACCTGGCATTAGTGGTTGGAGCCAGAACACTGATTTACACGGGTACTTTAGCCGGTGGGCAGTCACTAATTTTGGATTGCGAAAAGATGAAGGCCACCAAAAGCGGTTTAAACGTAACCAATGATATCAGCGGAAATTGGCCCTTGCTGGTGCCGGGGGATAACTGGATAGGATTGTCAGACGATACCAGCACCACCGGTGGAATTGTTGATATTACATATAGGGAGAGGTGGAAGTAATGGCAAACCCGGCAGCAACTTTTAGCCCAGGGCTAAATCTTGATGGGAATAACAAGCTGACCAGTGCAGTATACGATTCTGACGTGGCCCAATGGATGACCAAAAGCCAGAACTATATACATAATGGATCTTTATGGCTTCCTATGAAGGGAAGTGCTCTCGGAGTTTATAACCAAGGGCCTGTGGCTCACGATGCTGCCGCCCAGGGAAACCCGGTCCAGGTCGGCGGTGTGTATCGGGCGACTGATCCGGCGCTGTCTGATGGCGATGTTGGAAGCCTCAGGATCAATGCAAAAGGCGAACCCCTTGTTCAACTATCGGGAAGTTATATAACAGAGACAAAAATCGTGTCTAACTTAGCCGTTGCCGCAGGAGCCGAAGTATGGGCAATTCAAGGTTCGGTTTCTGTCAATTGCAGCTATATTTCGTTTGGTGTATACG
>Ga0074198_1000138_pt1 | contig 106830 bp, 107 predicted proteins | sample EPASupsiteSAE323_FD_64527 | JGI IMG/M metagenome (GOLD analysis project Ga0074198, IMG submission 64527) | Bioremediated contaminated groundwater from EPA Superfund site, New Mexico - Sample SAE3-23 | ecosystem: Environmental > Aquatic > Deep subsurface > Groundwater > Contaminated ... | reverse complement strand
ACAATGTCTGTATTGCAAATGGGACATATCCGGCGGCAATGATGGTAAAGGAACTCAAACCAGATGTCTTGGATGGAAGAAAATGGGCTTACTATCAAAGTCCTGTATTTGAGATAGATGAACAAGAAGCTGGGCGCTTTGACGAGGGTTTGGAAAGCCTGGAGAAAAAATACCAGCCAAGTCAGGAAGAATTTTATATTCACAGCCATTCTATTATACAATGAGTTTCCTTCAGTGATATAAGGATAAGCTACAACTTTCAAGTTTTATCGTGACGGACTTGGCTTTAAGACAGATGAAAAAAACAACAATCCAGAGGTGGTTTTTTTCAGCACATCCGGAACCAAGCTTGAATTATATCCTCTTGAGTTATTTGCAAAAGACATTAATAATGACAATCCGCCAGAGATTTCTTCTGGGTTTGGTGGTATTACTCTTGCCTATAATGCCAAAACAAAAGAAGAAGTAAGAGAAGTAATTGAACTTGCACGAAAAGCTGGGGCAACTATTGTCAAAGAGCCGCAAGATGTTTTTTGGGGTGGCTTTCACGCATATTTTTCAGACCCTGACGGATATTATTGGGAAGTGGCTTGGGGGCCTAACTTTGAGTTTGATGATAATGATATGATAAAATGTAATTCCATTCACTAAAGATTATAAGCATACTGGGTATTTGAAAATAGCAACTTAAGCGTCGCATTATTCATATTAGCAAACAGTAGCCCATCAGAATGATCTTGCTACAAACTTTGGGAAAGAATGAGTGATATTGAGTAATTTATCAGATGCAGTTTGTCCAGCATGTTACCCCGGGACGTTCATGGTGTAACAGTGTATTCAGACGTCTGGTTCTATTATTGGTAACGGTAAAACCGTTCCCTTGTTACGTTATGACCGTCTCGTTGTAACACCAAGCTGAAATTACCGCCGCTTGTGAAGCAGGTTTAAAACCATGTAAAGAACTTAAGGTGAGGATTAGTCGAGGGATGCTGTTTTCATTATCCTAACAAGTACGGACATTTATACGGTACCATTCTCACAATATTGGGGGAAACGCCAGATGAAGCAAGGGAGGGACTAACCGTGCGGATAGTTGCAATCAACGGAAGTCATCGTGGATCAAAAGGTTTAACCCAATTCCTACTATCCAAGGTAGCTGCTGGCGCACGGCAGGCTGGGGCGGAGTTCGAGTCGGTGGTTCTGGCTGAAGCTGACATTAATCAGTGTTTAGGTTGCCAGGTATGCCGCAGTCAGAAAAGCTATTTGCGTTGCGTCTATGAAGGCAAAGATGATGTGCTTGAAATTTTTAACAAAATGCGTCAGGCTAACCTACTTATCTTTGCAACCCCGGTGTATATTTTCACTATGACCGGATTAATGAAACGTCTGCTCGATAGAATCTATTCCACCGGAGATACCAACGATCTTCAACTATCACGGAGCGGACTATTCTTTCATCATATTGATTCGGAACTCTGTTCCAAGCCGTTTGCATTACTTGTCTGCTGCGATAATATAGAAAATGAAACCCCACGGAATGTGCTGACTTACTTCAAGACGTATGCGCGGTTTATGGATGCTCGTATCATCGGTACATTAGTTCGCAAATCAGGCCAATTAATGAGGCAAAATGAACTTCTTCCTGATGGGAATTCCAATCCACGCATTTCAAAAATATATGCCGCCTTTGAACAGGCAGGCCGAGAGTTGGCGATCAGTGGCAAAATTAGTGCCGCTACTCAGCGCCAGGCTAATCAGTCCGTACTGGCGATCCCTTTCTTGGGGCTGTTGCTTAGGATAAAGCCCTTTAAGAAGCGTATGATAGCCCATGCCTGCTCACAATATAAAAAAGCAGCCCCCGAAAGCCAAGAGAAGGGGGATTAGCAGCTATTTGTTTATCGACTAGGGGCAGTGGAAATTATTAAGATAAAGTATTCGAGAAAGCATTGTATTTGTGCTTCGGGGGGAAGCAAGGGGACATTCTTTTTGCTTCCTCATTCAATCTATGAAATTCAACCCTAGAAGACAAGGCTTTGATTTAAACATATCGGACATTTGCATGGGACTACCATAAACAATTAGAACAGATATGTCATGAGATAATAATTATTTGTATTTAGTACTGCATAGTCTGTTATAAATATGGTTCAGGTGTTATGAAGCGGCAAATTATTCTATAACAAAAAACCATAGCGGTTTTGGGTATCATTCTTGTTTTGGAGTACCTCACAGGGCAACCCCAGACTTCTTGCTGTTGTGTATACATCTATGCCAAAAACTTGTTCGCAAGGCCTTACTTTATCTGGAGTAGGACACTGCTCCCCTCTATCTACACTACAAGACTGGCATATGTTACAATAGCGAACAGCAAAGGCAAAATGGTATCCGTCTAAGAAAGCAATTCTTTCAGGTTCAAGCATTGCGGCACTTAATTCTCTAGCATTGTTTGAATGAACTATAAGAATATGTTTATATCTCTTAATCATTTCAACTCGTTCTAAGTAGGTTGTATTTCTGTTGTGGCATTTAATACTTTGTTTTAGAAAATCTTCGCAACCCCATCTGCATTTTAATATTGCTCTTACATCAAAATAAATATTGTCGGGTGAAATAATCATAGCATTAAGCATATTAAATTCTTTTGCTAAGGAAATATATTTATTCATTGTACAGAATCCATCTCCCTTAAACATATTAGGATAATATTACATCGGTAAAATATGGTATTCAATGAAATTGCACATTTAATTAATACTCCTGACAGATGAGTAAAATGGGAGAGGCCTAGGAACAAGGAATAATGGCATAACAAAGGGAATGCGTAACAGTTGTCAGGTGTAAATAATATTTAGGATCAAGGGTACTGGCTTTCCAATCTATGAAATTCATACAGCAACATACCTAATAACATTAGCTGCTAAGATTATTGTATTATAACTGCAAACAGTGGGAGGGGTTCTAGCAAGGCGAAACATTATCCGATGCCCAGCCTATTGTTGCTACAACCGTTTATGTACAAAACTCAGCACAAGATTTAAAAAATAACGAACTGGAAAGACAAAGGCGGAGGAAATTTGATGATCTATATGTAAGGGGTTTGGGGGTAGACATGGATATCGAAATGAGAAGAATTGTTAATGATACTGAATTAAATAATAGTATAAATGTAATTCGTGGGTCATTTATTACCGTAGCCAATGAATATAAACTTACCTTGGAGAATGCCCCCACCAATGCTGCCTTTATCGAATTTGAAGACTTATTAAAGATGAAAGAAAAAGATGTCCATATATTTGGCGTATATAAGGATGAAATACAGATAGGTTTCTTTACCATCGAAAAAAATGAAAACGGTCTATATTATTTGAACAAACTGGCGGTATTGCCTGAGCATAGGCATAATGGCTATGGTGGTAAAATATTGGATTTTGTTTTTAATAGTGTAAAACAAGCAGGCGGAGGAAAAATCTCAATCGGGATAATTAATGAGAACCTGGTTTTGAAGAATTGGTATATTAAATATGATTTTAACGTAACCGCAATCAAGAATTACCCCCATCTTCCTTTTGAAGTTTGCCTGATGGAGAAAGAATGACATTTTTATTGAGTCTATTTAAAATTACAGCTAAAATCGTAAAGATTAACGATTGATTAGCTGTTGTTATTTAGGGGGTTTAAGGATGCTAGATAAACCTAATAAAACTGCTCTTGTAATCATCGATGTTCAGCAGGGAATCTTTAATAAAAAAACAAAAGTATATAGGGAATATGAATTATTAAACAACCTAAACGCACTAATTGACGGTTTCCATTCTAACTCTGTTGCTGTATTCTTTATTCGGCATACCAATAAGAGTAGTCTTATTAAGGATTCCGATGATTGGCAAATACATTCTGATCTGCATTTTCAAGAAAACGATATTTTTATTAATAAAGTACACAGTAGCGCTTTCCAAGAAAATATATTAAAGAACTACTTAACAGAACTAGGTATTAAGCATATTGTCATAGCTGGACTGGTCACGAATGGTTGCGTGAAGGCAGCATGCCTTGATGCAAGAAAAATAGGATATGAAGTTACGCTAGCAAGCAATGGACATAGCAGTTTCCATAAAAATGCTGAAAACCTTATTAATGAATGTAACTCTAAACTTTCTGATGAGGGTATCAAGGTACAGCCCATCCAAGATATATTAAGAGGGCTGGTTATTTTTATGCAGCGGTTAAAAGAGGTAACGGAATAACGCGCTTAGCCTCTAATATTTAAACTTTACTGAATTGTTTTTGAATAAAATAATAATTGTATTAGAAAGAAGGTCTGATAAATGAATGCCTTTATTTCCAAGCGAACAATAAAAAATATATACAAAAGTTAAACGCTTCTCCAGATAAAATATTTCCATTACTTTGTCCTACTATGTCGTGTATAACATTGTAATCAAGTTGTATATTAAATTGAGGTACATAACTTATAGATCTCGTTAACAACCATTTTGGGGAGGAGAATCTTTGAGCATCGAAAAAAGGATTTCGTTCTTAAATACATACTAACGGCGATAAAATTGTCCTCGACGGTGCGAATTCAGTCCATTTATCCCGATAACCGACTTGGACAAACTATCGCAATCTGGTATCTTTAAAATATTAACTCACTAATGATTACTTAGATGGAGGTTTAATAATGATAGTCACGCCGGAACAATTGATAAAAAAGCATTTTCCTGAACCAATCGAAACAACCAGAGATCTTTATGACAGGTTGGAACTGGTTGAATTCGGATATTCCTACTTAGCTTGGCTAAAAGATTTAGAAAACCATTGTCTCTCTAAATATGTGGATGCTTCCGATTACACACTTCTGCCTGATGACGAGAAAAACTATTCGATTAGCCCCAAGGCGTTTCGGACTATTATCGAAACCAGCCCGTCAAAAATAGGCGATCAAATAAGAGCTTGTGTAGCAGATATAGCCCACAAAGTTGCCACAGACCCAGCTTTTGCAAAGCAATTGCAGGATCAAATTGATCAAGAATCTGGTATTGAAAAGATAATACCTAAAGTTTCTAAATCGCTAAAAACTAAATATAACAAAACCGGGCAAGATGCATTTGAATTCACGGTTCAGGCTGATGCGCGGCTCTATTTGGATGTTATCTCAGGCTATAATTTTCAGCCGGGGCAGAAAATCAAAGATGTTGTTTTCCTTCTTAAACTTGAAGTAGAAAATGGTGTTCCTTTCCATATAGTTGATATTATGATATCTCTGACCAATGACCAAAATCTTACTTATCGGACCGTCTGGTGCTGCAATGAAGAGCGGCTGCGCTATGGTGCACTCCTAAGCAAGGGGGTCATTAGGGTTAACCTATTTGAAGATAATAAAAAGCTGGTTGATAGTTATGAATATGTATTCAGTGCAGCTGACATGGAAGGATTACAGCTTGAACTTGAAAAAGTAATCAGTATGATTTTGGACCTAAACCTGGACAATATTGATTTTAATGAGCTCGGTGAAAAATTATTAAATCGCTATAATATGAATGATCAGGCTTTTGCCCTGGCAATTAAAGAAGTAATCCCCTTAATAATGAAAGAGCTAGTAAAAGAGACTGCGGAATTGACAGAGGCAGCCTATATTGAAGCGGTCAATCAATATTGGGACTATTACGCTGGGGGCGAGCCAGCAGATAGTATGGCAGATTTGGATCAAATGGTTAAAGATCGTATGCCTGCGGTTACATTGGCGTTAGTTGCCGCCGATATGATCAAGCACAACACTATATGCGAGCGTTACTTCAAACGCAGCTACAGTAACAGGCAAAAAGATGCTTTGTTAAAAGATGCCAGTCTGCGGTTGATATATTCACTATATTCCCCAACAGAATTTGACCCGGCCGCTGCTCCCAGCCGGCAAATCATAGAGGTAAGTGCCTATATAGCTAATCAGCTGGATTTGTCGAAAAATATATTAGTTCAAACGGATCAATGGCCGCCAAATTAGCAGTCAATTTCGTATAATCATTTATGACATTCTCACGATATAGACAGATAAATATTTAGGGGCGTCTTCTTTACTCTTGAAGATGCCCCTAAGAGGTTCATGATATTAAATTCTGTTCGTGTTTTTCGATCTTTCCACCGTAGTTTCGCATTAGTTAGCATTTTAATATGAGTTTCTAGCAGGAAATAACCACTTCAATCAAGAAACACCATAGCAGTGAAAGCCGAAGAAAAGGATAATAATCTTGCTGCAAATTTAACTATAAGAACAATTAGATTATTTAGCATTAATAATTTGAAGTGGAGTTAAATTGATGGATATCTCCAAATTATTTAGAAGGAAAAAAGAAAATACTAGTAATAGAGAACAACATGAATATATCAAAGAATTATTGTTGCCCGATTCAACCACAGAAGCTTTTTTTGCAGCTGCAGAAAGAGTCAAGAAAAACAAATTCTTATATGATTTTATAAAGAGTTTAGGCGCTGGAGCGATGATGTTCGGCCAATATTATACTGATGTTGAAAAAAGTTTATTGATTACTCATTTAGATAAAATCGACTCTAATAAAGCCGTAACAATGATTAAATTGGTAGCAATTCATATTATTTTGATGCAAAAAATGGACCCGCTTAAATTTACGGCAATAGAACAGATTGTCCCTTATCAGCAATTTAAAAGCATCGTTTTTAACGAGTTGGGCTTTGAAGAAAAAGAAATAGAAGCATATAACACCCTAGAACAAATTGTCACTGATTCCAAGATGAATAAATATCCGTATGCATTAACCTATTATTTTCTTAAGAACGTATTTGATTCTGACACTGCCTTTATGTTACCTACAGATGGTGAACCATATTATTTTGTTGGCATTCCTTCTTCAGAGCAAATGGTTCTTGTTCACGGATTTAAGTTCGCTCTCGAAGTTTTTGATGACTATTTTAGAAAGTGTACAACTGGTATTAAATGAGGTGGATACTATACAAATGGCTGTTAACGAAGGAAGCGAATTTGATTGAAGATGGCAGAAAGCAAGTATAACAAACTTAAAGAAAAGTACCAGGCAATGATCGAAAGACAAACGCATACCATAAACCTTATTAGCAATATCAGACTTGTAGTTTTTCTTATCGGCACAGTATTAGGGATATATTTTTTGGTAAAGAAAAGCTACGGGTTGTTTGGTTGGGATCTCGGGGTATTTCTGATTTTCTTTATTCCCTTAATCATCCTACATAATCACTATCTCAATAAAAGAAATTATTCAATCGTCCTTCTTAAAATCAATGAAGAATCTTTAAAAAGGATCCATGGAGAGTGGAATTCTTTCACCGATGATGGATCAGAATTTTTGGACGACAGCCATAATTATTCGCAGGATTTGGATATATTCGGCCCAGGATCACTTTTTCAGTTCATAAACACCACAATTACTTATCTGGGAAGACGTAAATTAAGAGAATTTCTTATTTCGCCTACGAGGAGCGCTGAAGAAATAATCAATCGACAGGAAGCCGTCCAGGAGCTTACGCAAAAATTGGGCTGGCGGCAGCAATATCAAGCAGAAGGCATGCTTGAGTCTACAATACAAGACCCGCAAGCTCTTTTTTTATGGGCCAATAGTACAGAGGGATTTTACCGGAACCCGCGAGTTATTTTTATTTTTCGTTTTATTCCTGCAATCACCATAATTATTGGCATATTGACTTTCCTAAACCCTGAAACTAGATACTATACTTTAATTGCGGCTTTGGTCATCCAGTACATAATACTGAAGATCAACGCTAACCAAAGAGGGGCTATATTAGGGGTAGCCTATAAATATACGGAAAACATAAAAGCCTATCACAAGATGTTAATTTTACTAGAACAAGAGGATTATAGCTCCCGGCATCTACAACACTTAAAAAACAGGCTGAAGAGTCAGGGGCTGACTGCGGGCGAGCAAATCCGCAAACTTGAAAAAATAGTGGAGGCCATCGCCAACCGGCAAAATCAGTTATATATATTTTTTAATATCGTTTTATTATTGGACTACCAGTTCGTGTTTGCGCTGGAAAAATGGAAAGAAAAGTCCGGTACTAATTTGCAGGTTTGGCTTGATATCATCGGAGAATTCGAGGCCTTATCCAGCCTGGCAGTCTTATCGCATGACTATCCTGAATGGAGAACACCGCAAATATCAGTCGAAGGGCCTGTCTTTACTGCGGAGGCAATGGGCCACCCACTACTGGTTAATTCTGGGGTAGCCAATAATTTAAAGTTTGAACCTCCTGAAAAAATATTGCTGATTACTGGCTCGAATATGTCTGGTAAGAGTACTCTGCTGAGAACCGTCGGTACCAACCTGGTTCTGGCCTATGCAGGGGGGAATGTTTGTGCCAAAATGTTTAAATGCTCGATTATGGATATCTATACCTGCATGAGGATAAACGATAATCTGGAAAAGAATATCTCTTCTTTCTATGCAGAGTTATTGCGAATTAAAATGATAATAAAAGCGGTAGAAGAGGGGCAGACCATTTTCTTTTTACTGGATGAGATTTTCAAAGGAACCAATTCGATAGATAGGCATACTGGAGCAAAGGTACTTATTAAGAAGTTAAGCAAGGCCAAGCTTTTGGGGCTTGTGTCTACGCATGACCTTGAACTCGGGGTTTTGGAAAAGGAAAGCAACCAGATAAAGAACTATCATTTTCAGGAGTATTACCAAAATAATGAGATACGCTTTGACTACAAGCTGCGGCCAGGTGTTTCTAATACCCGTAATGCCGCTTTTCTTATGCGAATGGCAGGAATTGAGTATAGTGAAGAATAATAATGGTCCCTTGAGGTGCGGATTTATTTACACGAGCCGCTATACAACATGATTATCAAAGTTGGAATTGTATGTTCTTCCATTACTCGGGGAAACTACTTCCGAGGTGATTTGTAATGCCCAGAAATGATGGGAATAAAAGACAAAAAGAAGATCTCAGAAAGATAGAAATAACCTTGGAAAACATCCAGAAAAACGAAACGTTCCTGGCTGAAAATGCAAGAGAACTCACTCCACATCAGCTCAAAGATGTAAAGGAACATTTGTCATCTAAGAAAAAGTTTCTTGAAGAGTCCGAGGGTACGATTAAATAATCTGAGGCAGTGACATTATGTTAACCGGCCTCGTGATCCTTCAGTCGATAATGATTTTTTCGGCTTTGAATATGTGCATAATACGGAGCTTAGTTCAAAATGGGAAGGAAGGAACAAAAATGCATAACAATAAAAATAGAATAAAAGACAGGGAAAAAAGCAATCCGGAACTCCGGAAAATGGAACCAAGGGATAACTCTAACGAAGGAATGATTAACGGTAAGGTCATTGGGGTCCATGAGAGTAAGCACGAAAAAAGCAGGCGAAAGGTCTAAAAGATTAATTGGCACTATTTTAATTTTCATGTTAATTGCACCTAATTTGTTCTAAAATGCTTATCTCGTACTCTTTACAGAAAGTGGGCGAGATAAATAATAATATGCGGGCAAAATAATAGCAGAACTTATTAGGAGGTGATATTTTAATGAAAAAAGCCCAAAAAACAGAGCCTGGTCTGAATAAGACCAATGATGGAATTGCTCCAATCGAGGATCCAAGCGGTGCTATAGACCAGTATATGCCCCTCCCTGATGAGATTTATAAAAAATGGGAGAAACAAAAATAAGTTAGTGAACACGAGGATAATTTACCATCGTTTCAGCCTGTCGGCAAGGTAAGTTGGCAGGCTCTCTTTTTTGCATAACATAAGAAAGGAAATGCTGGCCATCAGTGGCATATTTCAGAATATAATGCAAAGAATCCGGAAATCATAATATTTAAGCTATGATTGGAGGTATTTAGTATGGCAGATAAAAGTCCAAAGAATAAAGAGAAAAAGAAGAAATCGGCTGATAATATAAAAGATTTCAATATACCAGCTTCCACGAAGACACCAAATAAGCACAAGTAATAAAATAACAATCAATTTTGATATCTTGGTCGCAGCTTTCTATCAGATGGAGCAGGGGATAGGTGAGGGCCATTTTAAACACCAATACTTTAGGTTTCAGCCTGTTCCCTGGTAACTTCACAACCTTTAATAAATCCTTTATCAAATCCTTCACATTCAGCATCTTTTAAGCATGCAGGGCAAGGCTTAATTTCTACTTTAATTCCATTTCTTTCATCAACCGTAGTAAGCTTACATAATCCCTCACCGCAATTAGCACAGTATACTTCAAAATATAACAACGGCATTATTGACCCCTCTTTTCGTTATTAAATTTCAAAATAATTCCGAGGTTTTTAAATAATTCCTTATAATCACTATAGTCCTTTATACTGAAAAAATGAATAAATTATTTTGAATTATGCCATGCCTGTCTCCCTAAATTAGGGTAGATAGGTTTTTGTTGTCTAATATTGGAAACCACTTTTGATCTATTCGTTAGACCATATGGTATAATTTACCTGATATATATAAAGGAAACTGATACATATTGTCGAATTTTTACTATAAACAGGTTGATATGCTAATTGCATCTTGAAGAGGAATTACTAATTATGAGAGGAGATAATGAATTAAGATGAGAAGAGAACATTCCGCTAAGAAGCCATTATTAATAACAGTTTTAGCAATGCTATTTATATACATATTGATTTCGATTGCATTGGCTGTACAACATCCTTTGAAACAAGGAGGAAGCAGCAGTACGGCTGAGGTTGAGTTACTGCAACAATCTTTAAATGTTGATCAAAATTATAATCTGGCAATTGAAGGGATATTTGGATCTGCACAAAGTGCAAAGTCGCTTACTGAAGATGGAGTTTTTGGAACACAAACCTGGAATAAACTGTCCTCCTTAAAAGGAATTGGTATTTCCACTATTAGTACCGTGGCAGGAAGTGATGGTAGTATTGCCCCAGTTGCAAGTCAGCAGGTAGTGGAAGAAAATACAGTAATATCTCCCATTACACAATCGTCTGAGAATAAAGTTGAGGATATTAAAGGAGACGGCGACGTATCAAGAGGAACCAAGACTACATCTGCTGTTTTAATTCCTGTTGGCGATGATATAGCGAATTTCTGGCAGAACAGAACTACATGGCTCCAACCAGTTAAAGGACTGCAAACAGCCGACCCAACTGGCGGAGGCAGATACTTTGGAGCACCCAGAGCAAATGGCCGGGCACACGCTGCTATCGATTTTATTGCACCTAATGGTAGGTTGGTATATGCAATGACCGATGGAAAAGTAATACGCACCAGTTTATTTTTTCAAAATACGAGTGCAGTTGAAGTGCAAAATACAGATGGAACTATTGCACGATATTGTGAGATTGCTCCTGCAGTATCGGTTAATACAATTGTTCATAGGGGTGATGTGATAGGAAAGATTATTACCAACAACGGTGGCACTTCAATGTTGCATTTGGAAATATATAAGGGTACCGGATCTGGCTCACTCTCACAAAGCAGTAATATTCATAATTACTCGTATGTAACTGTTCGCAATTATGAACGCAGATCTGACCTAATAGATCCTACAGGTGCTAAATATCTACCAATTAAATAGACATCTAAAAATTATCCTGAATTCTTAATACCTGTCTCCCTAAACCAGGGGAGGCAGTTTTTTTGCATAAATGCAGGAAACTACTTCCAAACAATTAAGATTAGTCAAATAAGATATAAAAATGCTAACTTAACCTGAGATTTACATCCAAACATCGGGAACTAGTATTTATCATTTAAATATATGCCTGTTTTAAGCCCCTAAAAACGGCAAGTGCATAGTAAACTATCAAAAATTATCTAATAATTCCTGACGAGGCAAATAGAAGCTTCAGCAATAGCACATAGATTTATACACAGAAATTACTATTTATGAATATTATAGCAATGTAACAAATTATTATTGGGGGGTTGTTAATATGTCATCGAGTTTGAAATACAAATATACTACGGGTCCAATTAGTGTTAGCGAAAATATTGATAATATTCGGGTACTTTTGCTAAACAATGGGTTAAAGGAACACTGTGCCAAAGTCAAAATTTTCAATTTGGATGATACACCAAAAACGAGAGTGTTTAGCGAGCTTTTTCCGATTAGTCCTCACTCAGCGACAAAGACTGAGTTTATTCCATCGTTTAATGCATTTGAAGTACAGGTTTTAACTGATTGCAGACTCGTTTATATCTGGATAGGTGGACGTTCTGGCAATGAAAATCTGGTAGGAAATATAGTCTTGCATAAAGAATTAATTCTTTTCTAGAAACTAATTTAAATCCATTACAAATTAAAAGAAGTACCATCAGAGTTGCCTTTAGTTTAAACAGGCTAAATCCCTAACTATTTCCACCGGGTGAGCATTTCTTCCCGGTGGAAAATAGTTCTAGCAAGATAAAGACAGATAGTATCACTTCTCCATCCCAAGTAATAGTTCATCCACCCACCTAGACAACGATTACATACTTATCAGAGGGTCGAATTAAACAAATCCGTACTCAGGTATTTTTCTCCCCGGTCAGCGAACACTACCACCACAAAGCCTTCCTCTATGTCTTTGATGCATTCCAAGGCGGCAATCATGGCCGCTCCGCTGCTCATGCCTACAAAGATACCTTCCTGCGATACAATAGATCTGACCATCGAAAAAGCAGCATCCGATTCAATCATAACCCTCCGGTCGATCTTAGTAGGATCGTAGATTTCCGGGACTATGGCCTCTTGCATGTTTTTGAGGCCTTGAATGTAATGGCCTAGAATAGGATGTGCCTCAACTATCTGGATATCAGGATTTCTATTTTTTAGTCCCATTCCCACACCCATAATGGTTCCTGAGGTTCCAATTGCGGAAACAAAGTGGGTGACCTTTCCCTCGGTGTCCTCCCAGATCTCATTAGCGGTAGTTTCATAATGGGCCAGCTTGTTGTATTCATTGGAAAACTGGTTGGGCATAAAGTATTTATCAGGATAGCTGCGGCAAAGTTCATGGGCTTTCCTGATGGCTCCATCCGTGCCTTGGGAGGCATCCGTAAGAGTAGTCTTAGCTCCGAAGGCCTCAATCATCTTGCGGCGTTCAACGGAAACCGCTTCACTCATGACTATTTCTACCGCATATCCTTTTACGGCACCTATCATGGCCAGACCAATCCCTGTATTGCCGGAGGTTGGTTCGATTATGGTTTTACCCTTAGTTAGAGTTCCACTTTCTTCCGCCTGCTCAATCATTTTTATGGCAATACGATCCTTGATGCTCCCCGTTGGGTTAAAGCCCTCCAGTTTTGCGTACAGCGGAATATGCGGCTTGGGGTTTAACCTATTTATCCTGACTAGCGGAGTATGCCCAATAGTATCAATAATATTGTCGTACATATTCATTCACCCTTCTAGGTTAATATCATCACTATATTATATATTATCATCCACAATAATAGTGAAAGAAAGTACATCCGACATGACAGGCGCTAGCTTCGTAAGCTAACATTATAATGCTTGTATTGTCTAATAATAGTATATAATTTTATTGAGTAATGACGAAATGATGGGCTATTAGTAACATCAACCAAGTTTAGTCATTTATCTAAAAAGATAAAATGTAGTAAACTATTACTAGTAGGGCTCTAAAGAGGGGATATTTATGAATTGCTCTTGGAGAGAGATATATGGCATTAATAAGCTAAATCAGACTATGGATTAGCATAGAGAATATAGTAGGAGGTAACAAAATTGAAGAAATATACAGTAGAAAAGAACATAGATGATATTAAAAAAGAAATTGAGGCATTATTAAAATCTATATATGGAAGGACTAAATATGAGAAGCAAGGAAAGGACGTTTATTGCTTCTACCCGGCATATAGCAATGCAGAATTAGAAGACTATTACAAGTGTGTTACAGTAATGGTTAGAAAATTAACAAACACAAAAACTGTGGTGACAGTAAGCTACAATAATGTTGGCATAACCTCTATAGACTGGAAGCATAGCCCATTACAGACGGTGTATGATAAAATGGTGGGCTCTCTGCCAAAGGCTTTAAACATTTTAGATGTCTAGTATACATCGTCTTTTAAATTAGTTAGTTAATATGAAGGCAGAGTATAATTTCTCTGCTTTTTGCTTTGTCGGGCGGTAAATTGTATTTTAGGAGGCAATTCTGAGAGCAAAAGCACCGTACTTCCAGCCCAGCACGACAATTATTATTGAGGTTAAAAATAGGTAGAATGGAGAATACAGGCAGGAATTGTCAATAAGTTTATAGAAATATCGAAAATAGTATTACAGCAGCCAATTCGGCGAGTAGATTAATACATATTGACGGGAATGTAATTATTAAGGAGTGAGATATTGTGCAAAAAAGGAGTACTGTTTTTATCCTTGTAATTTTAATAAATCTTCTTCTAGTTACGCCTTTACAAGCTTCAGAAGTCCCTGTTTCAGTCAACCTAAATAATCAGACCATAACCTTTCAAGTTAGTCCTATACTGGAAAATGGCCGGTGTCTGGTCCCTTTACGGCCGGTAATCGAAGCTATAGGGGCCAAGCTAAATTGGGAACAGCAAACCAGTACCGCAACTTTTAACCTGCCAGGAGTTGCTCTTGCTATCACTACTGGTTCATCCACTGCCATCGTTAATGGCGGGGAAGTGTCGCTGCCGGTCGTTCCCACCATCAGAGAAGGGACTTTGTTCGTTCCCCTGCGGGCTATAGCTGATATATGCAATATCCCTATCGGTTGGGATAACGCGACTTCGACAGTTACCCTCTATACAAATGTTGCACCAGAACGAGAGACTGTCCACCAGATATCTTTATTGAGCGCACTCTTGGAGGGACAATATGACGGGCTGACATCTCTGGGCAATTTGAAAAGATATGGAGACACAGGGATTGGCACAGTCGAAGCACTCGATGGGGAACTAATAGAACTGGATAGTAATTTTTATCAGGTTAAGGCCAACGGAGTTGCCTACCCGGTTGCCGATACGATGAAAACACCATTTGCCAGTGTTACTTATTTCGAAGCAGATAAATCTCAGGCTGTGAACGAAGAAATAGACTTAGAGCAACTACAAAACCGCGTGAACACATTGATTAATAATAAGAATATCTTTTATGCCATAAAAGTTACCGGCAGTTTCAAATATGTAAAAACCAGAAGCGTACCCGCACAGCAAAAGCCATACCCGCCATTAGCTGAGGTAACCAAAAATCAGCCTACTTTTGAATTCCATAATGTTAAGGGAACTATGGTGGGATTCTGGTGTCCAGCCTATGTAAACGGCATTAATGTGCCGGGCTATCATATACATTTCTTGAACGCTGATAAAAACGCGGGTGGTCACCTCCTAGGTTTCACCATGGAAAACGGTCAAATAGAGATTGATGCTACCCCAAATTTCTCAATGTATTTACCCTTAAGTGACGAGTTTGGCAACATTGATATGACTGAAGACAGAACTCAGGAAACAACCAAGGTGGAAAAATAAGCGGTTTGTCATCCATAACAGCATGACTTATCCGGGAGGAGTTTTTGGGGTGGATCATTATTTTATGAAGATCATACTAACCACAGCTATGCTAGTGAGCTCGATTTGTCCGCCGGGCTTGGCAGGAGTAAATGAGGTCCAAACCATGCCTAATGTAAAGGCGGAAATGATGCAAGCCGATTATTGGGTTAATAAAATTGGTGATTCAGATAGAGTTATTCTAAATACTGCTGCCATCGATGAATTCAATCGGGAGATAATTAAAAAAGTCCCCAGCTGCGTTTATAATCTGATTGATTATCCAGACTCGTTGACCCGAGAGCAGTTAACCAAATTGATTGACTATCCACTGCCAACTGAACCTTCCTATATAGGGACTGAGATAGTGAATGACTCCTATTGGCAACAACTGGAGCAACAGATAAACCTTAAAGGACTACAGGAGAATAACCCGGTTCAATATGGTTTGTCAGTAAAAAGGGGCAGTCTAAAATTCTTGCCGACTGGCGATGTAATTGGTGATGAACCTAATGATCCCGCTTTTGATCTCTTTCAAAATAGCTCCATACTTCCAGCAGAACCGGTGATAATTCTGCATCGTAGTCTAGATGGACAATGGTATTTTGTGCAAATGTACAACTGTAGGGGTTGGTTGCCGGTTACTGATCTAGCTGTATGTGATCGGGATATATGGATGGATTATCAGCAAGAGCAGGATTTTCTAATGATAAACGCTAATCGTATCAAACTGGATAGCGATCCGCTATTACCGGAATTCTCAGAAATGGAGTTTACCATGGGAACCAAGTTGCCCTTGGTAAAGTCGGTTGACCTGCCTGATTCGATTCGAAGCCGAAGACTCTATGGAAACTACGTGGTAAAACTCCCGGCTCGAAATCCATCTGGTCAGCTTGAATTTGTAATGGTTCCAATTCCTATCTCTAATGATGTAACGGTCGGCAATCTACCCTATACCCGGGCTAACATCATCCGTCAGGCGTTTAAAATGCAAGGGGACCGCTACGGGTGGGGAGGAATGCTGAATGGTCGCGATTGTTCCTCGCTGGTTATGGAGTTAAATCGTTGTTTTGGGTTTAGACTAGCCAGAAATACAGATGAGCAGGTGATATCGGCTGGGAAAACGATAAGCTTTGATGGCAAAAGCACAGCTGATCGCGAGAAATTACTGCAGAGTCTTAGTCCGGGCACTTCGCTTTTTTTCCCCGGCCATGAAATGCTGTATCTAGGCGAGGACAACGGACACTATTATGTGTTTAGCGCCCTGGGTTCTTATGGTCTGCTTCAACCTGGCCAAACCAAACTCGAAACGGTACGGGTTCGCACCGTAGTAATAAACGAATTAAATCTTACCAGAGCATCTGGAGTGCGATGGATAGAGGCGCTTACTGCTGCTAAATTACTGGAATAACCATAATTATGACTATTATTGCTGAGCATCATAGTGATTTAAAATTATTCACGACAGTAAGTAATTCGTATTAAGTTCGGGCCAGAAGTAGGCTTTGATCACTATCGGCAGTAAGCGCTGGATAAATACTATTACTTGACATATGGTCGTTTAAGAAGACAAAAATACGCAAAAAAGCTTTCAGTATATACGCAACTTACAAGCTCCCAGCCCTCTTGGCCTAATTCGTTTAATCTCTCGATTAGTTTTACCGCATCAGCATTGCGTATGGATGTATATTCCCACGTTTGCATGGTATTATCCTCCTATTATTTGTTTTTTACGCCATTTTAGCTTTCCCAATAAAACAAAAGTCTAATCTGAGATTAAAAATAAACTATAACGAGGGAGAGAGCCTTTTTACCTAGTTACCGCAAACTATAAAAGTGAGGAAGAATATGAATATAGTTCTTATAGGTATGTCTGGAGCAGGTAAAAGCACGTTAGGTGTGTTGCTTGCAAAAGCTCTAGGAATGGATTATGTGGATACAGATATTGTTATACAACAAAATGAAGGTATGTTGTTACAAGATATAATCGATAATTATGGCATTGAAAAATTTATGAAAATTGAGGAGAGAGTTATATCTGATTTGAAATTAAATAATTGTATTATAGCTACAGGTGGAAGTGTAATATATTCAGAAAAGGCTATGAATGTCCTTAAACAGAGTGGAAAGATTTTTTATTTACATGTTCCATATGAAGAAATTGAAAAAAGACTAATAAACATAACAACCAGAGGTGTTGTAATAAAGAAAGGGAATAGTCTTAAGGACGTTTACGATGAAAGAGTTCCCTTGTATATTAAGTATAGTGATAAAACTCTTGATTGCTCAAATAAGGATATAGAGCAATGTGTTAGCGAGATTTATAAACTAGCTCTGATCTAGATGCCTGTTTAATTATTCATTAACATGGTGAGGATTCTGAGATATTATTATAATGGCTTTTGTAACTGCGCTTACAACATCGGCATTTGATTGGTTCTCGAACAGATAAGCTTTTGTAAAAACCACTCCTTGATAATTAACCGTATATTTTGGGGGTAGAAGGCTTAAAGCTTTAGCGGCTATATCTAATCTGCATTTCTCGCAATTACACACATTTTGATTTATTTTCATTAATTCATCAATAGCATCAAATACTAATACTTCCATATAATTTTTTAATTCCATTTTCCCACCTCAAACTCCCAATATAATCTAAATTTCAATTATTCTGATTTAATAATAGCATATCAACGCAAAGTAGCAACTTCCGATTTTTGCTGATTGTTGATCCTTATAAAAACCAGTAACTTCAAAGCTAATTTTTATCAAGGCAGGAAAGGGCTATTAGAGAGCAATCCATACAAAAGCAGGATTTATCGGAATTGTGTCAAATGTTGTCAAGTAATAATAGAGATAATTCACAACCACGAGTTGAATATTTATCAAACTCCTCTTAAGACCCTCTACTCTATAGGTGGGGGATAAACCGATTTATTCCTCAGTAGTGGGTAGGGTCCCCGACTGAGGAGGCGTTTGATAAAAACGCTCGCGGCGCGATGCACACAAAACGCGAAGGGAAGGCGCTATTGCGCCCGCGTTTTGGCGCTCAATTCGCGCAAGCGCTCATTGAACTTGTTGGAAATGAGGGGGTGAAGCAATGAGCATGGATGTAAAGCATAAATTTGCCAATATAACTATCATGGAAAAGGCAGTATTGATTGCCGTGCTTATTGTGCTAAGTGGCCTAAGTTTTAGGAGCTACGTTTTATTTCACACCCTTGACGAACTATTTTGTGTACTTATATCTTTCGGGGTGGTTCTGGTTACATTGTATACTCCCTTTAAAAAAGATAGTTTTCTTTTTCTAATTGGGATCGCTTATGGTTTTGTCGGAGCTTTCGATTTAATACATACCTTGGCATATAATGGAATGGGCGTTTTTCCCGGTGATACGTCGAACCTAGCCACCCAACTGTGGATAAGTGCGAGATTTTTGCAGGCTGGTTCTCTACTCGTTGGAGCGCTTTTAATAGGGAAGAAAGTAGATTATCGAATAACTATTCTTTACGTAACTTCTATTTCAATTTTCTTAGGAACGGCGATTATAGCAGGGGTATTTCCGGACTGCTTTATACCTAACTCTGGCCTTACTATATTCAAAAAAGTTTGTGAGTATATCATCATTCTGCTCTTCATAGCTTCCGCAGTAATACTATATAGACGTCAAAAAGAAAATAACGAGGATTCTGAGGTTTATCATAATTTAATCAAAGCATGTATCACCAGCATATTTGCAGAGGGCTTTTTTACTCTCTACATTTCAGTCTATGGTTTGGAAAACATGATAGGACATTTATTAAAACTATTATCTTTCTATTATATCTATAAAGCAATTATTGAAGCCTACCTTTGGCTGCCATATATCGAAGCTTTGAAACGGTTAAAAGCGGAGGAGGCATTGAGGGAGAGCGAAGAAAATTTGCGGGAGAGCATGGCGATGCTGGAACGTGCCCAGCGCATTAGAGGGGTAGGATACTGGACCCTTTACTTAGCCAATAAGGAATTGAAATGGTCTCCCCAAGCACAGAGCATTTATGTAGGCGATGCCGATTTCGATCTTACTTATGAGTCTGCAGAAAAACTGACGCATCCCGAAGACCTGGCAAATGTCAGGGCGAAGATGGAAGAAGCATTAATGCAAAAGCTGCCGACCGAGATTGAACATCGTATCATCCGGCCGGGAGGAAGTGAGGCTATTGTTAATCTAGATATGGAAATGGATATAGATCATAATGGCCAAATAGTGCGCCTATTTGGGACAATCGTAGATGTCACAAAACAAAGGCAGGCAGAAGCAGCCCAGAGGGAGATTACCGAAAGATTAATATCCCTGGATAAACTTAAGGATCAATTTTTAGCAAATACAACCCATGAACTAAAGACCCCTCTAAACGCGATTATTGGAATATCAGAGTCCCTTAGTGAAGATATTTCAGAGAAGCTTAGCTCAGAACAACAAGAACATTTATCAATCATTAGCCTCTCTGCTAGAAGACTGTCAAACTTAATCAATGATATTCTCGATATTTCCCAGTTAAAGAATGGGGATATTAAGTTGAGAAAAAAGGCAGTAAGAATTTCGGATATTATTAGACAGTTGATATTGGTTTTTGAGTATTTGAACCATAAAAAAGAAGTATCGATGAGATGGAACATACCTGAAGATCTGCCGCTGGTCGTAGTAGACGAAGATAGAATCAATCAAGTGCTTTATAATCTCCTTGATAATGCCTTGAAATTTACGGAACAAGGGGAAATAACTACCTCCGTAAGTGTAGAAGAAGATATGGTCACCGTCAGTGTAGCGGATACTGGCATAGGCATTGCCAAGGATAAGCATGAGGATATTTTTAAAGCCTTTTACCAGATTGAGGATCCATTAACTAGAAACAATAGTGGCATAGGGCTTGGACTGTCAATTACCCAACAGCTTATTCAACTGCATGGAAGTAAGCTGATGTTGGAATCCGAAGGAAATAAAGGTTCAAAATTTAGTTTTAAGCTGCCAGTTTTCCATGGACAGGTTACAGATGATTATCAAATTAATGAACAGATTACTAAACGTTATAATAATAAACTGGAATCAACTGAGTTGCCTACCAAGTTTACTCAGAATGAAAATCAAATTCTGATTATCGACGATGATTACGCAAATCTTCAAGCAGCAATTATTACTTTAAAAAGAGAGGGCTATTCCATAGCTGTGGCCAGTAACGGCCCAGAAGCCTTAGAAATGATAGATGCCAATCCAAACCTTTGTCTTGTGATCCTGGATTTGATGTTGCCGGGCATGAACGGTTACGATGTGTGTAAAATAATCCGCTGTACCAAAGATTATCATGTATTACCCATACTAATGTTGACCGGAAGAAGCTATTCGGACAGCATCTTAATGGGTTTTAAAGTGGGCGTAAACGATTTTTTAGCTAAACCATTTGAACCGGGTGAACTAAAAGCACGGGTCAGCACACTAATCGAACTGAGAAAAAGCGTGAACCGGACATTAAGGACTGAAATTAAATTTCTTCAGTCACAGATTAAGCCGCATTTCATCCATAATGCCCTAAATACCATAATATCTATCTCCAGGAAAGACCACGACCGAGCTATATCACTATTGGTAGAATTCAGCAATTATTTAAGAGGATGTTTTAGTCATGAAAACTTGGAAGATTCAATTTCTATCGAACAGGAATTGAGCTTAATACAATCCTATATTACGATTGAACAGGCTAGATGGGGAGAAAAGATAAAAATTCAATATCATATAGAAAATAGAGATATTACCGTACCACCATTAATAATTCAACCAATTGTTGAGAACTGTGTTGTGCACGGATTAAGGGCAAAACCCGAAGGTGGCACCATCATAGTGTCCGTGCAATCAACCCATGAAAAGATTATTATTACTATTCAAGATGATGGGCTGGGAATGAGCCAAGAAAAAATAGCATCTCTGCTAACGGATAATATGGTTACCAGAGGAGTGGGGCTGAATAACATCAATCAGCGGCTGAGAAAATTATACGGTTCAGTTCTTAGTATCAAGAGTGAGTTAAATAAAGGGACTGTAATCCAGATGGAGATACCTTATAAGGGAGGGGTACTATGATTTCAGTTATACTTGTAGACGATGAGGTTCCGGCCCTCGAGGAATTGCAGTATCATTTAAGCAAATACCCGGATGTTAGTGTAATTGACATGTATAGTAATCCGATGGAGGCTATTGCTGCGATTCAGGCCAAAAAACCTGATTTAATCTTCCTTGATATTGATATGCCTTTTATCAACGGAATGGAGTTCGCTCTAAAAATACAAGATATTAATATTAAAACGGAGATTGTTTTTGTCACCGCCCATCATGAATACTCTTTACAGGCTTTCGAAGTTCATGCCCTGGACTACATTTTAAAGCCCATAGCCGATGAGCGATTTAGCAAAACAATGGCAAGGGTTATTGAGCAATGTAATATTAGGAACTATCAATCCAATAAAAGTGAATCTGTGTTTATTAAGTGTTTTGGAAAGTTTGATATTATTAAATATGATAAAAACGAAGTTCTAAAATGGCGTACAGCCAAAACAAGAGAGCTTTTTTTATATTTGTTATGCAGACATGATAAAACTATTACCAAAAACGAGCTGATAAATGTTTTATTTGAAGGCTTTGAAGAAAAGAAGGCTCAAAACAACTTGTATGTCACGATGTTTTATCTTAAAAAGAGTCTGGATATTTTGGGCACAAAAGGGATCTCAATCAATGAAAACTATACATTAAATATTAGTCCGGGAATTTGCGATTTTATTGATTTTACGAGGTTAATAGATAATGACCCGGAAACTTATGATGATGAACAAATCGAAGAATTCGAGAACATTATTGGAAAATACAAAGGCCTTTATCTCGAGGAAGAGGATTATTTATGGGCTATAGAAACGCGGGAGTTTCTGGACAGGAAATATGAGGAATTATCCCTGTTTATAGCTAATTACTATAACGAACGAAACCAAGACAAGAAAGCGATCAATAGTTTAATACGTTTATTAAGGAATAATCCTCTGTCGGAAGATGGCATCATAAAATTACTTGATATTTACATGTCTCAAGAGAATGATGAACAGTATAAGAAGTTTTACAAAGAGTATGAAAAAACAATGAAAGAAGAATTTGACTTAGAACCGGAGCAAAAGTATTCCGACTATTATGTACATATCTGCTCAAACTTATCACCTAGTAAACACAATTAAGTCAATAAATTACGGCGAAAGATTATCATAATACCGTATTAACCATTTTAGGGATGGTTAATACGGTATTTTTCTATTTCTGTTAAGAATTTGTTATGTACATTATTTAATAATGAAGTATCCACTAATAAAAATTATTTTGATTGGATGGTGATCGTAATGGCAAATGGCGGCAACAATTCAATGGCAAAATCTTCTCCATTCGACTCAGAATACATAAGATGTTTAAAACTTATCCTGGAAATAGAAAAAGTATCCAGGTTTCTAAAGCAATACTATGCTTCCTCTGAATTATCTAACTCAATAGAAGATTTGGGGCTATTGACATATTCAATTGAACACGCTTTAAAAGCCAGTAAGGAACAGGAGGAAAAAGCCTGTGGCAGCTTTCTTAATTAAAAATAATGTTTACAGCATAGGGGTGAGTGATCCTGAGGCCAGGATTTTAGAGATGGATATGACCACAGACATCGGCAGCAGCTATAACTCGTACCTGATAAAAGGCAGTGAAAAAGTCGCCTTGATAGAGGTTTGTGAGAGCAGCCTTTTTGACCAGTACGTGGACAAAGTTAAAGACATTGCAGATCTGTCTGAAGTTGATTATCTCATCATAAATCATACCGAGCCAGACCATTTCGAGGCAGTGGGCAAGTTGATCGAGCTGTTACCGAATCTGACAGTATTAGGCAGCCCCTCTACTCTATCCTTGATCCGAAAAATAACGAACAAAAAGTTCAAGTCAAGGGAAGTCATTGATGGAGACCAGCTGCAATTAGGTAATAATACATTGCGCTTTATCAACGTACCTTTTCGGCACTGGCCCGATACGACATATGTCTATTTGGAAGAGGAACAAATGATCTTATGGAAAGCAATTTCTTGACTCCATACGGTACTTTTCCATTTCTGTTAAGAATTTGTTATGTACATTATTTAATAATTAATTATCCAGACAGGCTTCAACAGAAAGTGTTTTAGCCTAGATTGCATCTTTCAAACTAAGGAGGGGGAAAAATGGCGAAATTATTAGGTGTCTACAAATGTGAAGTGTGCGGCAATATTGTTGAGGTACTCTATGAGGGCGGAGGAGAATTACATTGCTGTGGTCAGCCTATGCAACAAATGCAGGAGAATACCGTGGATGCATCTTACGAGAAACATATCCCGGTAGGGGAGCAGAAAGGCAGCATCCTCACTGTTAAGGTGGGCAGCGAGCCTCATCCTATGACGGAAAAGCACCATATTCAGTGGATTGAGGTTCTGGTTGGGAATAAAGCCTATCGAGAATTCCTGAAACCTGATCATGAGCCCCAAGCTAGCTTCTGTATTGATCCAGGAGATGAACCGGTTGTACTAAGGGAATATTGCAATCTGCATGGTTTGTGGAAGGGTTAATCCCTTTGCCATCATCATATGATTTATTCGACCAAGGGAAAAGGAAATAGTCCGATATCGGTTAGAATTCTATGAAATGAGGAATGAGATTATGGCAGCCATCTTAATGAAAAATGATGTTTACTGGGTAGGAGTGCGTGATCCCGAGCTCAGGATTTTTGACGCGGTTATGACTACAGACATCGGCACCAGTTATAACGCCTACTTGATCAAAGGCCGTGAAAAGACTGTCCTTATGGAAGTTTGTGAGGATAAGTTCTTTGACCAGTACCTGGACAATGTTAAGAATGTGGCTGCCCTGGCTGATATTGATTATCTTATCATGAATCATACGGAACCGGACCATTCCGAGGCCGTTGCCAAGCTGATCGACCTTTTACCTAATATGGTCATATATGGCAGTTCCACTGCCCTGTCTTTTCTGCGGGAAATCACCAATAAAAAGTTTAAATCGCGGGAAGTCAAAGATGGGGACAAGCTGGAACTGGGAGGCAAGACCCTGCGTTTTATCAGTGCACCCTTTCTGCACTGGCCGGATACCATATATACCTATTTGGAAGAGGATCAAATTCTTTTCACATGCGATTCTTTCGGGTCCCATTATCCGGATGAGCGTCTATTTAATGATCTCATGGAGAGCAACTTCCTGACCCCATATAAAGAGTACTTCGACGCCATCATCGGGCCTTTCAAGCCTTACGTTCTGGAAGCATTGGAGAAGATTAAGGATATTCCTCTGCAAATGGTGGCCCCTGGGCATGGACCGGTACTACGCCGGGATATTGACCGTTATATCGATCTTTACCGGCAATGGTCCGCCCGTGCCCCCATCCCTAAAACCGACAAACCCAAGATTGTGCTGGCTTATATGAGTATTTATGGTTTTACCAAAATGTTGGCCGACAGCATTGTCGACGGTATAAACAGCATGGGGAATTTTGAAATCAAAAGCTACCGTTTGATAGAAGACCAGTTGGATGATCCGGAACTGCTGGACCGGGTGGCCGAGGACCTGTTGGACGCCAGCGGTTTTCTGATCGGCTCCAACACTGTCAATGGAGATGCTTTGCCGCAGGTATGGAAGCTGCTCGGCCTATTATCTCCTATTACCCATGGAGACAAAGTAGCCATGGCCTTCGGATCTTATGGATGGAGCGGGGAAGCTGTACCCAGCATTGAAAATAGGCTGCAAGCCCTACGCATGCAGGTCATCCCCGGGTTGCGGGCTAATTTCAAACCAGGGGAAGGCCAATTGAAGGACGCTTTCAAGGTGGGTATGGACTATGCCCGGGTTATCCTGGAGAAGAAACAGGATAAATCAATGACCCGCTGGCGCTGTCTGGTCTGCGGTCATATTCATGTAGGTTCAGAGCCGCCAGACGTCTGCCCTGCTTGTGGAGTGGGGCCCGAGAACTTTGTACGTGAATCCATGGAAGATGAATACAGCAGCGATACTCAGGAAAAATTCGTAATCATAGGAGGGGGTATTGCCGCCCTTTCTTCTGCCAAGTCCATTCGCAAACGCAACCGTAGCGCTGAGATCATAATACTAAGCGAAGAGGATTACCGTCCCTATTACCGGCCGGCTTTATCTGACCTCCTGAGCGAGGATCTCCCCGATCAGCGCCTGTACGTCTTTGACCAGACATGGTATGCCGAAAATCACGTGGATCTAAAGACCGGGACCAGGGTGGCCCGTATTGATACTAATCAGAATATGGTAATTACCGAACAGGGGGATAGTATTCCTTACCATAAACTGATTATTGCTACTGGTGCGCGCAGCAATATACCTCCTTTTAAAGGGGTGGAAAAGAATGGTGTGTTTGCCTTGCGTAGCCTGAAGGATGCCCTGCTCTTAAAAGAAGCCATCAGAAAAGCAAAAAAAGCGGTTGTGATCGGCGGAGGGGTATTGGGTTTGGAGGCGGTATGGGAAATGGTATCCAGCGGTGTAGAAGTTACAGTTGTAGAGCATAGCCAGCGCATCATGCCGCGTCAGTTGGATGAACCCGCTTCATTGCGAGTGCAGCAATTGATGAGTGCCAAAGGAGTGAAACTATATCTGGGACTGGATACTGAGGAAATAGTAGGCGGTGACCGGGTACAGGGAATACGACTTAATGATGGGCAGGTGCTGGAATCTGACCTGGTATTATTGTCCACCGGGGTGAAACCCAATATAGAATTGGCACGTGACGCTGGTCTGGAGATAGCCCAGGGCGTGGTAGTGGATGCTAGTATGCGTACTAGCGTATTAAGCATCTATGCAGCCGGGGATGGTGCCCAATTCGGAGAGAGGCTCGTAGGCCTATGGCCAGTTTCACTGGAGATGGGACGGGTGGCTGGAGCAGATGCGGCCGGCGACTGGGTGGAATATAAAACTCCCCTCTTATCAACCATGCTAGCCGCTTTTGATATGGAGATATTTTCGATTGGCGAGGTAAATCTACCGCCTGAGCAATGCCGGGTGGTTGAAGTGAACGATCCGGTGGAGAACTTCTTTAAACGCAGCTATTTTAAGAACGGGGTACTGGTAGGAGAAATTATCATTGCTCCCCGGGTGAATACCAGCCAGTCTATGCAAAATCTGGGGCGGGATAGCGGTGGAAAGAAACACTCTAACCATTGGAAGTGCCGGGTATGCGCCTATGTGCATAAAGGGACGGAGCCTCCTGATGAGTGCCCGGTATGTGGTGCTTCCAGGGATATGTTTGATCCAGTTGATTAGTGATAATCACTCGATTTCAATAATGGAGATCAAGAGAAATTAAATAGAAAGGTTGTGTTCGTATGTCAGAGACAAATATGGCAGTATCAATTTTCAATAACCATTCGGAAGCTGAGGATGCTATTAAGGAACTCCAGAAAGCAGGATTTGACATGAAGAAGTTATCAGTTGTTGGCAAGGACTATCAGACTGATGAGCATGTTGTGGGCTATTATAATACCGGTGACCGTGTTAAATACTGGGGAAAGTTAGGGGCATTCTGGGGTGGATTATGGGGATTTCTATTCGGGTCCGCATTCTTTTTCGTTCCCGGGATTGGTCCCCTCGTTGTAGGCGGTCCAATGGTGATGTGGATTATCGGTGCTCTTGAAGGTGCTGCTATTATGGGTGGACTGAGTGCATTTGGAGCAGCTTTATATAGCATGGGTGTTCCGAAGGACAGTATCCTAAAATACGAAAATTCTCTTAAGGCGGACAAGTTCCTTCTGATTGCGCATGGGACAGAAGAAGAGGTGGTAAGGGCGAAAAAGATTCTGGAGACAGCTAATGGCGTTGATACAATGATTCATAGCGCATAAAAAAAGTTGAGACGATTAGTATAGGAGATATGATTAGGCGATATTAGCAATTTGCTTATTTGGATGGTGTTTGGATGCCAGACCTGGTGAGAACAAGTGCAGAGTAAACTGATAATAAGAATTAAGGAAGAAATGAAAGGGGTGTATTTTAATGGTAGGAACCTATAAGGAAATTCTCAGCATGGCAATACGGGACGAAGTGGAGGCTTTTGAGTTCTATGATTCTATCGCTAAAAAGGTATCCGACCGCTCACTAAAACAGATATTTAGTGAACTGGCAGGGGAGGAGCAGAAGCACCGCCAACTACTCCAGGCATTCCTAGCTAATCCCGCTATGCCGCTTAAATTCAAAGAAGAAACTGATTATAAAGTTTCGGAATCAGTTGCCCTACCTCAATTGAGCATGGAGATGATACCAGCAGATGCTATTGCCCTGGCGATGAAAAAGGAAGAAGAATCCATGAAAGCTTACAACGAATTGGCTCGTGTGAGCAGTGATCCAGATCAAGCACATGAATTTTCGGAACTGGCCATTATGGAAGAAGGACATAAAACCAAGCTTGAGAACCTTTATACCAGTATGGCTTTTCCAGAAGTATGGTAAATAAAAGCGCTTATTGAAAGCAGCAAGGATCCCGACCAGGAATCGGCCGCAGGGACAAATAGTTGCGAATGCGGTCTGGTCCTGTGTGGGAAAACATGACAAAGAGTCAAATATTAGTTTTAGAAGGAGGTGTCTGATTTGTCTAGCTGGAAATATTCAAACTGGGCTAGAATTCTTTGGACTATTTTACGAGTTTACCTTGGTTATGAATGGTTAACTTCAGGATATGGAAAAGTCTTTGGTGCCAACTCAGCGGTTTGGGTAGGTTCTCAAGCCGGAACAGCGATTACTGGTTTTCTAAATGGAGCCCTGACTAAGACTGGGGGAGCCCACCCTGATGTTCAGCCCTGGTATGCATGGTTCGTAAACCATATTGCTTTACCTAATGCCAAGATATTCAGTTATATGGTATCTTGGGGAGAACTATTAGTAGGAATAGCTTTGATATTCGGTTTTCTTACCACGATTGTTTTGTTCGCTAGCTTATTAATGAATTTTAACTACCTACTTGCAGGCTCGGTGAGTGTTAACCCCATATTTATTATTGAAGCCGCAATATTATTATGGGCAGGATGGGCCGCATATTATTGGGGACTGGATCGTTTCGTATTTCATAAGGGGGAGAAAGAAGCTGCCGCTTTGAAACCTGATTAAGAAAATACATTCATAATGCTATTAGGCACTATCTGCTGGGTTGATCGGTGCTGAGGCGTTCCTATCGAGTAGCGCGCAAACCATACCATAATTAAACAAGAATAGAGCCTCACTTATTAAGTAAAGCTCTATTCTTGTTTAATTTTTTACTTTTACATCTGGCTCATACTAGCACATGAATTAGCACACTCGTGGCAAACGTTGCCGCACTGTTGACAGTGTTTGTCTTTAAACATAAAGCATTCAGTTGCACAAGCATCACAAATAGTTCTACATACATTGCAGATATATTTAGCTTCGGTATGATCCATAGTCATGGTCTGAACAGCCATATTACATACATCTGCACATAATCTAAGCATTTTGATGCAATTTGCCCGAGCTTTGGCATCGGGTTCCTGTAAACAGGAGTTAAAGCATTCATTGCATACCTGTAAGCATTTGTTACACGCATCGATACAAGCCTGATACTTGGTAACTGATGTTTTAGTTACTGTCATAATCAATCTCCTTTATTTTATATTTAACAACTGACTATTTTTAGTCTTCTCAACGAACAAATAACTATACAAATAAATATAAACCGAAACATTGGGGGGATGGACAAGTATTCAAGCACAGAAGGCCATTCATTTTGAATGGCCTTCTGTGTTTCTATTACTACGCTTAACATCTTGAACCTTTGAATTTCTATTATTAATTGACTAAGTACCAAACTTCTGCGAATTTGAATTTAGGGGTAGGTATTTAGACGTTTGTTAAAATGCGGAATGAGGAAACATTTTGTAAACTAGATCGTGATAATTGGTTCGAGCGGTAAGGATTTCTGCTAGTTTACAAAATGTTCAAACATATCCAAGTGGATTTATCAGATTTGACAAGCCTAATTAAAGCCTGTATAATTCAGAAGCCTTGACCGATAAATTATCTCCTTTTGGGGAAAATAAAGTACAAGAGTAATTCCAGAAGGGAGATTAATCTATGTTAGAAGATAAGTATATTGTTTGCAGAGATTGCAGCAATGAATTTCCATTTACAGTATCAGAGCAAGAATTTTATGCAGAAAAAGGCTTTGAGAATGAACCCGGACGCTGCCCTGATTGCAGAAGAGCACGCAAACAGGAACGTAATGGGAACGGTGGAAACAGGGGAAACAATAGTTTCGGCGGAGAACGCAGAATGTTTCAAACCGTTTGTGCTGAATGTGGTCAAGAAACCACCGTGCCGTTTGAACCTAATGGCACTAGACCTGTTTATTGCCGTGATTGTTTTCAGGCAAGACGTTAATTGCTAATTTCATAAGTGGTAATGAACGAGAGGCTATCCATTTTGGATAGCCTCTTGATATTTTCTGGCAAATTATATCCGAGGTTTACCACAGTTCTGTATACATGAATCAATATCAGCTGGGTTTGAGGAGCAGTATTTAGACATAGCATTCACCCTTCTACAAATACATGTTTCCATAATATTCATTGTCGTTTAATAATGGTTGCTCTAAAAGCCTAAAAGGTGTCAACAACCTATCCCTTGACATGTTAAATATTTGAACATGCAAACTAAAAAATAGGGGATTTGATGCCTTGAATCCCCTACTTGTCAATTTTGCGATTATCCACTTATTTTCTTAATTAAAATATTACATTATTCAAACTATCTTTCTTGGAGCGGTCCACAGATAGCCAGAGCGGATGATGCCAACATAGTACTCGCCACACCGACCAGAACCTCATCAACCCGATAGGGAGTAGTCAACTCAAAATAAAATAAACCCTTACTGTTGGGATCATCGCAAACTTTACTAAGTGTAAATATGAACTCTAGGCCGGATAATCCTGTCTTAGGATCGTGTTTAGGGGGCACATATAATTTCACATTGGTACCTATTTTAACTGATTGACGCTTGCCTCCTATAAAAACCTTGATGTTTTTAATTTGTGACAGCTTAATATTGGGATTGATCTGCAAAATCCAATAAAGCAAGGTTTGGTACGAAGAATTATTGAACCCGACACCAGTTACGGAGTAACAGAAACGCTGATTTTCTCCAGGGCGAGGATGTAATATGGAACGACGCCTATCAAGCTTGAATTTGTAAGGTATTATTCTGGCATTGTCACCTAAGTGTATCTTACTGTAATCTATCCGAGTATCACATTTTTTATGGGAACAGCAACCTGACATATGAAAAACCTCCTTTATCCAATAATAACTATAATATGCTTTAATGTTTATTGTGTTAAAGGATAGATAAATGAGGTAGATTGGTCCCTTTGTTCGTTTTTATGAAAAATGTGAAGTGTAAATTTAATTACTTCGCATTTTCAGCATAATTATGTGAAATATAACAACAATAACTGGTAATACTGCAAGAACAAGATATAAAGTACTACTCACACCCATACCAATATAAAAAAGCATTTCGACAATTACTGAAGCTTTCCTGATAACAGTTTATATGTAGCAGTCTTTAGAGCCGGTAACCCCTGGTTGATAAGAAGAAGCAATTTGCAGATATACCAAGCCGTTACGGTATATCTGCATCAATGCTAGGCGCATTTGTTCTAGTTCGTTCGATGGATGATAGACAAGAAGAAAAAGAGCGTCTGGCGGTGGAATCTGCCGTTAACTACGGACCGGGGGTCCCAGAGTAAAGGATTGGCTGCCCTGCACGATCGCGCCGCGAGGGGGCTGCCAAGGCGAAGCTGCACCCTTTAATCTGGGCCTGGGCCAGTAGTAGGCTTTGTATGCCAGTGGCAGGAAGTGCTAGATAAATACTATTAATTGATAACCGTTTTTCAGTGAATAATAAATTATTATGAGGGGAGAATTAAGGGAGAGGAAATATCTTACCTGTAACGTAAATACTGGAGGTTCTGGGATGGGAAAAGCCCCAGTGGAATCCAAACAACCCATATCAGTGAGAAACCTGCGTCGCCCCAAAGGCCATTCAAGCTCAATCGCGACCAATATGCTGCACCTGAAAAACCCTTGGGTGTCTGCCTGGTGGTCAACGAGTTTTCCGGGGTTTGGTCATATCATGTTAGGTAGTTATGTCAAGGGATTCTTGTTGGTGGTATGGGAGTTGCTCATCAACGTAAAGGCCAAGCTGAATTTATGTATTTTATATTCCTTTACCGGCCAATTTGACTTGGCTCGGCAAGTGGTGGACACCCGCTGGCTGTTGCTTTATGCGCCGGTATACATTTTTGCCATCTGGGACTCTTATCGTAAAACCGTAGACCTCAACAAGATGTCGATATTAGCAGATCGAGAGGATTCCATTATTATGCCAAGTATAATCAATACACTTGAAATGAATATTCTAGATAAAAAACAACCTTGGCTGGCCATGGTGTGGTCGGCCATAATACCTGGCGTAGGGCATCTTTATACCCACCGCGTACCCACCAGTTTCTTTGTGTTAATCTGGTGGATATCGGTGACCTATATGTCCAAGCTCCTGCCTGCGATTCATTATAGTTTGACCGGGCAATTTGCAATGGCTATCTCGGTGGTTGATATGGGATGGCTCCTGTTCCTGCCTTCTATGTATACCTTCGCCATTTACGATTCTTATGTGAATTGTGTTGAATATAATAAGCTTTTCGAAAACGAACAAGCCCGGTTTTTAAAGGATAATTACCAGAGCCCTGACGCTCTAATGCCTGTATAGGAAAGGGGTGCCTTGCGTGTTCGTCACAGCAACTTTTGAATACTCTAGCTACTTGGAGTTAGCGATCAGCGACCTAGAAAAGCACGGCATATTAAGAGAAAGAATCGTAGCCATCCTCATGGACAAAAAGGTGGAAAAGAGAAAGATCCTGGATACCATTCATCGAGCCGATGGAATAAGTCAGATCGACGGTGCCTTTGTCTTGGGGGCCATCTTTATGGAACTAGGGGTTATATACGGCTATGTTTGGAAATGGGGGCCGGTCCTGTGGGGCCTCATTGGTCTAGGAGCGGGAGCCTTATTAGGTTTCCTCCTGGACTACTATGTAGGCAAACTGCCTAGTACGGGATACCAGGCTAGAAACCTTAAGAAGAATGCAACCGGAAACAAAGCAGCAGAAGTGGTACTTATTATCCACTGTGAAGAAAACCAGTCGCAAATGGTGGAAGAGATTCTCTGGGATAATTTGTCCCTGGGAGTAGGCAAGCTGAATACTGCGTAAGCAAAATTTTATTAATCATTTCCTTAAAAATATGACCATTTTTACCCCCTAAATATGGTAAGCATACATCAAACCTATCAAACATGTACAAAACTGTCCTCACGAGTCAGCTAGTGGCTTCTCATCTAAATACCAAGTATCTGAGTTACTATTTAATAAATAAGTAACAGGAATATAGGTTTCTATTTAAAACATTTTGCATATTATAATTTCACTTTTCAATTCGGAATGGGGAACATTTTGTAAACTAGCTTCGAGAAGAAAATCATTGTGTAATGCTGAAGAGCCGATAGATATTGACTGAGAAAATATATTGTGCTAATTTATATACAATTAAATAAATAGCTTTGACTTTGATGTCAGAGCTGGCGTCCAAATAAGTTCCTTATTTGGTATGTAAAACACAGTTTTATAGCCGCTAGTTTTAAACTAGACGGCTTATTATTTTTTAGGGGGAGGAATATTGTGGCTTTCTAAAATCTAATGAAGCAGCAGCGGTATTGCCAATGGCTGTAAGCGTGCGGAACAAGTATTGGAGGCGTTAAAATGTTTAAATGCGATAGATGCGGAAAGAGGCACACATATTTACCATCAACATGTGACTTTTGCGGTAAATCTTTCGAAGAATACTCAAAAATGGTTGAATGCGATGGATGTGGCAAGATAATTTTATCGGACAGACCCACAAAATGTCCTTATTGTGGTAAAAAATTCGGGAATAGATTTCAACTGAATAAAGTCGTATTAGATGATCAGGGAATTAGGAAAGTCGAAGATTAACATTCTGTAAACTAGTCGAATGGTTTTGGTTCGAGCACTAGCATTTCTGCTAGTTTACATAATGTTCCGCTACAGGATGGCACCCAAATGCATAGTACGGGGTTCCTACGTGTAGCGGGAATTATGTTGACTAGCTGTAGGGTATGACGGTGGAGAGTCGTTCCTTGATATATAGCGCTTCGCGGACGATTAGTAACACACCGTGAAGCGCTTGTTTGTTCGATGGGGGAGTCTAAAATATGGAAGCAAATATGAGATATATAAGTGTTTTAGGCTAAATTTAGAAAAAATATGGTAATTTGAAGGAATTTAATTCAATTAGTTGAAGATTTAAACTTAATATATTTATTAAGTTAATATTTGTGGGAGATAAGATTATAAATGAGTGAATTTCGAAGGGTTTTTAATATACAACCGGTAGTTTTATACAAAGATGACTTGTTTGAGCTAGAAGATATCATTAAGTCAGACTTGCAGTATGAGGGAGTTGAATTGACAATACGACTGGATATAGATGAAGACCAGACTAAAACTATCAGTTCTTTTAGGGATATAAATTTTAGCATTAATAATAACTTAAATGGGATGCGCATTGAATTTATTAACGGAAATCGACCGTACAATGCTATTTATTTAAGCTTTAGGGAAAAAGGTGCAGACTTTCAGATCGCAAGTAGTAATCAAACTTGGTACTTCGGTAAGATTAGCCAACTTAATCAATTTTTTAAAAAGAAACGGCCTTGGTATTATCTCATTACCAAAAATATGCCCATAATAGCAGGAATACTCCCCGCAATATTCGCATTTGGAATAACTTTCTATTGGGGTAAAGAATATTTACCATTAATTTTTGCAATATTAATTGCTTTAAGTTTTTATGTAGACTATCGTTACACCAAAAATATGATTTTCCCTTATACAAAAATAAATATAAATCCTAGACCTGAAAGTGAGTTAGGGCTTGAATTAATTTCAGTTGTCATTGGAGGATTGACTTTATTGGTGACAATATTGAGTGTAATAATTGATAAGTATAAATAAAGCAGGAAGTCTCTTTACCGAGGATTCATGATAAGAAACAATAAAAAGTGCGGCTGCTGGGGGAGATCGGCAGAGGGGGACATAGTACTGCCCTATTGTATGAATTAATTATCGCGAACAATAGTTCGCTTTTTTGTCGTAAGGGCAGGGGATATATGATAGTTTTTTTAAAATGCAACCGAAAGGGTATGTAATCATGAAAGAAACAGTTCAATTTGGTACGCAATTAGTTATGCTTTTAACTGCATTAATAGGTCTCTATAAAGTAGCAAATTTTACAAGTGACAATACTGCCAATAAAAGCAATCCCAACTTACATGGTTTTTTGGAACCTTTAAAGCCTTTACTTCTTATGGCAAGTGTCTTCGGTTTTATGTTAATTATCCCTCTATTTTCATACTTTATGACCTATCTAACTAACGCAACAACACATATTAACGATAGTGACAAAGAAATACCAAAAATCTATCAAACATTAGAAGACGGTGAAATTCAATTTAATACTCTTTCTGAAGAAGAAAAAAATGTTTCATACAATTTATAACGGCTATGAATATTTCAAACGCCTATGATAAGGATAAAATTCTTAAAAATGCCTTTGATAGTGCAATAGATTTAAAGTCATACAACATAGCATCATTAGCCATCAAAAATACGTCTAATACAAATAGCAGAGATAATATGTTGGACACTGCAATAGAAAAATCAGTTAGTGAAGGTTCGCTTGACAAAGCGGTAGATTTACTACATTTGTACTCATCCAGTTCAAGAAAGGAAAAAGCCGCAAATATCATATATACAACCATCCAGAACAGTCCATAAAAATTATAGTACTTTGTTGCCTATAGTAACGCCTGACGAAAGTTCAATCTATTGAACTTTCGTCAGGCGCGGCTACTGGGGAACTGCAGGGGAGTCGCAATAGCGAAGTCGGGACAAGAAATATATCAAAATAGCAGTATAATAATGTTAGCCAAAATATTCTTTGGAGAGATGAATATGAGATTATTTAAATATGTTTCGATTGAAACAATGACTAAAATTATTAAAAATAAATGCCTGAGATTCACGCAACCTTGCCAATTAAACGATCCATTCGAGATGATCCCAGTATATAGTAATGATATAACCAAACTCGATATAACTGGTTGGTTAAGTAAAGAAGATATTATTGAATTCAATAAATACTTATTTAACGTTAACTATTTGGGATTATCTATGAGCAAGTGTATGGATTCAATATTAATGTGGGCCCATTACGGTGAAAATCATTATGGCGTAATGTTAGAGTTTAATTTAGACAGTAATTTTTTTGATACAAAAAACAGTGAAGGATTAATATATTCGGTACCATACTCTACAAAACGTCCAACTTTTGTTAGTAATGATATAGTAATAAAAGCCTCATACAATAAAGTATCGGGTGAAGAAAGAAACGAGATGTGTAATTGTATTTTGTCAAAAGCGGAGTGTTGGGATTATGAAGAAGAAGTTAGATTTATAAAACCGGTATCTTGTTTAGAAAAAGATGACGGAACTAGATCATTGTATGATCTGGATGGTAGTGGACTCATTAAGTCATTGTTTAAACCAAATAGAAATGAATTAAAATTAGAGTTCCCCGAAATATTTGTAAAAAAGATGGAGAATGACACGATAAAAGCTGTATATTTTGGTTTAAAAACAGGAGAGGAATCAATAAATAATATTAAGAAAGACCTCAAAGAACAAGGAATTAATCCAAGGTATTATCAAGCAAAAGCTAGTCAAGCAGAATTTAAAATATGTTATATGGAGATCTAATCATAATAGGTGCGGCTGCTGGGGAGATCGAAGCGGTGGGAGAGGGCACAAGGGGAGAAGGGGTACCCTTGGGAACCTGTCCGCCGCATTATATTACACGAACTATATTTCGCAAACAATAGTTCGTTATTTTATTGAAAGGGCAGGGGACATATATTAGATTATGTTATCTTTTACCAGAACCAGCTTGCTGGCTTGGGCTTGACCGTCGCGGTGGCACAAGTAATCCATGCTTAGAAAAGAGGTACATGAACATGTACCTCTGGCATGCGCCGAGCAACGTATTTTTTCAGTTGGAAAACATAACAGCTAGCAACTAATCAGTCTCATACCACAAGCAAAAACAAAATGCCCGTCCGGCGAGGACTATAATAAGACTATTAGTTTAGATAACATAACATTAGTAAGCAGGCATTACATTGATAGAATAACCGGGATTAATGCCTTACATAGCATGAATGTAAGATAAAGCTTGGAAATATTAACAGAGTTCACTTTAAAAGACAAGATACCCATTCAACTAAAAGTGAAAATATGTGAAGGGATTATGGTATACAACTGGTTAGATTATGCTAATAAGTTTGGCTGGGTGGCACTGGAGTCAGTAAGAAACTCGGAAGCGGTATCAGCATACCTAACAAAATACATTACCAAAGACCTTTCGCAAACGGTTCAGGAGTAGGCAGCAGGATGTTCTATAGTTCCCAAGGACTTGAGGGACCTGAGATAATTAGAAAAAGTGTGCTTGCCCGTGAACCCACTGAATGGAATTTGAAAATGACCATGTAAAAATTAAATGGATTGCAGGTGATGAAGTTGATTATTATATCCGGGATGGCACCCAAACAAAAGAGCCAGATGAGTCTGCAAACTCTCCAGCTCTTGTGCAAGACCCCGGAAGGTCTTAACTGAGTGATATCATTATAGTATCAATATACAATATGTAATACAAGTTAATCAAGCAGCTCTCACCGATCAGCTTCCCAGGTGAAACAATTTGTATTACAAGGGCAGTGAACATTCTGTAAACTAGACCGTGATAATTGGTTCGAGCGGTAAGTCTTTCTGCTAGTTTACATAATGTTCAATTCCGGGATTCGCCCGAAGTTTGTCGCGCGTTGTCGATTAACGAGATAGGCGTTTCGTGGAATTGGTATTATGTTGACTAGCTGTAGGATTGATCAGTGATGAGTCGTTCCTGATATCACGTTGCAAGTATTGTGTCCGTTTATTTGAGGTGTTATCATGTGGTTACGAAAAATAGGCAACAACTTCATAGAGTATGAGCTGGCGTTGACCCCATCGCTGGCTCTTATTCGTTTCTGACTGTATAGTGTGGGATGGTAACTTTTAACAGAACCAGCTTGCTGGCTTGGGCTTTACCGTCGCGGTGGTTTTAGAAGCTCATGCTGGGAGTCCAGGTACATGAAGTGTACCTCTGGCATGCGCCGAGCATCGGTGACCTTCATAATGCCCGTCCGGCGAGGACTGTAAATAAGACGATCGTATAAGATACCAAAGCATGATGCAGGCAGGTATTACGCTGATAGCAAGAATCTAGCGATTGACTGGCTAGGATGTAGATCTCTGCTAACAAACAATGGTGCGTGTGAGGCTCCTGCAAGGAGGCACACGCGCTTATTCTTGTAGCAGCAGTCGTACAGATCAGCAGGGCATACGGTAGAAGGGTCTAGCAGGTCAAGCCTTCTGGTAAAAGTTTGGTCTTGATCGTGTGGTGGCAGTGGGAATGTATGTTTTGTTTTTCACGAAGTGAAAACCCGGAGAAGTAACACCGGGTAATTCGTACAGATTTTGTCATTTTGATATCACTTTGGTTCGGAATGGGGGAACATTTTGTAAACTAGCTCGTTCATATTTTGGTTCGAGCGGTAAGTCTTTCTGCTAGTTTACATAATGTTCATTATAGGAAGTTGTAAGAGGGGCAAAAAAACCGAAAAAGATCGTCAAATGGCTATATTACCAACACGAATCGATAAAAAAAGCTCGCTGGGAACAAATATCCAACGAGCCTTTGCGTTATTATATTCGATTTGCAGAACGGAAAGAATCGTCTCAGCGTTCCTATGCCTTTCCGTTGCAGCCCAGTACATTTACAATTTTGTTTTTGACCAGTTGCTTTATTGCCTCTCTCGCCGGTCCCAAATACTGCCTGGGATCAAAGTCAGCAGGATTTTCAGCCAAATATTTTCTGATGGTTCCAGTCATTGCCAGCCGTAAATCAGAATCAATGTTAATCTTACATACAGCCATGGAAGCAGCTTTTCTGAGCATATCTTCAGGTACACCTTTTGCTCCAGGCATATTGCCGCCATTATTATTAATCATATCTACAAATGCAGGAATGACTGAGGATGCGCCGTGAAGAACGATGGGGTATCCTGGCAGTCTTCTTTGAACTTCTGCCAAAATGTCAAATCTTAATCTTGGTTCACCCTTAAATTTAAATGCACCGTGACTTGTTCCAATGGAAATAGCCAGAGAATCCACACATGTTCGCGCCACAAATTCCTCAACCTGATCCGGGTCAGTATAAGAAGAGTCTTTTGCAGATACATTTACCGCATCTTCTATACCGGCAAGTCTTCCTAGTTCTCCCTCAACAACAACGCCCTTGTCATGGGCATAATCAACAACCTGCTTAGTGAGCTTGATATTTTCCTCGAAGGAATGATGAGAGCCATCTATCATTACAGAAGTGAACCCCCCATCGATACATGATTTGCACAGTTCGAATGTATCGCCGTGATCAAGGTGTAAACAAATAGGCAGTCCGGTTTCTATTACCGCTGCCTCAATCAGTTTCATGAGGTAGGTATGATTAGCATATTTCCTAGCTCCAGCAGAAACCTGTAATATAAGCGGTGCATTCTCTTCTTTGGCTGCTTCAGTGATCCCCTGAATTATTTCCATGTTATTGACATTGAATGCTCCGATTGCATAACTACCTTCATAAGCCTTTTTAAACATTTCAGTCGATGTTACAAAGGGCATTTTCTCCTGCTCCTTTCAAAATAATTTCGTTGATATTTTCATTATACCATTTGACATTTCACAGTGCCAAAACAGTGTATATCTCAACTATTGTATGTGGATCAAGAATTATCTATTTGCACAAATCAATCTCATGAGTTAAGATATGCAAAATAAAATCCCCCTGCTTTGTGAGCAAAGGGATCATATAACCTAAAATACAGGTTCCCAGTGGAGGGAGCCTGTCGTTAGTGATGTGTCACCGGACAACTCCTGTACGCCCGACAACTTATCTCAAGAACCTTTTAATGCCAGTCAGACAACTCTGTGTACGCCCCCCTGAAAGGTCCTTGGACAATAATGTTAGAAATGATGGTATTAAACCAAAAATTCCTCTGCCAGGCAGAGGATCTTCATTCCTTTATCTAACATTAGTAGTATTATATCAGATAAGCAAACTAATGTAAACTATTTTTTGGAGGTAATTGTGCCCATGTATATTCTCTATGGCCAAACAAAACTATTCCTGCCACACTCATCCTCTTTGAAGGAGAAGCGGCAGACCATTCAGAGCATTATTACTCGCTTAAGGAAACGCTTTAGTATTTCTATATGCGAGGTCGATTGTCATGATTTATGGCAGCGTTCAGACTTAGGTTTTACGGCGGTATGTAATACTAACCGTGATATCGATCTAATTTTGCAGTCAATTATAACCACCCTAGATTACTATGACGATGTCTGTGAAATTACGGATTTTACGCATGAACTGGTGAATTACTGATTTGTCAAAATATAGTGGCAAATTATCTGGTATGCCTGCGATTTCCTTGCGTTTTGCTTAGTTTCATCTGGGCCAGCCGCTCTTTGGCATCATCGAAAAGCATTTGCTGCTCACCATTCTCAATCTCTAGAGGGGGAACTTCATTGGGACGACCATTCCTATCCAAAGAGACCATAAAAAAATACCCTTCAGAGACATTCTTAATGGTTCCCTTTTCCAGATCTTCCGCTTTAACATTCACAAATACTTCCATAGATGTACTTCCGGTATAAATAAGCTGGGCATTGCAGATAACCAAATCTCCCACAAAAATAGGTTCTATAAAGGAAATCTGGGTTACGCTCGCTGTAACCACATTAGTAAGACAATGACGGGCTGCCACTGCACCTGCAGCTGAGTCCATCAATTTCATTACTTCTCCGCCATGCATGTTACCAGCAACATTAGCATGAAAAGGCAGAACTATCTGGCTCATGGTTATGGCGGTAGAAGAACTGGTTTTGGGCCTCATTTGCATTTTATCATCTCCTTATTCCCACTTGCTCTATATTGAGCAGTTTAACATGAACAGTCACCGAATGGGATAGGAATCTGTAAAAATTTCAAATGAAATAGTTAACAATAGCTGATATTTGGAGAAGAATCACTCGGTTAAAAAAAGCTTTGACTACTTATATATACGTTACTGTGAGAGCGCATACGATTATGCCGATTGTTGCTCAGATCTCGGTTAGAGTACCTGCGCACCTCATTGCGGGTGGCTGATAATGGTCTTGAATTGCTTGGAGATGTTTGACCAACACTATTGTCGGTCTTGGATGTCGAACTCTTTTTTAGTGGAAGAATACTCATTGACCACGCCTTGCGTATATCTTCTTTCTCTTCCCATTTAATATTGTTCTTAACCATATCAAAAATAATTTGCAGTTGATCTTTATATTCTTCATACATTTCTAATCCTTGCAGATCAGTCCATATATCATTGAACAGGTTTTTCAAACGCATCTGATCCCCTTCATAAAACGCTTTTTGGGCCTCAGTACTAATAAAGCAATTTCTGGTTAGTCTTAAATAGTTACTGGCCACAATTTTTCCTAGGCATAATGTGGCAGCAGCAATCTGAGGAGATACTAGCCAGCTTCCTGGCGTTCTGTATTCGAATCCGCCGTATTCTTTAACTCTATAGTCTGCGAGAAATCCGTATTTATTACGCCTTTTTACCGCCGTTGTCTGGTTTTCGATAAGAAATAGGGGTAGTCCAATATAACTGTCCATCGCCCTTAAAATATGGTTATTTAGTTCTATATTACTGAAATGAATATGCCCTCCGATGGAATAACCACTAAAAGGTCGGCTTCCCGCCAACCACTTTACATTCCTGTAAGGTACCAATTTGTTGGCCTCGCGCATCGCCTGGTCAAGATTAGATAACAACTGCAACGGTGAATAGTCTGGTTTAGGTCTCAATTCTGCAATTGGCCTTTGCTGTCGATTGGGCATTCTGATAGAATCACACCCCACTACTCCTTCGCGGGGAAAAAACTGAGAAGCGGGAATCATTTCACCATTGCGAGCATTTGACAACATAAATTCCGGATCCGCTCCCATTTTAACTTCCTTTGCTCCGATATTGGATGTGGTCTGTATTACTTTATTTAACTCAGCAAACAGGGCCATAATTTCAAAATCTTTTAATAAGGGAGAATCCTCTATGGAAATGATCTTGATTTTTTTATTTCCGGTTAAGCCTATTTCAACCATACCGTAGTCAAGCCCCAGCAGATATATAACCCGCTTAGCCGCATCCGCTACCTTTTTGCACTGATCTTCTCCAATATATTTGGATCCGCTGGATGATCTGCCATGCACTTTCTGTTTAATAAATACAGCTGACCTTTCAAATACCAAGATTTTATACATTTTCACAGTTATATCATTACCTAAATCTCCGTATTGATAGCCATTAATATTTAATATTTGCTGTGTATGTTCTGAGTTCAAACTTTTTTCTAAAGCTAGAGGAGTATTAATAAGATATTTTGAATTAGAAGTTCCGAACTCTACCAGAATATTTAGGTATATGAATTGATTAATACGGGTTTCATTATTACTCAGGATATTACCCCGGGTTTCTAAAAAGGTAATGAGACTGGAAGCCATTTGATTCGATTTGTGCGTAATACCTAGCAGCATAACTAATCCTCACTTTAATCATTTATTAATGAATTCAGATATATGAAATATTTATTGAGATTTTCCAGATGTTTGTTGCGTATATCACTCTCATCAAAACTGGATGGTTTTGAATTTACCTCGATGACTTGCATAAGGCCATTTTTGTCAATACCTATATCAATTGACAGTATACCTAGATTAATTCCCAGGTTTTTTTCCAATACACGAGGTACAGTTGAGGTGATATTGGCCAATTGTTGTTCAAGTTTTTCATTTATGGAGGTTGTTGTTCCAAAGACTTTTTTTATCACTTTTGTATATTCAGCTCTTGATCCACCATTTGGCACATGCGTAACATATTTGCCAGGGGCCGCTACTCGCACCCCTACTCCTGTGAATACCCATTTCCCTTGATCATTTTTTTGCACTTCGGTTCGAAGATCAAATACTCTTTTTCCTGTAGTTGCCAAGTCTATACCTTGCTGAATGAGGCATTTCCTGCCCATGACTTCCGCCTTCAAATCCATATATAGCTTCTTAATTGAATTGCACTTATTCCATCCCCGATTGGAAGCAGCTATCTTAAATAATATTGGTTGTTTCGGTTTTTTCTGCTGCACTTTAATGATGCCCTTGCCAATGCTGTTACTAATCGGCTTAATAAATAGCTCTTGATATTTGTCCAACATCATATATAGGTTCTGTCGATTAAATATGACGGTTTCCGGAACCAAGTTAGTGGTACAGCTGTTCTGGCTGAGTACATTATGAACCTCCCATTTATCCAAGAAACGCGAATTAAATATGTGGATGCTAGGATTATTCTCGATTTCTGCCAGCAGCTTCTGTACGTTTGTTTGAGCTTCATTCTTTCTGTAACTTATTCGGTTATATACAATATTAGGTAAGGGGAAGACACCCCTCACCCAATGCCCGCGGTTTTTCTTTGTGCTAATATAGGTGTGACCACTAACGCTGTGTTTACGCAAATTAAAGCCATTTGGATAGAAAAAGTACATAAATATACCCATGGCATTCGCTGAACTTATCATTTCCCTCTTTATAAGGGAATCTTTGCCAACCGGCAGGGGATGTCTGCCCTTTTTTCTGGAAGTGATCAGAACGCCAACTATGACAACATTCTTTTTAGTTGTGTCCTCAACCGGATTAAGTTCGGGAGTAATATTGTTTTTATGGCTTCTAAATAATTTATTCATGATTTATGATATGAATTATCTGTTTACAAAGTGATTAAATAAAACTACTATTGTTAGTCAATAAAGATTATATTGGCAATATAAAAGGCCGATTTCATTACAAAACCGACCTCAGACCGATGACAAAAGCGAATATTAATAGTATTCAATTCAAGAACTGCGAATTACTTATACATTGAAGCGGAAATGAACAATCTCTCCGTCTTTTACTATGTATTCTTTACCTTCTAAGCGGAATAAACCCTTTTCTTTTACTGCAGTCATACCGCCTAATTCCTTGAAAGTATTGTAATCAACTACCTCAGCTCGAATGAAACCCCTTTCAATGTCCGAGTGTATTTTACTGGCCGCTTTACGGGCGCTTGTTCCTGCCTCGATTGTCCACGCTTTGACCTCGTCTTCTCCAACCGTAAAAAAGGAGATCAGGCCTAATCTATGATACATAGTCCGGCTTATCTTTACCAGACCCGATTCCTTGATGCCAATTTCCTCCATAAATATGTCTTTCTCTTCAGGGTCCAACTGAGCAATTTCCCGCTCAATGCTGGCGGCCACCTCTACTACCGGAATGTTGTGCAGTTCGCCATATTTTGCAATTGCTTCTTTTTGAGGGTAGTCATTATTGCTAATATCGTTTTCATTCAGATTCAAACATATAAGCATTGGTTTACTGGTTAGAAACTGATAGGTGTTCATAATTTCTTGTTCTTCATCATCAACCTCTACCGATGATATGGGTTTTTCATCACTTATAGCATCTTTTAGTCTTTCCAGCAAATTGGATTCCTTAAACATTAGATTACGTTTCTTATTCTTATTTATCCTATCAATTCTTTTTTCTATAAGATCCAGGTCAGACAACAGCAATTCATAGCTTATCGTTTCAATATCCCTAATCGGATCAATGCTATCATAAATGTAGGGTACAGATTCATCGTCAAATAGCCTAACCATATGTAGTAAGGCATCTGCTCTACGAACCGTATCCAAGAAAAGGCTGGCGCTCTTTTCACCACCAGGAATTAAACCAGGTATGTCAATCAACTCTAGCTGGGCATAGGTAGTCTTTTTTGGTTTAAATACCCCCGATAAATAGTCTATTCTCTCATCCGGCACCCGGGCAATGGCAGTGTTGGTTTTCCCCTGACTGCCATTTTTATCATAGGTTTCGGTTAATAGTTCAAACAGTGTGGTTTTCCCAACCATAGGCATACCTATTATTCCTAATTGCATATTATTCTGTCCTTTCTTTTTACCAAGCGACTTGGCGACCGGATTAGTTTACATAATATATATTATGTATTTCTTTTGGGGTTATCGGATTCTCTAAAAACTTACCTGAGATAATGACAAAATTATGAATATCCCGGTTACCAGTAATCCAATCAGCAGGGTCATATATGCCCCCTGTGTACTGAAATGATACAAACGTTTAGCATTGGACGTATTAAACATAAATAGTGCTATGTCAAGAACCAACAAAAGTATTATGAATTTAGGTGCACCAGATCCAGGAAAGAAAATTCCCAGATAAGCTGCAAATATTATTAGAAAAAGCACATTTAGCTTGTAATACATATTGTAAAATCGATCTTCGTGCAGGCACTCCCCTTTTTCTTCAGTTGACATCTTGTTTATATCAACCGATTTCAACATCTTGCCTGTTTTTTCGATCAAAGCTGTCATTAATGTATGATCTGCGGGAGTAATACCGTAAAACCCAATTTTTGTCTTTAGATAGAGGAAGCCATCCTCGGTATGGGTAGCATACATGCGCACCGAGCCTATTTCTTTGGCAGAATACAAACCGAACATATACCCCCACCAGGATATGCCTAAAAACGGCAGCAGATTAGCTCTCCCTTTCACTTCTATAATCTCATCAAATTGATCCCATGCAATACGTTTTCTCTGTAAACCCCATATTATCACCAGAGCATCGTTCTCTATTCTATATCCTAATGTAAACGCACCTAATAATAGATATACATATGCAACTAGGAATAGATAGGTAGGCACAATTAGGAGCATTTTTAGCGCACGGTTACTATCCCCCAGAGCATAGTTTATGCCCCATATAATAAACCCGAAGATTATTATTCCCAATAAAAGTCCAACCCAGCCGCCATATGCCTTATTAGGCCTATAAGTCACGATATTTGTCCTCCTTCATCGCTAATGATAGTTCCATGTCTGTTAGTCAGATATGCCCCTATCTTTTCTATCTCCAAAACTGATGCCAACGGCTCGGGCTGCTTCCACCATATCACTAGCAGGATCAACCTTCTTTTGTTGTTTAATCGCTTCTTTAATCGGTACGGTCACAATATTCTCCCCCTTCAGACTGACCATTGAACCATATTGCCCGCTAACCATGGCTTCAACCGCCGCTACTCCATATCTGAGCGATAGTATCCTATCATATGGTATAGGAGAACCGCCTCTTTGTAAATGCCCTAAAACAGTTACTCGGGTTTCCGTATTCATCATCTTCTCAATTTCGCCAGCAAGTTGGTTGCCTACGCCACCTAATCTTATAGGATCATGGCTTTCAGGAATCAACTTCTGCACGACCAAATCTCCGCCTAGCGGTGCCGCGCCTTCGGCTATTACAATAATGCTATACTTTTTGTCGTGCCACTGCCGCTGCCGGATCTTGCTGGTTATGTTCTCGATTTGATAGGGTATTTCCGGAATCAATATTACGTGGGCCCCTCCGGATATTCCGGCATGCAAGGCAATCCAACCCGCATATCGTCCCATAACTTCCAGTATCATTACCCGGTGATGAGATTCAGCTGTAGTATGGAGACGATCAAGGGCCCCAGAAGCGGTATCTACCGCTGTATTAAAGCCAAAGGTCACATCAGTGGCAGACAGGTCATTATCAATGGTCTTGGGAACCCCAACTATCTTAATCCCCTTCTGGTGGAATCTATCGGAAATACTCAAACTTCCATCGCCGCCTATAACAATCAAACCATCTAAACCAAGGTCATTTAAATTAGTTATGGCACGCTCTGATTCATCAGAAAAGGTCTGCTGACCATCTTTGTTAATGATGAAGTTAAATGGATCATCACGATTGCTGCTCCCTAGAATCGTTCCGCCTCGATATCCGATACCTGAAATGGCTTTCAAATCAAGATGGATATAGTTGTTCTCCACCAGTCCCTTGAATCCATCTAGAAAACCAATAACTTCCATTCCATATTTACTAATCGCGGATTTTGTCACTGCCCTTATTACCGAATTAAGACCGGGACAGTCTCCCCCGCCGGTCAATACTCCAATTCTATTTAATTGATCCACGTACTGGCCCCCTCTCTAAACAATTAATTACGTATAAATTGCCTTTTTGCAGCTAAGGTGAGTTTGTCCCACCTCTATTGATTAGTTTATCTTATTCGGCAATGATTTGCTTTTCCCTTCAATTCTGCGGTTTTTCTGCCAGGGTAACCGCAACCGTATATGATTTACCAGCGCGAATTAACTGTACTATTATCTTGGCACCAACCTGCTTACTCTTTAAAAAGTCCTGCAGCTGTTCATAATTGCTGATTGATACATCGTCTATGCTGGTAATAATATCATTCTTTTTTAGACCGGCTTTTTCTGCCGGTCCTCCGGTTAAGACGTTCGTTACAATTACACCACTATTTTTAATGTTGTAGTTGGCGGCATAACTTTCATCCATGGACTGCAGCCAAATTCCGATATAGGGTCGTACTACCTTGCCTTTTGCAATTAGTTCATTGATGATTTCCTTGGCGGTATTGACCGAAATTGCGAAACCAATTCCCTGGGCTTTGGCATTTACGGCTGTATTTATCCCTATTACTTCTCCTTTGGTATTTAATAACGGCCCCCCGCTATTTCCGGGATTGATGGCTGCATCAGTCTGAATTAGATTCTTGTATACCCTATTTTCAATGTTGATCGGTCTGCCTTGAGCACTTACCACCCCAACTGTAACGGTATGATCCAAGCCGTAAGGATTGCCGATAGCCACCACCCACTCCCCAGTGCGTATACTATTGGAATCGCCGAGAACCAGGGTACTATATTTTTGTTTGGAGTCAATCTTCAATATCGCTAGATCTAATTCATAGTCCTGACCAACAACTTGTGCGTTTAATGAGGTTTCAACGTTAGCTAAATGAACTGTTATGCTGGATGCATTATCAATGACATGCTGATTGGTAAGAATATACCCATTGTCACTGATTATGAAACCTGAACCTATCCCTTTCTGAACGTTCTGGCTCGGCTTAATTGCATTGTTTCCGAAAAACTCGCGATAAAAAGGATCATTAAAAAATACGCTACTGCTGCTATTCACAACGATGGTGGTTTCAATATTTACAACTGCAGGACTGGCTTTCTCTACTATATCAGCAATACTGGTCGAACCAATATCGACGTAATTATTGGATATATTACCAGGTATGGTATCTTTGTGCTTGGTAATATTCCCAAAATAGTCGTACTTATAGATCATAATTCCACCTACAATTAATAAAAGCAAAATTGCCAAAGATATTTTGCTGGCTCTCAAATCGCGGTGGTATTCGATCATAGGCCTGCTCCTTTCTTTGTAAATATTATGTTGACGGTTACAATTATCATTTGCGGTTTTCGAATCCAGCCAAGTAAATAGCGTATTGAAGCGGGCGTCTAAAAGTGTTGCGAACTATTCCCTGTGACAATGTAGTTTCTGTAGTTTTACGCGGCTTAGAATTAACTTCAATCAACCAGAAGTTGCCTTCTTTATCGATACCAATGTCTAACCCCAGCTCACCATATATTTTTTGGCTGACATCTTCCAGGGTTTCGGCCACCATTTTACACATATTTTGCAGTTCTTCGTTCTTACTGATAATTAATTCTCTATCTTCATTAAATATATCATCGAAAACCTTTTTGCTGGTTTCAGCGGTTCCCCCCCTGCTCATATTGGCAACACTGCTGCCGCGCGGGGCGACCCGGACAAACTTTTTGCTAATGAGCCATTCACCATCAGAATTTTTTTGATATATTATACGAATGTCAAAAGCGGAATGCTGATAAGAATCCAGATTTATGCCCTCCTGTACTATATAGGGATGCCTTTTCCGACAATAACGGGTCGCTTTTAGTAACCCGTCTGGACTTCCTGCATATCCGCTGTGCCTTCCCTTTTTATAAACGGTATAACGCAACCTGCCGCTCTGATCGCAAACCACTTTTATTATCCCATGACCTTGACTTCCATTACTGGGTTTAAGATACAGTGTTTTGTGTTTGCTGATCATTTCCGTGAGATTAGTGAGGGTTAATAGTTTAGTTTCCGGTAAATAAGGGGTCAAGCTGTCATTGTTTAGCAATAATCCGTGAACCTTCCATTTGTTAAGAAAGGCAGGATTAAAATACTTCAAGTATGGCATGCTCATTAATTTTCTCTTGGTATACTTTACACTAGCACGCCCCTCCCCTTTACGACTAGCTATCCGGTCATATACTATATCTGGAAACGGATATTCTGATGATATCCAATTTCCTTGATCCTGGTCCAACTTTCGATAGGTGTATCCCCGGATCGTTTTTTTTGTCCAGTTAATCGAACTGGGGGTAAATATATAGTACTGAGCAGGTAATTTTAGACCCATATTACTCAGATATATCAACTCAGCCTGAACACTATTCGGCTTATACTCTGTTTCATTGGGCAAATAATCGGCCATAATTCCAATTATTGGCCCGATATGAATCATTTCATTCTCTTGGTCATAGCGAATTTGATATTTATTTATCTTTCTCAAATTTAAGGCTCTGGCCAGCTGCGGAGAGAGTATATAACTTCTACGCTGGCTATCTCGAACGATTAATTGGCTAAGGTATGTTTTAACCCCTACTCTAACTTTTATTAATCTAGAGATCGGTATTTCCAGCTTGTTAATCAAATTACTGGTTAAATATATCTGTCCAACAGTCTTCATAGGCACTTACTCCTCCTGTCTAAAGTTAGCCAAATACCTGGCATATAGTAACGGTTTGACCACAGACATCCGACGGGTTGATTTTTCGCCAAGCATAAGGAAGACTTTTCGGGCAGGTTTTAGATTTGCTTCTATAAACCATATCTTTCCATTAGAATCAACTCCGATATCAATTCCTAATTCGCCTATATCTGCACCATTGGTCTCCAATTCTTCAGCGGTCTCGATTGCGAGATAATTTATTTCACCAACAATTCTGTCCCTGGTGAGAGGATCCGAGAAATATCGACTTAGTATAACTGATAGTTTCTCAGCGCTTCCACCGCCAGATATATTGCTGGTAATTGAGCCTTGCTTGCCGATGCGAAAGGCTTTGCCAGTGACTGACCATTGACCTGTATTATCCTTTTGTACAAGCACCCGCACATCCGCAATCTTCCCACCTACCCGCAAAAGCTTTATCCTCTCCTGCACAATATAACTACGGTTGTTCATCAACCCTTTTAGAATATGGCGCAGATTGGTGAGGCCAATAGCAGTCCCCTCACGGGCCTGATATTTTACCTGATATTGGTATTTATATATTTTTGAATTTCTAACTCTGCTTACTTTAATAATATTCTTTCCTTGCGAACCGGTAATTGGCTTAAGATAAACTGAGCCATATCTTATCAGCATCTGTTCTATCTGATGGTAATCAACAACTCTGCGTGTATCGGGTATATACTGATCAATTGATAGGTTGCGCGACAAAGTTTGATAGGTTTGCCATTTACCAATCAAAGGTGGGTTAATAAACTTGCACCCCATATTTTCTAACCTTTTTCTTATTTGTAAACTTCTAGATGAATATCCTCCTTCTCGTGGATAAATAACATCAGGAATAGGAAATATGCTCCTTTTCCAAACATCATTTGTATTGTTATAGCCCCAAACTGTTCGATTATGATAGTTAATGCTGTCAGGGTCGAATCCAAAGCAAATTTCTCCTAATGTTCTGCCAGCTGCAATAACCTCTTTTATAAATTTACTTTGCGCCCCGAATGGGCGGTTTATATCACTGCGGACTTCAGCCATTATACCTACTACCGGCCCAATGTGTATGCTATTGTTGATGTTGGCAACACCATATTTCCTTGAAGCCATTAAATGCATCTTTCGCAGATTTTCTGAGCTTAGCTCTATTATTCGGCCTGGTTTGTTAACAACACTTATTCTTTGGCGATAACCCAGCTGACCAGTCCAAATTGAAACGGGGTCATCTTCATTTAAATTTAACTCTCTGTAAACCTCCTGACTAATTTGTAATGTATTCCTATGCAAGCCATTGTTTTTCATGATCACTGCTAAATAAAAATTGTCCATATATTAACCTCCATATATCAGATCTCTTAACAGTAAGATATGAAACCATGGATAGGCATGTGCAGTATATGAATGTACTTCAAATAGCAGCCAATATAGTCTCTTTTGCCCATGATTCTGCTATGAGTCTGAGAAAACGATACGACTTTATAGTATAATTAATTTAACCATGTCGGTTTGATTAGACATTGGCGAAGGGAGCGCCCCATGGAAGCAAATATCGAACTAAAGAATCGCATTAAGCAATTTTGCCTGGATACAGGTGCTGATATTATCGGCTTCGCATCAGTGGAGCGCTGGAACGAAGCCAATGAGGTTCCATCTGAATTTCGGCCGCAATCGCTCTGGGAACCGGCGCGTACTATTATAGTATTGGGGGTTGGTATACCTCTTCCTATCGTAGAAACAACCCCTTCTATCTTACACAAGGAGACCTATGATACCGCCAACCGGGTTCTGGATACAATGGCTTTTAACCTGGTTCGTTATTTAAACCGTTTAGGTAACGCAGCTTATTTTTTCACCCGCGACGGATTTGGCAGTCTTAGGCTTTTGAAGGATAGACCACCGGCGGCCTTCAGTCATATAATGGCGGCCAAATATGCAGGTCTGGGAACAGTTGGGGTAAGTAATTGCCTGCTTACTCCTGAGTTTGGTTCCCGGGTCCGGTTGGTGTCAGTTTTTACCTCTGCGGTCTTGGAACCTGACCCGATGATCAAGAAAGACTTGTGCATCAAGTGTGAAGCCTGTGTCAAATGCTGTCCGGTAAATGCGTTGACTATGCGCGATGACCGTTATAAAGGTGATTTCGATCTTGTTCCCTGTTTGGACAGACATATTGGACTGACAAAAGACAAGGCTTATCCATGCGGTATATGTACCAAGGTTTGTCCCATAGGTAAAGACCGTCTTTTATACAAACAGAAGGGCATTGTTAAGAAGTACTTGAGAGAAGCTGAGGCTTTGGCTGCTAATCCCAATGATCCAGAATATAAGGCATGGACTCACGTACGCAGATATGGTAGTTGGAACAAGGAGTATCCACGCTAAAGCGATAGATAAGCAAGTTATAAAGATAGGGGAGATGAAGAGATGACTATTAGTAATTTAGATCAGTTTGGCGAGCAATTTGCGTCCTACCTAAAGCAAAAACCTGAATGGCCCGACATCTTGAAAACCGGAAGCGAAATGCTGAGTGAATTAGTTTTGAACAAAGAATGGTTCCAACCTATTTTATCGAAATTGGTCCTGGATGAAGCCTTTCTGAAATCTCAATGGCAGTCTATCGATCCTAATGATTTCCAGCTTTATCGCAATCCCGATAAGTTGTTCACGGTGCACGCTTTTATATGGGAACCCAATGTAATGTATCCGATCCACGATCATGGAGCATGGGGTATTGTTGGCGCGCATATAAATCAAATTCGAGAGAGAAAGTTTGCCCGCGTGGACGACGCTAAAGATATTAATCATGCTGAACTCAAAGAAATTGCCGATGCCACTCTATCACCGGGTGAAATAACTCATGTACGTGCCATGAATGATGGCATACACCAAATGCAGGCCTTAAATAACCAGACCTCGGTGACTATTCACGTTTACGGTGCTCCGGTACGGAAAGGCTTTATACACTATTTTGATCCGCATAATAATACTGCTCATCGCATGTATCCGCCCTCAGTTGATAAGAAAATAATGGCCATCAGAACGCTGGGTTCTGTACCCGAAGCATGGGCTGAAGGTGTATTAAATAGTGCCCTAATATCGGCTGACCCTGACTTCATTCAGAATGAATGCCGGTATGCTCTGGAAAAATTAAGAGATTAAAGATTATATTGGAGATCATTATTTGAAACTAACAAAGTATCAGAATTTTGGCAGCGAAGTAGCCGGTTCATTTGGGGACCTGGGTACTTTCCTGCCGTATGTAATCGGAGCAATAACATTCGCCAGCCTTGATGCTACGAGTGTTTTTGTCATGTTTGGTTTGATGTATATCTTCACTGCCTGGTTTTATCGCTTACCTATCCCTGTGCAGCCCATGAAAGTCATTGGAGCCGCCATTATTGTACAAAAACTTACCGCCGGCGAAATAGCTGCCTCCGGTATATTGATGGGTGTAATTTTACTGCTTATTGCTCTGACCGGACTTATTGATAAGATTGCGCAATTAACTCCAAAGAGTGTTACTATGGGTATCCAAGCCGGTCTGGGTATCAGCTTGGCTTTATTAGGTATCAAAATGATAACGAGCGATTGGGGATTGGGTCTGATCGTATTGGTGACCATGCTGATCTTACTAAATAGCAAACGTTTTCCGGCTGCGATTGTGGCTTTGTTCGGAGGGACTGCTCTGGCTTTCGCGCTTCATCCTGAACTCAGTTTCCCCGCTTTGAAGTGGGGTGTTAGTTTTCCCCATTTGGTAATCCCCGCCTGGCACGATTATTACCGTGGCTTCTTGCAAGGATGTCTGCCGCAGCTGCCATTGACCCTTACCAACTCAGTGTTAGTGATTAGTGTTCTGGCCCACCAACTGTTTCCAACTACCTCGGATCGAGTTACTGACCGAAACCTCTGTTTAACCCTGGGTATTGGCAATTTAATTGGCGCGCCTCTGGGGGTTATACCGTTGTGCCATGGAAGTGGTGGTTTAGCTGCCCATTATCGTTTTGGGGCCAGAACGGGATATTCGATCGCTTTTATAGGACTGGTGCTGGTGCTAATCGGTACATTTCTGGGTTCCTCCGGATTACAGCTCATGCAGATAATACCCCAGGCGGTTCTGGGCGGCATGCTTTTCTATAGCGGCATAGATCTCATCAGGCCGATTAAAGTCAAAGACCATAATGACATATTTGTTTTTGCGGTAGTGATAGTTTTCAGTGTGGCTTTGAATCCTGCGGTAGGTTTTCTGGCAGGTGTTCCTCTGGCTTTAATATTGAAAAAGGGATGGTTAGAGATTTAGTCATTTATCTTCTTTTCTAAGCCAACCGGCAGGTGGATTGGTGTTTCCAATATAATAACGATCTTTCTTTATGGTCATGGGGATTATTTGGCGGGATTGTCCCATGACGTTCTGTTGAATAATTTCAATCGCATCCGCACTGACCGAAGTAATAATAGCAACATGACCGTATTTTGAACTTGTAAATACCAGCAAATCGTCAACTTCAGGCTTGACTTTATCCCCATTTCTATACTGCACGAGTCCGCGCCGATGATTCAATTTCCCCTGCGGAACCGCTGGATCAAAAAAGTCCTTGGCATTACCCAATACATCAGGCATCCGGTGTCCCTTGGCCCCATAATAAAATCGTTTGACGAACTCAACACACTGCCATTTCTCTCCATAATAGTATCCATCCTCACTAAAATGCCTTCCAATAGTCATTTCAATATTTTTGCCGTTATAGTAAACCGCAACACCTTTATAACTGTCCGTTTCCTTGCCAACCTGGGCCTCATCACGGTTTAAATAGAATATCACTCCTACAAGAGTCATCGTGAGAAAAATAGAGATAGTCCCATAAATAGTCTTTTTATTCCTCACCATTAAGCTCCCCGCACATAAACATAATATCAGTAATAATAGATATGCAGGTAAATCGATAAAAAGAGCAAACCAGACTGTCAGCTATACTAGCATCTTGAACTGGAGACAGATAAAATATAGAATTGAATAATTGGAGGATGGTACTTTTGAAAATAGTCAGTGCTTGCCTATGCGGCATCAATTGCAAATATAATGGAGGCAATAACCTAAACCCATACTTTCTTGATTTAATGGGTGAAGGGGAACTAATTCCGGTTTGCCCTGAACAACTAGGTGGTCTCCCGACTCCCCGAGCAGCTTGTGAATTAGCCGGGGGAAGTGGCTTAGATGTGATTAAAGGTCATGCCCTGGCCTATACGCTTGATGGAATGGATGTTACCAGCGGATTACTAAGAGGTGCCCAGGAAACTCTGAGTATTGCAATTAACGCCAGTATTGAGGAAGCTATTCTGCAAAGCCGCAGTCCATCCTGCGGTAATGGCATCATTTATGATGGAACCTTCACTAGAAAGTTGATTAATGGAGATGGAGTTACCTCTGCCCTGCTAAAACAACATGGCATCCGGGTATGGAACGATCAGGAATATTTGCGCGAAAAAGGAGTGTGTACCGACATTGAAAGCAGTTAGCCTTTTTTCCGGCGGTTTAGACTCACAATTGGCAGTTTGTCTAATTAAAGATCAGGGGATTGAAGTTATCGCGGTTAATTTTGTGACTCCCTTTTTCGGAGCGGAGGAACGTTTTAGCCAAGCTGCCCGCCAGTTAGACATTGAATATCAAGAAATAAATATTGGCACAATATATATGGATGTTTTAAAGAATCCAGTTTATGGCTATGGTAAAAATTTTAATCCCTGCATTGATTGTCATGCCTTTATGTTAAAGAATGCGGCCATCTATATGCAGGAGATCGGTGCCAGCTTTTTAATTACCGGTGAAGTCCTGGGAGAAAGACCGATGAGTCAAAATAAATCTGCTCTAAGTGCAGTAGAAAAACATTCCGGCTGTAAAGGTTTGATATTAAGACCACTATCAGCCAAGCTGCTTGCGCCAACCATACCTGAAACCGAGGGTTGGGTGGATCGTAGTCTGCTTCTGGATATTAGCGGCCGTAGCCGTATTCGCCAGATGCAGTTGGCCGAACATTATGGAATCAAAGATTACCCAACTCCTGCAGGTGGATGCTTGCTTACTCAGGAGAATTTCTCGCTAAGACTTCGCAAACTATTCGGGGCTAAACCCGATGCTGATTCTGAAGAGTTGGAGATCTTAAAGGTAGGTCGGCATTTTTATATCGGTGATGGGGTATTACTGGTAGTAGGCCGCAACCATAACGAAAATGAGCGTCTAAATAGTATTTTAATTGCCAGTGATTATCTGCTTAGGGTTATTGATCGTCCTGGACCGTTGGGCTTAATCCGCTCTCTGAAACCTAACGGCAGCGTTGATCTGCATCTGGCGGCGCGAATAGTGGCTCGCTATAGTGATGCCCGGGATTTACCTCTAGCTCAACTGGAAGTTAGACAACCCGGTGTTGAACAGGCAACTATGTTCAGCGTAGTTCCCATGTCGGCCGCTGAGGTCCCACCTACGGTATAGACATAAGGGGATAGGTACGTTGGGCAAGGGGACGTTTTATTTGCCAAGGGAACAGTGGGACGAGGGACAGGGGGACGGGTCCCTCGTCCCACTTACTTCAACCGTTGGAGTGGGACAAGGGACCCGTCCCCCTGTCCCACGTCCCACTGTTGCTTGCTGAGGTCTTACCAATGATATAGATTATTCAAATACCTTTAAATCAATCTGGGCAAAGATAGCTTCGTATCCTTGCCGAGTCGGGTGCCCCCCATCCGCAAGCAGCAGTTCAGTTTTAACATTACCACTGCTATCAAAAAAGGCAGCCGCAAAATCTATAACCTCTATGCCATTTTCCCGGCCATAATTTTTCATCCAGGTGCGCAACCGTTCTATCAGGATTTCCATTTTAGGATCATCAACAGCGGTTGGGGTACCTAATATTACTTTTATACCTGCTTCTTGCGCCTTTTCTGCCAAGGTTCGCAAATTCCAGGTTATCCGATCATAACTTTCCCGCCAGATAACATCGTTTATTCCTCCCATGATTATTAAATGGGAGGGGTTATTTCGGAGTACTGCCCAGTCAAAACGTTCCAGCATTTCTTCGGTTGTACTGCCATTAATTCCTTGATTAATAAATTCGCCAGCGCCGGTATCATTTAGCATTCGTACCCAAGAATATTCTGGCCCAAATGGAAATCCCCAGGTAATACTGTCTCCAAGGCATACTACCTTTATTTTGTCAGCTTGCAACCGTCATCTCACCGTCCCCTTGCTTCCTCTTAATCTCCTATTTTGCAATTGCTTCTAGTTTTGTAATGGTTTCGTTTAATTTGTTAATATTATCACCATATCCTGCCCAATCCCCTGCTTTTAAGCGCTCATTAGCCTGATCGTAGTATTGACGGGCCAGTTTGGATAGCTCTGCTACAGTATTGCTGTTAGTTCCTGTACTGTTTGTTGATGTTATGGGGTTGACGGCGCCTGGCTGTCCCTGGCCAAATAGGTCAATTAAGGCCTTGTCCAGGGTTTCAGCCATGACCACTTTGTCCCCATAGGCAGCAATAATTCTCTTCAACTCCGGCATCTGGCTACTTTGCGCCTGCAGATATAGTGGTTCGATATATAATATGGAATTGTTGATTGGTATAACCAGAAGATTACCTCTTAAAGCACTGGATCCCTTTTGATCCCACAGGGTGAGCTGACTCGATATTGCCGTGTCCTGATTTATCCGTGACTCAATTTGCATTGGCCCATATACCGTCTCCTGTTTGGGGAAGTTGTACACCAATGTCTTACCATATTCATCCCCGTCCATACGTGCACACATCCACGCTATCATGTTGGGTCTGCCCGTAGGGGTATAAGGCAGCATTAGGATATATTCGGCTGTTTTTTCACCCGGCAAACGCATAATAATATAATATGGTTCAATCTCTTGTTGTTTACCCCCGGCCAGTTCGGTGGGAACAACCCAAAAGTCTTCCTTATTATAAAATACCGCTGGGTCGCTGATATGATAACTGCGGTATATTTGCGCCTGGATGGTAAACATGTCTACTGGAACCCTGATATGGGATTTCAGATCATCTGGCATTTCCGCCATGGGTTTGTAAAGCCCGGGAAATATACTTTGATAAGTCTGAATCAACGGGTCCGTAGCATCTGAGACATAGAAGCTCATCTCGCCGGTGTAGGCATCACATACTATTTTCACTGAATTGCGAATATAATTGTTGCCAGCTTGGTCATAAGGCTGTGAATACGGGTATTTGCTGGAGAATGTATAGGCATCCATCATCCAAAATAATTTGCCGTCCTTACCCACGACAATATATGGATCAGCATCATAATTCAGATAGGGGGCAACTTTTTTGGCTCTATCTAGAATATTGCGGTTGACCAATAGTTGGCTGGTATTGGTAATATCGGTCGATAGTATCATTTTGTAGTCTTTCAATTCCCAGGCAAGCAGCAGCCGACGAGACCATGAGTTTACGGCAATCCCATTGTTACCTAGGTATTGGGTTGATACATTCATATCCCCCGCAGGATAGTCAAACTCATTTTGTTTAGTATTTACCATTACATAGTTGTCGGTCTTTTCCCCAAAGTAAATGGCAGGTTGAGTAACCTTAACATCCGTGGTGAACTGAGGCGGGATGTCTTTAATAAAGAACTGGGGGAAACCCTCCTGCGCAATCTCAGTCACGGGGCTCATGACCAGTCCATATCCATGGGTAAACATAAGACGCTGGTTTACCCATGTCTTAGCCTGTTCTGGAGTTTGCTGCATTTCCCGGGCCGAAAGCATGACCTGACGGTACCTGCCGTCGATAATATAGCGATCGATATCAACATCATTGAAAACATAATAGGGGCGCAATTCCTGTAAGCTCTTGTAGGTATCCCCCAGGGGCTGCCAGTCCCATAAACGTATATTGCTGATAGTGTCGTTATTGCTTTTAATATCGTTCATAGTAAGGTTATTATTGATACTGAATTCCTTATTCTCCACCTCATCGAGTCCATAAGCCGCACGGGTAAATTTAATGCCAGATTCAATATAGGGTTTTTCTTTGGTGAACTCATTAGGTTGGACCACCAATTTCTGTATTATAGTAGGGTATATTCCACCCAAAACGATAGATACAACCAGCCAGACTCCAATACTATACACAATCCAGTTGAGCTTTTTAATAAAGATATTTATAAGAATCATAGCCACAACTACCAGGGCAACATACATTAACACCCGGTTGCTAAGTAAGCGTGCATGTATATCGGTATATGTGGCTCCATACACAGCTCCGTTACTTGAAAACAATATTTCGAAAGTGGCTAACTTGTAGCCCCAGGCCTTTATTGCCAATATTGCGGCTAGTAAAATGGCCAGGTGGCTTTTAGCGAATGTCAGCTCTTTCCAGTCCTGCATGAAAAGATCAGCGGTTGCGTTGAGTAAGTAAACAAGTCCCACCATTATTACAGTTAGAATAAGGATCAGCATTAAGACCCCATATACAAAATGATAGAAGGAAAGGTTGAAAAAATAGAAGCCAATATCCTGACCGAAAATCGGATCAGCAATACCGAACGTAACCCGATGTAAATATTGTTGCACGACTATCCACTGATCGCCTAAAGTGCTGCTGACAATATAGGCACCGAAAAGACTGATGACTAAAAATGCCCATTTGGTATTCTTCCCCTGCAGAAAACGGGCCCAATTAGTGAGGTCTTGATTAAGATATATAATGTCCCTGCCGTTTTCGGTTTGTTCAGGTCTTTCCTCCTCGGGCCGTTCATTTTTTTTGGTTAAAATCAGGTTGAACCAGAAGAAAAGGAAAGATATTAGAAAGGCACCCACCATCAGAACTACTTTGTTTAATAAAGTAATAGTAAATACGCTGGCAAAATTAACCGATTTGAACCATAACCAATCCACATAATAGCCGATCAGGCTCGAGATAGCTCCGAGAATAATGATAATGGCCAGTATTTTAATGAATCCCCCATTTGATTTATTATCCATTTGCTTCCTCCTCATAAATATCTTTCAACAAGGTTTCTTTCCTGAGTTCGGCACATTCACATTCTCTGGTCAGGGGCAGACGACGCAGAGTCTCAAATAACAGTTTACCTAATTCATAACCTTCAGTATAGAAGATCTCAGCCAGTTCTTGGTGCTGCCAGGGACTCACAATTCCTTCGGCATAGTTGACCACTAGATATACCCCGGCATAGCAGGCTCCAATTTCCCGAGCCAGGTAAACTTCCGGGCAGAGGCTTTGGCCTACCACATCGGCTCCTGCCATTTTGAATAGGTTAATCTCAGCTGGACTTTCAAAATGACGGCCATCTGTATTTACATAGATACTGCGATCAAACACTCTCCCCCACCATTTTTCTTCGGCAACACTTAATATTAATCTACGCATCTCCGGGCACATAGAATCTCTCATAATTAGCAGGTGTTTATCTTCCAATCCTACATCTTTACGGACTGAAAAATCCATATAATCATGTGGTATAACTAAATCACGCGGTTTTAGCAAATGGTTAATGGCACCCACTCCACCCTCAACCAAAACTTTTTTAACGCCGGCTTGCTTAAATACCCAGAATATTTGGCGCGACGCGTCAGCACGGCTAACTCCAGACCTCCACCCATGCATCCGGCAGCTTAATATCCTTTTATCCCCGTCATCCGTTTTAAGAATCATGTATTTAAATTGCGGACTCAAGCCAAAAGGAGTTGCATATACCAGATTGGTATCTTTAACTTCTACATACTCAAGGTTGATCTCTTCCGGCAAATTCACGCTGAGAGTACTTGAACCACCAATCAGGGCAAAATCGCATTCAGGAACATTTATCAATATCATACCCTCCTATTCATGCGGGTAAACTTTCAGCAAGTTATACTGCGTATCTCTCTGAGCCGCTGTTTTGCCAGTCCCTTGAATTAAGGCTATCATTTCTGCCTGCTGCATTTTATAGGTTAATCCTGCCGAGCGAACCACATTTTCTTCTATCATTATACTCCCCAGGTCATCTGCACCAAAAAATAGGGTCAGCTGCCCTACTCTCTTGCCCTGGGTTACCCATGAACCTTGAATATGATCAACATTGTCAAGATACAGTCGTGAAAGGGCTAGAAATCTTAAATAGTGCAGGGTAGACATTTTTCTTCCCAGGAGTTCATTATTACCAGGTTGGTATGACCAAGCTATAAATGCACGAAAACCATGCGTTTCATCCTGTAATTCCCGAATCTTCTGTAAATGATGGATTCGGTGTTCCAGTGTGTCCAGACTTCCCATCATCATTGTGGCGGTGCTGGGCATACCAATTTGATGAGCAGTTTTCATCACATCGAGCCACTGCGCGCTCTTTATCTTATTAGGACTTATCTGCGACCGTACTTCATCATGAAGTACTTCCGCTCCCCCGCCCGGCAGTGAATCAAGGCCGGCGGCCTGTAATCGCAGCAAGGTTTCACGAAGAGATAAACCCGCTTGTCCCGCGATAAATACTATTTCTGGCGCGGTCAAAGAATGGATAGTGATATCATAGCGAGATTTAATACTCCGAAACATATTTTCATAGAAGTCAATGCTCAGGGCTGCATTCAGGCCTCCTTGTATCATTAACTGGGTAGCCCCAAGTTCTAAGGCCTCGTCCACTTTCGCAAAAAGGGTATCCTGATCAATTACATAAGCATCGACATCATCCGGTTTTCTATAGAAAGCGCAGAATTTGCAGGCACATGAACATACATTGGTATAATTAATATTTCTGTCAATTACAAAGCTTATAGTATTATTGGGAAATCTTCGGTCACGAACCTGGTTGGCGGCCCCTGCAATTTCTAACAGGTCGCCTCCTTGATATAAGGTTCGAAAATCTTCTTCGTTCATTCGCTGTCCATGTACAATGTCACTTAACAATTTTCTGATATACATATTACCATCCTAAATGTCAATAATAGCAAGGGAGGGAACCTGCTCGATAAGCCCCATCTTATAAGCTTCTTTATAGTATTCAAGTAAACCCGCCTGCTTTTGCTCATCAAAATCAAAACGCAGGCTTTTAAAATAATCAACCAGATAGCTGGCGGGGAACTCTTCCCACTGGGCAGCTTTCCGAGCCACATCCTCAATATGTTCCAGGCTGTAATTCATACAGTCAACAAATGTGTTTTTTATTATCCTAACCTGCTCCTTATTTTTCTCAGCAAAATCCTTGCGAATGGCCCATACCGCAAAAACCATCGGCAAGCCGGTAAGATCTTTCCACTCCTGACCCAAGTCATAAACAAACAGTCTGGGATCCTGGTTATATTTCGCGCGCAATGCATCATCCCCTATCAATAAGGCTGCATCCGCCTCTATTAACATTGCTCCCAACTCGGGGGCCGAGGCAAAATACTCGGGAGAAAGACCATATTTCTTGTCCATAATAATCCGTAATAAAGCCTGGGATGTGGCTGAAATATTGGTTAAAGCGATCTTTTTGCGGTTTAATTGGTCGATGGGAACCTTGGAAAATAGATATATGCTCTTAACATTCCCATCGCAGCTGATCGATATTTCCGGCATTATTACGTAGTCGCGATAATTACGGGCATAAGCTATGGAAGGAATGGGAGCCAAATCCAACAGATTATCCACCAGCATACGGTTCAAATCACTGGGGTTACCTTTAATGAGGTCAACTTCCAGTAAGAACTTTTTTTCAATAAGACCATAAAACAAAGGGAAACAATTAATAAACTGAATATGTCCAACTCGCGGCCGCAAACAATCCACCACCTAGCATAAATATGTTTTGCATTAAAACCCTAATAAACTTGTAGAATATTGTACAAAGTATCTCTTTCCGTTGGGACATACCCTGCTTCCTTTATGAGCCTTATTATATCTTCTTTACTTATAGCAGTTCCAGTTCGGGCACCGGCAGCATGCATAATTCTTTCCTCAATTACTGTCCCATCTATGTCATCCGCACCGAAATTAAGGGATATCTGTGCAATATCAATGCCTAACATGACCCAGAAGGCTTTGATGTGTTCAATATTATCCAACATCAGTCGAGATATCGCCAGGGTTTTAATATCGTCCACCGCCGAAGTTCTTTTTAAATGGTCTAGATGAGTATTTTCAGGTAAAAATGGCAGCGGTATGAAGGCTTGAAATCCAGGTTCCGAGTCCTGTAGTTCTCGCAAAGTGATAAGATGGTTGATGCGATCCCCGATGGACTCAACATGACCAAACAACATAGTACAGTTAGTTTTGATTCCTAATGCATGAGCAGTGCGATGAATCTCCAGCCAATCCTGGCTCATAGCTTTACGGGGGCATAATTGACGCCGTAAGTCATCATTTAGTATTTCGGCCCCTCCGCCAGGCATAGACCCCAACCCGGCCTCGCGCAAAGTTTCTAGCACTTCTCGGATAGAACGTCCGGAAATCTGCGCAAAATAGAAAATCTCCACGGCAGTAAAAGCTTGGATGTGAATATTAGGATATGCCTGGTGCAAATTCCTAACCACGTCGACGTAATACTCAAAGGGCATGTCCGGATGCATAGCACTGACAATGTGAAACTCAGTAATACCGTGGGCAACTGCACTGGCACCATAATCAAAAGCTTCCTGCCGGGTCATGAGATAAGCACTCTGATTATCGTCATCTACCCCAAAAGCGCAGAATTTACACTTTGATGTACAAATGTTGGTAAGGTTGATGTGTTGATTAACATTAAAATATATATTTTGCCCCGAAACCTGTTGTTTTTTATACCGAGCCAAATCTCCAATTGCTAATAAATCACTCGATTGATACAAATATATACCATCTTCATAGGATAACCTGACATTGTTATGAACCTTCTCTGCTATAGCCTGCATTTGCTTGTCCATATTTCATCCCCTAAACAGTATTAATTAATCTATTTAGCGCTATAAACTGATACTCATAGCGTAATTATTTGTTTATTGCGCAAAACCTACCATAAACAAATGTTTTTTGCCCAAACATATGTTTATGGCGGTTATTTGGCTTCTATTTGTCGAAAACTAAATCTAATCACACTTTCCGAGTAGGTATTTCTAACCCTAATTTAACAATTCTGTCAACCAATTCCTCGAAACTTATCCCGACTGCCCGAGCTGCATCCGGCACTAAACTCATTTCAGTCATCCCCGGAAGGGTGTTGATTTCCAACACAAAAGGATTTCCCTTTTTGTCAATAATAAAATCTACCCGTGAATATCCCCGGCAGCCAATGGCTTTATAAACCAGCTTACTCAGATTGGCAATATTTTTTTGTAAATCTTCAGGAATACGGGCTGGTATAATATGATTACACATTCCCGGAGTATATTTTGATTCATAGTCGAAAAATTCATTGGCAGAGGTGATTTCAATTAAAGGCAATACCTCCAGGGTATCATTACCTATTACTGTTGAGGTTACCTCAATGCCATCAATAAACTTCTCAATCAGAACTTCTGGACCGTAGGCAAAAGCGGCTTGTATAGATTTTAGAATATCCTTTTCTTCCCTCACAATATAGGTGCCGATGCTCGATCCCTGCGTGGCTGCCTTAATAACCATCGGTAACCCGATATCTTTTAGCAAGGTTATAATCTCAGGTTCTGGTGATTTAAATTCATTCTTCTTCAATATAGTAAATGGAGCAGTTGGGATACCCTCAAAACTCAATAGCTTCTTGGTCAATACCTTATTCATTCCAATAGCACTGCTAGCAACATCGGAACCAGTGTAATGCAGACCCAGAATTTCCAAGAGTCCCTGTATAGTTCCATCTTCCCCATCTTGGCCATGCAATCCGATAAATACCAGATTAGCTTTATAGTCAATAATATCCTGCACTGAGCATGTTTTTAGATCGAGTGCCTTGGCTTCATAGCCTAGTTTTAATAGAGCATTTAATACGGCTGTGCCGCTCCTTAATGAAACCTCTCGCTCCTCTGAAAAGCCTCCCATAATTACCAGTATTCTATTATTTTGCATTAACTTCACCGCCTGAACATTTTAATTATCGGCTAAATCTTACTTTTATACTACTTTATATTAACAGCATACAATTTTATATCCTCCTATTCAACCTGCATAATTATATTGAACCGGTTTGGCATTTATGATAAAATTGGTTTTGCTGAGTTAATACAGTACAGGGGAGTAGCTCAATTGGAAGAGCATCGGTCTCCAAAACCGAGGGTCGCAGGTTCGAGCCCTGTCTCCCCTGCCATTAAGAACAAAGTAAAACCGGAGTTTTTTAAGCTCCGGTTTTTTGTGGTCTGATATGATTTTGATGAATTTGACTTTTTTTTCTTTATTGTTTTATTTTGTTTTGGCACTATTTCCCTGACCACAATTTCCAAATCCGCCAGCACCATTACCACGTCCTTGATGCATGCCCATTCCTTTACCTCCACCAAATGGTATAACTTTGGCGATCTCGTCAGCCTGAGCCTGAGTTATTGTGCCGGCAGTTACTAATTCAGCTAGTGGATTGACTTGTTCTGGCTTGTTAGCTTCGAAATAGGCCTGCCGCTGCTCTTTGGTCATATCTTTAGTCGCATCCATCTGAGCCTGGCGCGCACTCTGGTTTTCAGTCAGTTTGTTTAGAATCGCTGTTGATTGGTCACTATTAATTACATTTTTTTCTACCAGCCCGTTCAGAGCTGTGCTAAGGTTTTCCTGTCTCTGAGCGGCCATTTTTTCCTCAAATGCTGCCCTGATAGAAACCGCCTGGGCTTGGGTTATAATCCCGTCATTAACCAGCTGTGTAAAGGCATCGGCCCTTGCAGGCTTATTTTGTTCGCGGTAAGCATCTCGTTCAGCCTGGGTCATGTTCTTAATAGTCTCTTTCATGCTGTTCATTTTTTCCTTCATACTCTCGTGTTCGGCAACCAGATCTTTTTCTTTGGCTATAATCTGGTCGGCTTGGGTTTGATTTATAGTACCGGCTGAAACCATAGAATCAAATACGGATAGCATTAGATCAGAATTAAGGCCTTTCATACCTGGCACCCTGGGACCGCCAATTGAGGTCGCCGCATTTGTTGCTGTGCCAGCACCAGTATCAGTCGTCGATGCCAGGGCAAAACCGCCGCCGCCTAGCAGCAATCCTCCTATCATTAGTCCGCCTATAAACCTTTTCATCGTATCTTTATTATCCATATTTACCCTTCCTTTCTATTTGATAAACCCTGTCTTAACATGTTTTAGTATGCCTCTTAATTATGAAGGGTCTATGAAGGATTAATGAAATTTCATGACAGTTTTATTCCTTAGTTAGATTCCATTTTATCGAGCTCAACCCAGAATTCTACTCCATCCGGGGTATTTTGGGCACCATAACCATTTTGGTGAAGCTCCATTATAGCCCGAACTATGGAGAGCCCCAATCCAGTACCTCCGTAGGCTCTGGTTCGGGCCTTATCAACTTTATAAAAGCTGACAAATATCTTGCTCAGTGATTCATCGGGAATGGGGGCACCGGTATTAGCTACCGATATCCGTACCTTCTCATCAACTGGTTCCACTCGTATCTCAATTTGCTTACGCTCATTAACATGATCAATGGCATTGTTGAGGAAGTTTATTAATATCTGCTCAATTCGCGAGCGATCTGCATCTACTAGGATATGTTCAACTCGGTCCGTCTTTAATAATATTTGTTCTTCTTTAAAAATAAGGTCAAATTTTGCTATTACTTCTTGTACCAAAGATGAAATATCGAATACACTTCTTTCCAGAGGGAAATAGCCCGCTTCAATCTGGGAAAGATCCAAAAGCTGTCTGACCATTTTGTTCATCTTGGCAGCCTCATCCGTTATAACATCGCAATAGAAATTCTTGTTCTCCTCATCTTCTACGATATTTAATTTTAACCCCTCCGCATAACCCTGAATTAGAGCTATAGGAGTCTTTAATTCGTGAGACACATTGGAAATGAATTGTTTGCGCATTTCATCAATCTTACGCTCATGCTCGATATCTTCCTGTAACTTTTGGTTGGCGGCCTGAAGTTCCGAGATTGATTTATCCAGCTGATCAGACAGGGAATTGATACTTTCACCCAGTTCTCCAAGTTCATCCTGACTGGAAGATACATATTTTGTACTAAAATCGAGTCCCGACATCTTTTGGGCAATATTATTCAACTCCAAGATGGGCCTGGTAAAGCGCCTGGCAAATAGATAGATGACCAGGCATCCGATTAAGATAGTCAAAATTCCTGTAAATAGAAAAAAGCGGTTGGCAATAGCAGCACTCTCCTGAATTGACACGAGAGGTGTACTCAATAATAAATAATCACCGTTATTAAGTTTAGAAACCACATTAATTAATCCAGTTTGTAAATTGGGATCCTGGCTGACAGCAATAACCTTATCCCCGGTTTGCAATTCTGTTAAGTAGTTCATAACCAGCGGTATTAACGAGTCACCTATGCGAGTTGGCTTCCTTCCCATTCCCATTCCTGGGTAGTCACCTTTTTCCAATCCGGGGGAATAATATTTCAGAGCCAGATTTTTATCCAGGATAAGAATATCCATTCCAGCGTCCCGCTCTAATTTGTCTATCTCCAAAGCCAAGTCTGCTACGTTGCCATTATAGATTTTATTTATATTTTCAGATGTTGTAATGAGTTGCTGCTTGCTCTGATACACATAATATTTTTCCAAACAGCTCGAGTTCATCAGCCATGAAAAGGCGACAAAAAACACGATCAGCATACTGACCGTGATAAACAGACGGGTCCTAATAGAGATCCTCATGATGATACCTCAAATCTATAGCCGACTCCACGCACGGTTTGGATATATTCACCTTTCGGGCCCAACTTTAACCGGATATTTTTAATGTGGGCATCAACCGTCCTTATGTCCCCGAAGTAGTCATAATTCCAAACCGCGTTCAGTATCTGCTCACGGCTGAGAGCCCTGCCGACATGATCTGCCAGATAGAGCAGCAATTCAAATTCTTTAGGGGTAAGATCTATCGATTGATTGTCTATATATACATAATGAGCGCCTTCATCAATTTCTAGACCACCTAGAGACCGCAGTGGAATGTTTTTGTTTTCTGCCCGTCTCAACAGAGCTTGGACTCTGGCCACCAGTATCCGTGGACTGAACGGTTTGGAAATATATTCGTCAGCGCCCAGGTCAAATCCAAACAATTCGTCAGATTCTTCCCCCCGGGCGGTTAACATTATTATCGGTACCGTTGAGCTCTTGCGAACTTCTCTGCAAACAGCCCAACCATCATATTCCGGCATCATTACATCTAGAATCAATAGGTCAATATTCTGATTGGAAAATATATTCAGAGCCTGTCGGCCATTCTCAGCCTCAAAAGTAGTATAGCCTTCCTTCTTCAGAAAATCACATACCAGTTTTCTCATGCGTTCTTCATCGTCAGCTACTATGATATTCTTACCCATGAGAAACCCTCCTTCTATGCTAACCACCAATAACCTTATTAACCGTTGGAGGTACCGATCGTCCACTATCCACTATTCACTTAATTGTAATCTATTTATGGTGAGAATCCACACATTTAAAATGTCTTTACGGTTTTTCTTTCAATGTAACGGAAATATCAAGCGGTTGATTGTTCCGTATTATACCTACGTTAACGGTTTGGCCTACCTTCTGTTTGGCGATATAGTCCTGCACCTCTGAACTGCTTTTCACCTGGTTGCCGTCCATGCTAACCACTACATCCATACTTTTGAGCCCTGCGCTGCTTGCCGGACTATTGCTAACTATTTGCTCAATGACAGCTCCCTTTGTATTACTATCTATCTGTAACTGCGCAGCGATCTCAGCACTCATATCCATCATACTAATTCCCATATAGGGATGAATCACTTTGCCGCTAGTCATGAGTTCCTGCATAATGCTCTTGGCAGTGTTTATGGGAATGGCAAATCCGATACCCTGTCCATCGGTGCTGACCGCGGTATTCATGGCAATTACCTGTCCCTGCAGGTTAATCAACGGTCCTCCGCTGTTGCCTGGATTAATGGCCGCATCAGTCTGGATGAGGTTTTTATAGCTGCGGTCTTGTATAGTTATTGGTCTTCCTTTCGCAGATACTACACCGGTAGTTACAGTATGATCCAGACCCAATGGATTGCCTATAGCGATAACATAATCTCCGGGACGCATAGCGTCTGAATCTCCCATAGGAATTGTCGCCAGATTAGCTGCATCTATTTTCAATATCGCCAGGTCTAATTCGTAATCTTGTCCAACCACTGAAGCGGTATAGGGGCTGTCATGACCCTGGACTGTGACCTTAATATTGCTGGCACCATCTATTACATGCTGGTTGGTAAGTATATAACCGGCGGTATTAATTATGAAACCTGTCCCGGTTGCCTTTTCAGCCTGCTGCGGTAGATTGAAACCATAAAATCTCATTATATTGGATTTATTATTTGTGGGGCTGCCTGATGCCTCAATATAGACGACAGCTGGTCCAACTGATTCAACTATGTCGGCGACCCCTCCTGTAGATACGCTGGCGGTTTTACTGGCCAGCGCTACATTGGCCGTTTTACTGGTCAGGCTGTTTTGATTAGTCTGGTAGTTGACAAAATACCATCCGCCTGCCAGAAAACTAAGCAAGGCAACAGCCATAATTTTTAGTACCTGTCTTCGCATAGAAACACTCTCCTTTATGTCATTATGAGTATCATTTGTTGTTTCTGGTCCTAATATAGCATTAAATTTGGTTGTTATTGTGAAGGAAATATGAAGAAAGTATGAATTCTGATTAACAATAAAGGAACCGTAACGAAACTTTGATTAAAGGTTCGTTGCGGTCCCTTTCAGCAATAGATTATTATTTTACCTGGTTCTAACTGGAGACCTGAAGTTGGGGATCAACTTTGTTGTAAACCGCTATGCAGTGGAGAGAGCCGCTAGCCTTACTTTTGCCTGGTTGCCTTACTTGAATTCAAATCCCAGAATGTTATTGGGGTCAACTCTCTTAATTGCTGCCAATTCGTCATCAGTGGGGGGATCCATAACCGGTACTGAGGTTTGGTCTATAGTCCATCCAGTGTTGACTTTGACCTCCTCCAAAGTTGTATAGGGGAATATACAATCTACTTTAAGAAGTTTTTCTCCTGCCGGTTTTTTGAAAATGCAGAGAGGTGTTATTACTGTAAAATCTTTATCCAGCGCAGGCATGGTAGTTGCAAAATCAACGTGTTCAACAAATGTTTTTTTGTCATGCTGGGTTTTCCAGATGGTTGTTTTAGGGGTTACCGGAGTTAATGTGGCACTCCCTGCACCACCTGGCCCGCGGAGTTTCGGATGTTCATAGTCTCCCCCTAGATATGACATGGCAATTCTGCCTTCCTGATCCATCTGTAAACATGAGAGGAAGGCGATGTCTCCTTTACCTGAGCAGAATAGGTCGAAAATCTCATCTAGGCCAAAGGTAGCCACCGAACCGGTATAAGTGTTTTCCGTAAGGGTCGAGGCAACTTGTGGCGCCCTGGTCCAATCATGGTCAACCCCATCGCTCAAAGTAACATAGGTAAAATCTTTGCCTAATGCCTTGGCAGCTTTCATAGCCACCATAGGGGTTGATGAAGCAAGGCCATGAAATACTATCATTCCGTCCTTAATTTCTCTAATAATAGCCGTAGCCATCATTTCTGCTTTACCGTATTCCATTTTTATAGCCTCCCTTCCAGCATCATGTCTGCAAATTTTGCCAATTCATCCGCTTTAACAGCCTTCTGGTAGGCTTTATGCTTATCCCATTCTACCGCCTGGTATTCAGGATAACATATGCCAGGTTTGGCACCACCGGGTAGTTCAACTACTGCTTCAACCAGGAAGTGAGGAATAGAAGTAAGCTTGGGTTCTTCTTGCATTCTGTAGGATCCAACGATACGTTCGGTGGTGATAATAGTCTTTTTGGCAGCTCTGGTCATTAGTGCGTCTTGATAACTGGGTCCCAGTATCCGGCAGTTTCCATAAATATCTGCTTCCTGCACATGGATTATGGCATAATCGGGTACAAGGGCATTCACTACCACTGTTTCAGTTCCATCAAAGGGGCTTTTCATAATCTGGAAGAACTCAGGGCGAATAGCTATTAAATCGCTGCCCCACATGCCACCCACCGGCATAAAGGGAATTCCATAAGCTCCCGCACGGAGAGCATGAATCATGGCGGTTCAAGAGCCTTCAATCGCTTTGATCTTACCTTCTCCTTCCATACCCTGGCGCATTCCTGGTGATAGGCCGGCTTCATTTTCTAAACCCGAAAAACCGAAGTAGGAAGTATCTGCTTGCATATTTGCTAAGATAATGTCTGTTGCCAGACCTGGTGCTGCTCCACAAACCTTAAGATTTTTTACCGGCTTCTTGGATAAAGCCAGTGAAAATAGGGTGGGAGTTCGATGCATAGCATTTCCGCCGATAGCTAACAACATATTGTCTTTGATCAAATCGGTGGCTTGGGAAAGTGACATTAGTTTGCTTTTCATGTGGTATCCTCCTTTTCTTTTTTAATACCTTTTTTGCCCTTTTGATTACATTGACCATTTATAATAGTTTTAGGCAGATTTCTCCTACTGGGTGGCAAAACAACCTGGGCACCAGTTTATTGCATTTCCCTCGTGTTTGACTTGCTGCCCATAGGTTGTATGATGATTGGCCAGCACTAGCTCGCCATCTGTATAACAACTAATCCATCGTAGCGGACAATTCATACCTTATTTAGACCATTGATACGGCCAATAAATTGGATGGACTAGTGAGAAGTCGGTTTAAGCCCATCTCCTTGGCCGTAAATCCCAATCCCAAACCTAATAACTGAGTAAAATATATAATCGGCAAATTGTAAGTTATACCACGATCAACCTCAATGGCTCTCTGCCTGGTGTCCAAATTGGCCTGGCACATAGGGCAGGCCACCACAATAGCTTGCGCTCCGGCCTGGCGGGCCGCCTCCAGTACCTGACCACCCAGATCAACCACAATCTCTGTTGCTGATGCAGCAAAACCGCCTCCACAGCATTCCGCCTTATGTGACCAGTTAACTGTTTCTGCCCCCAGGGTTTGCAGCAAACGATCTAAAGATACAGGTTGCTCAGGATCATCAAATTGAACCACCGCCTTGGGTCTAGTAATCAAGCAGCCATAATAGGCAGCCAGTTTCATCCCCTGTAGTGGTTTAACCACCTGTTTTTGAATCTGCTCCAAACCAATTTGCTCTATTATTAATTGCAGCAGATGAGTAACCTCCACATCTTTTGCACCAGCTAGGAATATTCCAGTCATTTCTTCTATTTCACCTTGCATGGGCGCCTTTTTCAATTCCCCAGATGCAGTCTTAAGACGGCTGAAACATCCGGCACAGGGCGTAGTTACCTGATTAAGCTTCATATCATCGACCTGGGCTAGATTGCGACCGCTTAAACCAATTGATAAATGGTGGTCCAGGCTGTGGGCGGCAGTGGCTCCACAGCAATTCCAATCTGTAATCTCATGCAGCTGTATTCCTATCCGTTTACACACTAGTCGCGTAGATTGGTCATATTCATGAGCCATTGAATGCAGGGAACATCCTGGGTAATAGGCGATATCCATCAAATTATCCCTCCTTGTGGACTGGAGTCCGGATAAACATTAGGCGCACCTGATTTATGTCTTTTACATTGGGTGAAAAAGGACTCAACTTACCTTTGAAAAACATCCGACGTCCCAAATCAGCGTCTTTTAAGTACTGTTTGGAGCCGAGATTAAATTTAATTATGAGTTGAGTTTCAGCCACTTTACCGGTTTGCTTAATCGAATCCAACATCAGTTCATGGAATAATTCCACGTTGGGACGCCGAGCTTTAACACCTTGGTGATAAGCTTTTTCCCTCATGTAATCCATGATACGCGGTATATTTATCTGCGACGGGCAGCGATCCACGCACAAGTGACAAGCAACACATGTCCATAAGGCATCCATATTCATTAAAGTTTCCTCGGCCCCCATTTTAACGAGCTGAACAATTTTCCGGGGAGTGTAATCAAAAATATGGGCATTAGAACATCCGCCGGTACACTTGCCGCATTCCAGGCACATCTCCACATCTGTATCACAAGCTTCCCTTATTTCCTGCTGAAGGGAGCTGTTCAGATTATTTAGGCGCATTGGTCTATAGAATTCGACTGCCATTTAATCTCCTCCCTGCGGGTCCCGGTTAAATAAGGCGATAACCTCGGCAGCGGCGGCGGCGCCTTGATATTGCGCCCCCTGCGTCTCAATCGCAAACCCGCAGGCTCCGGCAAAAAACACTCTATCACCCGCTTTAACCGGATTAAATGTTTCATGTTCCAGGAAACCATACTCATCAGTAACAGCTCTAAACATTTGGGCCAATTCCCTGGTACCCCGGCTGGGAATAATAGCAGCCGCCAGTACGATCATATCAACTTCTACCTCAATAGGGACTCCCATCAATGTATCTTCCGCCCTAACAATCAATTTGCCATTCTCCGGCAAAACCTTGGAGGGACGCCCTCTAACATAGCGAACATGTTTAGTCTCAATAACTGAACGAGTGAATTCCTCATAATCTTTGCCGGAAGCCCGGTAATCCATATAGAATACGTAAGCCTTGGCTTCTGGGAACATATCTTTTACGATTCCAGCCTGTTTAGCAGTATACATGCAGCAGATTTTAGAGCAATAAGGTTTTCCCTTGGAGCGATCACGGGAGCCTACACATTTGAAAAATGCAACTGACTTAGGCGGTATCTGCTCACTGTGTCCTGAACCCCATTCTTTCAACTTAGCTTCAAATTCTAGTGAATTTACTACATTAGGGTATATTCCATAACCATATTCTCCATATACTGATGCGTCAAAAAGTTCAAAACCAGTGGCTAGAACCACGGCGTCAACTCGGATCTGCCTTATATCTCCCTGATTAATACCCTGTAGATCGACAATATAGACTTTATCATCACGCTGGGCATTCGTAATCGACATACCGGTCAAAACCATTATTTGCGGGCACTGCTGTATTTGCTGCAGTTTGTTGTTTAATAAAGCCTGAGGGTCTTCCCAGCGGGGAAAACTGCTGTATAGTTGCCCCAGAACTCCCCCCAAAACCGCCTGTTTTTCCACCAAAATTACTTTGTAGCCTGCCTGGCCTATTTTTAAGGCAGCCTCCATACCGGCTAAGCCTCCTCCAACTACCAGCGTAGTTTCACCCTTGTCCTTCATAAACTTGACTCTCCCCTCTCTAATCCCAATCTATTTATTATCCCGTTCAGAGGAACAGTATTAGCTTCGAACCCTAATTTTTTAAGCGGGACTCCCAGGGCGATCCCTATTAACTGAGAAATATCTATGACGGGAATATTGAATTCTTCCTCATAGCGTTTGGTAAGGTTAGGTTGTTCACGATCCAATCCCACATTGCAACCCGGACAGCAAGTTGTTATCAATTCCACGCCTGCCTCCTTCGCACTCTTGAACTTCTTATACAAATGCGGCTGTACCATTACTTCTTTATGCGTGATACCTCGTCCCACCGAATACCCGCAGCAAAGTTGTCTCTCCTTATAGAAAACTGGGGTTCCACCTATTGCTTCTATAATCTCTTCGTGAAATGTGGGGTATCCGCCATCGTCTAAAATATGATATTGCTGGGCTAGATAGTGACATCCATAATGAACCCCCACCTTAAGACCCTGAAGAGGATTCACCACCTTGGACGCAATCTCGTCCTTGAGCCGGTACCATAGTTCTTGAACATGATGGATTTCCGTTTTACCCTCGTACTTATATCCCTGTTTAGCAATAACGTCATTAGCCATCTGCATGTAGGCCGGATTATGCTTCATAATATGGGATAATTCTCGGTTGTACCCATAACACCCATTGCAAAACACATAGGTATCCAGATTTTGTTTTTCAACTATAGCCAGGTTGCGAGCGGTTACAGCCAGGGATACTTCCGGCTTGTGAGCCGAACAGGTTAGCAAATACCCCGAACAGCAAGTCTGATCTGGATCCATCACTATATTGACTCCTAATTTATTCATTACTTCTTTGATGGCATTTTCTGTGCCCGGATATTCCATACTGCCGGTGCAACTGCGGAATAAGAAAATAGACGCTGGTACCTCAGGGAACAGTTCTTCAGGTGATACTACGCGCTGTTCAGTCACTGATAATCCTCCCCTCGGTATACTTTAAAATGACAGGCTTTTCAGCCTCATCGCTCGTATTATTCAAGTATTCAGTGGCTCCGGTAAGATCAAAAAGCTCTTTATATTCGGCTTTAGCTCGGTCAGATATTTCCGGCCAAGGTGTGGCCCCCAGATTACTGCGATATCTCTTTATTTTTTCCCTCCCCTTCTCGGAAGGGGCAAAAGTTAAGCCATCCTCGCGCGCTCGCAGAGCAAAGCGTTTAAATGGCATAATATATTTTAGTCCATAATTATGTTCGACCGCTCGATAGCGCAGCTGCATCATCAATAGCGGAAATTGAATGTCATTAGGGCAAACTGTGGCGCAACCTGCACACCAGAAGCAACGCCATATTTCCTCACTATTAAGCCAGCGCTCAGCATCCCCATTTAAAACATCACTGATTATCTGGCGCGGATTATATGATGGACTTAAACTGGCAACCGGACAATTTCCTACGCATTTGCCACAGGCCAGACAAGTCTCCAGGTTCTCCACCAGGTTATAAGTATCAACCTGTTTATATAAACCATCTGCTTTGTCTTTATATTTCTCTCTAGGCATTTAATGAACATCTCCCTTTTAAAAGAGTTTTGCTTACTACTAATCATTATACTCGGTTATCATGCGGTTGCGGGCCATTTACTTATCTAACCCGCTGTGTGAAATATCCAGCTATATGGTCATCTAGACATTATGGCCTTTTGCTTATTTGACTCATTTCTTCCCATAAAAAAGCGACAGTTTATTTAAAACAATGTTCAATAAGCTGTCGCTTTGAATAATTTCATAGCAACATTAGATAATATTTTAGTCTAGATTGCAACGAGTATCTTTAATACCTTATACCAACTTTTTGGTAGAATTATCAATAATTATTTTCTCCCCTGCAGCATTTTCAGAATAGATTATTCTGCCGGGAGCAGCCAAGGCCAAATTATTCGCGGCCATAATATCCATAATCTGATAGTTTATCTCCTCTTTTACTGCTAGATATTCTTCCCAATTAGTAGTATTAGTAAAAAAGTACAATAAAATATCGAGGCTGTTTACATTGATACTCTCCAGGTAAACCAAAATAGTTTGCGGATGGATAGCTGGGTTGTTTTTCAAAATGGTTCTAATTTCGGCAATACATTCCTCTATTTTGGCTCTAGGGCCTGCATAATCTATACTTAAAGTAAACCTTACCTGGCGTTTGCCCATGCGTGAAAGGTTAGTAATAGGATTATTAGCAAGGTTGGAATTAGGGACAGTGACCAGGGCCTGAGTAAATGTTCGGAAACGGGTACTGCGAAAAGAGATTTCTTCTACGGTTCCTTCTACGCCGGAGGTCTGCACCCAGTCTCCGATGGAGAAAGGTTTTTCCATAATGATTACTATGCCGCCGAATATGTTGGCCAGAGCATCTTTGGCGGCCAGCGCAAAGGCCAAGCCCCCTAAACCAAGTCCGGCAATAAATCCATTCACATCATAGTCCCATTCGTGAGCAATCAGGACAATTGCCAGAGCGATAATTATGAATTTCACAACATTTAAGAAGAATACCACTAAAATGCTGTCCAACTGGAGCTTTTGCTTAAATTCTTCCGATAGAACCGAATCGGTTCCGGCTATATCGCTGGCTCCCCAGGCTATAGCGATAATCAGCAATGATCGAAAAAACCGGGACACCAGCAAATCCTGACCGGCGGAAAGGGGTAAGTACATCAAAGCTGTATATATTCCTAAAACCAATATCAAAAAACGCATTGGCTTAACGAAAGCCATAACCAGTTTATTATCTATTTTGGAACTAGCTTGGGATGTATAACGTTCAATGAGGGGCAGCATATAGCGTCCTAAAATATTTTCCAGTAACCAGAATCCCAGAAATATAAGCAAAGGTATGCCAATGATTTGAAACAGCGGATTACTTATTACATTGATATAATTGAATCCTTGATACCACATACCAAACATAATATCCCCCTTATAAAACCCTAATCATCTCTTGAACAAAAAGAGGGTTTTCACCCTCTTTTTATCTCTATTTTTCTTTTTCTTCTCTATCCAACTTGGCTTTGGCGATGATCTTATCGGCATCCTGTGCCGGGACCTCTTCATAATGATCCATTTCCATCCGGAATTTTCCGCGGCCCTGGGTAATTGATTTAAGATCTATGGTATAGCGACTCATTTCCGCCAAGGGCACCTGGGCCTTTACTATTTGCCTCTTGCCGGAGGGTTCCATCCCCATCACTCTGCCCCGCTTGCTGTTCAAGTCACCAATAATATCTCCCATATAGGTATCAGGGATCTCGACTTCCACATTCACAATGGGTTCCAGGAGCACAGGTTTGGCGGTCTCAATCCCCTTCTTGAAGGCCAGTTTGGCTGCCATTTTGAAAGCCATTTCCGAGGAGTCAACCGAATGATAAGAACCGTCATACAGAGTGGCCTTAATTCTGGTTACAGGATAACCAGCTAGAACGCCTTCATCAAGTGCCTCTAAAAGTCCCTTTTCTACTGCAGGGAAGTAGTTGCGCGGAACTGATCCACCAAATACGTTTTCTTCGAATTTAAATTCTTCCTCGTCATTAGGCTCAAACTTGATCCAGACATGGCCATATTGACCGTGTCCGCCGCTTTGCTTCTTGTGTTTGCCTTCTACCTGAACCATGGTTTTGATGGTTTCGCGATAGGGAATGCGCATGTCTTTACTGATAACGTCCACTCCAAATTTACGGGACAGTTTTTCAGTTATGATGTCCATATGAGTATCGCCCATAGTTCTCATTATAGTTTGGTGAGTTTCTCTGTTTTTCTCCACCGTTATGGTCGGATCTTCTTCCATTAACCTTTGCAGAGCTCCGCTGAGTTTATCTTCATCACCCTTGCTCTTGGGCTCAATCGCCATACTTAAAGTTGGTTTGGGGAATTCAATGGGATCAATCAGCACCGGATTGGATTTCACGGTAAGAGTATCCGATGTATTAGTAACCGCCAGTTTAGCAACTGCAGCGATGTCACCGGCATTCAATTCTGGAACAGCGGCCTGTTCCTTACCAGTCATCACGAGCAACTGGGTAATTTTTTCTTCTTTTTCTTTAGTGGCATTGTAAATTACACTGTCTGCCTTCATTTTGCCAGTAAATATGCGGAACATAGTTAAACGCCCAATATATGGATCGGCAATAGTTTTAAATACCTGCGCACTGAAAGGCAGTTTTTCTATATCCTTTCCCTTTACGAGGCGATTGCGATCAGGAGTAGGTGAACATTCAACCATAAAGTCCATAAGCGGCTGTACAGCCATGTTTTTCAGAGTTGATCCGCAGAAAACAAACACTGTGGATCCTGAAGAAGCTGCTTCTTTGACTCCCAGCTGCACTTCAGCATCACTTAATTCTTCCCCATCCAGATAGCGAGATAGCAGATCGTCATTAGCTTCAGCGGCTGCTTCAATTATTTCCATTTTGTACATCTCTACATCGTCCATCATATCCGCTGGTATCTCGGCTTCAGTCATTTTGCCAGTTCCGGCTTCAAACAGATAAGCCTTCATCTTGAGCAAATCGACTATCCCTTTGAAGTTGTCCTCGGCTCCGATAGGCAACTGCAGGGGAACAACATTATCAGTAAAGGTAGACTTTATTTGGGACAATACTTTGTAGAAATCAGCATTTTCACGGTCCATTTTATTAATAAAAGCAATCTTCGGAATATCAGGATTCTCTTCCCAAATTATCTGAGTCTGAACTTCAACTCCAGCGGTAGCGGAGAACATCAATAACATACTGTCCACCACCTGGAGAGCACCGACCACTTCAAAATAGAAGTCCGCATAACCGGGAGTATCAAGCACGTTAATCTTGCAGTTTTTATGTTCACAGGGAACTAAGGCTGTACTAATGGTTATTTTTTTCTTTACTTCTTCCGGGAGGAAGTCGGCTACCGTATTACCGTCATCCACCTTTCCCATCCTCTTGATCACGCCGGTATTATATATCATGGCTTCCGCCAGTGATGTCTTTCCGGTGCCTCCATGACCCACGAGGGCAATATTGCGAATTCCGTTAGTAGGGTAAACCTTCATCCTTTTACCTCCTCAAATTTTTGTGCAACTGTAAAAATGGTACTATACTTTTAAGGAACTAGCAAAACAAATCTCATTCAACTGCCTTTGTTCTTGAACCCAATCAATTTCCAATATAAAAATACTGCTACCACTAGAAATAATATCATCTGATAATAGATTATACCTTTATACGCATCAACTAGGATGGTATAAGCTATACCCAATCCCACCGGGAAAACTATGGATTGGAGTATAGGTTTGGGCGGGTAATCAGAATCGTGCCGCCTCTTCTGTATGTAAGACCAATTAAACACTAGAAGAAAAGCCAAGGTGTTGACTGCCATACTGACGAATGTAATGTTTAATCACCTCGCAGCAGGGAATCCAAATATATGGTCGATATTTTACGGTACCTTTCCATCAACTTATAATCAGTCAAATCCAAATGAATTGGAGTAATACTGATATAACCCTTCTCCACAGCATAAACATCGCTGTCCTCATGCTGTTCTTCCACGAGAACTCCGCCACCCAGCCAGTAGTAAGTATTTCCCCGTGGATCCCGCCGTTCTTCAAAGAGATTGTCATAGTTCCTCAATCCCAGTTTGGTGATTCGTACTCCTTTAATCTCATCAGGTATTAAAAGAGGAATATTAATATTTAACAAGGTTGTTTTCTCTATTCCCTGTGGCATTACCGCCTCTATAACCCGACGGGTAAATTGAGCCGCAAAGTCAAAATCGACATCGTCACGATAAGAATTCAGGGATACCGAAATGGATGGGCAACCCATAATTACACCTTCCGCCGCAGCCGAAACTGTGCCCGAATAAAGCACATCAGTGCCCAAGTTAGATCCATGGTTTATACCCGATACTACCAGGTCTATTTTTTCATTAATCAATTTGCTTATTGCTAATTTAACGCAATCTACCGGGGTTCCACCTACCAGCCACCCTCGCTTAATACCCGGTATTTTAATTTCAACTGCTTTAATAGGATCAAACACAGTTATGGCATGACCGGTTCCACTTCTTTCGCTATCTGGAGCAGCGACGTATATCTCAGCCATGGTATTCAACTCATTAATTAAAGCATGAATGCCTTTAGCATTGATTCCATCGTCATTAGTAAGCAGAATTCTCATTCAAATGAGACCTCCCGCGGCAATAGCTTAAAGTGTTCAAGCGGCCAATATATGGCGAGAGCTTTCCCCATGAGCCGGTCTTCGGTTAACCAGGCATTCCACTCGTGGCTGTCATAACTGTTATTACGATTGTCACCCAAAACCAGAAGACTATTAGCTGGTACTACTACCGGTCCAAACGTATAATCCAGGGGGTCGGTAACGTATGGCTCCACCAGCGCGCGACCATTGATATACACCTTTTGGTTTTTCATCTCTACGGTCTCCCCGGGCAATCCAATTACCCTTTTCAGATAGGGAGTGGAAGAATTTATGGTCGCTGGAGGTTGAAACATGACCACATCCCCGCGCTGCGGTTCCTTAAAGCGATATATAAACCGATTTACCCAGACCCGATCATGCAACTGTACCGTTTGCAGCATTGAACCAGTAGGTATTTCCCTGCCTTCGATTACGTAATTTCTTAAGATCATAGCCAAGACAAACGCAATTATAATTACACTAATGGTTTCCTTGAGAAACTCTCTTACCTCTTTACTCATAAGCCACCTCTAATTTTCTTTTCATCAAACTTCGCAGACATTATTAGGCAGAATCCTCATTCAAAGGAAACCTCCCGCGGTAATAGCTTAAAGTGGTTGAGCGGCCAATATATAGCCAGGGCTTTCCCCATAAGTCTATCCTCGGTTAACCAAGCATTCCATTCGTGGCTGTCATAGCTGTTGTTACGATTGTCGCCCAGAACCAGAAGGCTATCGGCCGGTACCACTACTGGGCCAAACGTATATTTCAGCGGGTCGGTAACATATGGCTCCACCAGCGCGCGACCATTAATATACACCTTTTGGTTTTTCATCTCTACGGTCTCCCCGGGTAGTCCTATTACCCTTTTCAGATAGGGCGTGGCAGACTTTATGGTCGCAGGAGGCTGAAACATAACCACATCCCCGCGCTGCGGTTCCTTAAAACGATATATAAACCGATTTACCCAGATCCTATCATTCACCTGTACCGTTTGCACCATAGAAGGGGTAGGAATTTCTCTTCCTTCAATCACATAATTCCTTAAGATCATAGCCAATATAAACGCAATAACAATTACACTAATTGTCTCTATTAATAAACCTTGTACCTCTTTACTCATAGCCTACCTCTAGATTCTCTTCATCAAAATTCATAGACATTTATGGTCATTTGACTTTTTTCTTTATCTTTAGTAATACCAAACATTATCTTTTTGTCCTTAAGATTCTTATTTAAAAAATCCACTACCCTTATCAGTTCATTATTGGCTGAAAAGCTTTTATGGGCAATGAGTTCAAGTTTTCCGCTGTCTTCTTCCAAAAGGGCCATTCCCCTTTCCACATTTATATATTCTAAATTAAGCATCTTTTATTTACAAGGCATCCTACTATGGATAGCTAACTAAATCAAACCAATATACTTATGCAGCTGCGGTATTATGCGCACATCCTGAATATCTTTAAGGCACATTTTCTGCAGATTCAATATTATTTCCAAATCTGGAGGAGCAATGTCGCCGATGGGAGTAACCGGCTGCAGTATAAGTGGGATGTATGGATTTACAGCCGCTAAGATCTTAACAGCCTCCCTGACCTCCACTTCTTTGACCCTGGTATCTACTACAATTTTAGTATAAAGAGGTTTGTTTACCGCCCTAACCAGAAACTGGCTATGCTTTGACCAGTTATCCTCACCGGTGGCTGAAGGGAGTTTAAAGTCCATGCTGATCATATCGAGACCAGGCAAACAAGTATCCAGTTGCTCATAAAGCAGGCCGTTGGTCTCCAGCATAAAATTGTAGCCCTGCGGTTTGAGTCTGCTCCCTAGTTCACTAATAAAATCTGCCCAGAGAAGCGGTTCCCCGCCGGTAAGACTAATCCATTTTGAACTGTATTTACTTAGCAGCCCTACAATTTGATCCACTGACAACGGGTTGGGCACATTTTGCCATAAATCTCCCCGACCCGTAGTATGGCTAACCCGGCAGTAAGGCTGGGCTTCAATACTGCTTTCCGTATCGCAATATGAACAACGCAGATTGCAGCCAGAAAAGCGTAGAAATATCTGTCTGCTGCCAACCAGCAGACCTTCACCCTGAACACTTTCCATAATTTCTGCTAATCTAGCTTTCAACTACGATCCCCCTGACCTTGCAGCGGGCTTCATATATTCTTTCCAGTTCTGTTTTGTAGCGGAGCATAACATTTTCGGCAAAGGCCGATATGTCCTGAACTCCTAGCTGTTTTAGTCCGGTCGTCTTAACGGGTGTCCCTTCTGTTTCGATATTCAGCCCAACATGCATCAGGGTTGAAACAACCGAGCTGGTAGCAATGGATACCGACAGCTTATGGCGATCAATATACAGATCGTCTCCTATCCGCTGGGTCACAATTTCATAGGTTTCCAACTCTTCCTTGATGGAAACCATCAAAATGAGCTGCTTATAGACTGCAAGTTCCAAGTTGGTATCAAAGTGTTCCACAATAAAATTTAACATGCGGGGTGAATATATAAATTCTTTTTCTCTGACATCGGTTAAATCTACCATCTTATCCAGTGTTACATTCACTTCACCTACAAAGGCCACTATTGCATCACCCAATAAACCGTAATTACGGTAGATCCAATGCGGTTGTAGTTGAGTCCCGGTGTACTCAACCTCATCTTCAATTAGCATTGTTTTAATCATAATTAATCCCCGCTTTCTTATATGCTTCATTATTTCTAAGACAGGAAGGACACTGCCCGCAGGGTTTATCCCCGGGACGATAGCAGCTCCATAGTAATCCGAAATCAATATCTAGGGCTCTGGCAGCCTTGGTAATCTCTACTTTATCCATATTCTGCACCCAAGATTTGAGCTTCACTTTATTTAAAGTGGAGTAAGATAATCCTTGGTTTACTGCTTCAACATATCCCAATGAATTATCCGGGAAATCAATCCCCTCTTCCCGATTGAATCCGCATACAACCCAATCGGCATTAAAATTTTCCGCATAACAAGCGGCCAAATTAATAAGTAAGCCATTGCGATTGGGAACCCAGGGCGAGCTGTCATCTATCCCGCTATCTTCAATGATACCGGACTTCATGTCCGACATAAATGGAAGCTGAATTACTTTATGTTCTATACCGTAAATTGAACAAAAGGCGGCAGATGCTGCTATTTCATTAAGGCGTGCTTTCTGACCATAATCAATCGTCAAGGCCAGGATTATTTCAGCTTGCTCTCTGGCCAGGAGCATAGAAACTACTGAATCGAGTCCCCCGGAAAGTAATGCTATTGCTTTCAATTGTCAATCCTCCCAATAGGCTGCTGAGCTGCTTGAAGATTCCCAGATTCGCACTTTCTTTAAGTTATAATCCGGGTAGGTTGTTTTCAATTCCCTATAGATTTCTTGAGCTATGTTTTCAGCAGTGGGACTAAGCTTATCAAATGGCGGGATATCATTTATAAAACTGTGGTCGTAACGATCAAGAATGCCTAGCAGGGCTGCTTTAAGGTCCCTGAAATCCAAAACCATACCGCTGGCATTCAGACACTCAGCGCCTACACTAACTCTAACCTTCCAGGTGTGCCCATGAATATTGCTGCACTGCCCCTGATAATCGGGCAATTGATGGGCAGCGGCAAACTCCTGGGTGACCGAAATTTCATACATGTAATGTCCTCCATTTAATATTCTGCATCAATCTCAATATTATCATTATTTTGGTTAAAGAAAAATCTTAATATTCAATCCCCGGTCCTGCTATTATGCCTTTTGCCAGGGGATGTTATATTTCCTTCATCTCAATTGCCAGATCAGCTTCCCAGACAACTTCAGCAGAACTTCGCCCTTTCTCTAACCATTTTATCCCATCTTATCATCAATTACCGCACTTATCTATACAGATCAGCATGTACATGGATGAAAATAATAAGTGCCGGTCAAACCGGCACTCATTAAATCTATCATTCAAGAACTGATTCTCTGACTATTCTATTTTGCCAGTTCTTCAGCCAGCGCTCGGCTCTTTTCTGATAATATCATGGCTATGTCTGCCGCATCTTTGTTTTTCCCTAATATCAACGTCGAAGCTAAATCCGCAAATATACGTCTTAATTCCATAAATAATTTCGTAACCATATTCTTATACCTCCCATTAAGAAGAATAGGTTTTTACACCGGGCTGTCATATCTGACGGTCCGATGTAATAGTTAATCAATATGTTGAGCCTAAATTAATTATAAAATTAATAGTTATATACGGTCAATGCAATTTAATACTATTTATGACATTTTTCCAGGTATTGATCTATCAACTATTTAAATTTTAGGCTGTAATTTATGGCAGTTTAAACATTATTTTTTCAACCATGCTATTTATCTCAGCAGAGACATAATCAGTAATTTTACCCTGATCAATAAGTGCATTTAAGGTTATGTCCCAGGGTAAACCACCCAGGAAATCAATTCCCGTATCCTTGGCTACTTGCTCTCCCTGACTCTTGCCAAATATCTCTAGTTTTTCGCTGCAATTGGGACATATTGCATAACTCATATTCTCTACCAGACCTAAAATGTTTATATCCATCTTCTGGGCCATTTTAATAGTCTTTTTCACCACCATAGTAGCAAGGTCCTGTGGTGATGATACAATAACGATGCCATTTACCGGTAATGATTGCATCACGGTCAGCGGTACGTCGCCAGTCCCGGGCGGTAAGTCAACAATCATGTAATCCAGGTCACCCCAATCTACCTCTCCCCAGAATTGGTTGACTGCACCGGCCAACATAGGACCTCTCCATACTACCGGATCATCCTCATTGGGCAAGAAAAAATTGATGGAGATTAATTTTATGCCTAGATCAGCCACGGGTGGAATAATCCCATAATCGGTTGCCTTTATGTTCACCGGTCCCTTAATGCCAAATGCCTTGGGTTGACTTGGTCCCGTTATATCAGCATCCATCACCCCAACCTTCTTGCCTCTTCTGGCTAGACTAGTAGCAATAAGTCCGGTAACCGATGACTTACCAACTCCCCCTTTACCGCTCATTACTACAATAATATTGCGAATATTATTAAGCGAACCAACTAGAGTATCCTTAATTTCCACCCCGCATGCTGCAGGGTCAACGCTGCAGCTGCCATTTGATGGACAGGTTTTACAGTTTTCTGACATGTGATTTCTCCTTTCTATCTAGTACATCGGCTATACTCTCATATATTACATTTCAAATATATTCATTATTGAATATTGTATAGGTCTATAATACATAATGCAATTTTTATTGCGGCAATTACTGATCCTGAATATCCAATATGAGCTGGCGCATATTGTGCTCAAATCTACGGTTATCTATCGATTGTCTTTTCCGGGGACCGTTGATACGCTGCCCCGCTCGTCTTGCTTTCTGATTGATATATCTTTGCATGAGAAGACCTTCAATGTTTTCATGAGTATACTGCTTACCCAGCGGGTCAATTGCATAGCTGCCTTTGGCCAGAGCCATGGAGGCTAGTCCATAATCTTGGGTAATCACTATATCTCCTGGTTTACTTAAATTAATTATAGCAATATCTGCTGATTGGTCAGCCCCATCTACAACGATTACTTGAGCATAATTACTTCTAATTAAGTGATTAATGTTGGATACCATAATTAATTCTATTGAATATTCACGGGCAAGTTCCTCGGTAATATCTTTGACCGGGCATGCATCCGCATCTATTACTATTTTCAAGTGTTGCCCCCATTTAATGTATTTCCATATATAATATGGTAAACTGACTGCTGATTTCAATCTTAAGGTTACTAATAATTCATGCTATCATTATTATGTAGTCTGCAGTGCAAGATAGAGCAAATCTTTCCGTATATATTTATGGAAGTGAACGGAGGAACCTAACTTTGCTAACCGACGAAATGCTAACCGCTCACACTCTGCGAGGTGAAGTTTCGGCCTTTGAAGAATTGATAAATCGTTATAAGAATTCGGTTTTTGCTATTATATACCGTATGACAGGACAATACCAGGAAGCAGAGGATATAAGCCAGGAAGTTTTTCTTAACGTCTATCAAAAACTTTATCAGTTCGATAGCACCAAGAAGTTTTCCCCTTGGATACATAGAATTGCCATTAATACTTGCATCACGGCCTTACGCAAGAAAAATAAGGTTGCTCTTATAAATTTCGATGAGACTTTTCTTAATCAGCCCCAATGGGAAGAGCCGAATAATTACGGCAGCCCTGATATAGTCTTAGAAAGAAGTGAATTGCGATCTGAAATCGCGGCTGCACTTAAGGAACTCCCGATGAGCTATCAATCAGTTCTGGTTCTGCGTTACCAATCAGACTTAAATAATCAGGAAATAGCTGATACCCTGGGAGTAAACAAAGAGAATGTAGAAGTCAAAATTCACCGAGCTCGCAAGGCCTTACGCAAAATCTTAATTAATAAATGGGAAGAAAGGGGGGAAAGTCGATGAACTGCCAGAATATTAGCGAAATAATTTATAAATATTGTGACAGCGAAGTGTCCCCCGAAGAATATACAAATATATCGGAACATTTGAACGAATGTCCCGATTGTCAGCGCATTTTTCAATTGACTCAACTGGAGAATGATATTCTTCGAGAGAAAGATGATATACCTAGTCTTTCCCCCGCATTTACTTCCCTGATTATGAGTTCTATACAGTCAGCTAATAACCTTAATATCAAAAGCAATCCCGCTCGCTTTTATCGCAAATGGTGGTTGAGCGGTCTTACCACAGTGGCCGCTGTCGTTGCCCTGTTTCTGTATTTACCCCAGCTGTCCCTTAATTACAGTAATATTACCCCTTACTATAATTCCTCCATTCAGAAGCAACCATCCCCTATGCCTTCTGATGCCACGACCCAAAATAACGACTCCAACATCATTGGTCAGGTCACTTTTTCAGATAATCCCAGCCCAACAGAATCTATAACTACAACATCCGGGGCGCCCTCCAATGTTGCTAAATCAATTCCTGATAATGATGTTAAACTTAACCAACCATTGATTGCAGCAGGGCCTGCATTTACTGCCGAAACAAAGGCAAATACCACCCCGAATGTAAGTAGATCAATTAACTCGGAAAGTATAGCAGCGGGCAATATTAATATAGCTCTCAGACCGTTAAACATTCCAGATCAATTAAAATTTATTCAAGTAAACAATAATGAAAATAAGACAATTTTTAATTACGCCAGCGTAGATGCCAAACAATCTCTGCAAATAACCCTGGCGCCATACAATGAGCCAACCTTCGGACTTATGTCTGCAAGTGACTCAGTCCCGCAATTTCCATTGACTCTTTCCAGAGATATTCAGATCGCAGATAAAAAGATGACTGTAACCTTCTCCGGTAACCTGCCTGTGGAAGAGATGACTATTCTGGCTAATACCGTACAGTTCCAAGACACTGCTAATAATTAGCTCCAGAAAATATTTAGAGCCGTTGTTACTTCTAACAACGGCTCATTTTGTTTTCTTAGCTAGGAAGCCAGCGTTCTCTCCTCATAATGGGAAAACTCCATGGAAAATGCAGCTCGGCCCTGCGTGCTTGATCTCAAGACGGTCGAGTATCCAAACATTTCTGCTAGAGGTACAAATCCCCTGATTACCTGAGTACTGTTCACCGATTCCATCGAATCCAGCTTGCCTCTGCGATTGCTGATATTGTTGATAATATTGCCGGTAAATTCGTCTGGCGAGGTAACTTCCACCCGCATCACCGGTTCCATGAGTTTGGGACTGGCTTTCTTCAGGCACTCTCTTGTAGCAAATATAGCCGCCGTTTTGAATGCCATCTCCGAAGAGTCGACTTCGTGAAATGAACCGTCCAATAAAGTGACTTTGACATTGACGACCGGATAGCCTTTCAGGACACCTTCCTCCAGAGCCTGTTTGACCCCTGCTTCTACCGCCGGTATATATTCTCTGGGTATAGCCCCACCCACTATTTTGTTAACAAATTCGAACCCTTCCGTGGGTTCAACCTTTAATACCACATGAGCAAACTGTCCTTTGCCGCCGGTCTGTTTGACATATCTGGTAACATGTTCGGCAGAACGAGTTATGGTTTCTTTGTAAGCAACTTCAGGCTGACCAATATTAATATCTACATGGTATTCTTTCGCCAGTCGGTCCGTAATGATCTCCAGGTGAAGTTCACCCATACCTGCTAACAGGGTTTGCCCGGTTTCTTTGTTATATATCATTTTAAAAGTCGGATCTTCCGCTGATATTTTCGCCAGTGCATCCGATATCTTATTCTGATCGGACTGGGTACGTGGTTCGATGGCGATTTGAATTACCGGTTCCGGAAAATCTATGGATTCAAGCAAAAGGGGTTGGGTTTCACTACAAATGGTATCACCGGTACCAACATCTTTGAGACCAATAAAGGCTGCTATATCGCCAGCGTTTACCTCGTCTATCTCTTCGCGTCGGTTGGCATGCATTTTGACCAGTCGTCCCACGCGTTCTTTCTTGCCTTTGGTGGCATTATAGATATAGGAACCGGCTTTGACGGAGCCGGAATATACCCGAGCAAATGCCAACTTACCGACATGCCGATCACTTACTATCTTGAAAATCAGGGCTGAAAATATATCACTCGAACCGGCCGCAATTTCAATTGCCTCACCACTATTTATATCAGTAGCCTTGGTCGCCGGGACATCCAGCGGCGAAGGAAGAAAGTCAATAACTGCATCCAGCAGGGTTTGAACCCCTATGTTGCGATAAGAACTACCACAGATTACGGGTACTATAGATGCGTTAATTACATTTTTCCTCACGGTTTCTCTAATAATAGCTTCAGAGATATCCTCATTATTATAATAGAGATCCAAAAGGGTTTCATTGGTCTCAGCCAGGCTTTCAATCATCTGTAAATGCCACTTTTGGGCTTCTTCCATGTAACTATCCGGAATAGAAGTTTCTATTACTTCATTGCCCAGGTCTCCTGAAAAGGTCTGGTAATTCATTTTGATAAGGTCAATAATCCCAGTAAACATATCATCTTCAAAAACAGGCAGGGTAAGCACCAGGGGGGTGGCTCCCAGACGTTTATTTATCTGTTCCACTACCCTGTAAAAATCTGCCCCAATTGCGTCCATCTTATTTATATAAGCCATACGTGGCACTTTATATTTATCAGCTTGCCTCCAGACCGTTTCCGACTGGGGTTCAACTCCACCCTTGGCGCAGAATATGACAACTGCCCCGTCGAGTATTCGCAGGCTGCGCTCCACTTCAGCTGTAAAATCTACATGCCCAGGGGTATCAATGATATTAATGCTGGTTCCTTTCCACACACATTTAGTGGCGGCTGAAGTAACCGTAATACCGCGTTCCTTTTCCACATCAAGATAGTCCATAACGCTTTCGCCATCATGGGTTTCGCCGATTTTATGGGTTAGGCCGGTATAGTATAAGATCCGTTCCGTGGTGGTGGTCTTACCCGCATCGATGTGGGCAATTATGCCTATATTTCTTAAATCTTTTAACATGTCTACCTTTCACTCCTCCTATAGGAAAACAAAATTAAACGGCATTACTCAATGGTAGTGCCGTAAAGAGCAACTTTCACTATCCTCGATAAATTAACCTTTGGATAAGCGCCTGAATTGGTATCATACTAGTTTTTGCGGTCTTTGTCAAGGTGTTTACGCTGGTTGAGTCTTATTTTAACAGCGGCGATATAATTTTGAATTCAGGGCTGCCAGCCACTTTCATTAAATCAAAAAGTACAGTTTCCGTATTAGTAACAACAGCTCCCAGGTCTTTCATCAATTCCAGACCATTCAGGTGGTTTTCCTTAAACCGGGAGCAAACCGCATCTTTAACTACGTGAACATTGTAGCCTGCATCGACCAAATCACGGGTGGTCTGAAAAACACATACATGGGTCTCACTGCCTGTAATCAGAACGTTTTTTCTATTATTATCTGCCAGCAACTTCTGCAAGCCCTCAAATGCGGAGAATTTCATCTTTTCCACATATATGCAGTCAGTCAGATGCTCTTTGATTTCTTCAACCGTACTACCCAGACCACGAGGATACTGTTCGGTGACAATAACGGGTAGACCCATTTGTTCGGCAGCTGTTAGCAAAAGATTGGTATTTTTAAATACCTTTTCACTCTGTGACATGGCCTTCATAAGTTTTTCCTGAAAGTCGATAACCACCAATGTCGTATCATCTTTATTTAACTGATAATTTTTTGACATTAATATCCTCCTTAAGTCTGTTATTATTATAATGGTTAAATTGAATAATCTATTTTACCCAATAAAGCTCAAGTTGGGTAAGTTTTTTGTCTTAATTATCACCAATGGATATTTCCCTTGATTTCCTGCACCTGCTTTAATCATTAATCTGCAGTCCCCTGAATAAATGTAATTATCGGGAGTGATCATTTGTGAAAAAGACTTTATCGGTTGTTCTGATATCCGTTTTTGTTCTTGTTCTGCTGGTCTCTAAACTCAATATGATTTATGTGCAGGAAGGTAATCCTCTGCCTATAGTATCCGCCGCGCTTAAGCTTGCCTGGCATAACTCGGATATAGAAACAATTAGTTCCTCCCCCGAAAAATACTTAGTCAGAACAACAGACGGAATAGATCCTGTTATATCGCTTATGGAGAGCCGGGGCTGGATGTTCAAAGAACAGTTGGGTTCTGGGATCGTATTTGTCAAACATGGGGAATTACTAACTTTGAATAGCCGCATGTACTCGCCAAGATATATGATAATTTCAATTCCCAACCCTTCCTATCCCGCAACCGATAGTACCTCGGAAACAATTAGTCTCGTCGCCACCGGCGACATTCTAATGCATAATACGGTTATTGCAGCGGGTAAGCAGGGCGATGATTATAATTTCGACCTGCTTTTTGCACCGGTTAAACACCTTATCGAAGAGGGAGACTACGCTTCGGTTAATCTGGAATCGGCACTTGCCGGACCGGCAAGTGGATATACAGGCTACCCAGTGTTTAACAGCCCCGATAGCATTGCCAATTCATTAAAAAATGCCGGCTTCGATCTTGCTGTTACAGCCAGTAACCACATTATGGATCGTGGCTTCCCAGGAGCTTTACGTACCATGGATGTACTTCGCCAAGCAGGTCTTGATACAACCGGGACCTTTAAAACCCCGCAAGAAAAACAGACCTTTCTCATCAAAAATATTCGGGGTGTAAAGGTTGGATATCTGGCCTATAGTTATGGTACTAATGGCATTCCGGTCCCCACAGATAAACCCTATTTCTATAATTATTTAGATCGAGATAAAGTTATTACCGACATAACAACACTACGACCAAATGTAGACCTGCTCGTGCTAATCCTCCACTGGGGAGTTGAGTACAGTCCTTATCCGACTGAGCAGCAAAGAAAACTCGCCACAGAATTCATGAAAAAAGGTGCTGACGTAATTCTAGGCAGCCACCCTCACGTTATTCAGCCCATGGAAATTATGAAAATTGATGGTAAAGATAAGTTTGTAATATATTCAATGGGCAATTCCATGGGTAATCAGATTGGCGTAGAAAGAAATAGCGGAGTAATTCTAAATTTGCGTTTTACCAAAACTCTTCCCCAGGGTGAGACTAATTTAACTGGGGTAACCTATACTCCGACTTATATTCATCCCTATTATATAAATAGCCGGCAAATGTTTCGCGTGATTCCCATCGGGGAAACTATGAATGCTATCCAAACCGGAAAAGACCCATACCTGGGAAAAGACAGTCTTCCTTTACTGCAGCAGGTTTTGGATGCCACCAATAAAACCTTGAATCACCCACTGCAATAATCGAATACCATTCAATGAGCGCTTGCGTGAATTGCGCGCCAAAACGCGGGCGCTACAGCGCCTTCCCTTCGCGTTTTGTGTGCATCGCGCCGCGAGCGTTTTTATCAAACACCTTCTTAGTCGGAGATTGAATCCACCACTGAGGAAATAATCGGTTTGTCCCCCACCTATAGATGAGATGGTTTTAAGAGGAGTTTGATAAATAATCACTATGCATGCCGATAGCCATTATTTGTTACAATAGGAATAGTTAAATAGGAAGGAGTTGGGACCAATGGATCAGAGCGAAATTAGAATTGTCAAAACTGCTATATTGAACGAGATTGAAGGAGAGAAGTTTTATTTAAAAGCGGCTCAAGACACTAAAGATCAGGATTCCAGCAAAGCTTTTCTCCATCTGGCTGAGGATGAGAAGCGGCACCAGACCATGTTGCGACAGATGCTATCTCAAATGATGTCAGAAGAGGATATTGATATTGTCGTTGATAATTTAAGCATGAAAGGCACTCCTTCACCCCAGATATTTGATGCCGCACGTAACATGGATACGGATAATGCCATGGAAATCTCGGTCTTTCATATTGCCATTCTGATGGAAAAAGCCTCTGTCGACTATTACCGCAAAGCTGCCCAAGATACCTCTCTGCCCAATGCTCAAACCTTTTATGAACGTCTCGCAGATTGGGAGTTGGAGCATCTGGCTTCCATGGAAACGATATATGATTCGTTAACTGAAGATTGGTGGGATAAGCAGTCGTATTCACCTGCTTAGAAGCCTATTAATAAAACATTACTGCAAATTCAATGCAATTTATGATATAATTTTTTTGCTGTGGGGGCGTGGCTCAGCTGGGAGAGCACCTCGTTCGCAACGAGGGGGTCAGGGGTTCGAGTCCCCTCGTCTCCACCATTTGAAGGTATTTATAAATTTCTCTCTCTGAGACTTTACCCATAAGTTTGCCGCTACGGCAAGCTTATGCTTCCAAAACGGGTTGGCAAACTTATGCTTCCACTTATAAATGAATAATAAGAAAGTAGTCTGATAGATGAGACTACTTTTTTTATTGCTTTATTTAGTAATGGCGAAATGGGAAAGATTGTTAAGCCAGCATTAAATAAATAATTTCAAATCTATTTTTATACTGCATATTTATGCATTCTTCAAACCCATAATTTTGCCGCGGCGCAAGCTTATGCTGTTTTTACTGCCGTTTGGTTTAAATTAGTTTTAAATCTCCTACATTTATGAACCAATCCGTCTAATTTTACACTTAGATATTTCGCCCCTAGTAGCTAAAGTCACTAACATTGTGTCTTTACAAATTCGAACATAGGCCTAAATACTTCGAAATGTATGGGATCAATTGTTGAAACAACATTTTGTGCAAAATTTGTTTTTTGTACTTCTCTAAATACTAAAATCGATCCCCCCCCGGGTATGATCTCTGAGGTGTCAAGGGGACGGGGTTGTTGACACCTTTTAGGCTTTTAGAGCAACACCCCGATTTACCCCTGTAAGTCTCTCAATCTGCCTGATTGATAAACAGTGCTGCTCTTTTAACTCTTTCAAATAACCATTCCTGGGTCCTATCTCTAGCTTCTGCAAATCGCTGGTATTTTTAACTTTACATACTTCTTTGATTATTTTTCTTGCCTCTTCATAAACTATTTGATGCTTTTCTTCCATATCCAAACATATATCATCGTTCACTTCGTTGTTATGTTCAATAATGGATATTTCGGTGCGGCGGAGCCGCCAATCCGCTCTGTACTGAGCCACTGTCTCGCTCGAAATGAGCCACCCGGTTGCTGGTTGAGCCACTAATTGTAAGAGTCAAGCAACACAGGGGGCTCAACGATTACTTCTGCAGGTTATGATTGAATACCCTTGCGTTTACGCATTGAATCTTCTCCGTCGATGAAGATGGTATATGAATCGTACACTATTCTGTCGAGGATGGCGTCAGCCAAGGTGCCTTCGCCGATCTTCCCGTGCCAGCCTGCTGATGCGAATTGTGAACTGAAAATTGTTGAGGCCTTTTTATGTCTAGATTCAACAATCTCTAGAAGGTCCCGTGCTTCGGTGTTACTTAATGGTACTAGGAGCCAATCATCAAGAATTAACAGGCTTACTCGTTTGTACTGCTTCATGACCTTCTGGAAGATACCTTCACCTCGAGCTACTGCCAGTTCATTAAGAAGGTCTGGCAGGCGGATGTATTTGACAGTGTAAAAATTGCGACAAGCTGCAATTCCAAAGGCGCAGCTCATGTAAGTTGTGCCAGCACCGGATGCGCCAAGAATAATGAGATTATGTTTTTCTTGCACATAAGTGCATGTTGATAAACGGGTAATCTGAGCTCGATCAAGCTTTCTGTCAGCGTGGTATTCGATATCTTCGATACAGGCATCGCTAAAATGGAATTCTGATTTTCGAATAAGGCGGGCTAATTTATTGTTCTTTCTTCTAGCCCATTCCGTATCCACCATAAGGCCAAAACGTTCTTCAAAGGACAGGTCTTGGAAAGATGTATCTTCTAACTGCCTGCGATAGGCGTCTACCATTGAAGATAGTCTGAGCTCAATTAGTTTGGTCATTGTCGTTTCGTTCACCATTATGAGTTCCTCCCATAATAGTCTGCACCTCTTGTAAATCCAAAGTTTGCAGACGTATCGTTAGGAGCCGTTTCTTCTTTGACGACTTTATCTTGACCCGTTTTTAGAATCGTCTGTATGCTTTTGTAGCTAGGACTTGGCGTATAGGACAACGCCTTTTCACAGGCAGCTTCAAGACGATTCACGGCGTATTTGTCAGCCAGCTTAAGTAGAGCCATGCAAGATCTGTAGCCTTGTTGTTCAATTCTGTGCGATGCAAGTATTGCTTGGACAACTATGGATGTATTAGGACCAACGCTTTTTGCCCAGGAGATAAACCGTTCTGAGTTCCAAGCAGCATACTTTTTATGATCTTCGGGCATATGTTCAACAACAGTGCTATACTGGCCTTCTCGGCCATGTAGCTTGGGGTGTGAACAGATCCGGTGGTTATTGAAGAAAACTTCGATGACATTCCTGGTGATACGGACATCAACTTTATGTTTGATGTATTCGTACGGACAACTGTAAAACATTTTATCTACAGCAACATGGTAATTATACTGAACGGTGGCGATTTTCCAGGTGGCTAGTTCATATGGGATCTGGGGTAGTGGTATTAGGGTAGCTTGCTCTTCTTCCACAAATATACTTAGCCTGCTTCCTGGTTTCTTTTGAAACGGTTTACTGTTAAAATCCTGCAGCTTAAGCTTTATGGCCTCATTAAGATCTCTTAGTGAAAAAAACTTTTGATGGCGTAACGCTGCGATGATCCAGGTTGATATGATCCCGACAGCGCCTTCAACCGTAGGTTTATCTTTTGGTTTTCTAACCCGAGCAGGAATTACAGCGGTTCCATAATGTTCAGCCATGCTGTGATAGGTCTTATTTATGATAGGTGTGAACCATGACGATTTTTCTACACCTGTCTTAAGATTATCTGGAACTAAAATTCTGGTAACGCCTCCAAAGAACTGATAGGTATTGATATGTGCAGCAATCCAGTTCTCTAGGTTCTGTGACAAAAAGGCTTCAACATAGGCATATTGGCTACTAGATAATGCAGCTACGAAAATGTAGGCATTAATGACTTCGCCCGTGTCACGGTCAATAATCTTGGCTGTCTGGCCTGCCCAGTCTACTTCTAGTTGTTCTCCAGGCTTACGGTTGATGTGCATGGTAGCTTTTGTGATGCTAGCATACTCACGGTAATATTTGCAGAACTGCGTGTACATGAAAGGTATTTCATGACTGAGCCTACATGTTTCGCAGTACTCATTCCAAAGGAGGCTTAAAGTAACACCGCTTTTCGCCATTTCCTTATGTATGTACTCATAGTCAGGAAGCCTTCTAGAACTTGGAACTACACGCTCCGGGAAAAGACATTTAATTAAATCACCGTCTGACATGCCTGGTGGCAGTGGCTATGAAATCCCTTGTTCTTCTGCTTTTTTCAGAGTGTTTGATACTGTATTTCGCGAGCACTCGCAACTTGCTGAGATGCTACGCTGACTTATCCCTTGGCTATGTAGCCGCAGGATTTCGCGGTAATTGGTCATGAATATGACCTCCTTGAATTTATTTACACTACTAAGCTAGTGCATAAATCCAATTTACCACTAATTTGACGAGTGGCTCACCTTGCGTGAAGGTGGCTCATTTTCAGCGAGAGGGTGGCTCTATTTGAGCGTATCGGTGGCTCTCGCAGAGCATATTATTCATATTGTAAATATGGTAATATAAAACAGTATTAGAGAATAGGGGATTTAATAGTGAGATTTGAAGATTTTGCTGAACAAGTTGATTTTTCTAAGAAAACAGAATTCGAAAAAGTGATATATACAGCGTTTTATTTAAAGAAAGTTGAAAAGCAGGCAGCTTTCAACATAGTTATTGCCTTTGACTTATTGTCAAGTATAGGACATCCAATTTCGAACTTGTCTAGGATGAAAACCAAAATCTCCCAGTCACGCAAATTTAAGCAAAATGGATCTAAAGTAGAATATATACTTGCGGCAGATATTATTCAAAATCTCAATAAAGAGTGCATTAAATTTTTAAATGATACAGAAATAATCAATTCAAACAGCGAACTTCTTGATGAGTCTCTTTTTATTGGATATCGAGATTATCTTGATAGATTAATTCGACAAATTAATGCGTGTTATAAGTATAACCTTTATGATGGCTGTGCAGTTCTTATGAGGCGTGTTTTTGAAATATTACTTATACTTTCTTTTGAAGCAAACGGGATAAAAAACGAAATAAAGGATGACAATGGGGATTATGTAATGCTAGAAAAAATCGTTATTAAGGCAGTTGGAAGCACTACTTTAAATATTTCGAGAACAAAAAGGGATTACAGTAGCGTGAGGGATTTAGGTAATTTTGCAGCCCACAAGATACATTTCAATACTAAGAAAAAGGATATAGATAATATATCGCAAAATTACAGAGTAATTTTAGAAGAATTATTATATAAATCCAAACTAAAAAACTAGGGAGGTAATACAATGATAAATAGAATAAAAATTAAGCTTGGACAAATAGAATTTGAAGCGGAGGGCGAAAGTGAGCTAATTGAGCGTGAGAGACAAGAGTTCTTTAGTATTCTTCCCCACGCTATTACAGCTGTCTCCTCTACTATAATGGTAACTGAACACCCAAAATTAACTACCGAAGAAATCCCTTTAAGCGATAACATCTCCCCGCAAAGTTTGGTTGATTCAGAAGCTAAATCATATGATAGCTTGATAACTTTTTTAAAAGAAAAGGATTTCCAAAATGATGTAGAACTTACTTTAGGTGTTACCTACTATATTGATTGTATAGATAACGTAGGTCCTGTCACGGTAAAAGATATTGAAAACAAATTGTTAGAAGCTAGAAAAGGAAAGCCAAGTAACATAAACCAATGTATAAATCTTAATATTCGTAAAGGATATATGGCTGAATACCCTGACAAAAAAGACGGGCATAAAACTTTCACTCTTTTATCTGAAGGAATAAAGTGGTGTCAGAGTTATACTTTAACTGAGAAAAAAGCTAAGAAAAAACCGAGCTCCTTAAAGAACCCAAAAACGGTTAAAGAATCCGAGTTAATTAAAATTAGCTTAGATGAATTGAATTTAGATAAATATATTGATATTTCTAAACTTGATAAATTTAGGGAACAATTGTTAGTTGTTATGTTAATTTATACGCGCGAGAAAAACATTGAATATTTTAAGATAAATGACTTAATTGCAATTTTTAAACATAAGTTTAGATTATCTGCCACCGACAAACAAATTGATGGAGTATTCCGCCGTGCAGGTACTGATTTTGATAAAAAAACAGAAAATGGTGTCCATTATAGAATGCTTCAAGGAGCAATTAATGAAGCCGATAGTATAATTGCTCGTGATAAGGAAAGGCAATAAGCAGAATAAGTTAAAAACAATTTATCTGAGGTAAAATAAGGCTAAAGCAAATGCATATTATAATGCTCCCAGGGAGTGAGACACATTGGGGCCAGAAATAAGCTAAAATATGATTATGGAAAAAAGAAATCGTTATACAGCTGAATTCAAAGCCAAGGTCGTACTTGAACTTCTACACGAAGAATCTACCCTTAACCAGGTAGCCGCCAAGTACCAGTTGAACCCTCAAATGCTTAGTCAATGGAAGAGCGACTTCATTAAGAACGCTGCCATTGTCTTCGAACGCAACAAAGACGAGGCCGGGAAACTAAAGAAGGAGATGGAAGAAAAAGAATCCCGTTATCAACAGATCATTGGTCAGCAATCCTATGAGATTGACTGGCTCAAAAAAAAATCTGGCCTCAAGTAGTAGCATTGAAGAACGTAAGCAATTGGCTGACACTAAGGATAAACGGATCAATCTGGGCCGCCAGGCTTACCTGCTTACGGTCAATCGGACTAGCCTGTACCGGAAGCCGCTATCAGTCGCATGGTCTGAAACAGACCTTAATGACATGCGGCTTATTGATGAAATATATACTGCCTGTCCCTTTTATGGCTATCGCCGCATTACAGCAGAAATGCAACTGAGGGGGCATCAGATCAATCGTAAACGAGTGCGTAGGCTTATGCGCATCATGGGAATTCAGGGTATCTGCCCTGGGCCCAATCTGAGTAAGCGCCTTCATGCCAAATACATACACCCGTATCTGCTGCGGGGTCTTAAGATTGACCGCCCCGATCAGGTCTGGGCGATAGATATTAGCTATATTCGTCTTCGGCAAGGATTCATGTATTTATTCGTCATCATTGACATTTACAGCCGTTATATTGTGGATTATGAATTAAGCACTACAATGGATCGTCACTGGGTACTAGAATGCCTAAAAAGAGTATTCCAGAAGAGAACACCAGAAGTTATCAACAGCGACCAGGGTAGCCAATTCACCAACACTGACTATGTTGAACTCCTTAAAAAGGAAGGTATCAAGATCTCAATGGATGGCAAAGGAAGAGCATTAGACAATATCTTTGTTGAGCGATTCTTCCGAACCATTAAATATGAAAACATTTATCTTAATGAGTATGAAACCCCTAAATCTCTGCGCAGAGGCCTAAATAAATACATGCGTTTCTACAATGAACAGCGGCTGCATGAGTCGCTTGGATATAGATACCCTATTGATTTTTATCACCAATCTTCAGTAAAATTGGCATCTTAAGAAAAGGAGGACACATTAGCTTATTATTTTTGAAAATGTGTCTTGACAACGGGGGGGCACTATATATGGTATTGGACGTGGCAAAACCAAAAATTAGAGTGGGTTAAAACCTTATCACGTCCCGATTAGTGGTCAACGCTGGTGTAACATTGGCTAAGTTTGTTATAGAGGTTTATCAAGATCCAGATAATAATTAGATAAGACTTATTTTAGAAAGTATCTACCACATTATTGTTCGGGGGATAAACCAGCAAGATATATTCCACGATGAAGATGATTTTGACAAGTATTTAGCGGTAATTAGAAAGATTGGACTGGAAAGTCGTATAAAGATTCTTGGTTATTGTCTAATGGCGAACCATGTTCACCTATTAGTTAAGGAAAGTAATACTGACATATCGATTTTAATGAAGCGCTTTGGAGTCAGTTACGGCTACTGGTATAACTGGAAATATGAACGTCGAGGCCATTTGTTTCAGGACAGATTTAAGAGTGAATGCATTGAAGATGATGCTTATCTACTAACAGTTATTCGTTATATACACAATAATCCTGTAAAAGCCGCAATCGTCCATAAGCCCGAACAATACCGGTGGAGTAAAAAGGCCTATTTACAGGCATTGCAAAGGAAACAGCTTCTAGATTTTAATGAATTTGGGGCTGTTTTTTGTTGTTTTAACAAGAAGGGAGGGCCTGGCTATATTGCAGCCAGCTCACCATACGTTGTCTGAAAAGAACGGTGGGGCGTTTCAAAATCCAGCCTTATGTTTTTACTTAAAATTGGTTATTTACCCATTAGGTAACATAGAATCCTCTTATTTCATATATTGTTTGTATAATGGTGTTTTTTATAAAGGAGTGAATAAAATGTCGCATTTTCATAATTTGACTCCGGTAAATGGATTTGATTTTAGTAATCTTAACAATGCAAGACAAAATAACTATGCATGGTCTATGAGTGATTTGGGAGATTTTATATACGTAGGAACAGGGAGAAATATACTGGTGAATATAATCAAGTCTATTGAGCCGAGGACTCAACTTCCCGCACTAATAAAGCCAGATCCAATAGATAATCTGGCTGAAATTTGGAGATACAAAAAGGATGGATCACTTCCATGGGAAAGAGTCTATAAGGCTCCATCTGATTCCGGCATTACAGGTTTCAGGTTTATGATTAAGGCTAGACCGTTTGGAGGCAGCCCTTGCCTTTTTGCTGCAGCTTTTGGTACAAAAGTTGAAATATTAAAATCTACTAATGGTGTAAATTGGTTTATTTTGCCTGACACTGTTTTGCAGGGAACTTCATCAAGAGCAATGTTAATACAAAAGGGCAAACTGTATGTATCTACCATAGATGAGGGTAGCCAAACTTCAGCTCCCCTGCTTTATAGCAGCGAGGATCCAGAATTTTATCCATGGAAAAGTCTTATAGACGTAAATGCACCAGGTTTTGATCCTGCCAAGAACCCCACAAGTCCTATAAGTAATATGGCGGTATTTAATGACAGGATATATGTTGCCGTCAGCAATCCCAATGGGGCTCAAGTTTGGAGAACAAATGGACCGGAACCAGAACTAAATGACTGGACACTTATAGTTGATAATGGTTTTGGAGATCCTGCCAATGTTTATACTCTTGCCATTGGTGTATTTAAAGACCATCTATATGTAAGCGGTACAAAGGAGTTGCCATTATCTTGGTTTATTCCCAGGGGCTGCGATATCATCAGAATAAACAAGAATGATGGCTGGAAGTTAATAGTTGGTGGAAATCCATTTTTTCCTCTAACTGAATCATTAGAAGAAGTACAGATGAGTGCTTCGGGCCTTGGCTCGGGCTTTAATAATCCATTTAATGTATATGCCTGGCAGATACAGGAATATAAAGGCAAACTGCTTGTAAGTACTTTTGATGATTCCAGCAACATGGAAGTAATTCTGGATACCCTTTTGGCAAACAGACTTGCTTTAGAGCAACTAATAGGCCCATTAGCAACGAATACATTAATAGAAATTTACAAGGGTGTTGTAGAGATCTTAAGAGCTATAAAATATCCAATTGGATTTGATTTGTATGTGTCTGAAGACGGCATTCATTTCAAGTCTATAGTACTGAAAGGACTTTCCAATCCAAACAATTACGGTGGAAGAATACTCTATGTAGATAGCCGCGAAAAATTATACATCGGAACAGCTAACCCATTCCAGGGCTGTGAAGTTTGGAGAACAAGGGATAAAGACTACAATACAAAACCATGCAATGAAAAAAACAATGAAGGCTTGCAGAAAATCAGGGAAATAATAAGCGAAAAGTTCGATATTATAAGGGAAAATATGCCTGTAGTCCTTAAATTTATACCGAAGGAGCATTATCACAGATTCATTTAACTAATTATGGTAATCAATAAAAGCTTTTTCGTGACATAAACTGCATGGTGTGTTCTTCAGGCTTTCAAAAAAGGGCCAGGTTTCAATTTACTGAAACGTGGCCTTTTTAGCTGCTATGAAAAAATAGCTAAGGGAGCATATCAAATGGATTCTAATCGCAATGGGTTGGAAAAGTCATTATTTAAAGTAGTTAACGCTAGTATGCGGCACCAAATTTAATAGCGAGTTATCGCTTTAAAGGACTTTAGTTACAGTCCTTTTTTGTTTCAGCAAATAGCGCATCACGTACATCTATAACAAAAATTGAACCTTATTTAATTCTGCCTGACAGTTTTTTCCTGACTTCTCGTATTAATTGTACATTTATATTATTAGGAGCGTGATAAAAATGCACTCTAAACAACGGAAATGTATCGTTTGGCTCATGGTCTCTTTACTGCTGATAACGCTGCTGCCATCAGCTTCCCTGGCCTCTGACCGGGCCAACATATCCCTGGATCAGGCTATCCAATCGGTGAAACAAACTTTCGCGGTGCCCCCCGAGTATACTAATTTTAGTTCCGGTTATAACCAGGGAGAAAACAGCCAGTCCTGGTCTCTCAGTTGGACTGACCCCGCAGGAAAAGGCGGTAATTTTGGAGCCCAGGTGGATGCGGAGAGCGGGGAGATCATTTCCATGAATAGTTGGAAACCCGAAACCCAAACTCATAATCGCATCCCGTCTATCTCTCTTGCTAATGCTCAAAATATTGGCGGCGATTTATTACAGCGCTTAATACCGAGCCGGGTTTCTTCCCTGGTGCTAATACCTGAAAATCAGCTCATTTCTCTGACTAGTTTTGGCTCATCTAATTACAGTGTACGCTGGCAGCGTGTATTTAACAACATTCCGGTAATGGGCGAGGGCGTTACTATGCAAATCAGCGCGAGTGACGGCCAAGTGATTAATTACAATCTTAATTGGACTAATAAGGATATGCCTTCCCCCAACGGGATAATCTCGCCTGAAACAGCCCGGCAGTCTTTTATAAGTGAAGGAATTATTAAACTAGAGTATGTTATGGCATACCCGGGCGGCTCGCCGATCATTGCCGCCCAGCAATCTCCTCAGCTGGTTTATCGTCTGGATCATCCTTCCCGGGGAGTACTTGATGCATTCACCGGCAAACCGGTTATCGCCGCCAACTTAGGTTGGCTGGGCGGTGGAGGGGGAGCCGAGGGAATGTATTCGTCAGCAAAAAACCTGGCGATGGATAGAGCCCCACAACCCTTAACCCCTCAAGAACAGGATGAAATTAAGAACACAGCCAATCTACTTAGCCAAGAAGAGGCCGCCAGCATACTGGCTAAATGGGTTAATATTGATGATAATATGATCCTGCGCTCTGCCAATCTGGAACGAGATTGGCGGGATCCCCAACTGCGTACATGGAGCCTTTCCTGGTCCTCAAACCTATCGGCAGCCCATAGTGATATCAAAATTACCGCTGTACCTATAAGCAACGCCGCACCCTCATCGTCATTATCCCCCCTTCCATCAAACCTGTATGGGCGAGTAAATGCCCGAACCGGAGAATTGGTCGGGTTTAATCTGGATGTACCTGCCGCCAGTGATTCTCCCGCTACCATGACGCAGGACACAGCCCGGGCTCTAGCGGATGATTTTCTTAAGAAAGTTCAGGAAAATCATTTTTCACAGTTTAAGTTTGATCAGGTGGATTTTGACCAGTATAAGAAACGGGTTATGGTTCCCGGCTCCAATCCGCCCAACTGGTCTTTCAACTACTTGAGAACGGTGAATGGGATACTCTTTCCCAACAACGGAGTCAATATCACAGTAGACCGGATCTCAAAAAAGATTGTCTCCTACAACCTGAACTGGATAGATAAAGAATTCCCTTCCCCCCAAGGAGCTCTGGGGACGGATAAGGGTAATGAGTTATATCTGCAAGCTGCTCCGTTAACCCTGGCTTATTCCCTTTTCAACACGGTCGAGGGAAGTGCTCCAGAAATGCATCTGGTCTACCTGCCGCAAAATCAGCCCACCCATGCTATGTTTAGCATGATTGATGCCCATAACGGGACCGAACTTAATGCGCAAGGTGAACCCCTGTCACTAGATGAGGGAAGTCACGTTTTCACCGACATCGCAGGAAGTTATGCAGAAAAGGAAATCGCTATTCTGGGGCAGGCAGGGCTCATGGGTGAATACGGCAATGCCTTCCATCCTGACGAAAACATTAAATTATTGGCATTGCTGAAAGCTATGCTAAACAGTGCCAGTGGTATTGACAATACCCGTAATCTATCCGATCAGGAAATCATGAAGCGCGCTTTCGAGCTGGGATGGATTAAGGAGAGCTTGCCCCCGGACTCCGAGGTAAGCAGGGGTCTTTTGGCCCAGCTTATGGTGCGTTCCCTCTCTCTGGAATACCTGGCCCGGCGGACGGAAATCTTTCAGGTTCCTTATCAGGATGCTTCCCTGCTGGGTGACGACCTGAGGGGCTATGCCGCCCTCTGCTACGGATTGGATATTATTAAAGGCGATGGCACAAATTTCGATGGGAGCCATATTGTAACCAGGGCTGAGGCGGCTCTCGCGCTAATCCATTCTTTGGAAGCTAAGAATTAAGCCTTAAAAAATCTAAATTGGTAGAAGGCAATATAATCTGCGGCTTTTTGCTATGAAAAAGAGGTTTCATATATTGTATGAAACCTCTTTTAGAATACAGCCCAATCCCATCTAAACGGTAACTGCCCTAACAAATTCAGCATTCGGATATTGTTTGGTGTCCAGATAAACCCTGGGACGGCTGGGTTCGATTAGTTTCCAGTGATTTATCCACACCTTTCCCTGAGGATTAAGACGATGCTGAATTGAACATACCAGCACACCATTCTTGGCATCATGTCCAGAGGGAAAGGCTGAGCTTACCGGAACTGTTATTTTGACCACCACGGGTATTCCCGCATGGAGATCAGGGTTGGCTGTACTCGGACAAATTAACTTGAATTCAGGATAAACCGGAGTTCTTAAGACCTGTACCACATTGGTCAATTTACGATAACTTTGGCGTTCTAGTCTGCCCTTATTTGGACCGCTTTGATAAACCCGGTAGTGTACAATGGTTACTGTAGTAGGAGGGTTGTTGCCATTGGCTATAGGATCTCTTAGTACTCCATCATGTACCTCGTATTGTCCATTGTTAAAATAGACAACCCCGACCCCTTCTCCTCTTTGCAGGTTTAGATTGGTATTCTGCATGTAAAAAACCTCCTTCCAATAAAACCCTGGTGTGCTTGTATATTTGATCGATTAATAGTTTCATTAGTACTAAGTTGAGCCCTAGCCACTAATACCATCTCTTTTACGTTTTATATATTATTCTTGCATAGGAAAAATGTGCTACTCCACGACTAATTCATTTATGCAAAACAAGAATATCACCCAAAGAAGGCGCGTTCAGCTTCACACCAACTTCTTTAGCGTATCTATATACCACATCGCAAATATGTGATAAAATACCCGTTGGCCACGTTGATTCTATTAAGTCATCCAGTGTGTCAAGGTTGGCTTGATAAGGGATTCTAGTATTTTATTAAACAATTTGAGTTTTAAGCATCGGAAGAAACTGCGGAGCAGTTTCAACACACCGCTGCAACGAGGCGGGGGACATCTTTTCGCCTCGTTATATATAAGGGCTTATAATATTTGTTGGAGGCACTCATGAGCATTTTGAATGTAGAAAATGTATCCTGTGGATTTGGTTCACGGAAAATTTTAGAAAAAGTATCGTTTCGCCTGTTAAATGGTGAGCACGTAGGCCTGGTTGGAGCAAACGGCGAGGGAAAGTCCAGCTTTCTCAATATAATCACCGGCAACCTAATTCCTGATGAGGGAAAGGTGAGTTGGTGCAAACGCATTACGACGGGCTACCTTGACCAAAGCAGTACCCTAACCAAAGGGAAAACAATCCGTGACGTGCTGCGCGAGGCATTTAGTGATATGTACCTGAAAGAACAGGAAATGCTGGAAATGTACGATCGAATGTCAAATTGCAGTGAGGAGGAAATGACTGCACTGCTCGAGGACGTTGGAGAAATACAGGAGATGCTGGAACACAGCGGCTTTTATATACTCGATACCCGCATAGAAGAGTACGCTAACGGTCTGGGCCTTCGCGATATTGGTTTGGATAAAGATGTGGGAGACATTAGTGGAGGGCAGCGTACAAAAGTATTGTTAACCAAGCTTTTATTACAGAATCCTATGATTTTGATTTTAGATGAACCTACCAATTTCTTGGATGAAAATCATATTGCATGGCTGACTAACCTTCTGCAAAATTATGAAAATGCCTTTATTTTAGTCTCTCATGATATTCCTTTTCTCAATTCAGTGGTCAATGTGGTATATCATTTTGATAATGCAATAGTGACGCGCTATAAAGGTAATTATGATAACTTTATTGTTATGAGTGAGCTGAAAAAACGCCAGCTTGAACAGGCCTATGATAAGCAGCAAAAAGAGATTTCACACCTTGAAGATTTTATCGCCCGCAACAAAGCGAGAGTTGCCACAACCAATATGGCCAAGAGCCGCCAAAAGAAGCTGGACAAGATGGATATCATTGCGCTGGGCAAGGAAAAGATAAAACCTATTTTTTCGTTTTCTTCAGCTCGGACCACCGGAAAAATAGTTATTGATGCAAAAGATCTTGTACTCGGTTATGATGAGCCGCTCACCGCTCCGCTTAATTTACGACTTGAGAGAGGACAAAAAATTGCCGTCAAGGGTGTCAACGGCTTGGGAAAATCCACTTTACTGAAAACGTTACTGGGCATTCAACCGCCCATAGCGGGAACGATTGAGCTTGATACGTTTGTTGAAACCGGTTATTTTGAGCAGGAGAAAGCTGCCGGAAGCCATACTGCGCATGAGGAAATATGGCAGGAGTTTCCTTTCTTGACAAACGCACAGGTGCGTGGTGCTCTGGCTAAATGCGGTCTGACTGCCGAACATATAGGAAGTCAGATGAAAGTGCTCAGCGGCGGTGAAAATGCCAAGGTAAGGTTATGCAAGCTCATGCTTCGAAATATGAATTTATTGGTTCTTGATGAGCCGACAAATCATCTT
>Ga0074198_1000137_pt1 | contig 107679 bp, 101 predicted proteins | sample EPASupsiteSAE323_FD_64527 | JGI IMG/M metagenome (GOLD analysis project Ga0074198, IMG submission 64527) | Bioremediated contaminated groundwater from EPA Superfund site, New Mexico - Sample SAE3-23 | ecosystem: Environmental > Aquatic > Deep subsurface > Groundwater > Contaminated ... | reverse complement strand
ATGTGGCGTAAGCTTTCAACAAATATATAAAATTTTAAAATTATTTTTAAAAATTTCACAATTTATTCACGAATTTTATGGACTATACGCATCAATTTTATGATGTGAGTGGTAATTGCTTTAAACATCACAGGTAACAGTCAAATGAGCATCATGATGGCCTTGGAAGAATCGAGAAATCACTCGATTTCTAGATTGTGCCATTTTGCTGCTGCCACAAACCTCTCCGGAACCATTTTTACAAACGGCCTCCGGGAGATCAGCAGCCAGAGCGCCCCGCAGATCAGGCCTGTCAGGATATTCATGATTCCCAGGACGAGGATGGTGTTGCTCCAGCCGAGCGATATGACGGTCATGCCGATGCTGCCCATGAAGATGCCAAAGCAACTCATGAGTGCCGCAGCCGAACCCGTGTCCTCCTTTTGCTGCTCCAGCATCAGGTTGGCACCGGGAGTGCGGACGGCGCTGGCGGCGACGGTCGAGGGCAGCAGGAGAATCGCGAGGAGCCAGGGGCTGTGCCCACCGAGCACTGCCACCAACAGCCCGCTCAAAGATACGGCGGCAAAGCAGACGATGATAATCGACCTGCGGCTTGCCGCCTTCGACACTCGCATGTAGAGCATGGGCCCTGCGATCATGCCGAAGGCATTGAGGGCGAAGTAGTAGCTGTAGGTCTGTTCGCTCAGACCGAATCCGTTGATGTAGATGTACGAGGACGACGCGATAAAGGCGAGCGAGGAGACGCTCAGCAGAGAAAACACCACTAAAAGCGATGAGAAGCCCGGATTCCTGGCAACTTTTCCGAGACGTGTGGCGGCGTCCAGCATCGATCCGGTAGAGCGTTTGTCGATCGTCTCTTGCAGGGCAATGCTTCCGGCCAATGCCAGGAGCCCGATAGCCGCCAGCGCCCAAAACATTCCACGCCAGGACATGAATTTGAGCAGTAGAGCGCCAAGGACCGGGGCAGCCGCCGGAGAGATCAGGACCATTGATTGAACCAGCGCCAGGATAGGCTCGCGGCTCTTGCTGTCATAGACATCCTTGATCATGGCCGTGGCTACCGCAAAGGCCCCGCTGCCGCCGACTGCCTGCAGAATGCGAAACAAAATGAGGTGATAGATATCCGAGGATACCGCGCATCCGATGCCCGCCAGGAAATAGATGGAAAGCCCGATGAGCAATACCGGCCTGCGGCCATATTTATCGCTGAGCGGACCCCAAAATAGGGTTCCGGCGGCAAAGAAGACGAAGAACAAGATCAGTGTCAGGTTGGCTAGATCCGCAGAGACGCCGAAGTACTTTGCCATCCCCGGCAAGGCGGGAAGATAAAGATCGGTAGACAGTGGCACGAAGGCGCTGAGAAAGGCTATGAGGGCGATCAGCCCCCGCTCTCCCAGGTATTTCTGTCTTTGGTTTTGAATCATTTCCTGTTGTGATTGTGGTTCTTGCAGTCTCATCGCCTCTTTTTTGCTTCGGATGGTCTCTCTTGCCCACGGGCAGATGAAGATAGCGATGCCGAATGGGAAACCATTTGACCTGGAATTCGCAGGCTATTAATGGATATGAATCCTCGGCAGAGTCCTCTGTTTAATTATTGGTGGAATCATTCGTTATTCATTAAGGTTAATTACTTGCAGCACTTTCCTAAACTGTTCATTCTGAACTATACGCAAAAAATGATAAAATGATCAAACTGCCCCTGTTTTCAAGAATATTACGTTTTTTATTTGATTTTTAAAAGGATAAATTTATATAATATAAATGTAACAGATTGCATAATGGCTAAATCTCGCTGAAATAGCGAAATAGCTTAAAATTAACCACTTTGAAAAAGGGGGCGAAAAAGAAAATGAAGGGAGTAGTAATAGTAGCCGTATTAGCAATCGCCTTGATAGGGGGTTGCGGCACTGTGCTGGCAAACCCACCATTGGTACCGCCGGTACAGTATGAGCAGTTTTGTGAAAATCAAAAGGTAGCTGGATCGGGAGTGGTTGACGTCAGCACATCCATCATCGACAAGAAAATCGCTCTCGAATACTATAACACCATGGCCGGAGACGGCGACCTTGAGCTGGATTCCGAGAATGCTTATTCTCAGGACCCGGACAAGCTCAAGAGGAATGTGACCACTGTCAACGGCGGTCTTGAGTCGGGCTTTAATCTCTACGAGACCACCAAGATGACATACTCCGGAACAACGCCTCTCACCGGCGGAAAGTATCTGCATTCCAAAGCATTCTATGGCGGAATTGGCGCTGACGTTCAGGAAATGTACTCCGTGAATGAGATGGAAAAGGACGATACATCGTTCTTTGCCTCTACAACGCCCTACCAGCCGAGGGATTTCAGGAATGTCAGCCCTGAGAAGCTAATCGGCAAGCTCAAGGATGCAGGAAGAAATACCTCTCAGGTTGAGGAACTTATGACCGCGGACAACGGCATGTATATCCCGTCCCACTTGATCGGCATCGAGACCAAGAACAGCTTCAACGGCACATGGGGCACTGATGCCACCTGGCACAAGATATTCTACAAGGATATCAAGGCCCACGAGATGTTCACCGGACAGTTCGAGGCTGAGAAGACCATCAAGTTCCATGAGAACCCGGTGCCCGAGAGAATCCGAGCGCCTTGCGAGGGAATCGACTGCTAGGGTAACCTGGCAGTAAACCTTTTTTATCGACGAGTTCATTCTTATTGATGGATTCTTTTTATCGGAATTAATTAATTGTAATATATTGTAAATAAAAATTATGCTAAAATTAATATTATTTTGCAATAGATATTATTATGTCGATAATATCTCTTGGACCGGCATTCAATAATCATTCCCGGAGAATTCCGGGCTATTGCATTTGAATCTCCTTGAATATCAGCAAAAGGAATAAATGGTTAAAGCTCAAGTACCAGAAAAAAGGGGTTAAATAAAGAGAGCCCTTTAGAGAAAGGAGGTTCATAAATGAAGTTGATTCTCACAGTCTTCGTAGTATGCGTGCTCCTGGCAGGCGTCGTGGCTTCGGCCAGCGCCGCGGATGTTCTTGATTTGAGCACCATCGGCAAGAGCACGTCTCAAAATGTTACCGCACTGCCAAAGGTTTCGCCCAATATGCCCACCATCGCTCCCATAGCATTGGGCGGCCAAACGGAAAAGAGTGTATTGGATCTCAGCACCTTGGGAAAGAAGGCTGAATCGAATGTGGCTGCAACTCTGATCAAAGGCGCATCCGCGATAACGGTAACACCCATGTTCGCCGTCAAGAACGCCAATGCTTCAAACGTTGCCGGATCCATCGTTACATTGCCCGTCGCAGTAGCCGCTAACGCGACCGTCTACACTCCACCAATAGCGATATTCGGCGGAGCTTAAGCAAAGATCGGGGCCAGGTAGTGATTCGGAGCAAACGTTCAAGCATAACAGGTTGGGCTCAGCAGTTCGCTTCAACCGGAAACGGGATGAACGGCTAAAGAACAAGAGGATACCAGAATGTCGGTAGAGTTGAAGGTTGATGACAAAGACATTGCATTAAATGCCTTTACCCAGGAGTTCATGGGGAATGTCGCAATCGCCATGGCCGAGTCTCTGCGTGGCGTAGATGTTGATTGGAAGGAGATAGCGATAAAAATCGTCCGGGATTAAATTGTTGGGGTTAAGCCCCACTCAATTGATCCCGTTATTCCTTCTTGCCCTTTCGGAAAGCGGACGATAGATCTATGAAATAGGTTCCTTCCTTCACAGCCATGATCAATTCGTCCCTTTCGAAGAGGGAGGGCAGATTCAATTCGTAAGTTCCGGGGCCGGTTATTTTGATGCTCTCCACCTTATTTTCCTCCGACTGCACCTGGGAGGGCGGCGTCTTTATGCTCGCTGTTCCTTGCCGTTCGGGGGACGGCTCGCTTGATGCCTCGGTCGGATCACTGCGAGCTGCTATGGGATTTTGAGGCACGGAACATTGAGGCGCTTTATTATAAGACGCTTTATTATATGCTTCATCCTCTGAGCGGGCGCTGTCCGATCGGGCAGGAGAACTCTGCCAAGCGGCTTCATGCCGATCAGAGGGCGGCTCGCAATGCGCCTCGAAGGATGCGCGAGCATTGGAGGGCTTTGCAGTCGGAACGGTCTCGCCGGTTCTCTCAACTGTTCTCTCAATTGGCATCCCAACTCTCTGGACCTCGTACTCGTCTCCGGCAGCTTTCCTGGGAGGCACTCGCACGCCCATCGCTCTGGTTATGATCTGCTCGGTCGTTGCGGAGAGACCATTGCCCTGCACGGGCTTCTTTCGCACGAACATGAACTTCTTCCAGCCGCAGACGGGACAGCCCTTCAGGATATCTTCGCCGGACTCGAAGACGTTATTGCAGCGAGTGCAGATATGAGGCATCTTTTCTCCGGCCTTCAGTCTCCCACAGAGACCTTGGTGCTGATTTGGTACTTATCCTTCTCAATGGTGCGCAGCTGGTTGGCCGGGCCGATGACGGTCAGCCTGCCTTTGATGTTTCTGCCGAAGAGTCTGTCGAAGAGAGACCCTTCTTTCTTGGATGGATAGCTCTCGATCTCAATTCCGGAGAACTCGTCCACCCGAATCTCGGTCATGGTCATCTCTATCAGACGCACCTCTTCATCCGGAGTGAGCCCGCTCTCCAGGACCACAATGCGGCCTGTTTTGACCTTGTCAAGAATTAGCCTGATCTTCTCCATCGAGGTCATGTTCTCCAGCTTCTCTCCGGAGACAAGATCCATCTGCACTTCTCTCATCAGATCACCCGAAATTGTGAGCTATCGCTTCGTAGAGGTCGTCGATATTCGATCCTTCCAAGGCCGAGATCGGCACCATTGCATGCTGGGGGAACGCGGCCTTGATGCGGGACGGCGAGGCGTTGGGCAGGTCCATCTTATTGGCCACGATGAGAAGCGGGAGCTTTCTGGCCTCCATGTTGCCTATCACCGTCACATTAACCTGGGTGTAGGGGTCTTCCGTCGAGTCCATAACCAGCAGCACGCCGTCCAGGTCGTCCAGCCATTTGATGGCCTCGATGACGCCCTCGGTGGCCTCCTTCGCCCTTTTCTTCGCTTCCTGTTCGGAGAGCCCGAAGGCCATAAACTCCTTGAAATCGATCTTCGTGGCCATGCCCGGCGTGTCAACGATATCAAGTTCGATGCTCGAGCCGTTGGCATTGATCATCACGCCCTCCTTTCGCATAGCCCTGCGGGTCTCATGTGGAATGGGCGAGACGCTGCCGAAGCTCTCGCCATCGCTCCAGTCATGAACAATTCGGTTGGCTAAGGTGGTCTTTCCGGCATTGGGCGGGCCGTACAGGCCGATCTTAGCCCTCTTCTTTTTAAATATGCTGTTGATCCAGGCATCAAGACTCCGCTTGAAACCGCTGAAGAAACCCATGTCCTACCTCAAGGGAAGAATAGCCCATATCTGTACTAATAATTTTCCGTAACTTATATTCGAGAATGGACCTGCCGTCTCGAAGAGCAGATTTGCCATCTTACGAATATTATTAATAAGCCTTTACTTTATAAGTCTTCTGCAACAAGAATAAAGAGACGAAAAAATTGTGAGCGAGGAAATGAATAGTGGATGCGACTGGAGAGTCTGCAAAAAAGAGAAAACGGCCCTCTGGCATCCTAAATAGCTCTTTCAAATAAAGAGGTCCTGGGCCGGGCAGGTGCGGATGAAGTCATTGAACTTGCCCGACCTTCTCAGGGCCTTCCATGCATCCTCCAGGCTCCCGCAGCGGACATTTGCCATGCTCTCTTTCAGGTACGGGCAGCCTCGAACGCTGCCGTCCACGCCGATGTGCATCCATTTTCTGCCGGCCATGCAGCCCAGCATCTGGCCCTCGAAATAGGTGTTGGCAAAGAGACGGGGCCCGACCGGCGAGGAGTTGATCCTGCGGTAGATCTCGATTATCTTCTCGCGCTCGATCTGGGTGAGCCGCTCCTCCGGGGCTTTCGGCATTCCTTCCCAGACGGACAGCTCCTGCACGCCCAGCTTCGCGGCGAGATCATAAAGCTCCAGTATGCGATCGACCTGTCCGGATTTGATGTGGCAGGACATGGTGACCATGAGTCCGGTATCAAGAGCGATCTTGATGGCTTCGATGGCCTTGGCGTATGCGCCCGGAACGCCGCGCACCCGGTCGTGCTCTTCGGGGTCGGTGCTGTAGATGCCTACTATCAGGTTGTATAGCCCGGCTTCTCTGAGCTTGACCGCCTTTTCCACCGTCATCTCCAGGCCCGGCGTGAAGAGGTTGACCACAGCTTTTTCGGGATCGACGTGGCTGATCAGTTCAAAGATATCCTCCCGCAAAAGCGGATCGCCCTCGGTGAAAGTGATGATGCAGGTGCCCATCTGCAGGGCTTCGTCGATAATGCGCAGGATTTCATCGTGACTGAGTTCGCCCTCGCCTTCCCGGATCAGGCAGTGGTCGCACCTGGCACCGCACTGCCGCGTGACCTCGATGGAGACCGTTTGGGGTACGGGACGGCCTATGGCTTCTCGCGCCTCATTGATGATCAATCGCTTGAAGGGGCCACTGGGAATGGGCGGCAGCCAGGTGCTGATAACGATGTCCTTCAACCGGACCTGGGCGGGCTTCTCGTCGGCCAGCCTCTGGTTTGCCATCTTGAAAAAGGGCTGGACCATGGCAGCTAGTGCGCCATGCGCCTGTAATGCCCGCAGGTCACGGTCGAAGTCCACGCTGAGGGCAGCCGTCTTGATCAACTGGGTCATTAAGTTTGTTGTCTTTTTCGAGCGGTTAAAGATTTATCGGCCACGCCGTGACATGGCCCGGCAATAGGGAGTACGCGAGATTGGAGTGCGAGAGATAGAGTTAAATCGACTGGACCTCTTAAGGGCGATCAAGGTGAAATCTAGTGTCTGAAGTTGTACTGGCCTATTCCGGTGGCTTGGATACATCAGTATGCATTCCGCTCCTGAGAGAGCGCTATGGATTTGATAAGGTTGTTACAGTTCTCGTGGACGTCGGTCAGCCTCGATCCGACATCGAGCGCGGGAACCTCAGGGCCAAGCAGTTGGCCGACGAGCAATACACAATTGACGCCAGGGAGGAGTTCGTCAAGACCTGTCTCTTCCCGCTCATCAAAGCGAACGGCTCGTATGAAGGATACGTGCTGGGAACGGCCATAGCAAGGCCGCTCATCGCCAGCAAGGCAGTGGAGATCGCAAAGCAGAAAGGCATTAAGAATCTGGCTCACGGCTGTACGGGACGCGGCAACGACCAACTGCGCTTTGAGGCCATCTTCCGGGCTACGGACTGCCGGGTCATCGCGCCCATGAGGGAGCTTGACCTGGCCCGCGAGTGGGAGATCGACTATGCTCGCGAGCACGGCATCGAAGTGCCCGTCACCAAGGAGAAGCCCTGGTCCATCGACGAGAATATCTGGTCTCGCTCCATCGAAGGCGGAAAGCTGGAGGACCCCTACTTCGAGCCGCCCGAGGAGATCTACGGCTGGACCAAGACGCCTCGCGGCGACCGGCCCGCGCAGGTTGTGGAGATCGGTTTTGAACAAGGCATTCCCGTTTCCCTGGACGGCGTTCGCATGGGCGGCGTGGAGCTGATCGAGAAGCTCAACATCATAGGCGGTGAGCACGGCGTGGGCAGGACGGACATGGTCGAGGACAGGGTTCTGGGCCTCAAGGCGCGCGAGAACTACGAGCATCCGGCAGCTACCATTCTCCTGGCGGCACACAAGGATCTGGAGCATCTGGTGCTCTCCCGGTTCGAGCTGAAGTTCAAGGTCATGGTGGACGAGGCATGGTCGGAGATGGCCTACATGGGCCTCGTGGAGGACCCGTTCTACGCAGACCTGAATGCCTTCGTGGACCAATCCCAAAAGAGGATGAACGGCTCGGTCAGGATGAAGCTGTACTGCGGAAATGCCGTCTCTGTGGGACGCCGGTCTCCCGACGCACTCTATTCCCAGGACATGGTCTCCTTCGACTCCCAGACTCTGAGCCAGAAGGATGCAGAGGGCTTTGCCAAGTATCACGGCTTCCAGGCCAGGCTCCTGAAGCGAAAGAGTGCCTGAGGAATCCTCGAAACATATCTGAAGCCTCCTCAAATCATCCCCGAGGCATCCTCGAATCATTCCCGAAACATCTGAAAACTCGCCGACTTCCTTGCCCGGCATCATCAAGAGAGGGCGAGGAAGGGTAGGATTTATTTGATAATGTAGCCCAATACTACAGGCATGGCCAAACTTGTGATATCCGAGGATGCCGGGTCGGAGGACCTGGCTGTGCTCGCTCTTGCCATCAATGAGATCATTCGGCTGCCCGTGACGCTGCGCAGCAGCGGTGCAGCGGGCGTTCGGGTGGAGAAGGGCAGGGTTCTGGATAGCAACTACAGCGGCCCCGTCCTGGAGGAGGTCATCCGCAGCGGGCGGCCTGTTCGCACCGTTCCGAAGTCCGGAGCCTACCAAGGGATTCCCGTTTCCGTGGCACCCATAATCGTGGACGGCAAAACCATCGCCGCCGTGGGCGTGGTGGATGTAGCGGGCACCATCGATATCCCTGAGGTCTTCGGGGCTTACGAAGACGTGCTAAAACAGGTTAAAGGCATAGAGAAGAGATGATAATCCGGAGAGCAGAGCCCAAAGACCTGGCCCAGATTGTCCTGATCGAGGGGCTTTGCTTCTCGGAGGATACCGCTTTTCCGCCGGGAATGTTCTCCTACCTCATTCGCTATTCCATCGCTCTGGTAGCCTGCGAGCCGCCGGCAAAGGTTTTGGGTTTTATCATCGGCTACGCCAGCGGCACTGCCGGCGCGGTCTACACTCTGGACGTTCATCCTCTTTATCGCAGGCTGGGCATCGCCAAGGCGCTCATCGCTGCTCTGGAAAAAGAGCTGAAGGCAGAGGGCGCGAAGGCTGTGCGGCTGGAGGCGGCGCTGGAAAAACCGGAGACGATGGAGCTGTACCGCAAGGCAGGATACCGGGAGAGGGAGCTTGTTCGCAATTACTATGGGCGGGGAAAGCACGCCGTGCGGATGTGGAAGAAGCTGGAATGATCGGAAAATTAATCGGAAATAATCAGAAAATAATAAGAAAATATAAAAAATTTAATAAAATCTGCAGCCTTTACATCGCTTTCCGCGTTCGCCTTATTTTATCCACTCTAACCCGCTTTCATTATAGTCCGCATAAAACAGTCCCACTTTCTCCCAGGCATACTTTCCGTTCATCTCTTTCACCGCAAGCAGAGAGTAATCCGCAAAATCCCGGTCCCCTGCCTCGTTGAGCATGGTGCGGCCCGTCGCTCCGCAGTAGTTGTCGGCGATCTGCACATAAGCCGCCTTCAACTGCGGGAAGGTGCCGTTCCCGGCCAAAAGCTCCGCTTCCGTCGCAATCCAGAGTGCATCGTAGGCTGCAACCGCGTAAGCGCTTGGCTTGGAGCCGGTAGACTTTTTAACTGAATTGCTCACGTCCTTGTAGAGTTGCCGGTCATCTTCGCCGCTATAAATCGGCGCGATGAAGTCGGTTTTGACGGCAAAGTCGGCCAGGGTGCCGTTCTCTGCCAGATCAGCCTGATTGGCGATGCCGTCCGAGCCGAACCATTTTACGGATGAGAGGACCGGATCTCCGGCGGCCAGGCCCATGATCTTGCCGCCCTCTTCGAAGGACAACAAATAGACCCCCACCCTGTCCGCGCCGTAGCGAGAGACAGCATCCTTCACTTTTGCGCTCAATGCCCGAACGTCTTGTGAATAGTCGGACGAATTTGGTGCATAACGAACGCCGTCCAGCACCACGCCCTTTTCGGCCAGGAAACCCTTTCCGGTAGCCTTCAGCAGGTCATCGGCCCAAACGTCTTTCCTGGCCATGGGAACTATGGCAGTGACGTTGCTGGATGCCAGCACCAGGTCCATAACCTCACCCTGGTGGGTATCGTCAGTTACCAGGCGGTAGATATTGTCGCCGGGAACGGCAAGGGACGGGGCCGTGCTGCTGGTGGCAATGAGAAGAACTCCGTTCTCGTCGGCATAGTCTTTCATAGCCTGCAACTCCTGGCTGGAGCCGGATGCGATGATGATATCAATTCCCGTCTCACTGAAGATTTTTAGCTTTTCGACAGCCGTAGAAGGATCTGCTTTGGTATCTTCAAACGTCAGAACGACCCGCTTGCAGGAACCGATATTCTCCAGAAAGCGGTTGACATCCATCAGCCCAATATCCAGTGCAGCCGTTATCTGCTTGCCGCTGCCGGCCCAGTCTCCCGAGACGGGAACAAGGGCTCCGATGCTGATATTTTCCAGCTTCGGGCTCTCCGCTCCGGCGGTTATGATCATCGCCAAAAGGCTAATCAATAGGATCTTCGCGTTCATACATAACTTTTTTTGATTGTAAGTACATAAATTTATTTCCTGGATCAATGAACAATTATCTCAAAAACATTTTTCTTTTTCTTTTTTTAAAATTCACCGGAAGATAGATGTCCGAATGAAAAGCCCATTCATTCGGCCTTGGCCACGATCATGGTAATATCGTCGAATTGAGCCTGATCTCCGGCGAACAGAGCAATATCCTTGAGAATTGCGTCGAGAATTCCCTGCGCGTTCAAATCTCGCGATCCTCGAACCGTGCGGCAGAGCCTGGCCAGGCCGTACTGCTCCTCCCGGTCATTGATGGCCTCATTCACGCCGTCCGTATAAAGAACCAGGATGTCTCCGGGCAATAGATCGATCTGCCGCTCCTCGTACTTCATGCCTTCCACCACACCCAAAGCAATTCCCGTGACCTCCAATGCCCTGAACCGATCCTCGCCCCGGCGCATGAGCAGCGGCGGCGGATGCCCGGCATTGGCATAAACCAGGCTTTTTGTCTGCTCGTCGAGGACGCCGTAAAACAGGGTCACAAACATGCCGGAGCGGGAGTCGGCAGAGATCATGTCGTTGGCATCCTGCAAAACCTCGGTTCCTTTTTCATGATGCGTGGCGTTTGCTCTCACAATGGTTCGAGACAGCGCCATGAAGAGGGCGGCAGGGATGCTCTTTCCCGAGACATCGGCAATGACCATGCCCATGCGCTCATTTCCGGGAATAAAATCATAAAAGTCTCCCCCGACTTCCATAGCCGAGATGCTGGTGGCCGCCAGATCGAATCCTCGCACGGGTGGAACCCTCTCCGGCAGGAAGCTTCTCTGGATGTCGGAGGCGATGCGCAGCTCCGCGCGGGATTGCTCCAGCGTCTTTTCCGCTTTGCGAATGCTGGTCATGTCACGGACGGATTCGATGGCTCCAAGCAATTGTCCCGATGAATCCCGCAGCGGCGTGGCTTTGGCCCACAGGTTTGCGCCGCCTCCTTTGAATTTGGGGACAAAGACTTCTGTGGTCAGCGTCTCGCCCTCTCTTTGAATGCTCGGGTACTTTTCCGCCGCCGCGTCGTCATAGTCCAATGCCAGGTCGATGAGCATAGGCCGGAGCGTACCATAAAATGGAAGAGAGTATTCATAGTCTCCCTTTCCCAGGATGTCTTCCGGCTTCACGCCGCTCAGCTCCTGCAACGCTCGGTTCCAGGCCAGGACCCGCCGGTTCAGATCGATAACAAAAGTGGCGTCGGGCAGGAAGGAGATGATGTTTTCCAGCTTTTCCTCCGCGCGCTTTTGGCTTGTGATGTTCACGGCTACGTTGACGACACCGCTCACAAGTCCTTTGTCGTCCAATATCGGATTTGCGTGAGAGATCCAGGTTTTGCCGTCCGGGGTTTCCAGCTCGCCGCATTGCGGTCGACCGATCTGCAGTGCTCGCAGAGCCGTGCAACCTGCACAGGGCTCATCAAGACCCTGAATTAGCCGGTAGCAGAGCTTGCCTTTAACCTCCTCCTCCGAGAGGCCCAGATGTCTGGTAACGGCGCGGTTCAGCCAGATGATGCGCATCTCGGGATCGAGGTACTCGACAGCCACGTTCTTCAGGCCGCCGAGGATGGCGGCTTTCTCCTGCTCCGAGCGCTGTAGAGCCTGCTCTGCCTTCTTTTTCGCGGTGATGTCGCGAATGGATTCGATTGCTCCAATGATCCTTCCTTTGGAATCGTAGAGCGGGGTTGCCTTGGCCCAAATAAACGAACCGCCCGGCCCAAAGGTCGGTATGAAGATCTCTGCCGTGATGGTGTTTCCGTCTCTTTGCAGGGAGTCGTAATTTTCCGTTACATATTCTTCTGACAGGAGCGCCAGGTCGGCGAGAATGGGCCTTCGCTGGCCGTAAAATGGCAGGGCATATTCAAAATCGCCCTTGCCGATCATGTCTTCGGCCTTTGCGCCGGTGAGCTTTTCCATAGCCCGGTTCCAGGCGATCACCCTGCCGTCTCCATTGATGGCCAAAACTGCATCCGGGATAAAGTCGATGACTGCAGCCAGCGAGCGGTCGTTGTCTGCTCCAAGCTTCATCAATTCCGGCTTGACAGGCGTCGCTGCATCTTTTTCGATGTGCTTGCCTGCCGGCGCATCTTCCCCTTGTTTATCCTGGCACATGCTCGCATCCCATTGCGCATTACATCAATAAGTTCGATCATTTGACATGATCGCAAGCGCGCAATTTTATCATAATATGAATTAACAACATTCTAATCATATTTAAGCATTAACGTTGCGGGCTCCGGCGCTATAAACGCTAGGCTGGAAGCCTGCCGGAGACTTACCACAAAGTTTATAATCAATTTAGAATATCTCGTCATTTGCCGTAATGTTAAAATTTTGACGTTTGGTTCAAGCTGGCCTGCAATGGGAACGGCTTCGGATGGTACTTCGTCAAATATCGAAAAAAGTGCGAACACTGAATGAGAGTGGAGAGGTAACATGATGAGAGATTTTTGCATATTGATCGTTGCGATTTCAATGGTGATTCTAGCGCCAGCAGTCGCAGACTCGCCTGCCGATGCCTTGGGCGCGAGTAAGAACGCGGTTACAATGATACCTAACGCGACCATAATAAATCCGATGGACCCAGGATACGTTTGGGGCAATCCGCAAGCAATAGTTCTCTCGGGCACAAATCCGGTAGTATTTTTGAATTCCGCATTCAAAACAGAGGTAGGCGGCCTAGCATCGGGTCCGTCATTCACTTCCAGCATCAACCGCTTCAGGAGCGATGATCCGAATGCCGGTGTCAGCAACGCTACCAAGAAGGCGGCAAAGGTCGGACTGACCCATTGGTCTTGAAAAAACGGATTTCGGCCCGGATGGTGTAAGCAAGATCGGAGAAAAATCACTGTTCGCGAGTCTAATGCTTGCGAATCCGAATATCTTTTTCAAGACACGATGATCAATTATATCAAGACACGATGAGCATAATCTTCCAAATGGTCCTATTTCGGCATTGCTATGCCAGATGTCAACTACCACGGCCTGAAAGCCGTGGCTTGTAGCTAGTAGTTAGCCCGCTACGATTGGCTGGTTGACAGGCAGCCTGCTACGATCAGATCTACTGAAGGTAGCGATATTTCTGGACGCATTCAAATCAGCATCGATCTGGAAGCCGCAGCTCTTGCACTTGAAGGTTCTACCGTTGCGGTTTTCCTTCTTCTGAAATCCACACCGAGAACAGGTACGAGAAGTATATTTTGGATCTATGGCTACTGCCTTCTTTCCGATAGCTGTCGCTTTGTATTCCACGATACTTCTTAGTTCTGCGAAACTCCATTTACCAAGCTTCTTATTCGTCTTGCCGTTCCTGATGTTGGTTAGATCTTCCAAAACGATTACGTCATACATTTTCGATACTATCCAGTTAGCGATGTTATGATTCACGTCCCTTTGAAACCGTCTCTCTCGACCTGAAAGCTTTTGCAGCTTTCTTTTAGCTGATCGAGTGCCTATGGACTGAAGTTTTGATCGCAAATACTGATACTTACCCTTGACAGCCTTTATGGGACCCGATTCCCAAAAAGTGTTATCACTACATACCGCTATGTTATTGATTCCAAGATCTACCCCTAGCCGTCTATCGCCCGTCATTGGTTCTGGATCAGGCTGTTCTACCTGAATATTGAGATAGCACGCATTTTTGGCTATCTTAAGTTGAGCGTTCATGACTTTCCATGTAGCGTATTTCTGGTAGTATTCTGGTAAGCTGAAGTCATATCTCAGCCTTCCAAAAACGGTCGTGAGTTTACAATATCCAGATTCCAAGAACACTTTCATAGTTCTGATATCGAATCTGACAGCTCCCAGAGAATGCTTGAAAGGCTTCTTCTCAAATCGGAGTCTTTTGAGCATATTGCTTGCTTGGTCCCTGGCGGTCTGGATCAGGGCAGAGGGTAGGGTAGGATACTTATCTCGGAGATCTTTGTATGTAGCTTTGTTGAGTCTGGTCTTGTTGTAATCATGTGCCGCAAAACCGTAGTCTATGACATCTTGACAGGCAGCATTCCAAATCTTTGCTGTTTGAACGAGTTCATTAGACTTATCGAGCTTTATCTTCAAGGTGCGGTACATGTTATTAAGCATGTAGTACCTTTATTAGATTTAGAGTTTCTGGTATTAGGGCAAAGGGCTCCGCTTTCATCCCCACCGTGAACGATTGAGTCTTCTCGCTCCGCCCTTCGCAATCCCGCGAGATAAAACATTGCAGTAGTCGGCTCAATTTTTAAATAATAACATCATTTTCTAAATTATTTTGATAAATCCGTCTTGATCAAATCAAATCGGACCGAATTATTAAAGAACAGGATAATGAATCATTGGTAAAAGCTATAGGGAAATGGCCCGGCCAGAAGGCCGGTTGGAAGGTGAACCATTTCCCCCTCTAGGGAAGTATAGACCTAGAAGGTAGCTGTATCCTTAAGGCCCATACTAAAATTACTCTCTAATTGATTGTAATTAAATTTTGCGCAGACTTTAGATCGTTATTTTAAATCATAACTTATCTCTTACTCATTATACGATAACACATATCCTAAATTCAATTCTATATCTCTTAAGAAAACTCTGTCTGCGATGATGGCAATCTATCCTCCAGCCGGGCACTTCCCCGCGGATCGAGTGGCATTAGCCCTTTTTTCGATGATCCAGGCAAATCGGGCAAGTTCCGGTTAGGTCGACGCAAGATCCATATATCTGCCATATAAATAGGTCAAAAAGGAGCTAACGTCCATGAATCGTTTTGCAGCAATTATCTTTGCTTTCTCTCTCTTGGCGGGCCTGACATCGTCCGGCGCTGCCCTGGAATCGAAGGTCCTTATGGTCACGGAAAAGACGCTTTCTGTGGACCTCGGTCCAAGTTATGAAATTCTCAGCAGCAAATTGAATACCAGTGATAAGGGAATGACATCCCAGGACTTCATCATCAACGATACCGCCAGCAGTGGATCGGCATTTCTTTCCATCATGAGCATCTATGATGAGGTTATGGGAAAGCTCAGTCCCGGCGTCATCTCGGAAATATTCCTGACCGGCGGCCTGGCAGGAGTTCAGGAACGAGGGGACAGGGAGATCGAAAATTGGACTGCGATGAACGGTCTTGGTGAAAACGTGACAGTCCACGTCCTGAGCAGCAATGATAGCCGCATTGAGTCGGTAGGTGGAAAATACGATGTGGCGGTCTGGAACCTGGACGGCTCGAACTACGTCGTCATGACATCGTTACTGGAGAGAAATAATACAATCCGGATCATCAAGACGCTGGCCATAAATTAAACTTGTGTTCTTTCATTGCTTTCATTTTTTAAATATAATATAATTATTTATTTACGGTCTGGATTTTGATAATGTCTCAAAGCCGGATTTTATTTATTTAAATTGTTATAGATAATATAAAATTGGTCCAATTGCTGCATGGACAGGAACGGATCATTATTCGCAGAGATATAGGTTGCTTGCTGGAATAATCCCTGAACACCAACTTTATAAATGATTATGTAAAGACGTTTGGTATTCACCGACAATTGACTGCCATATCTATTCAAACTCATGCACAAAATGTGCATTCCCAAGTTGACCTGTGCTGATACGGATGAGGGCAGAATGGCGGCACTAAAATGGCAGATAATATCATGGCTGCAATATCAATCTCTGGTGAGAGCAGGCCTTTGAACCGATGCGAGAAATGAGCATGTTTCCAAAATTGAGCTTTACGTGGCAAATTTGCATCGGCCTCGTAGCCGGCATTCTGGTCGGCATCACCTTCGGGGATCTGTGCATAGTTTTTGAGCCGTTTTCATCGGCATTTATCAAAATTATGCAGATCACCGTCATTCCCCTGATCGTGACCACACTCATCTCAGGCATTGGGAGCATCAAGAAGTCAGACGCAGGGATTATCGCCCGGAGCTTTTGTTACATCCTGTTGATGTTTTGGTTGATCGGAGTCGTATCCTTCATGGCTATGCAGTTTGCTTTTCCCTCCATTGGAAAGCTTGCTTTATTCGGCACGAGAGCCTCATCGGAATTGGACCCGCTGAACACCTTTGAACTGTTCATCCCATCTAATCCGTTTGGCTCACTGGCTCATGGCTATCTGCCTGCCGTAGTGATCTTCTGTCTTCTTCTTGCTTTCGTGCTTCTCGGAAACGATCGCAGCAAGCCTTTAGTGGAGCTTTGCAGCATCCTCACCGAAGCATTATTCTCCATCACGGACATTGTTTCAAGAGTCATTCCCATTGGCATATTTGTCACCATGGCCTACAATGTAGGAACAATATCATTAAAATATTTCTTAGAGATGCAGACGTTTTTTGTGTCTTTGGTTGTTGTCGGTCTCTTGCTTTGCACAATAATCTTGCCGCTGATTGTCTCGTCTCTTACTCCGTTTGGCTTTCGAGAAATCCTCGCTTCGGCAAGCAGGTCTATGATCCTTGCCTTTTCTGCAGGCAGTATTACCATTACTTTGCCCTTAATCGAAAAAGATCTGCAAAGCCTCTTTAAGATGGATGACCGCAACGAGCATTTCCGATCCTTAAGCGAAACGCTTGTTCCGCTGACATATGTGTTTCCTTCCATCGGATCATTTGCTCCGCTGCTATTCATTCTCTTTGCCGCTTGGTACTATCGAGTTCCTATGCACTTAAAGGATCAGTTGTTGCTCATTGCGGCAGGAATCCCGAGCGTCTTTGGAAGCAGCAGAGTCTCTGTGCTTTTTCTTCTGAATATTTTTCACATTCCCGAAGATGCATTTCAACTCTATAATTTTTCCCTCCCGTTCTTTGTCTATTTCGTCTCGGCCCTGGGGTGCATGTCAATATTCTCATTATGTGCAATCTGCATGGCTCATCTCACCGGGCGTCTCCAATTTCGCAAGAAACGGATCATCATGGTTGCCGTAGTCATAATACTGCTGCTGAGCGCATCCATCGTCGGCCTTAGATTGGGCTTTTCCGCTCTTTTAGCCGGCGAAAATAGCAATCAGGAACTCATAAGCTCCATGATGCTGCCAAACGGTGCAGTGGTAATATCGGGCATGAAGCTGCCTCTGACAAATGACGGTCTGCAAATGGAGGACCTCGCAAAGGCAAAGGTCTATTCGAACGCTTCGGGCTTGTTGCCGGACGATAGTCCTCCCACAGCCAAATGCCTTCAGCGAATCAAGGCCCGGCAGTCATTGCGTGTGGGATACATTCCCAATCGTATTCCCTTTGCCTTTATCAACCGCAGCGGGTCTCTGGTGGGCTATGACGTGCAGATGGCTTACGATCTGGCCGACTTTCTGGAAGTTCCTCAAATTGAATTTGTCCCTGTCAATAAGATCAATATGGCGGATTTTCTGGAAAATAGGACATGCGATATTATCATGACCGGCCTGGAGGCAACCGCGCAAAGGATGGAGCGAATGAGATTTACTTCAACCTTCATGACCCTCCATCTGGCGTTCCTGGTTAGAGATGATCGACAGGAAGAGTTTGAGAAATTTGAGACGATCCGAACGATGGACGGTTTGACGATAGCATTAGTCAAGGACAGCCCCAATTTCCTGGAGCGAATCAAGAAACTGTTACCTAATGCCAAAATAGTCGAACTGAATAATTATGAGGAATATTTTGCAGCAAAGGATATTGATGCGCTTTTCACAACAGAAGAACAGGGTTCAATCTTCGCAGTGATTCATCCAAATTATGACGTGGCCATCGTCAAACCAACGAACTTTTACAAAGTTTTACTGGCCTATCCGGTGGCAAAGGGTGAGGATGACTTCTTAAATCTACTCAATTACTGGATGAAGATGGAGGAAGAATACGGTGAGCTGAATGATAAACATAAATATTGGATACTTGGCGAAGGAGCACATCAGGAGCGATCTCGCTGGTCCGTGGTCAAGGATGTGCTTCACTTGGTAGATTGATGGCAAGGTCGCGACCAAATCGAAACAAACTTGATGTGTATCCCTTAAGAAATGAGCGAAGAAAGTATCTGCTCGATTGCTGCCAGTTCGCTGATTCACCGCTGCTTGTACCACATCTTTATATTTGCAGAGATTCATTTATCAAAAAAGGGAATGCTCCGACCCTATTAGTAGGATTGTGTCCCTCCCTGCTTCGGGTAGCGTTCCCTTTGCTATTCTCCTGCTCCTCTCTTGCGGTTGCAGGACGCCGGAAATTGCCGGGCGGAGAGAAATTTGCGCATCGGAATTTTGCACATCGCGAATGATGTCACCAGAATGAAACGTCTGTTGGATGTCCTCATCGAGATGATGCCAGGAGTGAGCTTGATGAATCACGGGGCCTCAAGCACGACCTCGATGACCTCCTGCAAAGAAAAATGGATGCCGTCGGCGAAAGAGCGATGCTCCGGCACATCCGGGACCGAGTGCTCGCCGAGGCTGCGCCTCCGTGAAGCATGAAAATTGATCCTTCACACCCGTCTCTTGATTATCTCCACCCCGCCTGCTCTCGCCAGATACAGCTCATCCAGGTTGTCGAATATCCCGTGCTCCACAATCCCCGGAATCCCGCACAGCCGCGCCGCCAGCGCCTCCGGCTCCTCGATCGCCCCGAAGTCCACGTCCATCACGAAGTTCCCGTTGTCCGTGATCACCGGCCCGTCCTTCATCTTGCCAAGCCGCAGCACCGGGATGCCGCCCAGCTCCCGCAGCCGCCGCTCTACGAGCTTTGCCGCAAAGGGCAGCACCTCCACAGGCACCGGCCAGGTGAGCTTTTCCACGTACTTGCTCTCATCGGCCACGATCACGAACCGCTGGGCCGAGCAGGCGACCACCTTCTCGCGCGTGTGCGCCGCCCCGCCGCCCTTGATGACGAACAGGCTGCTGTCAACCTGATCGGCTCCGTCAATGGCCAGATCAAGCGCGGGATGCACATTCAGCGTGGTGAGCGTAATCCCGGAAGCGATGGCCAGGTTCTCCGCCTGAAAAGAGGTGGGAACGCCCAGGAATTGCAGGCTCTCCTCTTTGACCCTCACTCCCAGCCGCTTGATCGTCCAGGCCACGGTGGAGCCGGTGCCGAGGCCAACTACCATGCCGCTTTTGACCAGCTCTGCTGCCGTCTCTCCGGCCAGCCTTTTGGCATCCGCATTAGCAGAAGCGTCTTTCATGAATCCTCGAATTTTGTCCTCGAATTTGCACCAAGCTTTGCCGCCGCCGCTATCCCACGATCTGGCTCTTCACCGTGGTGAACATCGGCCCGCGCAGGTCCATCTTGTGCTTGTAGCTGGTGATGTACCTCTCCAGAGCCGGATGAATCTTGACGTTTATGTCGCCGGGGCTGCGAATGATCCGGGCGCGGGTCTCCGACTCCTTCCCGGCCATGCTCGCAATCTCGGCCTCGTAAGCCGCGCCCTGGGCAAACGCATCGATGTACCTGATGCCAGTGGTCACGCCCTCCGAGAATGCCTCTTCCCAGCGAGAGGTGTGCGGGATGCCCATGATGTTCTGCTTGAACACCACGATCTCATTCATGGCTGCTGGACCGCATAGCTTTGTGTTCTCCTCGGGCTCGACCACTGAAACCTTTACTTTGCGCCCGAACAGCTCGCCCTCCCAGGCCAGGAATTCGCATGGGGAGACGGTGTCGCCGTGCTCGATGCATGTCTGGACTATCGCCTCGGCCATAGCCTGTCCGGCGGGCGTGGACGGAACCTTGTCAACGCTGATCATCTGCGCCATCTCCCGCGCCGACAGTTGCCACTCCGTCTGGAACTGCGGGTAGGACAGAGCCCGCATGTCCTGAGAGTTGTGCAGGATCATGGCGATCCTCTCTACTCCCAGGCCCAGGTTCATGACCGGATAGGGAATGTCGTACTGCGAGAGAGCAGTGGGCGAATAGATGCCGAAGGTCGCCACCTCCACCCAGCCGCTCTTGTACTTGGTGTCCGAGCCGGCCAGGCCCGGATGGTAAGCGTAAACCTCGATTTGCGTGCCCGGCGTGTAGTACTTGCTCCTTTTGTCGTCAGGCCGGAACTGGAACTTCTGGAAGCCGAACTGGCTGAGCAGCCCATCGGCCACGGCTTTTCCCATCTCGACGGATACCTCCTCGTCCATGATTACGCAGCTTGCCGAGTAGTAGCTCATCAGCCGTGCCGCGTCCTCCGCTTGCTCCCGGCGGAAGCAGCGATCCACGGAGAAGAGCTTGACCGGCAACTTCTGACGAAAATGTTGGTTGGAGAGCGTCAGGAACCAGCCGGATGTCATGTGGCTTCTCAGGGTGCGCGTGGTGGCCTCCGCCTTCAGCTCCCGGAACTCCGGGAAGACCTTTTCCAGGACTGTGGAGATCAGAGCGTCGTGAGCGCCGACGGCCTTGGCAACCTCGGCCACCAGATCGTCGCCCTCCACCTTGCCCTTCTTGTAGCCGTGCAGGATCTGGCGCACGGCCTCGACCTCGTCTGCGGAAAGATCGCGTCCCAGCAGGGCATTGATCTGGGCGATCCTCTCATCGGAGATGCCGATGTCGGGCCTTGGCAGCCCGGCCAGGTAGAAACACCTGTCCAGCACGGCCAGGGCTTCCGATCCAAACTGCCGGTAGACATCCTGGGCCTCGACCATCACCGGGTTCATGGCCTCGGAGAAGCCGAGTCGCAGGTATGCCTCCCGGAGCTTCTGGATGGTGTCGAAAATAGGGTGCGCCGTCCCGAATGAATAGGTATTTCTTGGATATCGTGCGTTGATTGTGGGCTTGCCCAGATACTCCCGTCCCTGCTGCCAGGTCTTGTCGAAATCCTCCTTGGCAGCCTCTCTTATCTGGCTTGGATCAAATTTCATGCTCTTTGCACTCCACAAATTCTCAAATTTTCAACTGATTCGCAAATTGGTTATTCATGAACAGTCAGTTATTCATGATTTTTGTTATTTATAATTCTCCAGAGATGTTTCCATCTTGGCCAAGCCGAGGGCGTTGGTGAGGTCGCCTCGCGTCCTCTCCAGCATGGACCGGGCCAGATCGCTCTTGCGGCGCAGCCCTCTGGTGATGGCATCAGGATAGTCGAAGAGCATGAGCAGGTAATAAATCTCCTCCATCACTCCCAGGAAATACTCTCCCTCCGTCGCCCTGCCGCTGCGAATCAGGTCCAGGATGTGCCGGCGCAGCTCTCCTGTGGTGTCGCCCAGGCCGCCCAGATAATTCACCAGCTCCACGCCGATCTCGTCCGGCGTCAGGATCTGGTGGCGAGAGACTATGGAGTAGACGCTCCTCGCCTCCGCGTACTCCTGCTCCGCCCCGTCCACGAATCCTGCAAAGCGTATGTCCTGGTGATCCCGCAAAGCTTCCTGAATCTTCTTCAAGCCCAATGCCGCTTCGCTCATGTACCTCTCCGCCCCGGCCAGGTCGCCCCGATGTACGGAACGGATGGACGAGGAGCAGTTTCGAATCGTTTCCCTGGAAAGGCGATAGGCGTCTTCCCGAGCCCGATCTTTGCGCTCGAAGCTCGCGAGCATGCCCCTGGATAGTTCGTCGAAAGTTGACATATTGGTTTAGGAATTGGCGAATTTGCGGCACCGGATTTACGAATCAGAGCATTGCTTTATGTTCATCATTTTATGCTCAGCATTCTCTGATTTTTATTCAATGTTCGTCATTTGCGGCATTCATCAATTAATGCTCAATCATTCCACGTTCATCTTTTATATTCATCATTCTATGCTCACCAATTTTTTGAGGCGATTTATCGACCTTTGCCCTTCTTCCAGTGAGCGGGACTCGGTGACTATGCGGCCTTTGTAATTTTTCATTGCCTGGGCCACCTTTTTCCAGGGCACGGTGCCGTTTCCCACCGGCAGATGCTCGTCCCTCTCGCCGTGGTTGTCGTGAACGTGCATGTGTATTACCTGGTCTTTGAGCTTCAGGAAATCCTCCACATTGCCGTTGGTGTTGGCGTGCCCCACATCGAAGATGAAACCCACGTTCTCCCGGTCCACCGTCTCAATGATGCCTGCGATCTCCTCCGGCCTGCGGCCAAGGATGGCGGGCATGTTCACCATGTTCTCCACGGCTACCCTCATGTCCAGCTCTGCGGCGTGATCCGAGACCTGCTGGATGCCCAGGATCGCCTGGGACCAGGCGGCATCGGGCAGTTGCATTCCCAGGGGCGAGAAGTGGCCGGGATGGACCACCGCCAGCCGGGCAAAATCGCCGGCAAGATCCAGGCAGTTCTTCATCTGGCGCACGGTCTCTTCCCAGATGGGCTGGTTCACGGATGCTAGATTCAGGTCGGAGTAAGGCAGGTGAACGGTGATCGTGAGATGGGTCGTCTCGACGATGTTCCTGGCTTCGGCAAGATTTTCGGGCGTGAGCCTCTGGCGGCCTTCGTGCACAATCTCCCAGCCGCTGTAGCCGAGGTCTTCCAATTGATATGCCCAGTCGAAGGGCCGGTCCACCAGCTTGCTGGACGAGAAGCTAAAGCACAATTTTCTCAACTCCCGCAGCTTGGTTTTCTGCCGCAGCACCTTCTGCTTTGGCTCCTGCAAGTTCCTCCAGCTCGGTCTCGCAAATGGGCACGCCGTTTTCGGTCTGCGGGGCGAGCCAGTCGATCACGCGCTCCCCGCCGGTGATCTGCACGTGCAAGGAACCGAGCGGCTCTTCCTCGGGCGGAAAGCTTACAATTCCCATGAACGCCGCCTGCTTGTTGAGCTGGAACTGAAAGACATCCCCGACTCGACCTCTCAGCATGACGGATCGTGCCGAATCCAGTATTTTCTGCTTCCTCAGCAATTCATGAAAGGCAAGAAGAGATGTTGGGCCGTCATAGGCATCGATGCGGTCGGTGCGAATGTCCATGATCAGGCCGGGAAATATCTTCTCGATGGCACAAACTACCTTCTCCACGCGCTCCGTGGGCCGGACGGTGGTGTACACTGATACCTCGATCGTTCTCATCGCCTCTAAATATGACTGGTCTTGTACCTGAGAATGGCAGCGATTCCTCCGAATGCCTTGTAAAGCTGCTGCCCTTCCTCGAACTCCGATGAGATGATCTTGACCTCGGCCCCGCACCCGTCCGCCAGCTTGGAGAGATCGGACACCAGATCCTCCTCCTCCGCCACGGATAGCGGGCTGCCGCATTTGAGGCAATTTCCCAGGACTGCAGACGCGCCGGAACGGGTCTGGCTGTCCGTGAAGTCACAACTGCGGTTGCTGCAAACGATCCTGGACCGGGTCTTGCGCAGATCCTCGGACAGCAGCAAAACCTCCACGGAACCAAGCTCCAGGTTGTGGCGAACCTCCGCCTCGCCGTAAGCCGCGAGGCCCTTGTCGCTCACCAGCTCCTTCATAAACCGGCGCATGACGATTTTGTCCTGGGTTACTTCCAGGTCCTGTAGCTGCTCCTGAGCCGCATCCACCAGCTCGTAGAGCCCGGACTCGTCCGTGTATGAGACATCCAGAGCCCCGAGAACCTTGCGCTGCAGCTCATGGTGCAGGAATCCGCCTTCCATGAACTCCTCTTTCGTGGGCGATGGACCGCCGATGAGGATGCCCTGCAGGTCCTTGGCATCGATGGGGAGGAATGCGTCATTGGCCGATTCGCCGATGCGGCCATAGAAATCGTGAATAGCGATCAAGCGAAGTTGCTGGAACCTGTGGCTGGACTGGCCGCCTTTCCTCTGCTTGCCGGGCACGGTTGAGGTGAGGTGCTTGAGCGGCTCGACGTATTTGCCTTTCAAGACGCCGATGGCCGCTTCGCGCCGGTCCAGGACGATGAGCCCGAAGGTTTTCTTGTCGGCCAGCATCTCCTCTAAGGGCCCGAGCAGAAATTGGGAATCGCAGTGATACCTGTAAGTGATTATCGGGTCGGGCGGCTCAAGGGCCGTGCTGTACAATTCGGTCCTGTTGGCTCCTGCATCGACATTGCCGATGAAGATGACCACGCCGTTGGCCGGCGGCTTGGGGATCAATTTCAACCGGGACATGGCCGACTCAAGAGCGCCCTGCACGCTGAGCCTGGTGACTCTGGACTTGATGTTGGCCGCCTGTCCGTACTCTTCACGCAGTTGAGCGGTGACATCAGAGATCTGCTTGTCGGGAGGAATGTAAAGGGATATCAGCTCCGTGCCCCTGCCCGTCTTGCTCCTCAAGTCGTCGAGAAGACGCTTGAACTCGTATTTTTCCTGTGCGGTGAACTCCATCTCTGGTGAATCTCCCAAAAAAGCTCAACGGCCAAGATATAAAAGGCTTCGTGATGGCTGCAGTCAACGAATCGGCTCAGGCGTGAATCGGGATGCATGAGCCTGGGCAGATTCAATCGAATGCTGGATCATGATTCAGGTTATCTTGCAGAGAAAAATGAAAATCCGGAATATAGAAATGAAAATGCAAGAACAAAAATACAGAAACGAATGCAGGAATTGAAATGTAGAAAATAGAAAATATAGCAACCTGGAAATCTCAAAAATTCTAAAAATGAGCCAGCAATAATGGGACGATCATCATTACTATCTTAATTATCATAGTTAGATATTCAAAAGATTGCTCTAATATCTTCGATTTTGCATTTTCAATCAGATACAATAAACCTAACATAGAAATTCAAAAATTATTCGTATTCAAAAACTATATAAAGATATAAGTTATCTTATACTGCATGGATCAATTAGTCGTTCTCCAAGAAATTTACGAATCATTTTCCAAAGGAGGGGAAGGGCTCCAAAAGATCGACGCCAAGAAGATGTCAGGGAGCTGCCCCGATGAGGTGGCCAGGCTGCTGGACGGATCGAAGAAGGGACGGGTGGATGAGGATGTCTGCGAGAAGCTCTCCGGCAGCCTGACGGACGCCTACGAGATCAAGAGGCTGGGGGACATCTGCCGCAAGGCCGGGCTTCATCTCCTGGCCATAAAGTCCTACAACCGGGCGCTGGCTTTGAGCCGCGACCCAATTTTGCGGCCCGTTCTGCTCAATAATCTCGGGCAGGCGTACGCCCGTCAGGGAGACCTGGCCCGCAGCCTGATCTATTATCAAAAGGCTGCCTCCGGCTTCGAGAGCGCGGGCGATCCGGGCGGCATGGCCCACGTACTGGGAAACCTGGGGGCGGCCTACAGACGGCAGAGAGATTGGGAGAACGCGATTGAATACTGCTACCGCAGCCTCAAGACCTTCCAGGAGATGGGAGACCACCTGGGAGTTGCGCAGATGACGGGAAGCCTGGGGCGGGTTTATGCCGAGATGGGGGAGAGAGAGCTTGCCGCACGGTATTTCGAGAAGAGCCTGGTCGATTTCCAGAAGCTCGGCGACAAGAAGAGTGCCGCCTGGGTGCTGGATCGAATGGGAAAGATCGCCGGCGAGAAGAAGGACTACGATCATGCTTTGGGCTACTACAACCAGAGCCTCTCCATTTTCCAGGAGCAGGGGCACAGCCACAGCGCCGGAGTTGTGCTCTCGGACCTTGGACGGATGTACCTTGGGATGGGCGAGACGGCAGCAGCTTGCGAAGCTCTGGAGAGGGCCGTTCGGCTCATTCCTCGCGGCATGCAGCCATCCTACCAGAATGCTCTATCGGGCCTGGCAGCCGCTTACAGCGCCACGGCCAAGAGCTACCTGGCGGAGGCGGAGGACTGCAACCAAAAGAACGATGCAGCTGAGCTTGTCGCCCGGGCCAATGCGTCAAAATACTTTGCGCAAAGCTCGGACAGATTCCTGGAGCTGGCGTCCTCGCTAAATGAAGAAATGCCTGCCATAAAAGCCGCAGCCGGGATTGCCAGAAGCCGCTCTTACCTGGCCAAGATCTCCGCCAAGACGCCGGACGAAGAAGCGATGGCCTTGAGCGAGAGGGCGCTTTCCGCCCTGGATTTGGCCGGCGCGAACTGCGATGAGCAGACAGGGGCGAAGATTGAGGGCCTGAAGCGAACGCTGTCCGGCCTGAAGGAGGCCAGGTCCGTCGGCTTGCTGGGCAGCGAGCCCTGGAGGTTGGCCAAGGCGGTATCCAATGCTTGTGAATATCTCATGGGTGGGGCTGCCGCTCCCGGCGAGGCCAACGGTCACATCTGCGACGCCCTGCGCAATATCGGCGCGAGCATCGATGCTGAATCAGGCCGGAAGGACCCGGCAGAGAAGCTGAAGGCCACGGCTGCCGAGCTGCGCCGGGCCGAATCGCGCTTTTCCGCAGGGGAAAGAGATCTGGACAAGCTGAGCGCGGCCAAGATCAACTGCGCGGCGAAGACTATCGAGGGCTTTGTCAGCGGCGCAAGTGAGGGCGGCCAGGCGCAGTCTTCCGCTCAGCCCAGAGATCGGTTGAGCTTCAAGCCGGAAAAGGATGCGCTTCTCCTCATATCCGGCATCCTGGCGGATAGCGCATTTTTAGAAATCGACAACACGGAAAAAATTTACACCTGGGACGACTCCCTGCATTTGGTTGAAGAATTGCCGGAGAAGAGTTCGTCCTATCATCGCGAAAGCATCGGCTCGCAGGAACAGGCCGTGGTTGGAGCCCCGGATAAATTGCCCGGCGAGGCGCAGCCTGGGCGGCAAGATTTGTTTGGGAGCAAGTCGGTCATGAATGAGCCGACCATAAATGGTTCAGGCGCTCAGGCAACAGGCCCCGCCGATGGGCCCGTTTCCAGTGCGGTTTTCCATCCGACCGGGCCGGATATGCCCGTCATGCAGGTGCACGAGGAGAGACTGGCGGCGCAAAGAATGGTCTTGGCCGACGGCAATGCCGGGTCTAAGATCTTCGTTTCAGAGGCTGAGGACCCGGAAGAGGCCTGGCTTGTGCCGGTGAAGGCGAGCATGGCCTGTTCGTCTCGCGGACAGATTCTGCTTATCCAGGACGATCCGCTCTCAAGGAAAGAGCCTGCACATAAGCCGGTTGAGATCATTGAGCCCGTCGTTCAGGAGCATGAGGTGCATGAGCCGCTCAAGGAAATCCCTGATTTAAACAGCGTTCAGGAGCCCAAATCCGATAATGCGACCTCTCCGCCGCTGTCTTCGTCCTCCTCGTCTCGCTCATCTCCCTCATCCCCATCTTCACCTTCGTCTCCGAGTGAGGTTTCCGGCTCAAGGGAGAGCGCGCCGTTCGAAGATCTTCTCAGCGGCCTGAGGCAGAGCACCGCCGGCAGCCCTACCGGGGAAAGCGGTCTCTTCAGCCAGGAGAATGCCGTCAAGCTGGTCAAAGGCCTGGGGGCGGTGGTGTTCATGCTCTTGGCCGTAGAAGTGGTGCTGCATTTGATTTGATGGTGAAATAAGATTGCTGCAATTGGTAATGCAGCAATTGGAATACGGCAATTGGAATACGGCAATTGGAATACGGCAATTGGAATACGGCAATTGGAATACGGCAATTGGAATACGGCAATTGGAATACGGCAATTGGAATACGGCAATTGGAATGCAGCGAAATGGATACCGCTGCCGGTTTACTTGCAGTTTGGGATGTCAGCCTTTGGGCTATTATGATACTATAATTGATATAGGTCAAGGGCGCAATTATTGTTTCTGAATCCGGATGAAAAAGAGACAACTGGAGATAATGCTGGAGCGGCTGGAGGGTTTTTCCCATCCCATGCCGCAAAGGGAGCAGTACGCGACGCCGGCCTCCGTGGCAGCCGAGATGCTTTACATGGCTTACATGCAAGGGGATCTCGGCACAGTGTGCGACCTTGGCTGCGGGACGGGCGTCCTGGCCATCGGCGCGGCCATGCTCGGGGCGCGGGCCATCGGCGTGGAGATCGACGGCGAAGCGTTGGCCATAGCCCGCAGCAATGCGCAAAAGCTCGGCGTCGAGGTCGATTTCATTCGGGCAAGCGTGCAGAGTCTCTCGCTCCGGGGAATTGACACGGTCATCATGAACCCGCCCTTCGGTGCCCAAAAGGCGAGCGCCGGAGATCGGGCATTTTTGGGAAAGGCGACGGAGCTGGCGAGCGCCGTCTACTCGCTCCATAATCGCGGAAGCGAAGGTTTCATTAGACGGTTTGTAGAACCGTGTCATGTACAGGAGATCTATCGCATTCCCTTCAGGATGAAGAGATGCTTTGAGTTTCATAGTCAAGATGTCAAAACCATTGAGGTTGAGCTTTATAGAATAACTCGATCCTAACCGCAAAACAATCTCTTCGGGCTTATCAGGGCCAAGATGGAAATTCAAAGAAGTCCACTGGAATAGTAGTCTTTAGATACTAGCAATGAGACATGTTTATCCGACAAGAAGAATTTAAGCATTCGAGGAATAAAATGATGGAAGGCAGCTTTGTGCTCCCTGGAGACGAGGTGGGATCAGCCGAGGAGTACGTTCCCGGCGACTGCACCTATGCCAAGGGAGGAGTAATTTATGCTTCTACAGCGGGCCTGGTAGAGGTTGATCCCAAGACGCGGTCCGCTAATGTCATACCCAAGAGCAACGCCCCGCCCAAGCTTTGTCACGGCGATATCGTTGTTGGCGAGGTTATAGATCTCAAGGATAGCCTGGTCATTGTCTCCCTGGCCTTCAAGAAAGGCTTTGAGAACCGACCGCTATCGGACGAGGAGGCCACCATTCACATATCCAATGTGCGCAACTCTTACGTCAAAGATCTTCGCCACCTATTCTCTTTGCACGATATCCTCAAGGCAAAGATCATTGACGAGCGGCAAATGCGCCTCTCCACCGGCGACGAGGATTTGGGTGTAATCAAGGCCTACTGCAACCGCTGTCTTACGGGCTTGATGCGAAAAGACGGAAAACTGTCCTGCCCCAACTGCGGGAATGTCGAAACTCGCAAGACAAGCACAGCCTACGGATTAGGTGTGGTTTAATGATCCTGAAGATCATCGAAAAGACTGAGAAGCAGGCCATCATCGAGTTCGTGGGCGAGGGACACACCATCTTAAACCTGCTGCGAACCGAGCTTTTGGCCGATCCGCGCGTGAAGATGGCAACCTACGATACCAAGTTCCCTATCATGGACAATCCCGTCTTCAGGCTCACAACCGACGGCGCGGACCCGATTGTTGTACTGAGGGAGGCCGCATCTCGCATCGTGGGCCAGTGCACCGAGTTTTGCAGCCAGTACGCCGAAGCGGTCAAGTAAGGCCGGAATTTCTCATTTTTTCTGCGTTTCTGCAGGCTCTTTTAATCTCTTTTGCTTTTTATTGTCTTTTTCTTTCCAGATCATTACTTAAAAAAAACATAATAAATTTAATTTTTATGTTATTGCCTTACGGGTTTTTATTCCTTTCATGAATTATCTTTGGCTTCTAATCAGTTTAAAATTAAAAATAAATATCATAAAAACGAAAAGTATTTCTATCAAAAAAATCATATAAAGAGATAGGTGAAATAATGAGAATACCGCTCATCGCTGCATTGGGCATAACATGCTGGTTAATCCTGGCGGGTTTTCCGGCTGCAGGGTACAATTCCCTCAATGAATCGTCGGAGAATATTTTGTCTTTGAATGTCGCGGCATCAGAAGGCGGCCAAGCGGGCCTCGACCTGGAAACTGGAGACAATCTCGATGCATACTTTGAAAAAATATCCGGTAATATAACCGGCAACGAGACATTTGCCGAGGATATCGAAGACTCCACCTCTATCTGTAACGGCCAGCTTTGGATCGTCGACTATTGGGGTAACCGGCATTCCTGCGATGGAAAATGCGTATTCATGGACGATATCGTGAGAATGATCGTCATTCCATGCAAGAGAGGTCTTCTGAAGCTGTATGAGAGAAATCCCGACGGCAATGTTGTTCAGTCGCACTACATACCGGTATCCGCAAACAGGAGATATAGCTGGTACTTCATCGGCGACACGGAAGGCTTGCACGATCTCTGGTTCTCACTGACTGATCGCTACAGACAGGTCTCGGAAAGCAACCAAGTGACCTTCAAGGTAATGATCGAGAACTGCTCTCCCATCGCCAACTGCTCGCCAACTTACCGCTAGGCTGCAGGGTGCGCCAAATCACTTTTTTTCTTGCGATTCACCAGATAGTTGACGCAAAAGAAATTGAACAATTTTATAATGTTGGACATTATCTATATATTATGGACGTTGGACATTATCTATATATTATGGACGGCGAAGCAGACTATGGACCATTCCAAAAAAGCATCCGTCACAAAAAATTGCTAAAATAATTTTTAGCTTCAATCCCTATGCAGTTATTCTGGTCTTTGCTATATACTTGATAATATCCGAGTCAAGCATGACTTTCTCCTGAATCTGGAGGGTTAAATCTTCCATGGACGCGCCGCCGTCTGCAAGACCGGCAATCTCCTTCATGGTAATGTCGTCTATAGCAAAATACTCATCCATGTCCTTTCTATAGCCATGCACATCTCCTTCCAGCACATCAATGCCTTGTAGATCCATGAACATCTGGATGGCATCAGACATTGTATTGTGATATGAGGGTAGTACCTGGATCATTCGCAGCCTTGGACACTTTTTCATGAGATCCAGGTAATCGGCGTTGCTGGCATGATACGCCAGATGAATCAGCTTTTCTTTGGGGTTGAGTGTATCAATCTCCTTTTTTGAACTAATTACTCTGAGCTTCACTGAATCACCACATCCTCATAAAATGGTACTATTATTAATAGACTTCCGGTAAATATGTACCTAAGATCGATATCCAATAGCTACTTTATGTCATCAGGATGAGTCATAACATCCGATTATGATCAAATTTTATTAGATTCATTAGATCTGATTCAATAGATCTGATTCAATAGATCTGATTCATAGGACTTACGCAGTTCAAAGAGCAGAATTGATTAAGCGATTCGAGGGATTCGAACCGCCGCGATCACCTTAATCTATTCGTCAGGTTCGTTCAAAATTTTTGATTTTTTGCATGGGTCCCAAATGATGCGGTCGTTCGTATCCGCCCAGCGCCCCAGTCGAGCGCGGGGCCGCGTGGGGCGGGCTAGCCGCACGGATGCGTCTACTCTTGATGAGTTCTCTTGCTGGCATTGAGGAAGGTCATGCCCACTACTTGTCCTTTCTCGTATCTGATTATGACATCATCATCAGTCAACTCGGAATCATCGGCATGGCTCGGCTTCCTGAAGTTAACGTAAAGCACATCGGCCTCTTCGTCATAGTTTGCCCATATCTTCTTATGGGTTATGTCCAGAAGATGAGGCACCAGTGCGGCTATCTTTTCAACATTGTCTATTTCTGCGGCGGCCATACCTTTGTTCTCCTCTCAAGTTGCTTCTTCCTGCTGCTCAGGAAGGCAGTGATCACGAATCCGTCCTTTTCGCTTACTTCCTTATAGACTACTACTATATATTTATCAGTTTGGATCTTCTTTGCAGCTAGAAGCTCCCCTGAATTACCTTCATAGACTGCTTCCGGGTCCTCGACAGTTTCAAGAACCTCCGAATAATATCCGGCCATCTCAGAATGACCCTCTGTTAAATGTATCCACCGCTCATCCGGCAGCCGGATGGATATGCCATTCTTGGACAGTGCTGTCTCCATCATCTCACCATGAGAACCTTGATACGGTCTTATCGGTTCAACCGATGCACTCACTCCTGCTTGCTAAATCCTTCAGAGCCTGCATCAGTATAAAGTTTTCCAACCTTTCTGATGCGGTTCATGATTTCGTTCTTGGTAAATTCTCTAGCAACGAGAGATGGATTCTCCATCTCATCCGCAATAATCACATCCACCCAGCGCCGCCGATCGAGCGCGGGGCCGCGTGGTGGTGGCTGGCCGCTCGCATAGCCGAGCGCCCTTCCGCGCATGTGGGCACGCAGATGCGGGTGGCGTGCAGAACATGACCGATGGATCATCTGGAATAAAATTTTGGGGCCAAATATGTCCATGATCGTCTAACGAAGCTTGATAGAGGCAGCTATTTAATCCCGAAAATTGAATTGTAAATGGTGATCTCATGCTTGTTAAGGCAGTTTATGAAAATAGTGTTCTAAGGCCACTGGAAAAGCTCGATCTCAAGGAAGGTGATATGGTCGAAATTGAAGTCAAAAAGGATGCTGTAGACCGATTAGGTGGCCTGGTTAAGATCTCCCAAAGAGATGTTGTCGATGAGATCATCGAAAGCCCTGAACTGGAGCCATTCTGATGCATTATGCACTCCAGCCGGGAGCGACGGTCTTCATTGACGCGAATATTTTTCTTTATAAGATCCTGGAGCATTGGAAGTATGTACAACCATGCACGGAATTCCTAAAAGATATCAATTATGGCAAATATTCCGGCGTAACTTCCGTCTTTGTATGTAATGAGGTGTTTCATAGAGTCATGCTCGCAGAGCTTTTTGAAAAGCGCAACATTGAAGCCAAGCATGCGATGAAATATCTCAAAGATAGCCCGGACGCAATAAAGGAATTGAGTGCAGCCAGAGTGGCCATTGAGAACATTGCGCAAATTGAGAACCTTATGATCGTAGGAGTCGAAAGAGAAGCCTTAGATGTAGCAATGGAATTCTCTCATAAGTATGGACTTCTAGCGACAGATGCGATTCATGCTGCAACGATGAAAATGGAAGGATTGAGCATTCTGGCTACTAACGACCGGGATTTCGAGAGAGTGGATTGGCTGAAACTCTGGAAACCGTGATTTGCAGTGTTTTCGGGTGGGAGGCAAGTTCAAACTGCGGACATTTGAGCCAGCGCCGCCGGTCGAGCGCGGGGCCGCGTGGGGCGGGCTAGCCGCACGGATGCGCCCTTCCGCGCACGTGGGCAAGCCTCGTCTGGTAGATGGATAGGCTTCCGGCAGGAACCGCCAAGATTTCCTGATTTAAAGCACATGTAATAATTTCACTTCATTATTGCGACGACCCATATGTTAATTTCGCATTATCGAATTCATTACTGTCTTTGGCAAAATTCCTATAATCGATATAGGGGCCGCTATAGCCAATCAATTTGAGCATTGTTTGATCTAATATATTCAATACAAAAAAATATTCCTCAACTCTATTTGCCAATGGCCTGCATTGTTTGTTAGATTCCTTGCCTTCGCAATAGAACTTCCCTTTATGAATTAGTGAATTTCTACTATTTATAAAAAGACATATATCATTATTCTCCAAGCGTAAATCAATCTCATCCCAAAGTCCCTTGAGCAGGTCCTCGAATGAAGTTCGATTAATGCATCCTAGATTTTTATATATTTTATCTCGGATCTCTTTATCAGTTATGCCCATATTTTCAAGGCAGAGCTTTATATTTTCCTGTATAACTTTTCTTAAATTCTTGAAATCATTAGGATTGATAATATATTCGCCCAAGCTCATATTTTCAGAATTATGTTCACTTAATTCATTAGATTCAATTAATGTTGCTTTTAATTTCTCCATCACGACCGCCAGCTTAGCTCCATTCAATTCTATGTGATCGCCGTTCGCTTTTGCATCTAGATATGCATCAATTATCTCACCTAAGCGGAATCTTGCATTTCTAGAAACAAAAATATCATACGTAGTTTCAAGAAAAGACGTTACAGCTTTGCCAGCATCCCATGAATCAATTAAAAGCGGGAGAGCGCTATATCTTTTTGTATTTCCGTCAATATGTACTTTATTAGCGATCTTTCCTTTGTTGAAGGAAAATCGATAGATCCACGCAACCTTTGTTCCACGGACAATCGACATGAGATAACAAAGATTGCCTACCATCTCCTTGCTCTTGTCAAGGTCATAAAGAGAAACCTTCGTAAACAGTTCGCAAGTGACACCAGCATCACTTGATGTTTTTATATAATTCACGACTTCATCATAGTTCGAGATTCTATTGATTTGGACATCCTTGTCTTGAAGCCTCAATTTTATCCGAGATCGAGCATATGAAATTGTCTCATTATTTCTGGTTTCAACAATTTCTGTTCCGAAAAATTCAAAATTCGATATTCCATAACAAACGGAATCGAGATCGACGTCAACTGAAATCAGCACATTTAAGCATTTCACTAAAAATGCCAAATGTTGGTAATCATCGCTAGACGAAAAACTGACTCCTATGCCGATGAGTTCTCCTTTTGTATCAACTTTCCACCCTTCATTAGTTTTACCATGAAATGCTGTTGCGTTGCACGGGTATGTTCCATGTGCAAGATGATCAGGCTTAACATCACAAACTAGCAGGATACTTCCATTACTCGATTGAATTGCACTAAATTTGCAGAATATCTCAGGTCTGTTGTTGATCGAGATAATTCCATTTCCATTGTATTCCGCGATCTTTTCAAAATATGCCAACTGAATCCCTCTACTATTAGCATTTTTATGTCCTTATCGATATATTCAATGTATAAACGTTTTATCATAAGATAACGATTAGCATGTTTGGGTTTGCAGTAACATTTTCCTTAAAAAAGGTTTTATCCCATCTTCTCCCTCACCGGCGCCAGTATCTCGTTCATGCACTCCGCACATGCCTTCTTGAGGTCCATCGGGTGCATCGCCCCTGATACGAAATCCGCCTCAAGCTTCTCGTAATTCTCGTAGTGCACATCACCGCCGAACTTCGCCGGGCGGCGGATGGTCATGCCCTCTTCCATGCGGGGGAAGACGTGGTACTTGCAGATCGCCAGCACCGGATTGTTCTCGACGACCTTGGCCGGGCAAAAGGCGCTCTTGATCTTCTTCTCGATCTCCTCGGCGGGCTCGTCCACGGCGATGTTGTTCCCCTTCGAGGAAGACATCTTCTCGCCGTTCAGGCCGGGGATGAGCGGAGTGTGCATGCACACCGGAGCGGGCAGGCCCAGGCGCGGCAGCTCCTCGCGGGCCAGCATGTGAATCTTGCGCTGGTCTATGCCGCCCACGGCGAGGTCGATCTTGAGGTCGGCGATGTCGATGGCCTGCATGAGCGGGTAGATCATCTGCGAGACCATGGGGTTCTCGGCGTTCCGGCTGACCTCGTCCATGCTCCGGCGGGCGCGGTTGAGGGTCGTGTTGCGGGCCATCTGCAGGATCTTGAGCATGTAGTCCGGCTTGAGCTGATAGTCTGTTCCGTAAACGAACTCGGTCCTCTCCGGGTCCAGGCCCAGGGCCATGAAGCAGTCCCGGTTGTAGTCTGCAATCTTGCGCACCTCTTCCAGGCTGCCCTTCTCGTTTAAGAAGGCGTGCAGGTCTGCCAGGAGGACGACGACGTCGAAGCCGACCTTCTGCAGGTCCAGGAGCTTGTTGGCCGTCAGCATGTGGCCCAGATGGACCTTGCCGCTGGTCTCGTAGCCGACGTAGGCGCGGGGCCGCCGGTTTTGCTCCAATAGGCCCTTGAGTTCTTCCACGGTCACTATCTCTTCAGTATTCCTCATCACCAGCTCAAGCTTATCCAAAGGAAATTCACCACCCTCCAAGAGGAATGGGGAGGTATAATGCTTTTGGTTCCGGGCCGCCCCGGCTTTTGGGCAACGAAAACCAGAAATTTAAACGGTTTAGAAAACAATTAATACCATCTGCGCTTACGAGTAATTATGCATAGGCGGATCTTCAACATGCCGCAGCCGACTCTGAGCCGCGAGAAGAATCTGATCCTCATACTTTTAGCCATCCTCGTGGCCCTGGTGCTCTGGAATTCATTCTGGTTCATCTGGCGAATCGCCATCTTCGCCGTGACGGTCTACATCATTTATCAGGTGCTGAAGCACTATCTTTAGTCTGGTTTGGTCCAGAAAGGCTACATGGATTGAGAAGGTGTTTGATTGAAAGGCGTTTGATTGATTCGTTTAGGCCACAGCACTCTCGCTCTCTCCAGATCCTCCGGCGTGTTCAAATTGAAGAATGTCAGCAGCTTTGAATCCAGGCTCTGCAGCCGCTCGACCGGAACGTGATTGATGCATAGCTCCATTAGCGGAGACCGAATCCTGCGCTCGCCGCTCTGGATCGCTTTTCGGCAAGCCGATACCATTCTCTCGCGGCGATAAACGGAATGAAGCGGCTCCACATATCCATTGGGATGCTGCGGCACAGCCGCATCATAGCCCTCGTTTTCCTCGGCCAGCGAAAAAAGCACTTCTACTACCGTCGGGCTCAAGAACGGCAGATCGCAAGCCGTGGCAAATACAAGATCACCCCCGGCCCGGCTCATTCCCGCATCCAGCCCCGCCACGGGTCCAAAGCCTGCAACGCTGTCCCAGGCAAAAGCGATTCCTTCTCCGCAGCCGATAAATTCACTCAGCCGCCCGGCATGCTCTTCGCTGCGTGCGACAACTATCACCTCATCGGCTGCAAGCCTCAGCCGCTCGATGGTCCAGCAGAGGAGCGGTTTTCCATCGAACTCCAGCCGCGCCTTCTCCCGTCCCAGGCGGCGGCTGCCTCCTCCTGCCAGGATTACTGCGGAGCGCACGGACCGCAAAGCCTCCAACCGTTCTTTCGGCAGTCAGATTGCAGTGCGTCCATCAACGCGGCATCGGGATTCGACGGTTTGACATCCGTCCGCAAAACAGTGTGCTCTCGGCTCACGGACGGTGTCTTATCTGCCGTGTCGGCCAGGATGCTCTTGATGACGCCCTCATCCAATCGCCCTTTAGCTTTCGCCGCTCCTTCCGCCGCCAGGCGCTGAGTGAACCTGTTTCCGAAGACCACACAGCCCACCTTGCCCGTGGAGCTGATCCTCGCTTCGCTGCCTGTGATGTCGACGACCAGGTGCGCTCCGGGAACCAGGTAGATCCTTCTTCTGCGCTGCAGTTTTTCCGAGATCTCAGTGACCTCGCCCACCAGCACCTCGCCCGTCTTCCAGACCTTTTCCCGTCCGTCGGAGACCTGCAAGGTTGCTTCATACTCCTGCGCCCTGGCCAAAAGCTCCCGGTCGTTCTTGATCTGGCCGGAGTACAGCTCTTCTTCCAGCTTTTGGCAAGAGCCTAAAAAAGAGATTGACCGCCGGTCGCCTCCGATAACAGCTTCTCTGCTTCCCGCCAGAGCGACGACCAGCGACATTTTTTACCCTCCTGTCTGCAAAATTTTGCCCAAATATTGCCTAAGACTTTTTGGCTGCATCCAGGGCCGCTGCCGCTGCAGCCTGATTCTCCGCCGCCTGCACCGTCTGGCTGAGCAGCATGGCCACAGTCAGGGGCCCGACGCCGCCCGGCACCGGCGTGATGGCTCCCGCGATTTGTGACACGGCATCATAGTCCACATCACCCACGGTCTTGTTGCCCACCCGGTTGATGCCCACATCGAAGATGACGACTCCCGGCTTCACCATGTCCTTCTTGATCAATCCGGGAACGCCCGCCGCAACCACCAAAATGTCCGCCTCGCGAGTGTGCCTGGCCAGGTCCTTGGTGAAGACGTGACAGACCTGCACCGTTGCATTGCGGTTGAGCAGCATAGCCGCCAGGGGCTTGCCGACAACGTTGCTGTGCCCCACGATCACGGCCTCTGCGCCTTCCAGCTTCACTCCCAGTCGCTCCAGGGCGTAGATGATGCCGCGCGGCGTGCAGGGCACCAGCTTTTCGGCCCCGAGCAATAGTGCACCCATATTCTCGGGATGAAAACCGTCCGCGTCCTTCTCTGGTCGAATGGTCATCATAGCCTTCTGCGGACTGAGACCCTTGGGCAGCGGCAGTTGCAAGAGTATGCCGTGAATGTCCGGCCTCTCGTTCAATTCCTCGATCTTCGCTATGAGCTGCTCTTCCGTGGTGCTTTCGGGAAGCACGACGTTCTCCGACCTGATGCCCACCCGGTCGCAGGCGGAGTGCTTGAGCCGGATGTACATCTGCGAGGCCGGGTTCTCGCCCACCAGCACCGTGGCCAGCCCCGGCACGATGCCGCGGGCGGCCAGCTTCTCTACCCTGGGCTTGGTCTCGGCTTCCACATCCGCCGCCAGGGCCTTTCCATCGATCAACATGTCAGGTCGGTATACAGTGGGAACTGATCGCAAAGCGCCCTGGCCTGCGAGCGCACAGCCGATACGGTCTCTTCGTTCTTGATGTCGCGCAGGACGGTGGTGATCATGTCTGCGATCTCGACCATCTGCTTCTCTTTCATACCCCTGGTGGTGACGCACGGCGTGCCTATTCGAATGCCGCTGGTCACGAAGGGCGTGGCCGGATCGAAGGGAATCATGTTCTTGTTGAGCGTAATGCCCGCCCTCTCCAGCGTCTCGTCCGCCACTTTGCCGGTGATGCCCTCTTTGATCATCTTCACCATCATGAGGTGATTGTCCGTGCCGCCGGAAACAAGATCGAAGTTATTCTCCAGCAGCCTCTTGGCGAGGGCAGCAGCATTCCTGACCACCTGGAACTGGTACTCCTTGAATTCCGGCGTCAGAGCTTCCTTGAAGGCCACCGCCTTGGCGGCGATGGCATGCATGAACGGGCCGCCCTGCGTTCCCGGGAATACTGACCTGTCAATGGCCGGGGCCAGCTCTTCCTTGCACATGATGAGAGCGCCCCTCGGGCCGCGCAGCGTCTTGTGCGTGGTTGTGGTTACGATATCTGAATAGGGAACAGGCGACGGATGAGCGCCCACGGCACACAGGCCCGCGATATGGGCGATGTCGGCCATGACCTTTGCTCCGACCTCGTCCGCAATCTCGCGGACTACCTTGAAATCGATTGTGCGCGGGTAGCTCGACGCCCCGACAACGATGAGCTGCGGCTTGTTCTTGCGGGCAATGTCCGCCATCTCGCTGTAGTCCAGCGTCTCCGTGTCCTTCCGAACGCTGTAGGGCACGATCTTGTACATCCTGCCCGAGAAGTTCACCGGGCTGCCGTGCGAGAGATGGCCGCCGTGGGCGAGGTTCATGCCCATGATGGTGTCGCCGTGCTTGAGGACGGCAAAGTAGGCCGCCATGTTCGCCTGCGTGCCGCTGTGCGGCTGAACATTTACGTGCTCAGCGCCGAAGAGCTTCTTGCAGCGCTCGCGGGCCAGGTTCTCAGCGATGTCCACGCAGCCTGTGCCGCGATAGTAACGCTTGCCCGGATAGCCTTCCGCATATTTGTTGGTCATGACGCAGCCCTGGGCTTCCATGACCGCTCTACTTGCGTAGTTCTCGGATGCAATCAGAATGATGGTATTTCGCTGCCGCTCCAGCTCGGCATGGATCGCGGCTGCGATTTCCGGGTCTTCAACGCTTAATGGCTTCAATCAAATCACCAGTATAAACCTTGTATGAACACGTGAGAGATGGAGGAGATGTAATGAGGAGGGCAAAATAGATTATGGTAATATGGTGACGAAGGAAGGCAATAAGGGGTGACCAAAAAGGATCCGACGAATAAGTCATCCGACGAATAAGTCATCCGACGAATAAGTCATCCGACGAATAAGTCATCCGACGAATAAGTCATCCGACGAATAAGTCATCCGACGAAGACAACCAACAAAACCGCAATGGCCTGCGCCGTCGGGCGACTGTTTTTCCCGAGCACCTATAACTCGCCAAATATTTTTGATCACCGCCGGGCCTGTGCGCAAGGATTGGGCTGGGAATACGGCTGCCATCAACTTTCTTTCTGCCAGCATTATCTATATAAGCATCGAATTAAAATCGCTCTTTTTGGGTGATCATTTGAAGAAGATAGTATTATTTATGGCTGTATTATGCTTTGCTGCGCTTGGTCTGTCTGGAGTATCCGCAGCCGCGGATGCGCAAACTACTCAAAATCAGATACTGAATTCATATGAAGGAAATATCACGCAAAAATCGCTCGCCCCCATAGATATGGTCTCTCTCCTGGGCCGGACGGGATTCTTCATGGCGGAAGCCGTCAAATTCACGGCACCCAAGCCGAACTGGAAGATCGATTCGGTGCAGTTGATCGGGTGGGATGGTTTCAACGGCTCGGTTGAGTCCATTCCTCAAGAGCGGATAATCGCCCTGGAGATCAGGGACAAGGATCTCAATCTGCTGTACAGATTCTCCGACTCTCAGCTTCCCTATACCAATTATGCCTATAACTCGACAGAGCTTTATCCACTGACTCTCAGGCTGCCCCAGGTGCCCGTGAGCGATGAGTTCTATGTCTGCTTCTATGATCGCGGAGCAGTGGCGGTCGCCTGTGAGCGTCTCAATGAGACCAGCAAGAATTCATTCCTCTACCTTGAACCGGGAAATCAGCTTCTTCCTGCCACTTTGCCCAGCAGCCAGGACAATGAGACGCTTGCCGTCAACTGGATCATGTCGGTCAGCGGCAACTGAAAGCTGCGGCAACCAAAAACAGAGAACATCTGAAGAATCCTGCAATATTGCAGAGCACCGATCGGTGAGGCGGCAGCAGGCATGAAATTCTGCTGCATTCCTCAACATTTTTAAGTAAGTCGTGTAATCGAATAAGAAGCAATCGGCATCAATTGATAGTTTTTATAATGAATAAATCATTCATCACCTGATCAGTATCTATATATGGATAGAATACAATTATACTTCCCTGGTGATCATTTGAAGAATACTCTCATAATAATAGCTGCATTATGTTGTGCAGTATTATGTTCCAGTGCACTCGCGGCGGATAAGGCCGCCACGACCTCTGCAGTTCAACTCACGGTTCTGAAGCAGGACAGCGGCATAAACCTGTCCGAGATGAACCTGACCATGTATTCGGCCATCGATGACTTCGGCATCAACGGCCTTTCCATAGGCGAAGCCGTCAAGTTCACGGCACCAAAAGCCGGATGGAAGCTCAAGGGCGTGCAGGTTTTGGGATGGAGCGGATTCAACAACACCACCAAGTCGTTCCCTGCAGATAGAAACTTCCTCGTCGAGATCAGAGACAAAGACCTCAATTTGCTCTACAAATTCGTCGATGCTCAGAATATGTACTTCATCTCTACCACCGGCCCGGTATTGAGCGGAATTGAGATCCCGTCCATTGCCCTGACCGGAGACTTCTACGTAGTATTCTATGATCGCGGAGCGCTCGCAGTCGCCATGGAGAGCGGAAAGGGCAGCGGAAACTCCTACTTCTTCCTGAACGGCCAGATGGCACCTGCGGAGTTCAAGCTGACCAAGAACAACGAGACCACCAAAGTCAACTGGCTCATCAGGGCTGTCGGCCAGTAATCAAAGCATCTTTGGAGGTTTGGCGAAAGTGTGTTATAGCAGCACGCCAAACCTCTAAGGCGATGTTTGAGTCTCATAAGATCTGCATTGCCGGTCTTCCCGGAATTGGAAGCGTGGGCAAGGTGGCATCCGAATATCTGGTCACTGCCCTGGAATGCAGCACCTTCAAACCCTTTTTTTCCAGCGGCTTTCCTGCCCAGGTCATGGTATCCGACGGGCTTTCCTATCTATTGCATGCGGAACTGAAAGTGCCGAAAGGTCGAGAGAACATGTTCGTCCTGTCAGGCGACGCTCAGCCGCTGGAAGTCGAGGAGATGTACGCTCTGGCCGGAGAGATCCTGGAAACTCTCAGAGCGGAAGGGGTTGAGGACGTCATAACTCTCGCCGCGTTTGTGGGGGACACCAAGGAAAAGGTACTCGGAGCCGCCACCGACTCCGAAGGAACGGCGCTCCTGACCGAGAACAAAGTTCCTCTACTGACCAGCGGGGCCATCGGGGGCTTGAACGGCCTTTTGGCCGGACTTGCACCGCTTTATAAAATGCGCGGCTATTGCCTGCTTGGAACCAGCTCGGGTTCCGATCCGGTTGACCTGGATGCGGCGAGCAACCTTCTGGAGCTGATAAACGACCTCTTCAAGCTCGATTTGGATGTCGCGCTCATGGAACCGGAGGACGAAGTGCCCGAAGAGATCGTCCCCGATGAAGTGGATATGAATTATAGGTAGAAAAGACGGCACCCGTATATCACTGGTGACGAATTCTAGCCGTGAATGAATCCCAACACTGGTGACGAATTCCAGACATGAACGGATTCTAAGCTCAAAAAAAATAGGGGCTTAAACCACACTCGCCACCAGCGTTCCCCTCGGCACATTCACCTTCATGGCCACCGGCTCGCACTTGGCCCGGAATACGTAGATGAGCCTTCCTTTGAGGATTTCATCATACTCGGTTATGGTCTCGAAGTTGCCCATGCCCTTGGAAAATATCAGCCAGTCGGAGTTCCAAAGAAGGCTTGCAGCCTCAGGCGAGAGGTGATCACTGGCTGTTCCCACCACGTCTCCCGTGGGCACGACCCGAACATTTGTCAATACACCGATCTCTGAGGCGGTTATGTCGTTTAGAATCGGCTCCGACTTCGATCCGATGACCACGTTCTTGCCGCTCTCCACCAGCTTCTCGATGACGAACAGGTCGAAGATGGCCTCTCCGGCATTATCCGTCAGGTAGAAGATGTTCTTGAAGCTCTTCAGCCTTCTCTCGACCTCCGCCATGTCCCCTTGCAGCCGCTCTCGCAGCGTGATCAGAAAGACGCTGGCGAAGGTGGAGTTGTTGAAGTCGTGACCCTTGACGCCGAACTCCATGGAGTTTGCCGCCGCAGCGATGCGAATCAGAGCCTCGATCTTGTTTTGCGCGCCATCGTAAAACTGTCCGGCCACGGGCAGAAGCTCTCTGGCCACGCGGTTGCTCTCCTCTTTTAGCTGCCTGTAGGGATCGCGTTCACCGCTGCGCCTCTTGATGATGCGCTCTCGCTCCGTTCCCACCAGGGCCGGCACGCCGCCCTTGTGGCAGGCCATGTAGTCGACCAGCTCTTCCACGGCCGCTTTCTTTTTCTCCTCTTCCGAGAAGACGAGATCGCACTCAAACTTGGCCCGGTCGAGGATGCAGGGATAGCAGTTGGATGCCATTCTCATTGTGGCCACCGTCCCGCTAAAACCCGCACGACATCTGGAATCACTCTCTCGCCCACATGCACGCACGAGCCGCCGCTCAGGACGAAGACCAGACCCTTCTCACCCACGGCCTCTTTGATCAGTTGCGCCATCCTGGGATATGCCTCGAAGGTGAGGTTGAAGCCTCCGTAGTCATCCTGATGAGAGTCGTGGCCGAAGATGACGAAAGCGATCTGAAAATCCCAATCCTTGGCCAGTTCCAGAGCACTCTTGAGGGCGCTTATGAACCGCTCGTTGCTGGCCCCGAAGGTTAGGCCGATGTCGTAATTGTTCTTCTCGGGGTCATGCTCTTCATCAGTCCCGCTGTGAAAGTTGATGTGGAAAACGTTTGCGTCGTTTCCGAAGAAGTCGCGCGTGCCGTCTCCGAAATGCGGGTCCACGTCGATGATGAGAAAACGCTCCAGCCCCATCTCCCGCAGACGCGCCACGGTGATGGCCACGTCGTTGAAGTAGCAAAAGCCCCAGCAGCTTCCTCTGGATGCGTGGTGGCCGGCGGTTCCGGTAAAAGCGAAGGCCGAGTCCGCTTCGCCCCTGGCCACCATCTCCGCCGCCATCATAACGCTGCCTGCCGAAAGCAGGGCCACCTCTCGATAGGGATCGGTCGCCATGTTGGCCATGTGCGCCGCCGTGTGAGCCTGCTCTACCAGCTTTATGGGCGCGGGCCTGGCTTTGAAGACCTGCACATTGACGCCGTCCACCAGCCCCGTCTCCATGAGCGCCTCAAAGGATGGCCGGATGCGTTCCTTGAGAACGCTAAACCCGTTCTTTCCAAAGTCTTCGTGATATGTGATTGCGACCTTCATTCCCACAACTTCCTCTACAGCTCGGTGATCTTGGGATATCTCTCCAGGAGCATGCCTTCCACGACGATCGGCATCTGTCTCTTGGCTTCCTTTACGGCGCTGTCCAGCTCCCAGTCGGAGCTTGAGCAGATGGTGATCAATGGCTCGCCCTTCTTGACCATCTCGCCCATCTTCTTGTGAATTATCACGCCTGCCTTCTTGTCCGATGGCGCGCCCGCCAGGCGGGCCAGCTCCACCAGCCGCTTGTTGTAGAATGCAACGATGTAGCCGCCGGCAGGAGCCAAAATGTCCTCGCAGTGCTCGCCGACTACTATGTCTTCGCTCTTGACCAGAGGATTGCCGCCCTGTATCTCGATGATCTCCATGAGCTTCTTGTGAGCCTTTCCGCTGGTGAGGATATCCTCCGCCGCTTTGTAGCCGTCTCCTCTGCCGGCCACGCCGCCCATCTCCAGCAGTATGCCGGCCAGTGACAGGCTCTTCTCTCGCAGGCTGTTTGGCCCGGCCTTGTTCTCCAGGACGGTGAGGGCCTCGCGAACCTCTACCGCCGGACCGATGGTGCGGCCCACGGGCGAGCCTCCGAAGGTCATGGCGCATTCCACGCGAATGCCCAGGCGCTCACCCAGATCGATGAGGTCCTTGGCCAGCGACCTGCCGTTCTCAGGTGCGGCAAGCTTGGTGCCGGGGCCGACGGGCATGTCCACCACAACGGCATCAGCGCCCACGGCTCCCTTCTTGGCCATAATGGAAGCGAGCATCTGGCTGTAGGGATCGATGGAAAGCGCGTATTCGGCCTTGATCAGCTTATCGTCCGCAGGTGCGATGTTGGTGGCTCCGCCCCAGACGATGACGCCGCCCACCTTCTCCGTCATCTCCTTGATCTCGTCGGCGCTAAATTCCACATTGGCCAGGATCTCCATCAGATCCGCCGTTCCGCCTGCACCCGTGATGGCGCGCGAGCTGGTCTTGGGAATGAGAAGGCCCGCGGCAGCTACGATCGGCACGACGAGCAGGGAGACCTTGTTGCCGGGAACGCCGCCGATGCTGTGCTTATCCATCACGGGATGAGTGTCGAAGTGAATGCGCTCCCCGGTATCGATCATGGCCTTGGTGAGCCATTCTACCTCCTGGGAGTCCATATTGTGAATGTAGGATGTGGTGACGTAAGCGGACAATTCGATCTCGCTCAGATTGTTGTCCACAATGTCCTGCACAATGGTGCGGATCTGGTCCTCCGTGAGCTTCTGCTTGTCCATCATTTTCTTGATGTAACAGAGGGAAGCGGGCTTTGGCGCAGGCAGAACATCGACATTTGTCGGGTTCTTCAAGTCCTTCAAAGCCTCGGTGAAGATCCCGATCTCGCCCGGCTTGACCATCTGCAATGTAGTGTCGAGGAGGGCCGTGGTGGCAGCGCCTTTTGTTCTGACCCTGACGCGGTCGCCCGCGTTCAGACCTCTCTCCCTGGCATCTACGATATTGAGCATGACTTTATGCTGACCGATCTCGATATCAAAGGGACGAACTTGCAACATCCAAAGGACCTCTTGACTTGATGATTTGATGAATCAATAATTGGGAGGCGAGCTTTTCTATCTTCCGCCGACGCCCTCCAGGAGCGTGAGGGATCTGATCCATTCGCCCTTCGCCTCCCGCGTGGTTCCGACCACCAGGCGTAGACCTGCGGCAGTCTCTTCCAGGACGCCCTGGGCTTCCACGACCTCACCCTCGCGCGCCTGGCCGGCGTAGGTATGAGAATAGCAGAATATCTCGGCTACCTCATCGTCGTCGAGCCGGAAGATGGCCGGGCTGTCGAAAGCGAACCTAGCATCGGTTACGGTGGCCACAATCTTGCGCGGGCCGAGTTGCTTGCCCTTCATCTGAGGCTCGATCTGGCTCCAGTCGCGGGTGAAGAGAAGGTCGAAGTAGGTGCCGTCCACCATGCCGCGATTGCCTTTTCTCTTCTCATGCAGCATGAACTCGTCAAAGCCGGTCTCGGGCTTTCGTTTTTTGTAGATCTTTTGCCAGGTGGCCAAATCCAGATCTTGAATCTCGCCTCCGGCCTTGGCCGCATTTATGATGTCTCTCGCCTTCCACCACCAGGGGCCGTAGACTACAAAATCGATGTCTGAGGTGGGATCGTTCAGGCCGATGAGCATGGAGCCGGTGATGCCCATCTCCGTTCGCGGCACTCCCGCCTCGGCGAGGATGGTGGCGATCTTCCTCACTCGCGGATCCCTATCGGCCACCGCCTGCAAACCGGCGGATGGCTGATAAAGCCGCAGAACATCCGATTCCGGGACGGTGTGAAGGTCGCGAACGTAGATGGGCCTCTCTTTCCTCAGGAACTCAAAGGCCGGGTCGAAGTCCAGCTTCCGGTATCTTTTGCCGTTGGCCTCGCGCTCGCCACGCTTGTCGGGCACGTAGCGCAGCATGGAGCGAAGGCCATCGGGATGGTTGTAATCCGCAACAGCGAAGATCCAGCCGTCTACCGTCTCGAAAAAGTCTCTGATGCGGGCCCTCATGATATCGCCTGCATAACCTTATCAAGGCCGGCGCCGGGGCGGATGACCTTTCGATTGGCAAGGTCAAGCAGGGTGGAAGGTTGAGAGTACCTGCACTTTCCGCCATCCACAACCGCGTCCACCCGGTCGGCTATCTCGCGAGAGACTTCGGCAAAGCTGGAAGGAGACGGCGAGCCGGTGCGGTTGGCGCTGGTCGATGTGATGGGTCCGGCTAAATCGATAATCCTCAGTGCGGTCTCATGATCGGGATACCTGATGCCGACCACGGGAGACCCGGCGGTGAGAATGTCCGGCACGACGCTTTTTTTGGGAACCAATACCGAAACGGGCCCCGGGAGGAGCTGATCGAGCAGGGCCAGATCTTCTTTTGTTACCTCCGCCACTTTTTGCAGCATATCAAAGTTGGATACGGCCAGGAAGATCGGCATGGAAAGGGGCCTTTTCTTAATTTGAAAAACCCTCATCACTGCCTGTTCGTCCAGGGCATTGGCACCCAGGCCGTAAACGGTCTCGGTCGGGTAGACGATCACGCCTCCGCCGATGATGAATCGAGCTGCGTTGGCGATCATTTCCGTTTGATGCTGGCGATGTCTCCCAGCGTCAATCCTCTGTTTCCGCTGCCCGACCTCTGTTTGGCCTCATTGACCTGGTCGGTGAGCTTGATCTTCAGTTCCCTTTCCAGCTTCTTGCGGATATCATCTTCCGGAGATATCTCCTCTCGCTCGATCTTCTTGAGAAGAGTGGCCTTCTCCTTGATCCTTGAGCCCAACTGTTCCGGCGTAAGGCCCAGGCTTTCGCGCGCCTCGCGGATCTTTGTCCCGAACTCCGGGACCAACTCCACCAAATCCCTGAAATGGTCGCGAGGCTTTGGTCGCGTCACTGTGAAGGCTCTTTCCACAGGAACCATCTTCTTCGGCACCGGAGACCACTTGTCGTCCGGTTTGCCGAAGCGCGCACAACTCTTGCAAACTTCCAGTGCTGAGCCGTCGATCACAATCCTCTGCGGCGAGCCAGCGATCTCAGCACCGCAAATCTCGCATTGCTTATCGGTCATTTCGGAAACCTTTATAGGGGTCGGAGTTTAATAATCTTTGTAATTATGGATAGTGGAGAAGGCATAAACGAGTCACAGGCCGGCGCGGATTTTTCCCGCTACATCCTGGACCGCATGCGCCAGCTTGAAGAGCGCAATCTGGCGCTGCGAGAGCAGAAGGACCGCGTGGAAGGAGAAAAGCGGCTCATAGAGAACCAGAAGCTGAAGTTCGAGCGCGAGGCACGCAAACTACGCAGCGAACTGGAGCGTCTGCGCGTAGGTCCCATGATCGTTGGCACCATTGTCGATGTCCTGGATGAGAACAGGGTCATCGTCAAGAGCAGCACGGGCCCCCGTTTTGTCGTAAACCTCTCCCAATTCATCGAGGAGGAGATCAAGCCCGGCTCTCAGGTGGGCTTGAATCAGCAGTCCTTTGCCGTCATGTGCGTCCTGCCGTCGCCCCGCGATCCGGCAGTCTTCGGCATGGAGATCGAAGAGGCTCCTGATGTCCAGTTCGCCCAGATCGGAGGTCTCGATACCCAGATCTCCGAGATCCGGGAGATCGTGGAATTGCCCCTCAAGCGCCCCGACCTCTTCACGGCTGTGGGCATCGAGCCTCCCAAAGGGGTTTTGCTGCACGGCCCGCCCGGCACCGGCAAGACCATCCTGGCCAAGGCGGTTGCCCAGAGCACGGACGCCACATTCCTGCGGGTTGTCGGCTCGGAGTTCGTGCAAAAGTACATCGGTGAAGGCGCTCGATTGGTTCGTGAGCTGTTCGAGCTGGCCAAGAACAAGTCGCCCGCCATAATCTTCATCGATGAGCTGGATGCCATCGGCGCGCGGCGCATGGATGGTGCCACCAGCGGAGACCGCGAGGTGCAAAGAACCCTCATGCAGATCCTGGCCGAGATGGACGGATTCGACGCGCGCGGCGAGGTAAAGCTCATCGCCGCTACCAACCGCCTGGACATGCTTGATCCGGCTCTGCTCCGGCCCGGTCGATTTGACCGGGTCATCGAGATCCCCATGCCGACCAGCGCGGCGCGCGAGGCTATCCTGAAGATCCATACTCGCGGCATGAGCCTTGATCCCGATGTGAATCTCAAGCACATCGCCGATCTTGCCGAGGGTTCGAGCGGCGCAGAACTGAAGGCGCTCTCCACCGAGGCGGGCATGTATGCCATTCGCGAGGAGCGCACCACGGTCTACGGGAGTGACTTTGAAGGCGCGGCGGTCAAGATCCTGCATAAGGAACGAAACCGGGTAAGCGAGCCGGAAGGGCTGATTCAGCAGTATATTTAGACATTAGGATTTTTGCTTGGGATGGCCTAATGTCCCAAGTCCATGACTTTTTTCATCTTGATATTTTAATTTAGATAATGTAAGCTATAACCAACCACAAACTATAATTATTAACGATTATATAGTATAATTTCGAAATGATCCACACAAGCTGCAACAGTTGTGCATATGTTGCATACCCGTCCATTCCAGCCTGAACTCCCCATCAATTAGGCAAAGTAGAGACGGAAACGCGACTAATGCTATCGTTTTTCCTTCGCAAAGCAAGGTGCCTATTGCCTGCCACAGATCGCCATGCAGCAGCGCCATGTGCCTATAAAATGAGGAGCTTAGGCCGGAGACTCCGTAAATAGAAGATGGGCGCGAAATACTTTCAGGACTCACCAGTGCAAACGTATCCATGTAGTGATTGGAAGAATAAGTCATATGATCTCTATTTGCGAATTTTGTGTGCAATGTAAAATACGGGTCAAAAAGAGTTATTTTAAACTGTAGAATATTTCGGCAATTTTATACTAAGGCCCTGATCTTTTGCGCAGAATGCAATTTTCATAGGTGCGCTTCTCCCTCGGTGGCCACCTCGGGGAACAACTCTATCATCGGGGTCTTCTTTGGACCAGAGCACGACGCGGTTTCTCTCAATCAGTTCATCGTCAATTTCTGTGCCTACATATTGTTTGATTTCGGGTTTTATCGTTTCCTCAGGCGGTGCACGGACTCGGCATTGGACATTTGTTCTGATTTTACACCAGCAATCGAAAAAATCATCTTTTTTGTCTATTATCTTGAGATATTTTGAAAATATTGGATCTTTCTCCCACGGATGGGGATTGATTTGCGCTTTGCATTGCACAATTACCTTGGAGCCGTAAATGTAGTTGTAGCTAGGCATAGCTATCAATTCCAGATGAACGCCGAATTTCCCTTAGAATCTCTTCTATCAAATCCATGTCGATCTGCAATTCCTCGGCAAGTTCGGAAATGTACACTCTTCTATTACCTACTTTTTCTATATACGCTCGGATTTCGTTCATTGCCTCTAAATACGTCAAATCTCTTATCGGAACAAATACCAAGCCACCAATGCACGGAAGTTCTTCTTTAGATATAGGCAATGGTGTTCCTGTGTGCCTGTTATTTCGGGCAAGCCATTCTGAGTATTTCATGTCTGCTACTCTTGCTTCTGATGCTGCCATTAAATGCCTATCATTTGGAAGGAAGCTTCCCAAACCATATTGATCAATTAATACAAAATCTCCCTGAATAGATTCGCGAGTAGACTTGGTATATATGTCCTGTTTTGCTCTTTCATCTACTAAATCTATGCCGTAAATCGATTTGGAGTGGTTAGAACTTGGTCGAGGGGGCAACATTTTTATCCTGTGTGAAGAGGGAATCGTGTTCATCTGCTTTTTCTACTAGCCAGTTCGCTATTTCTCGTGCTTTATTATGATCTAGAATGATACTGCATTTTATCTCTCTAACTATTTCCGTCTCTGAAACAGGCTCCACTAATGTTCTAATTTGACCATTCTCTATAGTAGCCACCTCATTATCAGGTAGTTCCCTATATTCAAGGAAGAAGTTGCATATTATCTCTCCTCTGGGAGTCAGGCCGCCAATGGCTCCATTGATGAAATGTTTGTCACGTGCCTCTGGCTGAATATATATAAATCGTACTTTGGAAGCTTCTTCCATTTTGTCATCCTTTCCCATGAGTATTACTTCTTTTCATTGTATAAAAGAATTTCTTGGTGAATTTGAATCAATCAAACTGCCTGTAATATTATTATCTTCCACGCAAAAATTATATACGCGATCGAGTCGTGCGTCTTTAACTAAGTGCTCATAACGCATAACCTCGTTATATAAATATGTCCACATGAGTTACGCGTGGCTTAAGCATATCGATCTCTTGAGGGATCCAAACGAATTTCCACCAAAGTTATTTCGTTGCAAGCCCTAAGATTGAAGATTTGTGGATTAAATGGCGAGCCCGCCGACGGTTGCCAGCAAGCCTGCCTGCCAGTTAATCCCGAAGCGTCCTCCTCCCCTTATACCTGTAAGCGACAGTTACCCGCAGTGGGTTTGCTCCCTTCCGGGCCTGAACCGGTTCCTGCAATTATGGGACACAGGCCTTCCTTCAGGATGGCCCATGGACCGATGCTATCCCTACAGGACGGAGAATCATAGTCCGCAACAGGACTGAGCATGCAGATCTCGAAGTCTTCCGCCAGCTTCGCCCCCCGCTTATCGACGATTTCGGGTTATAGGTGACGCCGAACCACCCGGACTGCCCGCCACTTTTAATATTGAGGTGAGTAGCTATAAAGCTAACGCGAGAAAAGGGAAAAGATCAATCATGGCAGAAGATTTAGCAGGAAATATGGGTTTCATCATGGGCAACAAACAACGCGAAAGAGTTGTTCAAATATTGGGTTCCAAAGGCAAGCTGGCAGCCGAAAAAATCGCCAAGATCGAGCACATTCCATCACCATCCGTCAAGAGGATCCTGTCCGAGATGGCCGAGAGGGACCTGGTCGCCGAGGAAGACGGCGTCTGGTGCCTGACCGAGACGGGAAGGAATGCCGAGAAAGAGATGAAGAAGAGGGCTTGAGCCGAAATGGATGTCATGGATGCCATCCGCGACCGCAGGAGCGTGAGAAGCTACCGCGACATTCCTGTGGAAGAGGAGAAGCTGATGGCTGTGCTGGATGCAGGCCGACGGGCTCCCTCCGCCAGGAATATGCAGGACTGGAGGTTCATCGTGGTGAGGGACCGGGCCACGCGCCAGAAGCTCGCCAAGGCTGCGCGGGACCAGCAATTCGTGGGCGAAGCGCCGGTGGTGATCGCCGCCTGCGGCACCTCCGACCTGATCATGACCTGCGGCCAGCCCACTTACGTCATCGATGCGGCCATCGCCGTGGACCACATGACGCTGGCAGCCCACTCTCTGGGCCTCGGCACCTGCTGGATCGGAGCGTTTTACGAGGACCAGGTGCGCGAAATTCTGGGTGTGCCGCCAAACATCCGGGTTGTCGCGCTGCTGCCGCTCGGCTATCCGGCCCAGGCTGCGCGAGCAACACCCCGAAAGAGCATGGACGAGATCGTGGCCTACGACCATTGGTAGAACGACTGCACCATAATCGCCCCCAATGGGTCAGGGCCTAACGATAGCTCGCCGAATCCTTTTTCATATTCCGTCTTTTTCATATTCCGCAATTAGCTAGCTGGCGTTCTCTCCAGCTTCTTGGGACTGGTCGGGACAGGTCTGGATCAGGATAAGCTTGGCCACGATACCATGCCCGAATCCATGATCCACTCCGGTAGCGACATCATTCGGCTTCCCCCGGACTCGAATATCTGACGGTTCAATCTATATGCCGGAATTTTTGAAATCCGTCTGCCCTGTCTCCGTGAATGGCGATTCCCATGTGGATCTGCTCGCCGGTGTCCAATTCATCCAGACCGCGCCAGTTATGCCACCGCTCCTCGAATTCCTGGCGTGTCATTATTCCCCGGCTGCCCAGGAGATAGGGATCTTCGAGATAGACGAACTTCTCATCCATGCCGATCACCACAACCCAGTGACCATCGCTCCAATCGTCTGCCCAGGATTCATTAGCCTGCGAGACGCTTCTCCAGGCCTGGCAGTCTACAATAACCGGAACTCCATCCTGCAAATAAGCTTCGAGATCGGTAAGCGATAGATTCTCTTTGTAGGTCGCATTCAAGCCCATCTCTTGAGCGACTCTGATTATATCATCCGGATATGTACCTGATTCCGGATTGGTATTGAGCATCTCCATCAGGTCTACTTCGCCGATGTCTCTGCCCCAGTATCCAACAACCGCTTGCAGGGCGGCGGCTCCACAGGAGTATTCAGTGCTCTGGCGAGTGTCCGGCATGCTGAATAGTGTCTCATTCAAGGGATAACTCGACGGGATACTTCCAGAGATTGTGTCTGCTGAAATCTGTCCAAAAGAGACTATTATTAATAATAAATAAAGTATGACTGATAATAGCTTTCGTTTCATAATAACTGTTCTCATCTATTTATATATGCTTTTCCGCCGCGCGGGCAAATTATAAAAATTTAAAAAATATCCTCAATTATTCGGCATCTGTTTTAAATTCAATAATTGGCCAGTATGCTCTCCAGCTTCTCCAGGCACGTCCATGTCAGTATGAGCTGGGCTACGCCGATGCCGTTCACATATTCCTGCCGCCGGTCGGATATGGCGGTGTAAGTTCCCAATATGTCGCCCAGGTTCTTCTCCAGACCCGCAATCATGGATTGGTGAATCTCGCCGTCGATGGTCATGATGCCGACGCGCTTTCCATAATAATCATCGCGCTGGAACTCGATGGAAAAATCGTGCTCGGAGCTGCGCAGTATCTTGGCAAGAGCGATGGGAAGATCGACGTTCGAGACCGGCTGCTCCAGGATATGCTGAATCAGCCTTACCGAATACCAGTCGGGCGCCGATCCGGCTCCGGGAAGACAGGGATGGAACCTGGATTCATGGATCTTTACAACCGTTTCCGCATAAATCTTCTGAATATCTACGTAAAGCTTGTAGTCAGGCTCCCTTTGCAGCATCTCCGCCATGACCTGCTCCGGCTGATAGCCCCGGTCGCCCACATCCCGGCGCACCTTCCACAGCCGCTTTACGGCCCGGGAGGGGTCTACGAAGATCTTGAAATCAATGGCATCGCGCAGCTCTTTTGTGTAAAAGGGATGCAGGCCCTCCACGATGACGACCGGAGCCGGCCCGAAGGGCACAGTCCCAGAGATCGCTCCGCAACTGTGGTCATAGACCGGCTTGTCAATGGACTTCCCGGAGCGCAGGGCCTCCAGGTGCTCCGCCAGCAGGTCCAGATGATTGGCATCGGGATGAAGCGGCGTGATATTTCTCTCCTTGCGCTGCTTTCGGTCAAGGCTGTGGTAGTCGTCCATGGAAAAGGAGGCCACCATATCCTCGCCGAGGATGCGCTTGATGCCCTTGGAGATGGTGGTCTTGCCCGAGCCGCTATCTCCTGCGATTCCAAATACGAATACTCTTCCCGATTCTTTGATCTTGTCCATTAAAGTTCTCATGATTTGCCCGATCTCCTCATATTATCTTGAAATATGTTCGAATATGCTTCAACGAACAATAGAGTCACACATGCATATATCAAAACCGCTTGATTGCTGCAACTCTTCTTAAAATATTTTTAGATATAAATACGTTCAATGAAATGCTAGTATAAAAATAGCGTCACTTTAATAAATACTTATTTGCTCTGCTTCTCTTTCACGAGGCTCTCAAATTCGCGAGTCCGGTCGATGGTCTCCAGCTCTCTTTTCTCGATTATCGCCGTCTCTTCGATGCATTCAAGCTTGGTCTCGCCGTCCACGATCACCGCCGACTTCGTCCTGGCCACCGCGGAAAGGCTGCTCATAAGCCTTGCTTTCTTGAGCATGCTCTGCGAGAACTTGGAAACGCCGGTCAGGACCACAAGATCATTGTCCCTGGTAATGGCATTGAATGGTGCTTGCGCAGTGGGCACTACCTCAAAGCCGATCTCAAGGAGCAGGCGCAAAATGGTGTCCGTGACCTCGCCCGCCGCTTCCTCCACACCGGCAGAATTGAACGGGTCCACCGGCTGAATCAACTCTTGCATGAATATCTCTTCCAGCTTCAGCGCCACATCCACGGAGGTGTCCATGCTCTCCGTCTCGTACTTGCTGATGGTCCGGCGAGAGACACCCAGGTCCGAGGCCAGTGCGCCCAGAGATATGCCGCGCTCAAGACGGATCTGGCGCATCTTTATTCCATCGATGCGCACGTACAAACCGCCATGTGCTGCATAAACCAACGGCAGCTCTTCTTCCAGCAGGCAATCCGCAAGAGTGGAGAGGCTGAGCGTTGGAATTCCATAGCGATAGTAGACCGCGCCCTGCTCCAGGTATTGGTCGCGAGTCTTCTCGCCCACTAACAGCGGGCTGGCGAAAAGGTGCTTGGACAGACGGCGCACCTCGAGAGCTGTCTGCTCATTCAGGCCATCGATATTGGAGAGTATCTTCAGAAGCAGGAACATATCTCCCTTTCTGGCGGCCAGATCAAAGCTCCTGGGACGGAGATAGCAGCGATCCGAGGTCGAGAACCCGGCCTGCACCAGAACCTCTTCCACGCGCTCGGCGAGAAGTTCTTTATCCATCATTATATATCACCGTTTGACGGCTATTTAAGGTTGACCATGTTCATTGGAATTGATGATACCGATTCTGAGAGGGGACTATGCACCACTTACCTGGCGGCAGTGCTCATGGAGAGGCTCGCGCCCTTGGGGGAGGTCGTCGGCCTGCCGAAGCTCGTCAGGCTCAATCCCTGCGCTCGCTACAAGACGCGCGGCAATGCCGCCCTGGCTTTTGAGCTGGTAAGCGATCGACCTGAAGTGGTAAAGGAGACGGCCCTGAAGGCGGTCCTGGAGCTGTCCGACTTCTCCGGCTCCAACACCAATCCCGGCCTTGTGATCGCTGATGGCGTAACGGCCAGGATGACGGCCTTCTACCGTCGCGCAGTGACGGAGATCCTGGAGATCGACGAAGCCCGGGAATTGCTGGATGAGGAAGGAGTCTGGCATCGGGGTTTCAAGAAAGGGCGCGGGCTTATCGGCGCGCTGGCGGCTATTGGTGCCGACCTGCCCGATTACACATACGAACTCATTGCTTATCGGGAGCGCAAGCGCTGGGGCACGCCGCGAGATATTGATGCGGCATCCGTTTGGAAGGCGGATGCGCTCACCTATCCCCGCACCTGGGATACTGTGGACTGCCACAGCCGGAGAATAGTCTTCGCGCCGCATACCGGCGACCCGGTGCTCTTCGGCATTCGCGGCAGCGATCCCGACGCGATAGAAGAGGCATTCCGGACCATAAAATCCGAGCCGTGGGAGAGAAGGGTGCTCTACAAGACCAACCAGGGAACGGACGCCCACATCCTGAACGGCGCATTCGCTGATGTGCTGGACAGCCAGAGCTACAGGCTTCATGGGCTGGTGGCCGATCAGCCTGCTGCCATCGAGGGCGGCCATCTCTTCTTCACGCTGCAAGATGTTGATAAAAAATGCTTGCTGAAGTGCGCCGCGTTCGAGCCGACCAAGAACTTCAGATCCATTGTGCACCGGCTCATTCCCGGCGATGAAGTGGAGGTTTGGGGTGCCGTCCGCGAAGGAACTCTCAACCTGGAGAAGATTAATATTCTAACCCTGAATCCTCAAGAAATTTTTGAGGCTCCCGCCTGTTCAAACTGCGGCAGGCGCATGGAATCCGCAGGAAAGGGGCAGGGCTATCGCTGCCGGCGCTGCAAAACCAAATCCGCGGATCGCGAGCGCAGAACGGTAATAAGGGATTTGGAGGAGGGCTTTTATGAGGTGCCCCCCTGTGCCCGAAGGCATCTCTCCAAGCCGCTGGTGCGATTTAATGGGGAGAATGTGCATCCGAGCCGATAGAATGATGTGTGTTAAAGAATAAAACATCAAAAATCTAAGCGACGCAGAAGAATCTAATGCATATGAATCTAGTCGAATCAGAAGAATCTAATGCATATGAATCTAGTCGAATCAGAAGAATCTAATGCATATGAATCTAGTCGAATCAGAAGAATCTAAGCAAATCTGAAGAATCCAAGCAAAGATCTGGAAAATAAAATAGGTGGATTCGTCCACCTATGGCTAAGTTGGGAATATTTACTTCTTGAAAGCGCCTTCCAGAGGCGGGATGACCTGCTTTTTCCTGGACAAGCACTTCTCCTTGTAGAGGGAGTTGTTGGCGAGCTTGCCGCCGAAGGCCTTCTCGAATCCTGCCGATGCGCCTGCATTGCCCACGAAGAGGAGATCGCTGGCTTCTTTCATGACATCGGTGAGCATGAGAACAACCATATCCAGCTTCTCGGCATCCTTCATCTTATTCATCTCATCGAGGATGGCCGCTCTCTTGGGTGCGAGGTCCGCGAGGTCCATAACCTCGACCTGGCCGACGCCTGCCTTGGTTCCGGAGAAGTCGAACTTCTTGAAGTCGCCCATGAGAATTTCCTTGGCGGACTTGGAGGACATATTGCTCTTGGCTTTGAGCAGCTCCATGCCGAACGCCATCGGGTCGACACCTGCGATCTTGGCCAGCTTCTCGACTGCGGCCTTGTCGCGCGGTGTGCATGTGGGAGACTTGAAGAGCACAGTGTCGGAGAGGATCGCGGACATCATCAGGCCGGCCATCTCCTTGCTGATGGCGACATTGTTCTGCTCATAGAGGTTCGCGATAATTCCGCCGGTAGCGCCCACCGGCTCATTGAGGAAGAATATGGGTTTGCCGTTGGCGAGGCCGCCGATCTTGTGGTGATCGATAACCTCAACGATATTCTCCATGTTGAGCTTGTCCACGGCCTGAGCCATCTCATTGTGATCGACGAGGATGACCTTCTTGTCGGTGGCATCGGTGAGCTTCTCAGGATAGGGAACCTTGAAGTAGTCCAGCAGGAATTTGGTCTCGCCGTTGATATCGCCTGCAGCGGCAGGGACGGCTTCCTTCATTCCCAGGGCGTTCTTCAGATTGGCGTAGGTTATTGCAGATGTTACAGAATCGGTATCCGGACTCTTGTGCCCAATTACATAGATCTTGTCGGTCAAACGAAGCACCTCAGCATTGTTAATGTAGAACTTCGACTTAAACCTTACTAGGCAGCGGCGCGGAGAAGCCCGAAAAATGTTCCTCCGCTCATGCAGAAACCTTTATAAAACCACGCAGCATTTTTATCATGTCCCTTCAGAGGGCTGTCACGAGCTTAGAAGTTGTTTTAGCTGTGAGTGCCGGTGCAAGAAAGGGAATACAGGCCGCATTGATAGGTCCTCGTGGTAGGATATTGACACTATGGTCTACCTATGACCATGAGACAACCCAAATGCGGTACAGACGCCCGCTGCGAGGGTTACTGGACTGACTGCGGATAACCGGCGAATGACGTGCCAGAGTTAGTATCGGGCGACAAATAACCATTATAGTTCAGCATAATTCAACATTAATATCGTCCATTAATTATGATTAATCCATGACGATAATTTGATCTTCTTTGCCGTTTCTGCAATATCGCGTGAATGGGTTCCTCATAACCTTGGAAGGCATCGACGGTTCGGGAAAGAGCACCGCGGCGAGGCTCATCGCAAAAAGGTTACAGGAGGCAGTGCCGCAGCGCAGGGTTATCCTCACCGCAGAGCCGACCGGCGGCCAGGCCGGCAAGATCCTGAAGGCCCAGCTCTCTTCATCCGGCGGCTCGGAGCCGTCCTTGGCCAGGCGCATGGAGGAGCTATTTCTCTTCATGGCCGACCATGCGGACCAGTTGGAGAAGCTGGTCAATCCGTCACTGCAAGAGGGTGCAATAATTATCTCAGATCGGTATGCAGACTCGACGGCGGCATATCAGGGAGTTACCCTTCGCGGAGTGGTACCGGACCCCGTGCAATGGATCAGAGAGATTTACAGCCCGTGGAACAGGCGTCCGGATAAAACTCTGCTCTTTATGTTGGACCCGGCCCTGGCATTGCAGAGGATGCAATCACGTCCCGAGCGCGAGAAATTCGAGCGGCTGGAGTTCTTATGTGAGGTCGACAAAAATTTCCGGCGGCTGGCCGCCCTAGAGCCGGGACGCTTTGCGATCATCGATGCGAGCCAAGATGCCGAAGATGTCGCCGATCAGTCTCTCAAGCCTATTCTCGAATTGCTTGAACAGGCTTGAGTCGAGCCGATTCGGAAAGGCATTGCGACACGATTTTTTTTCGTCCGATTCGGTCGGCCCAAATTTATTGACCAATGGCCATCTCTATCAGCTTCTTTGCCCATCCCAGCTTCTTTTTCTTGCGGGGCGTAACGCTCTCGTCCTCAAAGTCAAAGCCAATCAGCTTTATAGAGGCAGCTCCAAATTCCCTGGCCAGGAAGACACATCGATCCCCATCGGTAAAGCCGCCGAAGTTGCATAGGCCATCCGGCGGTCGGCACTGCGCGGTTCCTACGACATTTTTTAGCTTGGGCACGCATCTCCTCAAGGCATCCAAATTGTCTCCGTGAGCATGCACCACGACAATCGCGCCTCGCGAATTCGCCTGAAGAATGGCATCGAACGGACCGTCAAGGTCGGTGACAATGATATCCGGAATGATTCCCCGGTCTAAGAGGACTGCTGTTGCTCCATCTGCTGCGATAGTTCTCGCCGCCTCTCGCAGTTTTAAATCATCAAGACTATCCAGCTCCGATCCTAGCGACGGTGCATTTCCGATGACCAGCACATTATGGCCGGATATTCGTTCCTTCACGGCAGACAATGGCGAAATCCTGCCGCAAAGGAGATCGCACAGCAATATTGCCGCTTCTTCATCCCCGGATTGCAGGAAACCGAAATCGGAGAGAATGGCAAGGTAAATTGGCTCCCATTCTGCGAATTGCATGGCAACAATTGCCCAAGCCTGCAATAAATGGTTTTTCCCGAGCGAATCGGACCGCTGCGAAAATCAAGCGATAGAATAAGGCCAAACAAGCCACGGAATAAAGAATAAAATGAAAGAATAAGGGAAAAAAATCCCTTATTTAGTTGTAGACCCTTGGGAACTGAGCCTGGGTGGGTGCCTTGAAGCAGGTGCAGTCAAAGACGCCCTTGGCAGACTTGAAGATCTTCTGGTCGTAGGCTGACATGTCGCTGAAGCCGCCGAAGCAGCAGGGCAGCCAGTCATCGGACTTCTGAACCAGGTGGTAAGGTACCTCGAGGGTCATGTTCTTCTCGATGTGGTAGGTTCCCCAGTAGTCCTCATCGATCTCGATGGCGGGCTTCTTCCAGGCGAAGAACTTGGCGTTTGTGCCGCTGAGGGTAGAAACATCGCGGTATGTCTGTTCGCCGGTCCAATCATCATTGGCCTGCAGAACACCGATGTGAGCCTTGCCGTCCGTTACATCCTCGTTGATCTTCATCTGAGAGTAGCCAACACCGACCCATTCCGGATCATAGGTGTGGTTGAACTTCTCTTTGGCAACGACTTCCAATTCCTTATCCAGGGCATGGGCGTACTCAACCTCGTGCAACATGCTGGTGCCGGCGCGGTAGTTCTTCAACTCGGTCCTCTCTTTGAGCAGGGAGCTGTAGTCTACTGGATTGGCGGCATAGTAGCCGGTTCCGACGGCAATCCTCATGGGTGCATAAACCATGGCGACATCTTCCTTGAACTGGATGCAATTCTGGTTGAAGTCGTTGTAGTCGGAGTATGCATTGCGAGTGGAACGGTTCAACTTCTGGTAGGTCAGAAGGGCCTCGTTGTTAATGGAACCGCTGCCGTGAGCGTAATTCTTCACCGCAACATTTCCGGCCTTGGCATACAGGTAGGTCATGAAATAACCATTGCCCTGCACGCTTTGCTCGAAAGTGAATGTGGTATTCTTCTCTTCATATGCATTCGGGTACTGGAGTGTCGCCGGAGCTTTAAGATATGGAATATCCGCCGCCAGTGAACAACCTATAAGAGCAACTAAAACCATTGCTATCGATACTGCGAGCATAGCTTTCTTCAGATCAATCCCTCCATCTAAAGCGAATAACGCTATTATATCTAATGATCCTGTATTGTCTAAGTCAACTCACCTATTTTAATCTGTTGATTGCTGTTTATAAATCTAAAGGGTGGTTTCGTATTGCTGCAAACAGATTATATATTAGGGCTTGCCCCTTGAATCGGCCATGATCGCATCCATGATCGCATTTATGTGGAGATAAACCGGAAAGCGGCTACCGTACCAAAACCAAACGATGCCTCAGCAATATTGATTCAGTAACCTGGGGCCGATTTTATGCAAAAAATGCGAAATCAAGTGCGACAAACCGGGATTCGAGGCATAAAAATGATAACCATAACCGATAAACGCATTTATTATTTATATGCTGGATAAAACTTTTAATCATAAAAATTTTAAGATTCTATAAGCGATATTATAAACGAAAGCCGGTGCTCAGAAGAGCGCATAACCAAAAGATTAATACGTAAAGGGTTTTCTCGATATGTAATAGTATGCTCGTTCCTGTCGATCCTATGAGAAGGTTATCTTTTGGTTGCATTAATGGCAATAAAGCCAGGATGCTCAAGAATAATTTCGAGCACAAATAATAGTTATACTACACGCGTCATCATTGGATCGATAGATAAGCGTACTGAAACCCCAATATGGATAGTGCCGTGAGAGAAGCGCTTCGCCTTCGGGTGAAGGGTTCCCGGGTTTTTTGTCCCGGAGCGGGACTAGAACCCCAGCAAGGGTGCTGGAACAGGAGGACAAACGGGGGATGCTGGCAGAACTGGAAGATAAGAGAGGCAAACTCAGGCAGGAGTCCCTTGCCTTCAAGGATAGACGCAGCCAACTGAATGCTGAAGCGAGCAAGTGGGCCGCCAAGCGAAATGAGCTCAACAAATCCACCAAAGAGCTGATTGATAAGGCACAGGAGCTCAAGAAGCTGCGGGACGAGAACAATAAGAATGTGGCTGAGGCCAAGAAGCAAAGGGACGAGTACAACGAGAAGACCAACCAGCTCTATGCAAGGATTGACGATATCCGCAAGAAGTACAATCTCACCGGCGAGCGCTCCATCAGAGACTTGCGCCGGGAGATAGATCATCTGGAGTTCAGGCAGCAGACGGAAGTCCTGAGCCCGGACAAAGAGAAGCAACTGGTTGATAAGATCGCCGCCCTACACTCGGAGTTTCGGAGCCGCAAAGAGCAGCTTGAGAAGAACGAAGAGCTGAGAAAGCTCCTGGATGAAGCGCAGGCCATGAGAGACGAGGCTTCCGGACACCATGATCAGGTCACCAGGTTCGCGGAGCTGGCCCAGGAATATCATGACCAGATGATCGCCACCTTCAAGGAAGCCGATCAGACTCGCGCTGAAGCCGATGCTGCCCATAAAGAGTTCGTGAAGGCCCAGGAGGCCGCCGATGAACAGCACAAAGAGTTCATCCGCACCCAAAGAGAGGTTCGCGACTTCGAGAAGGTAATAGTGGGCATGAAGAAGAAGAACCGGGATATCAAGGAAGATCGCGCCAAAGAGGTTGCCAAGCGCGAGGCCGAGGAGATCCTGACCCACTTCAGACAGGGCGAGAAGCTGAACACCGCCGATCTGCTCAGATTGCAGCGTGCCGGCCTGGTTTGATTCAACTAAAAATTAGTTTTGACGGGCAGAGATCCTGCCCTTTCTCAGATTTTATAATTGCAACTGCCAAGAGTGCTTCTTTTGCTAATATTATAAGCTTGAAATATAATTTTGCGCAGCTCATTCCTTGATGAAGAATTGCTTGATAATGGGTTCCTTCGTGAAGAATTGCCGGAATGAACCCAAGATGTCAGAGAAAATTTGTTTCATGGATGAGCGGCAGACGCATTCGGATGATGAAGAATCCTGCCGATAAAGAATTTTGCCGATAAAGACCGTAAGGTTTTAAACATCCTTGCCAGATCTTCAATAATGAATGAGATTCGCCTGCTCTTCGGAAAGCCCGCCACCCGAAACAGGACGGAGTTGATATCGGCTTTGCGAAGCCTTCAGTCCAGCCATGACTGCATTGCCCAGGCGATGGATGCAGACAAAGTCGTGAGCGAGAAGCATATCGCCTTTGCTGCAGAGAAGGCGCTTGCCGCCTTCGACCTCGGACGGAACATCGCCAAAGATCCGGGTGTCGAGATCCTGCGCTATGCCGCAGGAGAGCGGCAGATCGAGCGGGCCATGCTCATGGGAATCTCCGATGCCACAGAGCGGGTGGCCCTGGTCCTGGTTCGCTCGAAGTCGGACGGACGGTGGCCGGATAAGGAAGAGCTGAGCGGGATCATCGAGCAGGATGAACAGGGCTGTTCATTTCAAATCAAAGCCGTAAAAGAGACTTTTAATATTTCCGAAGAAGAGATTGAAGCCGTGGGCATCGACCGCGTGGAAGAGCTGGTCATCGAGAGGGTAGCCCTGGTGGAGACGTACAGATAAAAGCAAAAAAAGGATGGATGATTTTTACGATGAAAGAAGAATTCTACACCCAGAAGCGATGGCTCAACTGGATGAATAAGGTTAAAGACAGCAACTTCAAGCTGACCGAATCTGAAGAGAAGAACACAGGTGCCGTTTTCATCTACATCATGGACGATGTGGTGCTGGCCTGCCTGAAGGTCATTGCCAGATGCGAGCGCGAGATCATCACGCCCGAAGAGGCCATCACCGAGATCGCGAACATAAGATCGATTGTCTTCCAGGAGCATGAGTCTCTGGGAGAGGATGCGGACCTGATGCTGGAATCCCTCAAGACGTCTCTCGCAGCAGTATTCGTTTCCGGCCAGCGCTATATCACCGGCAACTTTGATCGCGAGAGCCCCCTGGATGAGCTGGTGCAAAGGGCCATCGCCGCCGAGCAGCAGGAGAACCTGGACGATGCCTTTGATCTGCTCAGCCAGGTTGGTGCGCGAGTCATCGGCGGAGAGCCACTCCCTGAGCTTGGCGAGCTGCCTTACTGCATGACGGCGGAGCTGATGGACGGCATCGATGCCATCTGCGCGGCGATGCTCGGAGACGACAGCTACAAGGATGACGACGGCAGCGAGGACTCCGGAGAGGAGTAGGTACGACCCGGGGCTGCGAGAAGAATGCAAAGAAGATGATCAGGATTCAATGATAGGGATTCAAAATTCAAAAAGAAAAAACGATAACCGGCCTATGAGTAATATGAATAATGATTTAGGGCCGGGTTGTTACCTCACATCCATCCTCTAAGATCACCACGGTATGCTCTGCCTGGGAGACCAAAGCTCCTTCCACCTCCCAGAGCACCGGGTAGGTGTGCACCGCGCCGCTGCGCAACAGTTGCATCAGAGCATATTCCGCCCTCTCGCCCTTCAGCCAGCGTCTGGCGAAGGGAAGCGTTTTATAATTCTCCCGGATCTGGCGCATCAGTTCGCGGGCCTGGGGCAGCCGCACCGGCCTTGAAGCGGAAAAACCGTAAATCTCATTGATGGGCGCTTCGCTTATTCTGCCCGAGCCGTTCGTGGCGAAGGGCTCGATGGCAATGACATCTCCTTCTTTCAGGATGACGCCCTTTTCCATCGCCCTGTTCGGTATGATGGGATCATCATGCGCTTCATATCTGGAGAGGCCGTGGCCGGTCAGATTGGACACGGGCTTGTAGCCGAATCCTAGAATGGTCTCTTCGATGACGGACCCGATTTGAGAGGTATTGACGCCGGGGCGGATCATCTTCAACGCCGCATCAAGGGCCGCGCGGGAAGCTTCCACAAGTTCGGGGTGGCCGCCCAGGTCGATGGTGATGGCCGCATCCGCTATGTAGCCGTCCACATGCACACCCACATCCAGCTTGACCATGTTCTCGCCAAAGCAGCGCTCATCCTTGGGTGCAGGAGTATAGTGTGCAGCCGCGCGGTCCAGGGATATGTTGCAGGGAAATGCGGGCAGAGCGCCCCGGCTCAGAATGGAATCCTCCACATAATCGGCAACTTCCAACAGAGATGCGCCCACTTTTACCAGCGGTCGCGCACCCTCCAAAACCTCGGCCAGGATTCGTCCCGCCTTCCGATATTTCTCCAGAACTTCTGCATCCATTACAATCCACTCGTTCGCTAGAAGAACAATAAGGTGAAATGATAAATTGAATCGACAAATGATATTTTAAGCATGAGCTTCATGCCGATCGCTAGAGGACGAGCTTTCTCTCGAAATGAGTGAAGTTTTCGTATCCGCTATCGGTCACGGCCACCATATCCTCCAGCCGCACTCCGCCGATTTCCGGATAATAAAGCCCCGGCTCCACTGTAACCACGTGGCCCGCCTCCAGTGTCTCGCCCACTTCGCTCAATGACGGCTTCTCATGCACTTCCAGGCCGACGCCGTGGCCGGTGGAGTGTGTGAACCCGCGCCCTTCCCTCTCCGGAAAGCCCCGCTCCTGGAAAGTGCGGCAAACCCGGGCGTGGACCTCTTTTCCCGTGACGCCCGCTCGGATGGCTGCAAGCCCCGCATCCTGCGCCGCGGCGACGGCCTCATAAAGCTCCGAGATCTCCGGCGAGGCTTCGCCCTTCAAAACGGTACGGGTCATGTCCGCGAAGTAGCGGCTGGACTTGGAGCGCGGAAATATGTCGATCACGATGGGAGAGTTGGCCGGAAGCGGACCCGAACCTCGCGCGTGTGGATCTGCCGCGGCCTTTCCGCCCGCCACAATGGTGTCCACCGCCTCGCAGCCGTCCTCCAGCAGCGAGACCTCGATTTGGCCTCGCACCTCATCCGAGGTCAGAGGCCGGCCATCGCGATAGAGTTGATCGCCGCGAATCTCGGATTTTGCAATCGTATTCACGGCCAGCCGCATGGCCCTCTCGCAGGCTGCTTGAGATGCGCGAATGGCGTCCAGCTCATTTGCGCTCTTGACCGCCCGCCAGCGAGAGACGGGGCTTTCCGTGACCGAAATTTGAAAATCCCCGCAAAGGTGCTGGAATATCCCGACAGGAAAGCGGTATGGGACACCGAGACGCTCAACGCGGCGGTCGCGCAGAAATTCTGTCAAGACTTGCAGGTATGCCTCGTCAGGCTTTTTGCATGCGCGAAGCTTGTCCATGATCGCGTACCGGGATGTGCTGACTACCTCATCGGCGAAGGATTCGTTTTTGGCCCGGCCAAGCTCCATCGAGGAAACGAGCAGGGATATTTTCTCCTGCGCGAGAAGGGTGAACCTGTCACCGGCAAGGAAATGGGAGAGATAAAACATATCGGTATCGCAGATGCTGTCGCCGATGAAAAGAAAGCCGTCCAAATCGGCCTCTTCCAAAAACGCCACGACTTTGGGATGCACAATCAGTTACCTGCGAATGGATCTTGTCAGATCGGAGACAAAAGCAGTTACATCCGAGCTTCGCTCCACCGCCGTGCCGGTCACGATCAAATCCGCTCCGGCTGCCACCATCTCCGCCGCCGCGCCGCCGCTGCGAATTCCGCCGCCGACGATGAGCAGTACATCGCTGCCTAAGGCTCTTTTCACTCCCGCCGCCATTTGCGCCGGAATGGGCGACTCAGCGCCTGAACCCGCTTCCAGGTACACAAGCCTCATGCCCATGAACTTGGCCGCCAGGGAATAGGCAACGGCAAGCTCGGGCTTCTTCCTTGGAATAAGCCTGGCATCGCCTACCCATCCCACAGTGCCGCCCGGCTCGATGATGATATAGGCCATCGGCAGAGGTTCAAGATCGTAGCGCATGACCAGTGGCGCGCCCAATACCTGGTTCTCTACGATGTAGGATGTTGAGCGAGAGTTGAGCAGGCTCATGAAAAATACGGCGTCCGCATTTTCGCATAGACCCGCAGCGCTGCTCGGGAAAAGAATTACAGGAAGATCCGTCTTCTCTTTTATCCGTTCTACCGTCTCATGAAGAACGGCGCCTGCCGCGCCCACGGAGCCGCCCACCATTATGGCGTCGGTGCCTCCGATGGTTGCCGCTTTTGCCATCTCCGCTGCAACTTTTGGGCTCTGGGAATCGGGGTCGATCAGCGTCAGATGTCCGGCACCGCGTGCAGCGACCGTGCGGCGCAGCAGCTCCTCGACCCTGCCCATCTCAAACACCACTGGCCTTAAGCGGTCTTGCTCTCCTTGGACTTCATCCTCAGGCCATGATAGCCGCACTTGCGGCAGCGGGTCGCTTTAACGGGATTTCGCGCATTGCAGCGCATGCATATCTTGAGATTCAAGATTCTGTTTTCTGCTTCTGGAAATCTAGCCATAATAATCAGCCTCTAAACCGTCCCTTCTTACTTGGATATGAAACTTTCCGTGAATAAAATGACGCCGGGGTTGGGATTTTCCTGGCGGAGCTTTCTCGCTATGCCATTTTGAACCCAAGAGTCCCTGAAAGGGACAACAGGTCTCGAGCCTGCCGCGTTTAGACTCCCGCAGCTTTGTTTGCGGCGGGATTAGTCCGCTCTGCCACCCCGGCTCAATTTATTTTCCGTCCGGCCCATGCTTTATATCTGTTGCTCCCACAATAGCCACCTTCAGGACGAAAAATTCAGGTGTTATGATAATGTCTCTTCGAGAGGATGCACTAGCGTTTCATAAGGCTGCCAAGGGCAAGATTGCCGTTCACAGCAAAGTCCCCTGCTGCAGCAAGCAGGATCTATCCCTGGCCTACACGCCGGGCGTGGCCGAGCCCTGTCGCGAGATTGAGAAGAATCCCGATGATGTCTACGAGTACACCAGCAAAGGGAATCTCGTGGCCGTGGTGACGGACGGGACCGCCGTTCTGGGGCTTGGCGACATCGGGCCGCTGGCCTCCATCCCGGTCATGGAAGGAAAGGCGATTTTGTTCAAGAACTTCGCAGGCATCGATGCGTTTCCGATAGCCGTCACCTCCAAAGATCCGAGCGTCATCGTGGACACGGTGACGAGGATCGAGCCGGTCTTCGGCGGCATCAATCTGGAGGACATCAGTGCGCCTCGCTGCTTCGAGGTGGAGGAGCGGCTGAAGAAGACTCTGAAGATTCCGGTATTCCATGACGACCAGCACGGCACGGCCATCGTTGCCCTGGCGGCGCTGATCAACGCCCTCAAGGTGGTGGGCAAGGACTTCGCCACCATTCGCGTGGCCGTGAGCGGGGCAGGAGCCGCGGGAGTCGCAGTCACCAAATTCCTGCAGAGCTTCGGCGTTCGCGACGCCATCCTCTGCGACAGCAAGGGCGTGATCTACCAGGGAAGGCCCGACCTGAATTCATCCAAGCAGGAGATTGCCAGGATCACCAATCCGCGCGCCGTCAAGGGCACCCTGGCCGATGCCATTCGCGGAGCCGACGTATTCCTGGGGCTCTCCGTGGCGGGAATCGTCAGCCAGGACATGGTGAAGAGCATGGCCCGCGACGCCATCGTCTTTGCAATGGCCAATCCCGTGCCCGAGATCATGCCGGACCTCGCCAAGGAGGCGGGCGCGCGGGTGGTGGCCACAGGCAGATCCGACTTCCCGAACCAGGTCAATAACGTGCTGGGTTTCCCCGGCATCTTCCGCGGCGCACTGGATGTGCGCGCCGGCGACATCAACGAGCCCATGAAGGTCGCCGCCTCCAAGGCCATCGCCGCGCTGGTGGAGAGCGTCTCGGAGGAGTGCATCATTCCTTCACCTCTTGATCGAAGGGTTGTTCCGGCTGTGGCCGCAGCGGTGGCGAGGGCTGCCATTGAGACGGGCGTGGCGAGGAAGCCCATAGATCCGGAAGTGGTCAGAAGGAATGCAGAAAAAATTGTCGGAGAGATAGAAAAGAGCTGCTAGAGGCAAAATTTGAGGGAAACGGGACTGTAAAAACGACATATCGACAAGTCCATTGATTTTGTGGGATGGCCGAGCCATTTTTGCCATCCCGCAACCCTTCACGCCCTGTTTCGCGCTGATAGGGCGGGATAAGACATTTCGCTGATGGCCGTTGATCTTGATTTTGCAGCCCTAACCGGGGCACTCGCCTTTGCTGCGCACGCATATCCTCTTTATGGCCGACCATCCGGACATCTTTTCAAATTCGTTGATTGCAGTCACTCTTATGTCATAGTTTCCTGGCCGTGACCATCTGTGGGAGACGCTGGCAGTCTCAAGCGAATTGTAGTACCCTGTATGATATCGCGATCCATCACCCCAATCAAAGATGTATTTGATCTTGCTGCAGGAGTCAGGTGTGCTTGTAGAAAATGTGCACAGGGCATTGACGCGAGCACAATTTGGCCCATGAGGTCGATTGGGCGTTTGAGGAATTGAATAGATCTGAACTGGTCGGAAGTAGGACCATTCCGAGCTTGTGCCTTGCTCATCCACGGCCTTAACGCGAACGCTAAATCCGTTGCTCCGTCCGCAGCTATGCCAGGCATGCCTGGTTTCAATAGCCACATTTGGAGAGACGTAAGACGTCTCGCTAAATGTGGACGCATAATTCTCCCGCCATTCAAAGACGTATTTTATCCTCTCGCCGCCAGGATTGGAGGCAACGGTGGAAAAGGTCAGGAGTTTATTTATCTCTCCGCTTGTTGGACCGCGAGGCGTTGCCGGCCTGCTTGGCTGAGATGACGGAATCGCAACATCCGGGGCGTTCACGGGATCTGCAAGATATTGTGCCGTCATTGCCGCAACCGTCATTGCCGCATCATCCATAAGTGACGCGGCCACCTCTTCAGGCAGTCCTGCGGCGTCCACGTCCTGCGAAGGCGAGCAGACGTCACATGAGCTATTCACCAAATCCATTGCATCCGAATTGGCGTTTCCGTCATTAGCCATCGTTTGCGGGCTAAATAAAAACAAAAAAATAACGCCAAGATGGAAAATAAATCTGCAGTAATTAATGCCGGGCATCTTAACACCATTTTTATTATTTAAATGTATTTGGATAAATAGATTGCCATGTCTTTTCAATCCGCTGTGGTACAGCATCACGACTGCTATCGGGCGGAATGACCCAAATGGTGGAATGACCCCAATAATACCAAGAAAAATCGAAAATGGATCTGACGAAACGATCGAAGACAGTTTGGCCGAACAGGAATTGCCCTAAAACATATTTCCGGGCGAGTCTTTTGATAATGCTATTTTTTTTAATGCTTTTTAAATGCGTTTTTAATGCTTTTTTTATGTCCTTTTTTTAAAAATATTAAATTAGTTTGCAGTCAGCTCCAAATAGACTGCATTCATCGATAGCATTATGCGAAAATATCCGGCACTCTTGGAACCGAATTTGCGTCCGACGGAAGTCCAGACTTATCAAGTGTACGCTTGTTGTAGACCGTCACATACTTGATATTTGACCACTGTGATGTTGCGCCCTTGCTGTTGGTGGCAAAGACCTTGACCGGATAGGTTCCGGTTTTTCTCCAGATATGATCGGCATGTGCCCCGGTGTGGGATGCGAAGTATCCCGTTGTTGTTCTCGTGCCGTCTCCCCAGTCAAAAGTGTACCTGATCGGGCTACGTTTGGGATCAATCGAATATGTATAGACACGTTTGTTTACATTCCTAAAAACCGGCAGGGTCACAGACGGCGTAGCTGGTTTTGAGGGAACTGCATTGCGAATTACAGCCTTCGTGGCTGCAGACCAATCCGAGACGCGCCCGGAGCGATCCGTGGCTTTCGCATAGACATTATAGTCTCCGGCAGCAATCCAGCGGTGCGACGCAGCGCCGATCTCGCCCGACGATGCGATGCCTGTTTCAGTGGTAGTCCCGTCTCCCCAAAAGAATGTGTACTTGATATCCTCTCGATCGGGATGTGTAGCTCTGGTTGAGTACCTCAAATTGTCTCCGGCATAACCGGAATAGACCGGACAGTGGGGCGAAGAAGGCGTATTCGGCCTGACGGTATATTTTACATCGAAGGCCGTCCAGTAAAAGGCCATATATCTGCTGCGTTCGGACGGATAGCTGCAATCGTAGTTCATGTCCATGCTCATGCGGAATATGCCGCTCGGCCGGTTGGCCGGAGCGCCCCAGCTATTCAAAATGATCCAGTACCTGTTTTGCGGGTCCGAATCATCGTAGCCCAGGCACAGCACGGCATGTCCGCTTCCATTCTTGCTGTCATATTTGGTTCCGCAGGCAAAATCGGGCCGCCAGACGGCGCTCTCCGGCTGCGAATTCCAGAAGTCGTTAAAATTTTTCCAGGCTGCCCGATTGGGGAGGTAGTAGGCGAGCCAAATGCCCTTTCCCTGGTTTAGAACATTCTTAATATTAGCAATAGCTTTGTCTCGCGGCACGTTTTGCGTGGGAATGGTTGTAGGAGTGACCGACGCCAGAGGATAGTTGGTGCTGACGGATATGGATGATGCAGGGACGCTTGTTGAGCCGGACCCGCATGTCCTTGCGCCGTCCTGCCAGTGCGCATTGGCGTTGGACCAGGGCACAACTTTTCTTTGCGAATTGTAAAAATTTGAAAATTTTTGAGGCGTTCCTCCGCAGCATGCCCATTCACAGTAATTGTGGGCAGCGGATCTGCACGGTGTCTGATTCAGTCCATTAAATAAAACTGAATTCATATATTGTACGGATAGGCGGTCAAAGATGGCGTTCCGACGAGCATTATCTATCTCGAGAACGCCTGTGCCAGTCCATATCCAGCAGTTTCCGCAAGATCCCTGATGGCGCTCTGCGGGAGTGTACGTCAGGTAGGAGAAGAGGTCAAAGTGTCCCCCGGTCGGCGCGGCGGCGAGCTTTGCTTCAATCTCGGGGCTTAAATACGCTTGAGGTGCGCTCTTATACTCGTGCACGAACTCATCCATCTCATCCGGGCTGAAATGCATGAGCGGATGATCCTGAACGAACGCGGCAAATGCGGCATTGCCCTGATAATTTCCAAAATCCAGATGGTAAGCGGGTTTATCCGCCAGAGCAATCTGATAAGACCCGCCGCCGGGGGCGGTTTGATTCCATTGCAAAAGACCGTCCTCGATAATCTCGTATTGGCCGGGCAGCAAATGATCAAAACGATAGTTTCCCGTTTCATCGGTGGTGGTACTGGCAATCTCGGCATGGTCTTGCAGCAGCCGTACCGTCCAGCCGGGGAGCCCCGGTTCACCCTCTCCTCGGAAGCCATAGGCATTCAAATCCTCGAATACGGTCCCATTCACGAAAAGATTCTCTGTCAAAATGGGAGGTATTGGGGCATCGTCGCCCGAAGAGCAGGTGGAAATAGGGCTCAAAAGGGCCAGGAATATAATGGACAGGGAAACCATGCCGCGTGCACCAGTCATAAATTACACCTAAAATATATTTATTATTTTGAGATATAAAGCTTGCGCTGAATTACTTAAATAATAAATTAATAATAAATTGATGATTAAGACGAACATTTTGTTGAATTAATTGCGGCGAAAAAGGCTTGGTGCCGGAGCCAAGAAAAAAGGGACGGGAGCAGACGGCTAGTCCAATTGTCCCATCCGATTCATGGCTTATTCTCCAATCTCCAAATCTTGCTTGGGCGGGGAACCGGCCCTCACCGGGTCCTCGCTCGCTTTGCTGCGGACGCCCGGCTCGTCTGACGATCGCTGCCGGCGGCCAATATCTTGACCGTAATCGCCTTGGACCAGGATGATGCCGTGCCGCTGGCATCGGCAGCCTGAACTTTTACCAGGTAGCTTCCGGCACTGTTCCAGGTATGAGCGAGCCGTACGGACGTGCCGGAAGTCACGAAGTTGCTTTGAGTGGTGCTTGCGTCACCCCAGTCGAAGGTGTAGCGGATGTTTTCCCGATCCGGGTCTGTGGCATAGCTGGTGAAATAGTAAGGTCTTCCTGCATAGCCGCTCTTGCTGCCGGACGGAGTGGACGGAGTGTTGGGTGCCCGGTTTGATGTGCTGGAAATCTTTACCACCAGGGAAGAAGACCATGACGAATCGGCATTCTTGCTGTCTTTTGCCATCACTTTTACGTAATAGGTTCCCGGCTGCGACCAGGAGTGGGATGCGCTGACTTTGGCATTTGAGCTTGCAGGACCGACCTGAGACGTGCTTTTGTCGCCCCAGTCAAAAATTAGCTGCACTGTATCTCCATCCGGATCAACGGCAGAAGCTGAATAGCAGTAGGTGCTCAACATGCTGCCCGAAGAGGCTCCGCTGGGAGCCGGGGGCTTGTTTGGAGCCCGGTTGGAGGAAATGGTGACGGATTGAGCTGTTGATGCGGCTGATGCTGCTCCCTTGCTGTCGGTCGCCGTGGCCGTGATGCTGTAGGTCCCGGCCTTGCTCCAGCTATGCGATGCAGTTCCGGCAGTGCCCGAAGTCACCAGGCCGCTAGACGACGTGCTCCCGTCGCCCCAGTCGAAGGCGTATTTGACGTTATCGCCATCCGGATCAGTTGCCGAAGTGGTGTAGCTCAAGGCGCAGTTGATCGAGCCGGCGGAAGAGCCGGCAGGAGTGCTGGGAGTCGCGGGCGCGCCATTGGTGCCGCTCGGATAGGTCATGTCCAGAGTCATCCAGTAGAAGGCATATCCGAGACCAGGGTACTGGCAGTCGTAGTTCATGTTCATGTTCACCCGGAAGAGACCGCCGGGCCGTAGCGTGCTCTTGCCCCAACTGTTCAGCATGATCCAATAGCGGTTGTTGGGGTCCGTGTCATCGTAGCCCACGCAGAGCACGGCGTGACCGCCGCCTGTCTGGTAGTTGTAGATGTTGCCGGAATATGCGTCCGGCTGCCACACAACGCTCTCTGCGTTGTTATTCCAGAAGCCTGTGAAGGCCGACCAGGCCGTGCCGGTGGGCAGGAAATAGCCAAACCAGACGGCTTTGCCCTGCTGCAATACGTTCTTGATGTTGGAGATGGCCGCCTCCTTTCCTGCACCCTGAGTGGGAATAGTCGTGGCGGTGATGGAGGATATGGAATAGCTGGGACTGGTGGAGATGGACGAAGCCGACTGGGCCGAGCATCCGCCGCAGGTGCGGCTTGGATCTTTATATTGTGCGTTGGAATTGGACCAGGGAATTGCCTTCCCCTTCGACTTGTAAAAGTCGGCCAGGTCCTCCAGCCAGCCGCCGCAGCAGGCCCCATTTGCCCCGCAGCCGCCGTTGTAATTGGAGTCGAGATACTGGACCGAGAATCGGTCTTTCAAGCCCATCTGGCGGGCATAGTCGATCTCCATGACGCCCGTTCCCGCCCAGGCCCAGCAGTTGCCGCAGCTCCCCTGATTGCGCTCGGATGGCGTGTACTGCAAATTACCCAGAAGGCTGCAGGAGGTTCCCGGCGCGCCGGCCAGCTTTGCCGAGACCATCGGGCTGATATAGGCTCCGGGGGCGGCGTTATACTGCCCGGTCCAGAGCTTTGCCTCGTCGGGCGTGGGACGCATGATCGGGTATTCCTCGACTTTTGCACCAGTCTCGAAGTCCAGCGGCCCGGCGACGCCGAAGTCAAGGTCAAATCCCGGCTTGTCGACGAGGTTTGCCTGGTACGATCCGCTGCCGGGCGCTGTCAGGTTCCAGCCTTCCCCGAGATCTATGGAAATAGAATAAATGCCGGGCAAAAGATCGGCAAAGCGATAGCGACCTTGCGAGTCCGTGGTCGTTGCAGCCACCCGGCTTGCATTTCGCATCAGCGAAACGGTCCAGCCTTTTAGCCCCGGCTCACCGGGCGAAAGAAAGCCATTGCCGTCCAAATCTCGAAACGTCATGCCACTGAGTGAGAGGTTTCCCGCAACGGAAGCGGACGAGTTGTCATCCGCTCCTGCTGCAAGCAGCGATACAAAAATTACAGTGATCAGTATTAAGGAAGGAATTATTCCCCTCCACGATTGCCACCCCATTTTAATACACCAATTATATTTGTAGTAAGTAAAGATATAAAGCTTGCTGTTTCCGATTAATATATCAACAACAAATATATCTCCGATACATCTCGAACTCGTATCAGCAAGATCGAACTCGGATCGGCAAAATCTCGGAACACCGGGGCGAGCGAATCGGAGTGGATGTCGCCAAATGCGACGATGATGGCGGATGATCCTGCATAGCGACGCTGTGGGGCACCACCAGATATTTGCCGCTGGAAAACACATCGACGTTCAACATGAGGCGTTCATGAGCAAACAGTCAAAAGGCGGGAGCAAAAGTCAATTGCTCATCAGGAAGAGAATGGAAAACAGTCTCCCCTTGAGCATCTCCCGGTGGTTTGCCGGTCTATTCAAGAAAAAGAGTTAGCCGGGGAATGAGCTGCGCGGAATAGATGCATCGAGGCGGCATCGACGAGCCGTCGGCCTGCCGCGCCGCCGAAGGCCGAAATGCCGTTTGCTATTTGCCGTTTGCTATTTTTTCGCCAGGTTTGCCGCCACGGCTTGTGTCACGTCTGCGGTTTTGCAGCTTTTTCCCAAGTCCTGCGTCGCGATTCCCTGCGTCAGGGTCCTTTCTACAGCATCCTCAATGAGGTGCGCCGTCTCCGGCTCGCCCAGCCACTCCATCATCATGGCCGCGCTGCGAATGGCACCGATGGGATTGGCGATGCCCTTTCCCGCAATGTCGGGCGCGCTGCCGTGAATGGGCTCGAAGAGCGCATGGCCTTCGCCGATGTTGGCGCTGGCGCACAGGCCCAGGCTGCCGATGACGCCCGCCGCCTCATCGCTCAGAATATCGCCGAATAAATTGGTGGTCACGAGAACGTCAAAGCGGGCCGGGTTGACCACCAGATTGTAGGCAGCGGCATCAACCAGCATATCCTCGACGGGGATTTTCCGGTCATCGGCCACCTTCAGGCAGGTCTTGAGAAACAGCCGGTCGCTTCTCAGGACATTTGATTTGTGCACGACGGTGAGCTTCTTCCTCTTGGCGGCCAGGTCGCAAGCTGCGGCGGCAATTCGCTCCGAGCCGCGGCGCGTGATCACGCGAAGCGTGCGCGATTCCTCTTCGCCCACATCTTCAATGCCGGAATAAAGCCCCTCGGTATTCTCCCGCACGATGATGAAATCAAGCGCAGAGGAATGGAAAGGCCGGATGTTGGCATACAGGTCCAGCTCTTTTCGCATTCTGAGGAGAACGCTCCGGTAATTCGGATCTGGGGGCGTGGTGATGGCCCCCAGCAAGACGCAGTCGCACTGCTTGATGGTCTCCAGATCTCCGTCAGACATGGCCAGGCCGGTCTTCTTCCAGCGGCCCAGGCCGATCTCCAGCGGGACTTGCTCGAAATCTGCACCCGCCGCCTCCAGAACCGCCAGAGCGCTTTGCACGACTTCAGGGCCGATGCCGTCTCCGGCGACCACTGCTACTTTTTTAGCTCTTGCACCAGACATCTTACCGCCTCTGCGATCTTCCAGGGTCCGTCACCCCAATGAACCACGATGCCCAATTGTCCGTTTTTGCGAACTATGCCGCGCCGTTCGGACTTGCAGCAGCGGGTGATGAAGGGCCCCGTCGGCTCGAATATTTCCAGGCTGCTCTTGAGGGGACAAACATTCACAAACTCGTAATCCTTGCCGGGATTGCCTGCCAGGAAGATCTCCCGCGAGACCTCGCAGCCTACAACCTTCGGCCTTTCGTGAACTACCTTGTCCGAGTCGAGAGAGCGACCAAGGCCCGACGCCCGGCAGGGAAAATAAGTCTCATCGCCTTCAAAGCAGCGCAAATCCAAAACGTGCGGCACAAATCGGACGGTCAAATCTCCCAGCACGCCGCACTCTTCCAGCCTTCTTAATACATGCACCAGCCAGGGTGGGTCAGGTGGCGAGACATCCAGAACCTCAACTGTCAGGATCTGGCCGGGATCGGGATCTTTGACAAAGGTGATGTGCTCGTCCGGTCCCCAGAAGACGACCGTGTTCGCTCCTGTATTTCGGCAGACCTCAGCCGCAAGCTCGATCAACAGGGCGCGGTTGCGGGTGTCCACCTTCTCGGGATAAAAGAAGATCTCGGACCCGGAGGCCAGGCACTCCAGGCCCTCAACCTGCCTCATAAATCCCGAGCCGCTGCTCTGCACCTGATAGAGCCGGGGCCCGTCCCGGCTGATGAGGAACTGCGTGGAAAAGTAGATGGGGTCGCCCCGCCGCTCCTCATCCTTTATACCCACAAACTTGTAGTCTTCCGGAAATATCATGCCAAATCAAGCCTGGATCAAGTCAAAACTGAACTTATGTCAACCAAACTAAATTCTCTCGACCCAATCGAGCCAAATTAAGTCAAATTGGCTCGAGCCATATTGAGATCGCAAAATCAAACCGGACCTTTCTCTTTTCTGCGATGGGCCACCAGGCCGCCATCCTGCAATATCTGCATGAGAAAATCGGGCAGCTTCGTTCCCTGAAACCTTCTGTCGCCGACCTGAACCGTTCCGCCTGCCAAATCCACCTCGACCTCATCGCCCTCCCGGCATTCCACATCGGCCTCCACCAGCGGCAGGCCCACGTTGATGGCATTGCGATAAAATATGCGAGCGAATGACTTGGCCACCACCGCCGCCACGCCCGCCTCCAACAGCGCCCGCGGCGCTTGCTCTCGCGAGGAGCCGCTGCCGAAGTTGCGGCCCGCCACCACGACATCGCCCTTGCGAACGAGGGAGGCAAACTGCGGATTCAGACCTTCCATGACATGCTCCGCCCAGAGCCTGGTGTCCTTGGTGCGCAGGTACCTGCCCGGTATTATCACATCAGTGTCAACATCATCGCCGAAAATCCATGCCCTGCCCCGGATCATGATAGATAATCGGCATTCATCGGTATTTGCACTTTCCGCTAAACGAAGGATAACAGCGCAATTACTGAAAAGGATATTATATTCCATAGGCTCAAGATAGATTATCGAACTGGAGGTGGTGCATCTGCTGGAGATCGTTGATCTATCGGTCAGCATCGGCAACAAACAGGTTTTGAAAAACTTCAACTTAAAGATCGGCCAGGGCGAGACCCATGCGCTCTTCGGGCCCAATGGAACCGGCAAGACGACGCTACTCAATGTCATTGCCGGTATTCCCAGGTACACTGTCGAAGAAGGACGCATCGTATTCAAGGGAAAGGATATCACGCATATGTCCATGGACGAGCGCGCCAGGCTTGGCATCGGCATGGCCTTCCAGCGGCCTCCGGCCATCCGCGGCCTGCGGCTCAAGGATCTCATCAAGATCATCAATCCCAAGGCGGATGCCCAAGAAATACTGAAGAAGATGGACTTTAGCGCCTTCGCGGAGCGGGACGTCAACCGCGGCTTTTCCGGGGGCGAGGTTAAGCGATCCGAGATGGTTCAGCTCCTGGCCCAGCAGCCCGATTTCGTTATGCTGGACGAGCCGGATTCCGGAGTCGATCTGGAGAACATCAAGCTCATCGGCGAGGCCATCAATACCTTAACCCAAAAAGACCTGCGTCCCAGCGCCCGGACCAAGTCGGGAATCATCATCACCCACTTCGGCCACATCCTGGAGTACATGAAGGCCGACCGGGCTCATGTGATGCTGGGCGGTTCCATCGTCTGCAGCGGCAACCCGGCTGAGATTTTAAGCCAGATCAAAAAAAGCGGATATGAGGGGTGTGCAGCATGTCTATGTCCAGCATAGAGGAAAAAGCGCGGCAGGCCAGGGGGAAGAAGGCTCTCTACGGCACGGATGTGGATATGCAAAGCTACGAGTCCGATGCCAAGCCCCAGACCGTCGTCGAAAATGCCGGAGACCTTCCAAGCGATGTGAAGAAGGCCGCCCTCGATGTCGGCGTAAAGCTTGACGGCGAGTCGTCCGGCGCATACGTTCAGATGGACCAGACGCCGGTGGTGGCCAAGTCGCTTTACGAGGGAGTCGAGATCATGGACATCGCCTCCGCCCTGGAGAAGTACGACGGCCTGAAGGATTACTGGTGGAAGCTCGTCGCTCCTGATGCCGACAAGTACACCGCCGATGTGGCGGCTTCGCCTCCGGCGGGCTACTTCATCCGCGCCAAGAAGGGCATGAAGACCGTCTTCCCGGTGAAGAGCTGCCTGTACCTCGGTTCTACAAACCTGAACCAGCGCGTGCACAACATCATCATCGCCGAGGAAGGCTCGGAGCTGCACGTCATCACCGGCTGCACCACGCCCGCACACGTTCAGCGCGGACTGCATATCGGCGTCTCGGAGTTCTTCATCCAAAAAGACGCCAAGGTGAGCTTCACCATGGTGCATAGCTGGGGCAAAGAGGTAGAGGTCAGACCGAGAACGGGAATCACCATCGCCGAAGGCGGGTCGCTCTCCAACAACTACATCCTGCTGCGGCCCGTCAAGACCATTCAGACCTTCCCCACGGCCACGCTTGCCGGTCGGGGGGCAGTGGCCAGCTTCAACACCGTCATCTACTCGACGATGGGCAATATCGATGTGGGAAGCAACGTCAACCTCAACGCGCCCGAGACCAGCGCCGAATCCATCTCCCGCGTGGTTTCCGTGGGCGGCGAGGTCATTGCCAGAGGCCGCATGACCGGACGGGTTCCCGGCGCGCGGGCGCACCTGGAGTGCGTCGGGCTGCTGCTTTCCGACAAGGGCCGCATCTATTCCATCCCAGAACTGGACGGCCAGAGCCGGGACCTCGACATGTCCCATGAGGCCGCCGTGGGCCGCATCTCCGAAGAAGAGCTGGAGTATCTCATGTCTCGCGGTCTGAACTCGGAAGAGGCCACCAGCGTCATCGTGCGCGGCTTTTTGGATGTGGAGATCAAGGGGCTGCCCGAGGATCTGAAGCAGGAGATCAAGAACATCACGCAAAGAGAGGATCTGAAGGGATCTTAACCAGAATCCTCCCTTCAAATCTCAATAAATCAAAATCTTTTTTCGGGTGCAAAAAGGGTGCCCCAAAAACTGCATTTGAATATTTGCCATCACGAATCAAGCCAATTGGTAAGCTATTTAGATAGAAGCAACATACTTGATATCTGGAGCACGCAATATGAAGCTGGACCGCATCGAAGTATCTGGATTTAAATCCATTCGCGAGCTTAAATTGGATTTACGCCCGCTAAACGTGCTAATTGGTGCCAATGGTTCAGGAAAGAGCAACTTCATAACTCTTTTTGAAGCTTTAAATCATATTGTAGAAGGCAGATTTCAGCTCTTTGTGGCTAAAGCCGGCGGTGCAGAATCATTTTTATATTATGGGCAGAAGGCCACGGATAAGATTCAAATCAAACTAAAATTTGGCAGAAACGCATATGATTGTACGCTGGTGCCCACCGTTGATGATACATTAGTATTCGATGAAGAAAATTGTTATTACCATTATTCAGAATACGCTCAGCCATTCAAGCGCCTGATTGGTTCGGGGAAAAGAGAAAGCAGATTGGAAACGGCAGCAGACTTCTCGCCCATGAATGTTGTTGCTTACGTCCTTGAGACGCTTAAAGACTGGAGGGTTTATCATTTTCATGACACGAGCGAATCAGCCCCTGTCAAGAAGTCGCGAGATATCAATGACAATATTTACCTGAGACCGGACGCAAGCAATCTGGCTGCATTTCTTTACATGCTTAAGAGGACAAAGGGCGAATACTATAACGCCATCAGAGACACGGTCCGCCTGGTCGCGCCCTTCTTTGATGATTTTCTTCTGCGCCCCAATCCCGAAAACGAGAATATGATACGTCTGGAATGGCGAGAAAAAGGCTCAGACTTTCCCTTTCAAGCCTATCATCTATCCGACGGCACATTGCGCTTCATTTGCCTTGCGACTCTTCTGCTTCAGCCGCAATTGCCTTCAACGATCCTTATCGATGAGCCGGAATTGGGATTGCATCCGTACGCGATTGCGGTCCTGGCATCCTTGATGAGAAGCGCCGCAGAAAGGACTCAATTGATAGTTTCCACACAATCGGTATCATTGGTTAACCAATTTGATGCCGAAGACTTGTTGATTGTGGAAAGAAGAGAGCTTGACAAGAGATATGAGACGGTCATCGAGCGAGTTGATCCGGATAGACTGGCGTCCTGGCTTGATGATTACTCCCTTGGTGAACTATGGGAGAAGAATGTCCTTGGGGGAAGGCCTTAGCAATGAGCGATGGCATTCGCATCAATTTTATTGTGGAAGGTCCGACCGAAGAGATATTTGTGCGCGATATGCTGAAGGAACCTCTGGCGCTAAAGGGCATATATGTAAAGGCGCGCTCTGTTGAATTTAGGCGAAGGCCGATAAAGGGAGCAAAATACATCAAAGCGGGGAAACAATTCACAATCAGACGAGGCGGTTTGCTGGATTATAACAAAGCAAAAAATGATATCAATAGATGGATTTCGGAAGACAAAGAAGCTTATATAACTACTATGTTTGATTTTTATGCATTGCCTGATAATTTTCCGAAATACGATGATGCAAAACGCTATACTGATCCGTATAAAAAGGTAAAGCTGCTGGAAGATGCGTTTAGAGATGAGGTCCGAAATAGTCGCTTTATTCCATATATCCAACTTCACGAATTTGAGGGCATTTTATTCAGCGATATTTTCGCAATGGACGAAGTCTTAAGACCGTTTCATGGATCAAAACTCACAGAGCTTAAGGCCATTCGAGATGCCTTCGCGTCTCCGGAAGAGATCGATGATGGCGAAGAGACTGCGCCCTCGAAACGCCTGCTCGATCTGTACAAATCCTATGAGAAACCGGTAGAAGGATCACGAATAGCTCAACGGATCGGCTTGGATACGATCAGAACGGAATGCAAGCATTTTAGCGAATGGCTTGTCGGCCTCGAAGCACTTGCCATTTACAGATAGGAAATGCGATGATAATACTATGAAAGTCGTAATCTGAATGCAATTTGTGCGGATTGATTCTGTGAGAATTAACGATATTGGTTTGATTATCTGGCAGTCGATAAAAGAGTGGCTGAAGGACGAAGCCTCATTTCTCGCCGCAGCTCTCGCCTACTTTGGCGTATTCTCCCTGGTGCCGCTATTCATAGTAGTCACTATATTGTTGAATTCATTTTTTAGCATTAATATATTCGGCAGCGAAATTGTTGACCAGGCCCAAAATTTGGCCGCCAATCAAGCGCCGAAGGCGGCAAGCGAGATCATCGACCGGGCCGGCGATCAAGCGGCATCGACAAGCTTCACGGTGCTGAGCATTCTCACCATGCTCGTGGGCAGTGCCGGGCTTTTCGTACAGATCAAGAGATCCTTTAAAATAATCTGGAAGCTGCCGGATGAGGATACGCCGCTACTGGATACCATCGCCTCCTACCTGGTATCCTTCCTTCTCATCGGCACTGTTGCGCTCATGCTTTTGGCGACATCTCTCGTTACGGCGTTCATCATTCCCATCGCCAGACAGATAGAAGATTTGCTGCCCATCCACCTGGGACTCCTGCGCATAATCACGCTGTCCATCTCATTCGTCTTCGTGACGGCGCTCTTTGCCGTCACATACAAAACACTATCCGGGATAAAGCTGGATTGGAAGGATGTAATCTTCGGTTCCGCGCTGGCTTCCTTATTATTCGTGATTGGGAACTTCGTGATAGAGACGTATGTCAGCATAGTCAATCTCGGTTCGGCCTACGGCGCAGCGGGCTCCCTGGTGGTCTTGCTCTTCTGGATCTACTACTCGGCGCAGATCTTCCTCTTCGGCGCGGAGTTCGTCAAGGTGCAGAAAAGATGGAGACGGTGACATGCATTTGACCATGATGCACCATCGTCGGCGGATATAGCCACACCGGATAAGGTTATCGTCTGACTGGAATTTGTTTCCATCGGCTCAAAAACCGTGCTTGCTGTTGCCAGACAGGTCCGTGAATTGAATGATTCGGGAGTCATCCTCAATGGATCGGACTTTAGGCGGGACGCTATTCGGCACAGGCCATCGGAGATTAAAGTCACAAAATGCCGGGATGTAGACTATGAGACCCGTAAGAATTCACTGCATAGATTGAAAAATCTTGAAAATGCAGAGCACCTTCCATCCTGTGCGGCTCTTAAGCCGGGATTTCTTTCCGCAGACGACGCTTGAGCCCACATTTTATAAATATTATTTGATCAAAGTCGTCAAAACAATGATCTTACCAAAAAATTAAAGTACATGCAGATTTATAACACATTTTTGGAAAGAAGATTTGATGGCCGAGACAATTTTCACAGCATAGATGTGACACCACGTCTCATGGCATCGATTCTACCATGATATCGACTGAAATCTCTCCATAATTTGAAGCTGATCGGCTTTCCGATCATGAATAATACTAAAAGAAAATTGGCCGAGAGTTTATCGGATCAACTATGAATGGCTTCAACGAAAAATCCCTGGATGCCTCCAATCTGGGCAAAATTGAACCGGAAGTCAAGCGCCTGCTCCAAGAGTTGCAGGTGCACCAAATCGAGCTGGAGACGCAAAATGAGGAACTCCGCCGTGCGCAAGGGAGACTCGAAGCTTCTAACCGCCGGTACTTTGATTTCTATAACCTCGCCCCTGTAGGTTATCTCACCATCGCCGAAAACGGCCTGATCCGGGAGGTCAATCTTACCTTTTCTACTTGGATTGGAATTGAAAGAAGCCATTTGGTAAATCGACCCCTGACCCGCTTCATCGTCAAGGACGACCTCGACATCTACTACGCCTTCCGCAAAAAGCTTCTCGAAGCCGGCACGGCCCAAATGTGCGAACTGAGAATGCAAACAGAAGACGGCACCACGTTCTGGACGCGAATTGAATGCATCGCAACGGAAGACAACAATAATATGCCGATATACCGGGCTGTGATAAGCAACATTGCGGAGCGCAAATTGTGGGAAGAGAAGCTGCAACAAACCAATCTGCAATTGAAAACCGCTATTTTTCAGGCCAATGAATTGGCCGAAAAGGCCAGGAAGGCTGATTCGGCCAAAAGCGAATTCCTGGCTAACATGAGCCATGAAATTCGCACACCCTTAAACGGCATCATCGGCATGGCCGGATTGTTGGTGGAAACGAACCTGAATCCTGAGCAGCGCGAATATGCACAAATCGCTCGAATTAGCGGCGAAACCCTGCTCACTATCGTCAACGACATCCTGGACTTCTCCAAGATTGAAGCCCGCAAACTGAAGCTGGAGATGCTGGACTTCGACTTAAGCTCGGCTCTCGATGAGACTGTGGACATGCTGGCCATCAGTGCTCGTTTGAAGGGTCTGCAGCTGGTCTGTCGGATAGACCCGGAAGTTCCACTGTTTTTGCGAGGAGACATGGGACGGCTGCGCCAGATTTTAATTAACCTGGGCGGCAATGCCGTGAAGTTCACCAGCAACGGCGAGATCATAATTCACGTCAGTCTGGAGAGAGATGCGGAAAGGGACGCCGCAATTCGCTTCTCAGTGAGCGATACGGGTATCGGCATCCCAACCGACCATTGGAAACATCTCTTTACGCCCTTCACTCAATTGGACAGTTCAATTACCCGGAAATTTGGCGGAACCGGTCTTGGGCTGGCCATATCCAAGCAATTGGCTGAACTTATGGGAGGTAATATCGGAGTGGAGAGCGTTGAAGGCAAAGGCTCCACATTCTGGTTCACTGCGGTTTTTGAGAAGCAACCCACAATGCCAAAACCCTCTTTGGAGATGCCATTGGAAGTCAATAACATGAATGAGGCAAAGACGGGTCCAATTGCCCGGCTTGGCGAAAGATCGGCAAAGAGCGCTGCCTTCGACTTCGACATGACAAAACCGGCAGCAGGCAGATTCCGCATCCTTCTGGCGGAGGATAACCCCACAAACCAGAAAGTGGCCCAGGCCATTCTGAAAAAGATGGGCTGCCAGGCCGATGTGGTGGCCAATGGTCAAGAGGCGGTCAATGCACTCCGGGCTATTCCCTATGACTTGGTTCTGATGGATTGCCAAATGCCCGAGATGGACGGTTTTGAAGCCACAAGGCACATACGCAGTGATAATTCGAGGGTCTTGAATCCAGCTATCCCCATCATCGCCCTGACCGCCTATACCATGCAAGGCGACAGGGAGAGATGCTTGCAGTCAGGAATGGACGATTTTATCGCCAAACCGGTCCAACCGAGAGAACTGGCGGAGAAGATCTCCAGATGGCTGGAAAAGGCGTCTGCCGTCGAGGCACAAAATTTTTCATAGCAAGAAAATTCGACCGCGTCTTCTTCGCGATCAGCTTTAGACAGTCTTTCGTGTTTCTTTCCGCGTTATTCTGCTTCCTATTTGCCTAAATCTCACCGTGCGCCGGGCTGCAGGCGATCTGTGAGGTCTTCCATCACCAGGAGTATCTGCTGCACCTTGTCATCCTTCCCGGAGATCCCTCGAGCGCTGAGTGCCATTCTCTTGTGCCCGATGAGCGGAAAATCGTGCTCCAGCAATATATTCTCAACGGTAGAGTTTTGCGGCAAAATGCTGCCAAGCAACTCTCGCAGCTCGGGGATGTCCCATTGACCGTTGCAGACTTCGAAGAGATTCCTCCCGATGACATTGTGGGGCGATATGTGAAAGATTTCGTAAAAGGAGCGACTCGCGGATATTACCTTAAAATCCGCATCTAACGCCACTAGAGCATCCTTGATGGTGTCTACAATATTTTCGGCCAGTTCGCGTGCTTTTCGGGCGTTTTCTTCGAATTTTTTTATTTTAGTGATGTCGGTAAACGTTAAAACTACGCCGTCGATTACGTTATCGAAGGTGCGGTAGGGCGTGATTCGAACCAGAAACCACAGATCTTCTTCGGTCTGAATCTCATTTTCCCGGGGGATCAGCGAATCGAGCACATTCTTTGCATCGGCCATCAGATCCCAATCCTTGATCCCGGACTTAATATCGAAAATCGGGCGACCGACGTCCGTGGCCACCAAACGAAACACTTTTGTCGCCTTTTTAGTGAATCTTTTTAAGACAAAGTTCCGGTCGAGGAAGATCGTCCCGATGTCTGTGCTTTCGAGGAGATTCTTCATGTCGTTTTGCATATCGGAGAGCTGTTCAATCTTGGACTGCAACTCCGAATTTACCGTTATCAGCTCTTCGTTGACCGATTGAAGTTCTTCCTTTGAGGTCTCTATCTCTTCGTTGGTGGACTGCAGCTCTTCGTTCACAGACTGCAGCTCTTCATTCATGCTTTTCAGCTCTTCATTCGAGGCTTGCATCTCTTCGATGGTGGCTTGAAGATTCTCTCGGGTGTACAAAAGCTCCTGCTCCAGCTCATCCACTCGCTTGGACTTTTCCAGGGCTATAGGCCGCCTCTTTCGAGCGGGCAGCTCCTTTGCCGCAGGCTCTTCTACATCCTGGAAGGAAATTATGAGCAGCCTTTGGGCGGCTCCCGTGTCCGTAAGCAATCGCACTTTGACGTTGACCGCATGACGCTCACCGTTCGTCTTTACTAACCGAACATTGGAGACCGACACCTTCTTCATGGCGGCAACTTCGCTAATGGCGATCCTCAGATTCGACCGCAATCCTTCACGCGCCATTTCCAGGACATTGAGGCTGGCTTGGCCCGGTGCGGGCCTCAGGTATTTTCCGGTATCGCCATGCACATAAAGAATATTCCCGACCTCGTCCGTGACCACTGACGGGGGTGCATAAGACTCGATCAGCGCCCTTCGCGTCAACTCGGAATAGTTTGTCTCCTTTGGGACATTCTTTAATCCCTCCGCCTCTTTTTCAAACCGGCAATCAGACCATGTAATACCGCCTGCGATCACCGGGCGAACGGCAGACGTCTTTGCTGCGAAAAACTTCCACTTCTTATTTACCGATCCGAATAAATCAAGATTGCTGCCAACGCTCTCCGAAGGGCTGAGGAGAAGTATCCCGCCCGGCTTCAAAGAAAAATGAAAAATCTGCAAAATGCGGTTCTGAACCTCAGGCTCGATGTAGATAAGCAGGTTGCGGCAGCTGACCAAATCCAGTCTGGAAAAAGGCGGGTCTCGGATCACATTTTGTGCCGCGAAGACGACCATCTCTCGAATTTCTTTGCGAATCCTGTAGCCTGCTTCATCCTTGATGAAAAAGCGACTCAATCTCTCCGAAGAGACATCCGTGGCAATATTAGGAAGGTATATGCCGGAGCGAGCATACTGGATCGAATCCTCGTCGATATCCGTGCCGTATATCTGGACAAGGAAATTCTTTTTAAATTCCGCCATGCACTCTTTGAAGAGAATGGCGATGGAATATGCCTCTTCCCCGGATGCACATCCGGGTACCCAGATCCGGAAGGTGTAATCCTCCGTTTTGTTCTCAAATAGCTTTGGAATTATCTCCGTCTTCAATACTAAAAACGCTTCAGGGTCTCTAAAGAAGCTGGTTACATTGATGAGAAGCTCCTTGAATAGAAGCGAGACCTCTTCAGGATGCTCCTTGAGATAATGAGAATAAGCATCGGTATTCTCTATACTTTGGGCGATCATCCGCCGTTCTATCCGACGGAGGATTGTGCTCCGCTTGTACAATGTGAAGTCGTGGCCCGTGGCGGACCGAATAGCCGTAAGGATCTTGGCAATGCTGCCGCCGGTCCCCAGAATGGAATGTGCATGATCTCTGCTCAGGGAAAGGGTCTTTATGTATTTTATGATCTCTTCGGGCATCCTCTCCACGGGCTGGACATAAGTAGCGAGGTCGCTCCTAATCGCGCTGTTGGGCATGCCGTCATATCTGGCCGTGGATGGGTCCTGCACAAAGGATACACCCCCGGCACCGTGAATAGCTCTCACGCCGAGCGTTCCGTCGGTCCCGGTTCCGGAGAGAATCACGCCGATCGACATCTCGGCCTGATCCTCTGACAGGGATCTAAAAAAGAAGTCTATCGGCATCCTTTGCCCGCGGGGTGCTTCCGGGTCGCTGAGTCGAAGGATTCTGTTGAAAACGGCCAGGTTCTTGTTCGGCGGGATGATATAGACATGGTTCTTCTCCACGACCATTCCATCCTTGGCCTCGACAACTGGAATCGCAGCAATCCTCTGAAGGATCTCGGTCATCATGCTGGCATGACCCGGATCGAGATGAGAAACCAGTACATAAGCCATTCCACTGTCAGATGTTACATGGCGAAAGAACTGCTCAAAAGCCTCCAGACCACCTGCGGATGCGCCCAATCCGACGATAGGAATCTTTGCGTCTTTGTCATCAATTCTCTTTGTATTAAGCGAATTTATTTCGTCCATGCCAATTATCCTTAAAATGCAGTCCTTCTTTCGGCAAAGCTGCCACGTCGTGAGTATAATTTACGCTGTTTCTAATGAAATAGTTATCGATAGGACAACGAGCCAATCACAGACCAAGCGGAGGCACTTGCCCCGCAACCTGGAAGCTTCCGCCGACTGCATTGATTATTTGGCTGAGACTCTGGGAATTATTCCGCCGAGAGATCTCCAGAAAAATGAATTGGCATCTTCCCGGCGTTTATGCCGTGTGCTTTTTGTGCTCATAGTCATCTTTGATCGCTCCGGCCATCTCCTCGTCCGCTTCCACGATCAGCGCGCCCATGTAATCGCAGTTCTTGCAGTGATAGATCTTGCCGGTGTAGCCACCCGCCTCGTAGTAGAGATCGGCGCTGCCGCAAACCGGGCATACTTCGAGTATCTTTTCGAGTTTCATGAAAAAGTAATCGACCTCATCAGGGTTGAATCTTTTGGCACAGCAGTTTTGGCATTGCAGATGAATCGACCTCCCTCCTGAGCCAAGGTCCTTTGATACTTATCCTAAATTAGAATGATTGAGGCAGAGCGAACTGGAGAGCATCGCTTGTGTTTTCTTGCAGGCCGTCCAATGCAGCCTTCAACTCCTCCAGTTGCACCGGCTTGGAGAGATAGCCGTCCATGCCCGCGTCCAGGCACTTTTGTTTATCGCCCTCCAGTGCATAGGCGGTCATGGCCAAAATGACGGGACGCCGCTTGAGTTTCATGTCGTTGATAAAACGTGCCGCCTTGAGTCCGTCCATCTCCGGCATCTGCACATCCATGAGAATCACGTCATAATCCTGATGCTTCAATGCCTGCAAAACCTCCAGACCGTTACCGGCCACGTCGGCTGAGCATCCCAGTTTCTTCAGCATGAGAAGTGCCACTTTCCGGTTGACCAGATTGTCCTCCGCCAGCAGGATCTTCAAATTGCCCCGCAGTGCCGTATCACCTGAGGCTCCGGTCTTCGGGCACCTGGGAGCGAGCGCCTTATGCAGAGCGGAATGCAGATCGGAGAGACTGACCGCATCCTGCAAATTTGCATCCTTTTTGCCCTGCTCAAAGGCTTTGGCTGTTTTATCGTTGTCTGCTTTATTTTCATTTTCGGCTTCATCTTCTCGCAGTTTCGTGTCGGCGTACTTGTCGGCATTTTCCAGAACAATAACCGGCAACCTTTTTTGCAGCTCATGTCTCAATTCTGCCGCATCAGGCACTCGCACATCCAGGACGGCGACGTCAAAGCGCCCTGATTGCATGTCTTCAGCCTCTGCGGCTGAAATTGCCGGATAGATGCTCATTCCCCAGTTGCGGGCGCTATCCATGAGAGTGGCGAGGCAATCTTCATCATTTACCAGGGCCAGCATTCTCTTGCCCGACAGGATTCGATCTTTGCATTCGGCCAATGCAGGCTTAGCCAGGATGGTGAAATGGAATTTGGAGCCGACGGACTGCTCGCTCTCCGCCCAGATGCGACCGCCCATCAGCTCCACCAGCCTGCGGCTTATGGCAAGACCAAGACCCGTTCCGCCGTATTTCCGGGATGTTGAGGTATCCACCTGGCTGAAGGACAAGAAGAGCTTTCCCATATCATTCGGAGAGATGCCTATTCCTGTATCGCTAACAGTAAATTCGATCATGTCGGGCTTGCTCGCACGGGCGGCGATAACGGACACCCGGCCCGTGTCTGTGAATTTGACAGCATTGCTGAGGAGGTTGATCAGAATCTGGCGCAGCCGGGTATTGTCTCCTTGAATGAGGCCCGGTACTCCTTCTTTTAATTCATAGGTCAGCTCAAGTCTCTTCTCGGCGGCTTTTGACTCTACAAGATCCAGAGAGGACTCGATGCACTCTCGCAAGTCGAAGCTGCGGTTCTCCAGGTCCATCTTCCCCTCGTCGATCTTGGAGAAGTCGAGAATGTCGTTGATAATAGCCAGAAGGGCATCTCCGCTGCTGCGAATCGTCTCGGCAAAGTCGCGCTGATCTGCGGTTAAATCCGTTTCAAGCATAAGGTCGGCAAGGCCGATGACCGCATTCATGGGCGTTCTGATCTCGTGGCTCATATTGGCCAAAAACTCGCTCTTGGCCTTTGAGGCCGCATCCGCCGCCTCCCTGGCCCTGCGAAGCTCCTCCTCCGTCTTCTTGTGCTTGGCCATCTCATCGTGAAGTGCGATATTGGCCCGCAAGAGCCAGTCCGTCCTCTCCTGAACCCTCTTCTCCAGCTCTTGATGCGCCGTCTTCAGAGATTCCTCCGCCAGCTTTCGCTCTGTGATGTCATTTATAAACCCCTCCAGCGCGATGACCTCTTTCTCGGAATTAAATATGCCGCGTCCCTGCTCCCAGACCCATTTGGTGCCGGACAGCGTGTTTATTCGATAGACCAGGCGATAGGGTCTGCCCTCTCGCAGAGCCTCTTGGACCTCGTTCCAGACATAGTCCCGGTCGAGGGGATGAATCAGCACGGCATAGGACGTTTTTGCATTCCAGACCAGCTCTTCCGCTCGATATCCCGTCAGTTCCAGGCATCCGTCGCTGACAAACTCCATAGTCCAATCTCTGTTGTTCTGGCAGCGGTAGGCCATTCCCGGCAGGTTGCTCATCAGCGTGGCAAGAGTCCTCTGGTTTTCCAGGAGCGCCTCCTCCGTCCTGCGGCGCAGAATCAGTTTCCACATGCCGGTCATGAGCAGCGTGAGCTGGCGAACGTCGGAATCATCATACTCTTCATCCTTGTTGCCCACTCCCGCCACAATTACGACCTTCCCCTTATCGATAATGGGAACATTCATGTGGCGGCAAATCTTCACGTGGCCGGGTGGCGTTCCCTTTTTTTGCAGGCTGGAGGGATAATCGTTGGTAATTACCGCTCTTCTCTGGCGCAGAGCCTCGCCCCACAGGCCGGTATCCTCCAGGGCGTAAACCATTTTTTTATCTTTGATGCAACACTCTTGCATAGCGCCCTTCGACCAGGAGTGCATCACCAGAGACCGTTCATCATCGCCGACAAAGGCCAGGTAGCCGAGGTGAGAGCCGGTGAGCTTCACGCCGGCTTCCAGGGCGAAATCGGTGATGTCCTGCAAGGAGGCATCATCCATCTGGCCCAATATCTGCAGGGCTTCCAGCCGTGAGTCATCCAGAAGCAGGGCGACTTCCGCACGTTTGCGCTCGGTGATATTATAGAAGTTGGCCAGGAAATGGCTGGGGTTCTTGCGCTCATCCCTGATCAGAGCGCAGATCATCTCGGTGATGTAGGCACTGCCGTTCTTCTTTTGCAGCGTGAGTTCGCCTTCCCACTGACCGCAGGAAAAAAGGGCGGGCACGATCTCTTCATCGAATTTGCTCTTGCCCTCGCTGTTGGTGAACTCATAGACCGATCTGCCTATGATCTCGGAAGTGCTCTGAAATCCTGCATCCCTGAGAAGGGCGGGATTGACATATTCTATTCTGCCTTCCAGGTCGGTGAGAACGATCGCCGTCGGGGTCATCTCCACGGCGGTGGTCATCTTGCGCGTCTCATCCTCAGCCTGCTTTTTATCGGTGATGTCTCTCGCGTAGCCTGCCAGACCGAGGACATTTCCGGCCTCGTCAAGCCACGGGTCAAAGATTATATCCAGAACTCTCGCTCGTCCGTCTCTTGTGATGCTCTGCTCGATTCGAGCCCTCGAGCCAGTCTCAATGGCTTTTTCTTTTACTGCTTTGAGCCGCGCGGCTTCCATCGGCGCAAAGCACTCGCCCTCGGTCTTTCCAAGCAGCGCAGAAGAATCGAATCCAAAAGGTCTTTCGCTGGAGAACCAGACATAACGCCGATCGCGATCCTGCAGATAAAGGCAATCCGGGGACTGTGAGATCAATTTATGGAGCGGTTTTTCAAAGGATGACGGGTGCTTTTGCGATTCATTGCCGGCCAAAAGCCCTTCCAAATCTCTCTTCAGGTCACAAAGCGCCTTCGGGACGGCATTCTTTTGCGGATCGCCGCCTTCCATGTCTTCTATATATCTCAGCGTTTGCCTGATCTGTGCGGCAAACCCGTCGCCCTTTTGCGCCTCATCGCCCAAAGCCTGTCACTCATCCAGTTTTCTTGAAGTCACTGACCATTATTGCTCAAGCTAATAGAGCTAATACTTTACGCATACTCTGAGCATGTATTTTAGGATGGCCTATGGTGAGATGCAGATGCTGTGACTAATATGTGAAAAAATTTTCCAAAGATCAAATTGATTGCAAGAGGATATGTCAAAAATCTGCAATTAAGGTCTCTATGAATTGTCTATTTCAAGTTTATGGACGGTCCATTGAATCCACTGTGTATGATAGTAGTGTAGCGGTCCAATCTCCCAGGGCATCAATAAATTCGTGTTATTCTCGGCGAACTCGCTGACGGGTTCACATTCCATCATCTGGTCTCTCATAAGCACGAGCGGTTCATTGCAATTGGTACACAGGCCGTTTCTTGATATCGGAAAATTGCTGCCGCAATGCGGGCAACAGAACCATTTCAGCCACTTTTGCGATTTTAATGTCAGAATGAATCGTAGATCCATTTTATCCCCATCAATTGTACTTATAACAAATACGGATAGTGAAAACAACTCGTTGATATTAATAACTTTCGCGATTTTTGCTACGAATGAGTTCTAATTACATCCGATCCGAATCATTCGCGCTGAAAATAAACGCAAAAGAGCAAGCCACGGATTGTTTTTTAGAGCTTTGGTTTTTTGGTTTATTTTGGTTTATGATAGTACTGGATACGAGTTCTTACAATTGGCTTTGGAAGAGGCCCAATGGTTCGAGATGACTTGAGGTCGGGCTTGGCAGAGGTTTGAAACGATTCCGTGATGATTTTGCGGCTGGTTTTGGCAGGGGTTTGAAACGATTCCGTGATGATTTTGCGGCTGGCTTTGGCAGAGGCTTGAAACGATTCCGTGATGATTTTGCGGCTGGCTTTGGCAGAGGCTTGAAACGATTCCGTTATGATTTTGCGGTTAGTTTCGGAGGTTGAAGATAATTTCCATAATCCCTCAGATCTGTTATGGTTTCAAGGCGAATTCCAAAATTAGCCTTGAGATGTTAATGATAAGAAATCGTGTGTCCGAGCCCTGCAAAGACGTGGCCGGAATCCTTATCTTGGATCTCATCATCATTGATTCTATCTGATATTCATCAAGCTCTTTTTGCCTAAATCCGTGATCAAAACTTTCGATATGGCGTTGGGCAGAGTCAGACTGGAAGGATATTCGCTGGTCATAACATCTACATGTCCTGATTTTCTCAAGAGCTTCAAGCGATCTCCAAGTTCTGTTCCATTGAGTCCCAGAATCTCATTCACCTTTACCGGGCTGACAAACATTTTCGGAGAAACGGTATTGATCGCCGCAAGAATCTTCGCATCTATTTCGTCCACACCCCTCACCTCTCATCGGATAAAGTCTGGCAATCGTTCTCGCATTGATTCTGCTTAATCAAAACAACTCGGATTCTCGAAGGCAATGCGAATTAGTAAATCTTTAATCATTATAAATACTTGTAGTTTCCGGTTAAGGATAACGAATTGCTTGCTTTGCCGCCTGATTCATCGACCGCAGCTATGATCCGGCAATGAAAGCACGCGACAAAAATGCAGCTAATAATCCATCAAGCTTCTTTGCACCGGCTCTTTCAGCATCTGTATGGTTTTTTTCCACTGGACGGCGGGCGTTTTAATCCTCCGTTCCATCTCAGTCAATGCTTCCGGGAGACTGCCGAAACGATGCGGCAGGCTGCTCATGGCTTTGCGAGCCACCTCCCGCACCACCCAGACACCCAGGGGTGCCCAGTAGGCTTCCGAGATCTCCCGAATTGCCAGGACTGCGGCTTGCTTTCCTGTTTTTGCCAGATGCTCCAGGACAGCCAGGCGGGCTGCATAGTACCCACCGGCAAGCGAGCTGTAGCCGCTCTTGGCTCGCGCATCCTCTCCGTCGGATCCGATGAAGCCGTCCTCGGCCCAGACCGATCTCGGCATCCAGATCTCCGCCAGCTCGAAGCTGAAGGGGCGCGGCAGGAGCAGAATCTCGAAGTGATTGCCCAAATCCTCACCGGAAAATAGATAGTAGTCGTTCACCCGGGGCTTATCCAAGACGGATTCTTTCAGCGCTTTTCCTATCATGTCATCCGATGCGGTGATGGACCAGCGCGTCGGCACCAGCTTTCTCTCCTTGCCGAGCAGCCCGAGCGACAGCAGTCGGGAGATGTGTTCTACACCCGTTCCGGCACTGTAAAGCTCACCCACGGCCTCTGCCGCGCCTGCACCCCGATCCTCCACCATGCTGTCCACTTTCCTCGGAATTAGCGGATTGGTGGTTATCCGCATCTCCTTCAGCATACCGGACGGCCCGGAGGGCGAGAGGACTCCGTCGAACTGCAGCTTTCCTTGAGGCGGCTTGAAGAATGAGACCTCCGTGCCCACCGGTGCCGATGACATGGCGATCTGCTGGCAGGCCTCCAGCAGCCTTCCGGGAGCCTTCGCCTCTTTCACGACGACTTTTGTCTCGGAGCGGACAAGAGACGAGCGCAGGCCGATAATCTCACCGATGTCCATTCCTAAAGCCGGCTGAAGCCCGGCCTCGCCCGCCGGCACCATCGGCCCCGCCCTGACCAGGGGATAGCCGTGCCTGCCCACGAAGACCTCCGGCGGCGAGAGGCCTTCCATGCGTTCGCCCATCTTCGGCAAGGCAGAGATCTCTTCCAGCCGGCGCAAAATGGGGCAGACCGGCCTGCCGCAGTGTCCCCGTCCCTTGCAGGTCACGCACTTCATCCCTTTCAGCAAGGCCCTTATAGGATATACCACTATCATTTATCGATGAACGAGAGGTTGATTCCGGCCATTGCCCAGGACTGGAAGACCGGCGAGGTCCTCATGCTGGCCTACATGAACGACGAGGCGCTGGCCAAGACCCGGGAGACGGGAAAGGCCCATTACTGGTCCAGGTCGCGCAAAAAACTATGGCTGAAGGGAGAGTCTTCCGGCCACTTCCAGATGGTGAAAGAGATAAGAATTGACTGTGACGAGGATGCCGTGCTGCTGCTCATCGAGCAGGAGGGCGGTGCATGTCACACGGGTTACCGATCCTGCTTCTATCGCACCGTTGACGGAAAGGTTGTGGGCGAGAAGGTCTTCAATCCTGAGGACGTCTATTGATGGCATCTGCCGGCAGGTCTTACACACTCTACCGCCACCCTTTGCTGAACGCAAGGGCCGATGTCTTGCAGGGCCGCACCGACATTCGCGTCTCCGGGCTCCTGTCTCATCTGCCCATGATACAGTCTGCCCTGCAAATGTTCGACCGGCAAATCCCGGTCCGGCATGATGAACAGCTCTCCTTCTCCACCTGGATTCCTCCCGTGCCGAGCCGGGCCTTTGATCGTCTGGCCAGGAGCCGCATCAAAGCAGCCTTGGGCGTGCGCACGCCCGACCAGGTGACAATTTCCATAACCGAGGAGTGCCCCAATCGCTGCGCTCACTGCGCTCTCCCCAACACCGGGAAAAAACTGCGGCTAACTCCGGAGACGGTCAAAGACATCATCGACCAGATCCTCGAACTCGGAACGACTCTGGTGATATTCGACGGCGGGGAGCCGGCGCTCTACCAGGAGCTTCCGGAGCTGGTTGCATCTGTGGACGACCGGGCCATCTCCACTATGTTCACATCCGGCGCAGGCTTTACCCGAGACCTCGCGCATAAGTTGAAGAACGCGGGCCTCTATGCCGTCAATGTGAGCCTGGACAGCCCCCTGCCCGATGAGCATGATGCCATGCGCGGGCGGTGCGGCGTGTTTCAGGACGCGATGGATGCTGTGGAAAATGCCCTTGATGCAGGCTTGCTGGTGAATCTGTACGTCGTCCTGCGGCGTGAGAACATGCGGCATTTGCAGGAATTTCACGACCTGGCGAAACTAACAGGCGCACACGAGCTGACCTTTTTTGAAGTCGTGCCCACGGGCCGCTGGTCCGAGCGCCGGGATATCGCCCTCTCGCCGCAGGATCATGCGCAATTGGAGGAGTTTGTCTCTCGCGCCGACGCTCCGAGAATCTTCTCCGTTCCCGATGCTTACAAGCGGTTCGGCTGCTTCGCGGCGGCCAGCTGGATGCACGTGACGCCCGCGGGGGAAATATTCCCATGCTCCTGCTTTCCCGAGTCCTGGGGAAGCGTATTCAAGGAACCCCTTGGTGAAATCTGGCAGAGAATGGGCCGTTTTCCCTATAAGGGCAATAAAAGCTGCCCTATGCGCAGGATCTAAGTTTTAATTCCTATTTCGAGCAAAAATGCTATTCTTGCGGCAGTCAAAAAGTGCATCGGAACCGTAGTGAATTCTTGTTTGCGCAGCGAATAATCAATAAATCTATATAGGACATTAATCATGAACAATGTGATCGAATTATGGAATTGACACCAGTTCAAAGAGACATACTAACCGCGTTGATCAACATTCATCGTGTCGAAGGGCGAGCAGTGAAGGGTGAGGAGATCGCCGAGCTGATAGATCGCAATCCAGGAACTATCCGCAACCAGATGCAGTCTCTGAAGGCCCTGAATCTTGTAGAAGGCGTCCCCGGACCCAAAGGCGGCTACAGGGCAACGGGAGAGGCTTACGAGGCGCTCAACATTGAGGCCACGGGAGACGTAGTGACCGTCCCCGTAATCAGAAACGGCGTTCTGGTTGAAGGCGCAACTGCCAGCGAGATCGTATTCAACAAGGTTATGCACTCCCAGCAGTGCGACGGCGTTGTGCGGGTTATCGGAAATATCAGAAACTTCGATATTGGGGACGAGATCGAGGTTGGACCGACGCCCGTGAACAAGCTCTATATGCGCGGCACCGTGACCGGCAGGGACGATACTATGAGCAGGCTCATTCTTCACATCGAAGAGATGATCTCCGTGCCAAAAGTTCCCATCAAAAAGATTGCCCGAAGAGCGGTGCGCATCCCTCCCAACGTATCGCTGCAGGAGGCTTCGCGCATCCTTGTGCATAACGGCGTTCAGGAAGCACTGGTGGACGACAGCTCACCGGGCTTGATCAATCTGGCCGACATCACCCGGGCCGTGGCAGATGGGAACACATCCCAGGAGGCCAGAGAGATAATGACTCGCGGCTTCCTCACCATCGACTCCGAGGAGCCCATCTACGAAGCCATAAAGATGCTTGGCCGAACGGGTGCCAATCAGTTGGTGGTCTCCGAGGATGGAGTTATGTGGGGCATCATTAACCCGAGCGACCTCATAAAATCGCTTACTCCGGCCTGATCTCGGTTCCAGTGTGCCCACCAAGGGCACCTTTCTTTAAATTTTCGATCATGCTGCCGAGGACGATAGCCGTAGGAATCGAGCTTCTCTCGATGATCTTGGCGGCCAGCGGGTCCACGGGCGAGCGGGACCCGGCCTTCATCTCCGTCTGCATGGCAAACTGGGCAAGCTCGTGTATAGTCATTGATGTGAGTTTCTTTGCGGAAGCGTCCTTCTCCGGGTCGGCGGTATAGACACCGTCCACCGAGGTGGCAACGATGAGCTTGTCGGCATGCACATACTCGGCCAGTAGTGCCGAGACGGCATCGGTAGTCTGTCCCGGTGCCACGCCGCCCATTACCACGATCTTGCCGGGCGCGGCCAGCCTTGCGGCCAGAGCATAGGAGCCCGGGATCTCTGCAGGCGCATGGTCGCCCAAAGCTGCCACGAGCAAAGCCGAGTTGAGTTTTGTGGCCCCGATGCCGATCAAATCGCAGAACATCTCCGATGCCCCCAGAGCCCGTGCTTTTTCTATGTACTCGCGAGCGATCCTGCCACCGCCCACCACCACGAAGATTTTATGCTCTTTTGCCAGCTCGATCAGTGCATCAGCATAAAGACGCAAGGACTGCGGGTCCCTTCCCGCCAGGATGGAACCGCCCAATGAATAAACGAGAATCATTTCCAACTACATCCTTTTTTAGTATGGGCCGTGCTGCTCAACTCTCATAAAGTTGGTGCTGCGGACAATTTTGATATCCTGCTCCGGTCCTTCGCTATTCTTTTTATCGATTGAGCCTTCTCCATGAAAATTAAAGTTGCCAAAAAATCTCAAAAGTCCCAACGGATCGATTACTTGTGGCTGCAAAGCCATCCGGCGCAAAACAAGGGGGCAGCAAAAAAAGGATGCGTCAAAATTGCCCGCAGAAAATGTCTGAAGAATCGAATCAGGATAGTCGATTCTTCAGGCAATTTTCTGTTGAATATTTTCTGTGCGACTAATCCACTTAGCTTGAACGAGTGCTCGTTGTCGGAACAGATGAAGATGCGGTATTCACCTTCGATCCGGAGGCACTTGTGCTGTAGATATTATCATAGCTCAATGAAGAAATCTTATCGCCATCGAGATTGTTTATGGTAACTGTACCAGATACATCTCGGAGGACGTCATCCCTGTTGTTCAGGTAATAAGATGAGTCATCAGTACTGGTACCGCTGCTGAAATAGACAACAACATCGTCGCCGGGTGCGAGGGTTGTTGAAGGCAAGCTGAATTTATCGCCGCTATCAACCGACAGAGTGAAATCGCCAAGGCTAACTGTAGTGTCTCCCAAGTTGGACAGCTGCACGCTCTCCTTGCCAGCTGGCTTCACTCCTGTTACTGCTAAGGTTGTAGTTCCGGCTACCTGTGCAGGTGTCGTGCTTCCTGTTGTCGTTATGGATGCTGTGCTTTTAGTTACCGGATCAGATACTGTGCTGCCACCGGTTGTCTGAGTAGATGGCGTGCTTCCGGCTGCCTGAGTAGATGTCGTGGTTCCTGTCGTCTGCGCTGCAGCAATGCCGGAAAACAGCATTGCAATTACTGCCAATATGGCAAATCCGAAGGTCAGTTCTTTCTTCATGTTCTTACCTCTGTTAATTATTATAGCCTTTAGGTCGCCAAACTATAAAAACTTTTTTCAAATCAATTTGTCATTCCGAATATTTTAAAAGATGTCAAAAATTTTTTATAGATTTGCCAATCAGAATTTTTAAATATTTGCACGTTTGGTGATCGTGGATCCATCTTATGAAGGTGTTTGATTTGGCTCCGGCTGTCTATTGTGGATGTTGTGCTTCCGACAACCTGTGCGGCTGCAATGCCGGAAAACAGCACTGCAGTGTGGTCAATATGGCGAACTCGGAGGTTATTATTTTTCATATCCACACCTCGATTGATATTTTTAGCGTATTCGTTCGTTTATTAAAAATTTTTTTTTAATTTAGTTATTTTATTGAGATAATTATCGACAATAATTTCATCAATGCAGCTTATCTTTAGATATATGTCTCAAAATGGGTTTAACTTTTGCTGATTACGTCCAGTAAGTACTTATAGTATGTCTTATAAATTTATAAGAGTTATGGCGAAAAATCCATATAAATTGCTTGCTATTGGCTTGTGCATTCTTCTTTTATTAATGCACTCGAATTTTACCTTTGCAAAAGCAGTTCTCATTACCGGCGATACGCATGGTATCGTGTTCAATTCCAAAGATTCCATTAATGGAAACGGCAGCTTCTCAAATTATAATTACCTGGATAACTTAGGCATACATGTCGATAACCGCTGGGATGAGCAGATTGCCCAGATGAAATTGATCAAAAAAGAACATGGATGCGGCTACCTTCAACGCCAATCTGTCCTCAATACTATGAAATCCGTCCAGCATCTTACAGTAGATCAGACCTACAATCTGACGAATTCCTATACTCGAAACATGGCCACAGAGGCCAAGAAAATGATCTCTTCACCAATGGCTATCCACCCTGGGATTGGCTATTATTCAAAGCACCCAATAACCCAGAAGGATCTCTTCAGCGACCTCTTATGGATCAAGGATTATGCATCAGAGACTTCAATGGATCAGGAAATTCTTCAGGCCCATGTCGTGCAAGGCAAGCTGAGTGCCGCAGTAGAAGATCTATACCTCGTCAATGATAAAAATGGGCCCCAGGATCAGAGCCGGATTGCCTTTAAAAGTGAGATTGCCATTCAAAATGGTGTCGGACATCTGGGATTCCTGCAAGGGAATGACGAAGATAGCCGCTGGTGTGCTTTGGTGGATCCGGATATTGATATTGAACAATCATATTCTGGCAATTTTATATTGAATTCTAATCTGACCTTCAACTGGCCTGCTAAAAAAGAGTACCATGAGGATTACTGGCTTGATTGCTGCTCAGGGGGATGGAATAATTTGAGCATCGCCGACCAGAGGGGCTTCGGCCAAAATACTGACAAAATCTTCGACTGCACATGCTTTGAGCCGCTGGCCGAAGGTGGTGCCGCCGGCTCGAATCCTAAAAAAGGATAAGTGATCGCAAATCCGATCTTAAATCTTATCCAGAGCCTTGACGACCTCGCCGAAGATCGCCTTGATGTCGCCTACACCAAGAACTGTGGCGACGAGTTTTCTCTTGTTATAATAGTCGATCAAAGGCTGGGTCTGGGCATGATAGGCATTGAGCCTCTGCTTAACCGTGGCCTCGGTGTCGTCTGCTCTCTGGTAGAGGTCAGAGCCGCATGCATCGCACTTTCCTTCGACCTTGGGCTTGTTGAACTGGACATGGTAGGTGGTTCCGCACTTGCACATCCTGCGTCCGGTGACGCGCTTGACGAGTTCCTCGTCGGGAACATCAATGTTCAGGACCACATCGATCTTCTGGCCCAGTGCGGGCAGGATCTTATCCAGTGCCTCTGCCTGGGGCATGGTCCGGGGGAAGCCGTCCAACATCCAGCCGCCCTTGACGTCATCCTTGGCTAACCTGTCCTTGATGATATCGATGAGAAGTGTGTCGGGAACGAGCTTTCCAGCTTCCATGAACTTCTTGGCCTCAACTCCAAGAGGTGTTCCATTGCGCACGTTCTCTCTGAGAATGTCTCCGGTGGAGACGTGCAAAACCTTGTACTTGTCGGCGATCATCTTGGCCTGTGTGCCCTTACCGGATCCTGGTGGACCGAGCAGAATAATATCCAATTGTATCTCCTCCTTTTCTCTGACCCTAGCAGACTCATTCTGCATAGTGCTCAAGCGGGGTTAGGATACAATCCCATATTAAAAAAACCTTTCTAGGACCAGTTTTGCTGTTTTCAGGAGACCAGCATGGCCGCACTCATGAGAGCACCTGAAAACAGCGGTATGGTCAGATTATCATCCAGGTTGCGGCCACGGACGACAATGGCCACTGTATCGGCAATTGTTGCTCCCGCGGCACCGGCGAGATAAACCGGAAAGTGAAGGTGAGTTATGCCGGATGAGAGGTATCCGATAAATAGGCAGGCAGCGAACATTGCTGCAACTATCGGGAAGGGCTTGACGCGCCACTTTTCGTTCTTGCCTCGCACGTTAGAGTTCACAAGAATGGAGCCCACAAGGCCGCTCACCGTGTCTCCCAGGGAGAGCAGAAGCATGGATGTGACCGCTACCATCGGGTCGAATAAAATCACCGTGAGAAGGCTGCCCACGATGTAGTAGATGTAGCCTGCCACCTTTTTTGCCTCGTGATCCCGGACCTCGGGCAGGCGTATCTTGCCCCTGAGCCTCCCCCATTCCAGCAGCAAAGCTATGGCCAGGGCCAGAGCGATCAGGGCTGCCGTGACAGTGCGGCCAAAGAGAAGGATGCCCAAAGGCACGGAAAGGCCGCTGAGGTGGATGGCCTTCCGCTTTATCTCCTTGACCAGTTTTGCACGCCACTCCGGGGAAAGGCTCGACAAAGACAATTCTCCGCAGCCTACTCTTCGATCTCGCGCTTTGTTTCGTCCTTCATGCTTCCTTTGCCGGCGAGAGTATTGTGCCTGCCGCTTCGAATTTTATAGTGCCGCAAAGCAGCGCCTGCAGCGTGTTCGCTACCTGTGCAAGAGGCACTTTGATCTGGAGCATGGTGTCTCTGTCTCGGATGGTGACCGTGCCCTGTTCTATGGTCTCATAGTCGACTGTAACATCATATGGCGTTCCGATCTCGTCGTTGCGCCGATACCTGCGTCCGATGGACCCGGATGTGTCGTAATCGACGCGAAGCCCGAAGCGGCGCAGCTCTTCCACAATGGCCCGGGCAGGGCCGACCAGCTCTTTTCTGTCCATCAGCGGCAGAACCGCGACCTCGATAGGCGCGACTGCCGGAAGGAACTTGAGAACGGCACGGCTCTCGCCATCCACTGCATCCTCGTAGTAGGAATGGTCGAGCACGGTGTAAAGGATTCTGTCGATGCCGAAAGACGGCTCAATGACGTGAGGAATGACCTCTTCGCCGCGAATCTCTTCCTCCACGCTCTCGAAAGAGACCAGGGCCGGCTCGATCTCGATGGGCTCGCCGTCCACTGTTAATCGGATCATATCGCCCTTCAACTCCTCCGGCGAGAGGGCTTTGAGGGCTTCGCCAACGGCTTTGGCCTTGCCCTTGAACCTGGGACCCAGGGATTTGAAGTCGGGCTTGACCACGAGCTTTTGTCGCTTCACCGGCTGGTCGTAGTGCACGAAGACGCTCAGGTTGACCTTGCTGGTAGCTGCATGGGCTTTGAGGTCGTAGTCCGTGCGGTCTGCCACGCCCACAATCTCAATCCAGCCCAGGCGGTCCAGAAATACCTCGGCATCCCAGCAGTCTGCGGCATAGTGGGCCATCTCGTCCGCCTTGTGCTGCCGGAAGCGCAGCTTGTCGGGAGCGACGCCGATGGCCAGCAGGAACTGGTAGGTCCTGGCCACGTAGTAAGCCAGCGCCTGGTGAGCTACAACGCCTCGCTCTACAGCCTCGCCGAAAGTCATCTCCTCTTCCACGCCCTTCTCCTGGGCGGCCTGGGAGTAGAACTTCATGCGGATATCCCTGATCTCTCCGAAACGCGGATGGGTCTTGTCGCGCGGATCTATGAAGATCTCCGCCTCGGCCTGGGTGAATTCGCGCAGGCGGATGACGCCCTGGCGGGGCGAGATCTCGTTGCGGTAGGATTTGCCGATCTGCACCGCCGCGAAGGGCAGAGAGTCGCGGAAGTAGCGCAGGAGCCGGGGGAAGTTGATGAACATGCCCTGAGCCGTCTCCGGGCGCATGTAGCCTGTCATCTTGTTCCCCGGCCCGATCATGGTCTTGAACATGAGATTGAACTCGTAGACCTCGGTGAGCTGGCCGCCGCATTCGGGGCAGCCGATCTCGTTCTCCTGAATGGTCTTGTAGATCTCCTCATTGCTCAGCGCATCGGGCACCTCGACGATATGCTTGATGAGGTGGTCGGCGCGATAGACCTCTTTGCATTCTTTGCATCCGGTTAGCGGATCGGAAAAGCCGCTCAGGTGGCCTGATGCCTGGTAAATTCCTTCCACGCCGATAGTGGGGGCCTCGATCTCGGCAAAGCCCTCTTGAATCACGAAATATTGTCTCCAGATGTCCTCGATGCGCCTCTTCAGGGGCGCGCCCAGGGGACCGTAATCGAAAAATCCCGCCGCTCCACCATAGAGCTCAAAGGCCGGCCAAAGGAAGCCGCGCCTGCGGGCGAGTTCATTTATCTTCTCGTTCTTATCCATGCCAATCCTCGCTGTGGTTTTAAGAGCGCCGGAGGTAATTTAATCTTTGGCCGGGTCCGGCTTTGAACCGTCCCGAAATTCGCCGCCCGGAGTCGCTTAAAATTGCAGGCAGACGGCCGGGACGCTAGCGAGCCTGTCAAGCCTTGCGCCTTTCAGGTTTCCGGGAATGACCGCCCCTCAGACTGCCTTCTATCCGGGACTGAGAAATGCGTATGGGCAAAGAGCCACTTGCCGCCCGTTTTGCGCAGCACCACCGTCATTCTTCCCTGCAGACGCTGCCGCTCGCCTCCGACCGTGGCGGAGATGATGCATTCTGCGGCACACCAGGCCACATTGCCGTCGTCGCCTGCAACTTCCATCGGGCCGAAATCAATGTCCAGATCTTCGCACTGAGCAAAGTCTCGATGAAGCTGCTTCTTCAGCTCTTCGGTATTTCCGACCTTCTCATCCGGCCCGGAGCCGAAGCCAAAGAAGCCTGCATCGGTGGCAGCCAGCAACATATTCTCATCTTTCTTTGAGTAAGCGGTCTTATATCGCCCCAGGGCGGCGATGATTTCTCCACGATAATCCGGATCATTTGACATGCCATCCTCAATGGCTGGATTCCTATTAGTAGTTGGTGTGAATTCAAATTAATCACAAATGTTTTAATGGATCTGCAATTGCATTAAGAAAAATTGGCATCTGCACGACGAAGGATTAGCTTTTTCACGACGAAGGAGCGGCCTTCGCGCGACGAAAAATGGCATTCGGAACTTATCTTAATCTGAAAACAGACTGATTTAAGCATCAGTGAGCTGCAAAATAGTGAAGACATTAGAGCAGGATATATGCCTGCTCGGTATGTCTTATCCGTAAGTGGAGACCGCCAGGAGCATGCCGAAGGCGGCGGCGACGGAGCAAAGAAGGATCAGGTCGCAGTATTTATGATGCGATAGTCTCTTCAGGCTGACCAAAATCGGATTGCAGTCGTTTTCTTTCATCTCCTCACTCTCCATTTCCATTTTTCTAACCCCACTCACCCTGTGCATGTACTCTACTTGGGCCGTCTTGATTTAAGTAGCTATTTTTCACATTGATGTGTTATTGACGCAACGACCTTCTTTTTTGGATCATATGAATCTCATCTAGCCCTTGGATAGGTTATTTTATGGGCAGAATACGCACCATGTTATCCGTTGTCCTCGGCATCATTTTGCTGATTTGGGGTCAGCAGGGGGTAATGTGGAAGATTTGTATCATTCGCCGGAGAATTGCATACGAAACGCCGGGCGCAATTGCAGGAGTCCTGTCAGCCGAAAACATCATTCCTGCATATGTTGATAAAACTCATCTGCCGCCTCGGCAAATTGAAATAGAATTTTCAAGGCATAAATGTGATAATCCGACAGCAAATTTGTGTCTAATTAATATATAGAACATTAATTGGCGTTTTTATCAAAAATAGAACGATAATCTTGTGGAGATACCGAAATACCATCATCGTTCGTTCTGTCCTAATTTCATATATGGTTCAAGAAGTGGTGTTGTTGGCAAGATCACTGCCTTCAGGATGATTGAGGCAGGATGAGCAAAGAGTGGCTGCATAAAAAAAGCGAAGACGAAAACCTGAAAGAAACGTGAAGAAAAAATCCGAAGAAAGAAACGCGAATACCGATCCAAGAAGATTGATTGAAGGTGATGTTCGAGCTAGATGAATGAATTGTTCGAGCCAAATGAATGAATTGATTGATGAACTCATTGGATAAATTAGTTAAAATAATTAACAAAGCAAATTAAACAAATAAATTGAATAAATTGATTGAATAAATTGAATGAATCGGCTGAGTCGAAATAAGCATCAAAAAATTAGTGAGGAAAAAGATATGAAAATATGGCACTATTTAGCAGCGTTGTTGCTGCTGGGCTCCATGACCATGTTGGCCTGCGCAGCTTCCGAGGCAACTTTGACCGTCAATGTTCATGACGGCGATCTCAATGGAACACTTCTTTCCGGAGTTCAGATCACCGGAACCGATGCATCAGGCAATGCATTTGAAGGAACCACAAACTCTGACGGCATTGCTGAAATCAGTGGCGAGCCCGGAACCTGGACATTCACCTTTGAGAAGGACGGCTACGACCCTCTCTACCTGAAGTATGACGCAACGACCAGTGAAGAAACCGCAGCATACATGGAGAAGTCCTCCGACGCTTCCACGTCGGGGGCGTCCTCTCAGGACTCCGTCGACCTGACGGTGTACGTTCATGATGGATCTATTGACGGCGATCTCCTCTCCGGCGTGGCCATAGCCGGAACCGATGCGGCAGGAAACAGCTTCGAAGGAAAGACCGGCTCCAGCGGCACGGCAATCGTCAGCGGAACGCCGGGAACCTGGCAGTTCAGTTTCGAGAAGAGCGGATACGAGCCGCTTTACCTGACCTACAACGCCACGCAGACGGACTCCACTGCGGCATATCTTGAGAAATCGTCCTAACTTTTTTTATATACAACAAATGATAATTTTAATTAATAATTTTAATTAATATTTTTTGCAGCCTTTGATTCGTTTATCGTTCATCCATGCTGCTTTTTTCGTGCCCTTCGTGGCTTCGAGTGACGACAAACTAAATAAAAAAAACTATATTATTTCACAAAAATTAAAAAATAATTAAGGCAAATGGCGCTGCTGCGCCGTCTACTCTATCTTGACTTCCTTGCCCTTTCTCTTCTCTTTCTTATCCAGCTCCAGCGTCAAGACGCCGTTCTTGTAGGACGCTTTGGCGCTGTCTGCGTCGACGGCTGATTCGAGGTGAATCATCTTGTAGAACTTCTTGTCGTCCTCGGTCTTGATCTGCACGCTGTCCTCGGCCACATCGAGCTTTACCTTATCCTTATCCACACCGGGCAGCTCGACGAAGATCTTGAATTTGTCCTTCTCGCTCATGACGTCAACGAGCGGCTCGCGACCCTGGCTCGGTTCGATGCCGCGATGGGACGGCTTGATGTTGCCGAATTCCTGGAAGGTCGGCTCCTTTCCCGGCTCTGCGGTGTAGCTGAAGCCGTAGACAAAGGGGCCGTATCGGCGCGATACTCCGCCGGGCGTATCTTCCTCGCGCACAAACTCCTTGAAGTCCTCGGGCATGGATTCCTCAAACCTCTTGATCATGTCCTCGAAGGGTTCCTTGAACCAATCATCCTCAAATTTCTCCTTTCGCTCGAAGGGAAATCCCTTGGAGAAGCTCTCGAATATATCGAATATGGATGGATATCTCTTGTCCCACATCTTATATCACCTTATAATCACTTGTCTATACTAACTTAAGGGTAGTGATGGGATATAAATTTTTTGCCGGACAAATGACGCGAGAAGAAAAACTGCCCCAAACGTTGTTAAACCGTCGTCCTTTCGGCCAATTCTATCCTGACCGCACCCCCGGATTCGCGAAGATTTGAATGATAGGTGAATTGATCTCTATTTCGCTGTCATTCGGCCAAGACAGGTCATTTAGGAAAGCTGGCGGAAAATAGCAAATATCTGCAAAAATGACCGAAAAAAGCAGATGAAGCAGGTAAGGACGGGCCGAGACAAACGCCGCTCCACAGCGCCCTCTTTTGGAGGAACGATCCCGCATATGCCGGTCGCTTCATCTCGCCCTGGAGACGATGCACAAGACAATTCAAGGCAGCACCGGATTTTTGCACGGCACCCGTTTTACAGGGACCCGAACACCATTTCGATGGGGGCCCGCTCTTGCAAACTGTCTTGCCCATCCCTGCTCCGCGCCAGGCTGCCCTCTCGCGAACCCGTTTCGACTGGAGGGATCGCTTTTTCGAGCACGCGAATTCTGGACCACCAAAGACCTACGGCCAATGCGCGGCGCCTTCAACTCTGGCTTAATTGGTTCTGAATGTCCTTGGTCGCTACAGCACGGTACGCGGTAAACATATCCTTTATTCGTTATAGATATATCTAGTTTTCGGATCACTGATTTTGATGCAGAGTCCCAAATGCTTGGCCGGATGAGATTAATGGCCGGGTCCAAGTGAATGCCCTTCTCCTTTCGATTCCTTCTCTTGATTCTTCTCTCGAATCTCTTGTCGATTCCCAATGCTCGATTCCCTGCACTTTCCGCTGCCCAAATCGAGAAAATCGATAATCGCAATGGCAACCTTCATCAGGTAAGAGATCATGATAATTAATTGTATTAGGGCCAAAATAGGGCAAAAAAGTGGGCTAAAAAAAGGCAAACTGACTTCTAATGTCTGGATGTGTATCAAATGGAAAAAGGCTTGGTTCAGTTCGAGGCGGATATTCAGAGCATGAAAGAGATCCGATCGAGGATAATTTGGCCGGATTCAGAGGGGCCCTGGATCGCGGGCGGCCTGGAGGACCTTATGGTTCACTTCACCTATGCAAGCTGGACGGCTTACAATATGTCATGCGCGATGTCTCTGATCCTGTCCAGTCCCGAAGAAGCTCTTGGTCAATCCGTCTCGGATATGATGACTAAGATGATATCCTCGATGGGAGCGATCCAGATGGCAGAGGTGAGGCTCACTCGCGAGGCCCTGGATGAGCTGCGGCGGAACCGATTGGAGCCCTGAAGCTGCATCATCTACCTCATCATCTACATAATTGTCCGCATCATCCTCAAGCCTATCAATTCCAGTTGCCTCCGGGACTGCGTCGGTGTGTGCGGCATGTCGGCCTTTATCGGATTTTAGAATATGATTTTAGAATATGATTTTAGACCCAAGCTCCCGGAAGAGTGGGCGCAAAGTTTTGGTGCTTCAATGATTTTTCGTTGCATTTTTTCATATAGGCTTCAATGAATTCTGTTTTGGCATCATTTTCGGCATTTTTTAGCTTAAGT